>Ga0134100_1001020_pt1 | contig 28536 bp, 26 predicted proteins | sample 11_taG_2_FD_94444 | JGI IMG/M metagenome (GOLD analysis project Ga0134100, IMG submission 94444) | Switchgrass degrading microbial communities from high solid loading bioreactors in New Hampshire, USA - 11_42_5_180_A3 metaG | ecosystem: Engineered > Bioreactor > Semi-continuous > Anaerobic >...
ATAAGGGAACCTTCTTTCTTATGTAGTATTTATTGTGGGCACTTTAAATTCTACAAGAAGTTGGTTCCCTTTTCTAGTATTAACTAGAGAACCGAGTTTACACAAAATATTTTATACTACCGATTCTGAAGACTGGTATAATTTACTTTTTATCTTTTTATGCTATAATAGTATATGTAATTAACTATCTACAATTTAAGAGGGGGTAATAAGAATGAAATCACTAAAAGGCACCAGAACGGCTGAAAACTTACTTAAATCTTTTGCTGGAGAATCTCAGGCAAGAAACCGTTATACATATTATGCATCTGTTGCGAAAAAAGAAGGTTATGTGCAAATTGCAAATATCTTTACTGAAACTGCTGACAACGAAAAAGAACACGCAAAAAGATTTTTTAAATTCTTAAGTGCTGATCCTGAATTAAACGGAACGGCTCTTCAAATCACTGCGGACTATCCTATTGCATTAGGAAATACCTTAGAAAATCTCAAAGCTGCTGCATCCGGAGAAAATGAGGAATGGTCAGATCTTTATCCTGCTTTTGCAGATATAGCTGCTGAAGAAGGCTTCTCTGAAATCGCTGCAGTATACAGAAAAATAGCAGATGCAGAAAAAAGACATGAAACAAGATTTAATAAATTAGCAGCAAATCTTGAAAACGGTACTGTATTCAAGAAAGATGAAGTTGTTTTATGGAAATGCAATAACTGCGGATATATCCATGAAGGAACAGAAGCTCCAAAGCTTTGCCCGGCTTGTGCCCATCCTCAATCTTACTTTGAAGTATTCGTTGAAACATATTAAAACTACAGTACTATAAAAATATGAACTGCTAATATAATGCCTCCAAAGTAAACTGGTTAGTTAATGAAAAACTAAATGCCTGGAGGCATTTTTTTGTGGAATAAATTAAATTATCCTTAAATAAAGAACCCGAAAGCTTGTGCCTCTCAATGTAAAACCTGTATTTCACATAATAAAAAAACAGGATGAATAGTTCCGTTAAAATACAGAAACCATGCATCCCAATATGAATGATATTTTAATTATGCCTATCCTGTTAACAATAATTAATTTCACGATTCTATTCAGCCTTAATGATCAATAATTATCTTTAATTATGGCATGAATTACTTCTATATCACCTGAAACTTCTACCTAAAAAGCTATCGTTGAAATTTTGCTTAAAATAGCCCGGATATTTTTCAACAATATTATCTTTTTGAGATATAATTCGGGCGAAATGCTGACGGATTGACTGAAGGATCATATCGATATTCTTCTCTTTTATATAATGGATAATCTGTCTATGTTGCTTTATCACATCTTCTGAAATTTCTAAATCCCACAATGTAATTAACCGCAGTCTTCTATAATGACCGGAAATACTCTCAATTAAATTCCATGACATTTTCTTTTCCGCAACATTAAAAAATATCGAATGAAACTCATCATCATAATCTAAGAAAGAAATATAATCCTGATTCTGTAAGCTTATATTTTGCATCTCAATTAAGCTTTCTAATTTAATAATAGAGCTATCATCATAACAGTTCATGAATAGTAAAATTGCTTTCTCTTCCAAACTGCTTCTGATAAATTTTTCTTCTTCAACTCTTTTCAAATCTATTTTAGAAACATAAGTGCCTCTTTGTGCAAAAATATCAACTAGTCCTTCTTTACCCAATTTAATAATGCTATCACGAACGGGGGAACGGCTTACTCCCAACTTTTGTGCGATCTCTTTAATAACAAGTGGTTCTCCCGGTTCTAAGTTCAGTTCAATAATTTCTTTTCTTAAACTATAATAGATGCTGTCTCCTATATTCGAAATTTGATTTAATGTTAAGTTCATTCCATCCCCTCCTTTCTCAATTATAAAATATTCTAATATACTATATCAACCAATTCAATTCATTCTTATAGAAAAAGCACATTATCTTCAAATAAATAAGTATAATGTGCTTTTTGGTTATTTTATTTATACTTAACTTCCATATACCAAATTTGGCAACAGTAAAATCAAGTCAGGGAAGAATGCTATGATCAAAACAACAGCTAAAATTGCAAGATAAAATGGTACGGCTTCTTTTACTGTTTCTTCCGGTGTACAGCCCATTATATCAGAAACTGTATACAGAGCAATTCCAACCGGAGGTGTCATAATACCTGCTGTTACAACAGTCATCATTAGGATTCCAAAGTGAACCGGATCTACTCCAACACTGGTAACAATCGGCAATAAAATAGGTGTTAATAATAAAGCACATACCGTTGTTTCAACAAACATTCCGGCAATAATTAAGAATAAAATAATGATAAGAAGCATAATTTCCTTACTGGATGTAATACCAACCAATAAAGATGCTAAAGTCTGAGGTACACTGTCATATACAATACCGTATCCAAAGATACCGGAAATTGCAACAATCAACATGATTACTCCGATATCCCTTACACTTTCTTTTAGTGTTTGAATAAATTTTTCTAAAGTAAGCTCTTTGTGTATAAATGCACCAACAATAATTGCATAAAAAGCTGCAAAAGCTCCTGCTTCTGATGGAGTCATTAACCCCAAACGAATTCCTACAATCAAGATAACAGGGAATAAAAGCGCCCAGATACAATCGGCAAAAGCCTTAATTATTTCACCAAAGGAAGCTCTTTGTGTTCTTTCAGGCTTATAATTTCTTTTCTTTGCACTAATATCTACTGCAATCATTAAAGCTATTGCCATTATAAAACCAGGTACGATTCCTGCAACAAATAATCGTCCTATTGAAACTTCTCCAACGGATCCATAAATGATTAAGCCCATACTGGGAGGTATGGTAGCAGTAATCAAAGAAGATAAACCATTAATCGCTGCACCCCAGCCTCTGGAATATCCTCTTTTTACCATATCAGGGCCAAGAATTCTGGATTCCATCGCTGCATCTGCATTGGCACTACCGGATACTCCACCCATAAGGGTACTCATAACAACACTGACTTGTCCGATATGTCCGTGCATGTGGCCAACTAAAACATTGGACAACTTAATCATTCTTGATGTAATTCCTGTATGATTCATCAGATTCCCTGCAAATATGAATAATGGAATTGCCAAAAGAGTAAATGATTGGGTACCTGATACTACTTTCTGAACTACAATAGAATAAGGTACGTCATTAGTAAAAAAGAAAGTTGCTCCTGATATTCCTATGGCAAATGCTACAGGCATACCGAGAATCAATAAAGCAAAGAATACTATAACAACAATTAACATAGATCTTTACCTCCTTCGGCAGCATATGTCCCATCTTCTGACTTAAACATTTTAAATAAATTCACTAAGGATGTAATTGTAAGCAACATACTTCCTACTGGAACACTGGCAGTTGCCCAGGAATAACTTAAATTCATATTAGAAAACTTTCTGTCGATACTGTTAATACACAAGGGAATTCCATAAACGATTAATGAAATTAGAAAAACTATAATAACAATTTGCCATATGATCTGTAAGTACTTTCTTGTTTTAACCGGTAACTTTTGGAGTAACATATCAACTTTAATTAAACTTTTTTCTCTCATCGACAGATCTACACCGAAGAAAATAGACCAGGCAAATAAGAGTTGAGCAGTGTCACTGGCCCAGTTTAACGGATGTCCTGCAGTTCTGAATAAAGCTGATGCAAATACCAGTGTTACAACTGCCATAAGCAAAAAGCAAGCTAAAAATTCCTCTACTTTAGAAAAGTAGTAATAAGCTTTTTTCATAGAGCTCCTCCTTATTTAATGTTTTCTTTCCAATCATAAAATTTTACTTAAAATCACCTCTGACAAAATCTATTTTTGTCAGAGGTTTTTATAAAATAGGTTTTTTATAAAATAGTTTTAATTAACAATAATTATTTTCCAATTTCTTCATAAATTTGTTGCCTTAATTCAACGTAGCCAAGATCTTCATAAGCTTTTTCTGCTGCTTTTTTAAATGCATCAATATCAATTTCATCCGCTTCTATTATGGTCATACCATTTTTAGCCATTTCAGCTTCATATTCTGCTGCTTTTTCCATAACTACTTTAGATGCTTCTGCTGCTGCCTTTGCACATTCTTCCTTTAAAATGGTCTGATATTCTTCTGGAAGTGTGCTAAACCATTTTTCTCCAACGATAATACCGTTCATTAGTTGAATATGGCTTGTTTTGCTCATATATTTTAAAACTTCATAAAGTCTTGCAGGATAAGAAGCAGATGTTTGACCTTCTGCACCATCGATTACTTTTGTTTGAACACCATTATATACGTCATTCCAGCCAAGAGATGCAGGAGTAGCGCCTAAAGCCGCAATGGATTTAGACCAAACATCCGCTCCAGGAGTTCTAATCAACATATTTGCTAAATCTGCTGGAGATTTAATAGGTTTATTGGTCAAGAAATGACGTGGTCCGTCATACCATCCAAAGTTTAAAACTTCGATTCCGTGTTGGGAAGATAACTCATCCACCCATCCTTTAAAAGTATTTGATTCCGTAATTTTAATCATTTCTTCATAGTTATCACCAATATAAGCTGCATTGATGATCCCAATATTAGGTACATAGTTAGCCATACGACCGCCATCAGTTAATACGGCAACATTAACACCTTCTAAAGCTTGTTCAATAACGTCTTCGTCACTACCTAATGCTGCACTTGGATAAACTTCAATAAGTAATTTTCCATCTGTTCTTTCTTTTACAGCTTCAGCCCATGCTTTAAAGCCTTCAACAAAAGGACTTCCATCATTTAACTGTGTGGACATCTTCAAAGTGTAAACCTTATCATTACTCTTATTAGAAGAAGATGTACCAGTTGAACCTCCTGAACTACAACCTGCCAATACTGATACTGACATCATAGCAGTCAGTAAAATTGATAATAATTTTTTCATAGACTTTTCCTCCATTCCAAATATGCAATACTAAGCGTTGCTAGTTAATATGAATCTTATGTTCTAAGGATATCAGTTAATGCTAAAAGTGTCAACTAATATATTAGTATCCTTGTATTTTTTTGTTGATTTCTTATAATTTTAACATTTGGTTTATGTAAGAAATGCATAAAACTTTTCTTTTTATTGGTTTTAATACCATATTGACATATAGTTTTTTTCGAACTAATATATTAGTACGCTAGTTTGATATGATCTTAAAATATAAACACAGGAGGAAATTTCTATGAAGATGATCCTACGTTGGTTTCCAGAAGGAAACGATAGTGTCACTCTGGAGCAAATCCGGCAAATACCTGGCGTATCTGGAGTCGCCGCTTGCCTGATTGATATTCCTGTTGGGGATGTCTGGCCTTTAGAGCGATTACAAGCTATGAAAAAGGAAATAAACGATGCTGGTTTAGAAGTAGAAGTTATTGAAAGTGTTAACATCCATGAAGACATCAAAAAAGGATTGCCTACCAGAGATCAATATATTGAAAATTATATAAAAACACTCGAAAACTTGTCCAAAATAGGCATCAAATGTCTTTGCTACAACTTTATGCCCGTACTGGACTGGGCACGAAGTGAATTAGCTTTACCTTTAGAAGATGGCTCATATGCAATGGCTTATCGCCATGAAACAGTTTTAAAAATGAATCCTAATAATATGGCTGATGTCATGCAAAGCCAATCCTTAGGTTATGCTCTTCCCGGCTGGGAACCTGAACGTCTCAGCGTAATGCAGAAAAATATTGAGTTTTATCAATCAATGTCTACAGAAACCTACTGGGAAAATATGAAATACTTTTTAGATGCCGTAATTCCTTATGCAGAAAAATATGATATCAAAATGGCTATCCATCCGGATGATCCACCATGGCCACTTTATGGATTGCCAAAAGTAATCTCCAATGCTGAAAATATTAGGAAGTTTTTATCTTTAAATGATAGCCCATATAACGGCCTGACTTTATGCACTGGCTCCCTTGGTGCTGACTTAAATAATGATATCCCTGCAATCTGTCGTGAGTTTTCTTCTCAAGGCAGAGTCCATTTTGCCCATATTCGTAATATTAAACATCTCTCTGAAAAAGATTTTAACGAAACAGCTCATTTAAGCGAATGTGGAGATTTAGATTTGTTTGAAATAGTAAAGGCATTTCATGATACTGATTTTAATGGATATATCAGACCAGATCATGGAAGAATGATATGGGGAGAGAAAGCAAGACCCGGATATGGTTTATATGACAGAGCATTAGGTGCTAACTATATTTTAGGTCTTTGGGAAGCCATCACTAAAATGAAAGAAGGTAAATAACATGAAACTATCGATCGAAAGCATAAAAAACGAAAAAGATTCATGGAAATTAGCTGATGTAACTCTTCCTACTTTTGATCTTGAAACTGTAATTTCTAATACCAAGGCAAATCCTACATGGGTTCATTTTGGTGCAGGCAATATTTTCAGAGGATTTATTGCCAGATTACAACATGACTTACTTTGCTCCGGCAAAGCTAACACAGGAATTGTAGCTGTAGATACTTTTGACTATGATATTATTGATAAAATTTATAAAGACTATGACAACTTGACACTATTAGTGCTGATGAAAGCCGATGGCACTTTAGAAAAAAGTATTGTTGCTTCTGTTACTGAATCCTTAAAGGGAGACAGTAAAGATGCTTCCTCTATGAATCGTCTTAAAGAAATCTTTTGCAATCCTGAACTGCAAATGGTCAGCTTCACTATTACAGAAAAGGGTTATGCCCTGACAAATATTGACGGCAATTATCTGCCTGTAGTTCACGAAGATATTGCCAATGGTCCCAAAAATGCTAAACATGCTATGAGCATCGTAGCATCTCTTTTATACGAAAGATATCAATCAACTAAAACTCCAATCGCTTTAGTAAGTATGGATAATTGCTCACACAACGGAGATAAACTAAAATCATCTATTATTACTATTTCTAAAGAATGGCAAAATAAAGGTTTTGTCGATCAAGATTTCATTGCTTACTTGGAAGATGATTCAAAAGTTTCTTTTCCATGGTCAATGATTGATAAAATTACCCCCCGTCCTTCAGAATTCGTTCAAAAACATCTGGAGGAATGTGGAATTGAAGATATGGCGCCTGTTTTAACATCTAAAAACACCTTTATCGCGCCTTTTGTAAATGCAGAAGTCACTCAGTATTTAGTTATAGAAGATAAATTCCCCAACGGTCGCCCTCCTTTGGAATTGGCAGGAGTTTACTTTACAGACAGAGATACTGTGAACAATACAGAACGTATGAAGGTTACTACATGTTTAAATCCTCTTCATACAGCTTTAGCAGTTTATGGCTGTCTTCTTGGATATACTTCTATCGCTTCTGAAATGAAAGATCCTCAATTAAAGAGTTTGGTTGAGAAAATCGGTTATAAGGAAGGCATGGCTGTTGTAGTGGATCCTAAGATCATCAACCCAATGGATTTTATTAATGAAGTTATTAACGAAAGACTTCCAAATCCATTTATTCCAGATGCACCTCAACGAATTTCCACCGATACTTCTCAAAAAATTGCCATTCGTTTTGGTGAAACAATTAAGTCTTATGCAGAAAGAGAGGACTTAAACCCTGCAGACTTAACTTATATTCCCCTGGCTTTGGCTGGTTGGTGCCGTTATCTTATGGCTATTGATGATGAAGGCAATCCAATGGAACTTAGCAGTGACCCAATGCTCCCAGAATTAACTGCTGCCCTGAAAAGCGTAGAATTCGGAAATCCTTCCAGTTACAAGGGACAATTAAAATCCATATTAAGCAATCCTGTTTTATTTGGTATAAATCTATACGAAGTGGGACTAGGAGATAAAGTTGAAAACTTATTCTTAGAATTAATCTCTGGAAAAGGCGCTGTGCGCAAAACTTTAATGAAATACTTAGATTAATAAAAAAAATATCTTAAAATAATACCTCCGGGGAGACGGTCTGATTTATGAAAATTAGATCATCTACCCGGAGGTATTTTTGTATCCTTTTTACGGTCTAATTTATATCTCTTAAAAATTGAAAAGCATTGAGTAAGTTAAGCTCTCCATATCCCCACGAATTATCAGGATATCTTATAGAAGGTCTTCTCTTGGCCCCTCTGATCAAATAGGTTCTTACTTTCCTTGTGGTCAAGGTAGGATCATTGCCCTTTATGATTCCCCATTCCAAGATCAAGGCCGCTGCCCCTGCCGTAAGGGCTGCAGCAATACTTGTTCCCGTCATCCGTCCATATCTTCCACCGGGAAGAGGTCCTTCTATATTTACTCCTGGCGCCACTAGATCGGGTTTAATTTCATCATCTCTGGTTGGTCCTCTGCCGGATGCGCTATAGAGGCTATTATCCACATGATTATAAGCTCCAACGGTTATAGTCCCTTCTCCCGTTCCCGGAACTGTTACAGTAGTTTGAGGAACCGGTCTTAAGAAAACAGTTTCTGGATCTACCCATCCCTCTCTGGGAAGCCATGCATGGTATCTGCCATCCACGATGAAATCTCCATGAAGAGTTATAATCCAGTTTCCAGGAGTCGGATCTTCAAAGCGCAGCATGGTTAATTGGTCTCCCGTTCTGGGTTCTGGATAAATATAATCCACCCAAACTTTCGTTCTTTCCAAAGTAAAGTTAATTCTCTCCTGTTCTCCAAATCTGGAGGGAATCCTTTCAATATATTCTCCTGTGGGTGATCTCATAGAAACAGACATCCTGTCCGGAGCATTATTCCATATGGCAAGAGTAAAGCCGCTTTCTCCTTCTCCAACTTTAATTTCTATATCTTCCAATTGGCCGCTTGATAAATTACCACTGGTATGATGGGCTGTGTTGCCTTCATTCCCTGCACTGGTAACCATCACAACTCCTCTTCTTCCTCCCAGTTCCCCCATATATGCTTCAGTAAAGGCAGTTCCATCATGGGCCCCTTCATTGCTGCCTATTCCTAAGACGACTGCAATGGGACTGCCCAGTTCTCTGGCCGTTTCAACGATATATTTTAACGCCATAACTACATCATTGCTTTGATAAACCGAAGTTCCCGGATCTCCTATGAGATAATAATCTCTTAAGTACTGTTTAGCTGGTTTAAGCTTTACAACCAAAAGCTGCGCATCGGGGGCCGCGCCTATATATTCTCCATTAATCCTGTCATAGCCTGCAGCCACTCCTGCTAAAAATGTTCCATGACCTGCTTCATCCACATGGGGAACGACTGCCCTTGGATTTTCACTTCTTAGGGCATTGTTAATTTCTTCTTCAGTAAATTCCGTTCCATAGTCAAATCCTTGTGGCGGGTCGCCCTCTAGGGTTTGATCCCATATTCTTAATATCCTGGTTGTATTGTCTTCATATAAAAATGCTGGATGGGCATAGTCGATCCCTGAATCTATAATCCCAATCAATACGCCATTTCCCCTTAATTCACCATACGGATAATTGTGAAACACCAATATATCTGACGTTTCCAAAGCTTCTCTGGCATAATGCCCAAAAAGAAGAGGCATAGAATGCTGCACAATTTCTGTTGTTTTTTCAAAAAACGCGGTTTCCTGTCCCCTAGGAATTTGAATAATTGCATGATTTTCATTGATAATCGTTACATGAGCTGCTCCATTTTTAAGTGCAGCCGCCACGATATCCCCATTGTACTCAACAATATAGTCCAAATAGTCCTCTGACTTAATCGCCTGTGGATTCATGTCAGAAACATCTTCTTCCTGCCTTATATATTCCATATCTTGATTCGAGTTTTCCCTTTCTATATCGCCTATTTCCCCTCTGTTTAACCCTTCAAATACATTGGCTAAACATAAAGTCCCATATCCCCAGGAGGAGTTGGGGTAACTTAAAGACGGACGGTCTCTTACGGCTCCTCTTATGAGATAAGATTTTAACCTTTCTCCATATAAAAAAGGATCATTACCTCTTACAATCCCCCATTCCATAAGCAATGCCGCTGCTCCAGTGACATGAGGAGCAGCCATACTGGTACCACTTAGTGAATCATAGCCTCCTCCAGGAAAAGGAGCCATAATATTAACTCCCGGTGCTACGATCTCCGGCTTAATAAATCGGTTTCTCCTAGTATATCCTCTTCCTGAAAATGGTGCAATCTGATTCGTCGTCCCATTGTAAGCCCCCACCGTAATCATTCTCTCAGCTGTTGAAGGAATGGTTTGGGTATGTTCCAAGATAGGCTCCACAAAAGCTGTTTCCCTTCCTACTTCTTCAGTGATGGGAAGCCAAAGATCATAGATTCCTTCAACAATATCCATTCCATATAAATTAAGTTGCCAAATGCCGCTGTCTATAAACTGATTCCTGGGTGTAAGGGCAATAAATATTTCTTCATCACCATTAAGAGGCGAAGGCCCTCCGAAATAAGCCAGTATTTTTGTATTTCCCAAAGTAATTCTTTGAATTCCTTCTTTTGCAGAAATTCTTCCTGTACTTTCTCCATTGGGCGCTGTCAGAGAAAACTCCAATACATCAGCAAAAGATTTCCATAAAGTCAAAGATAAACCACCAGTACCCTGATCCACTGTAAATTGGATAGGGATCTCTTCTCCCTCCCTGATGATGCCTCCTACGTGATGACCTGTATCTCCTTCATTTCCAGTAGCCACTACAATGCTGGTTTTCCACCGATTCGCCATTTCATCCATATAAGCTTCTACGATAGAATTTCCATCGTGGGGACCTTCATTGGTCCCAAAACTTATATTTATCGCAACAGGCCTTTCCAGTTCTTCTGCTTTTTCTACGACATACTTTAATGCCCGCATCAGTTCCGTCGTTCTGGGAAATGATTCAATTCCTGTTCTTCCTAATTTGACAATGATGTATTCTGCTTCCGGGGCTACCCCTGTATAGGTGCCTCTGCTGGCTCTTCCATTACCTCCTGCAATACCTGCCACATGGGTTCCATGGCCAATCTGATCCACATGGGGTACCCGTGCGATTCTCTCCATAGGTGTAGGCAGAGAAAGCGCTTCATCTAAGTCTTCTCTGGTGAACTCAACTCCTCTGGCAAAACCTTGCGGAGGCTGCCCTTCCAAAGTCTGGTCCCATATGTATAAAATTCTACTGCTGCCGTCTTCATTTCTAAAATCAGGATGAGTGTAGTCAATGCCCGAATCTATAATTCCCAGTAAAACTCCTCGTCCTCTCAAATCATAAGGTGGTCTTTGAACAGAAGTAATGCAAGCCTCACGAAGGCTATTGTCAAGGGCAATACCCAGTCTCTTAGGTCTTTCAATAAATTCTATCTGAGTATATTTTGAAAGCTCTGGAATCTTAGATTCTTCCAATGTAATAATGCCGTAGCCTTCTGTCAAAATTTCCACTTCTGCACCAAGCTGCTCGCCAACTGCATTTAAATCTCCATGGTATTTTACAATAACTTCCCATTGCTTTGATTCCGTATCCACAGCACCCTGCAGAGCTGGAACTTTTTGTCGTTCTTCCTCATCCAGATTAAGTATTAATTCCAGGCTGCTATCTATTTTATTGTTCTCAGGCATACCATTCCTCCCTAAAAAAATATAGAGAGATTTTAAACTCTCTCTATATATTTATGCATGCCTGTTTAATTCATTCTCTTTTCCAGCCAATCCAGGATATCCGACAGGATAACCTCTCTTTCTGGTTCATGGACCAGTTCATGATAGCAATGATCATATAGTTTTAATGTCTTATCCACTGACTGAATCTTATCATAGATCTCTGAGGTTCTATAATATGGAATCACTTTATCGCTTTTTCCATGGAGAAAAAGGCAGGGTAAATTATAATTCCCGGCATTTTGCTGTGCCCAGCTGATTCCCCTGTACAGAAATTCTGTCAGATAACTTACCGTAGTATACTTAAGATCAAAAGGATCTGCTTCAAATTCCTTTAAATACTGCTGGTTTCTTGAAGCTCTCTTTCTGATTACCCGATAGATCTTTGCTTTTGGAATAGTCTTGCCAAGCAATTCGTAAAGCTTCAAAGGAACTTTATACATTCCCCAGGGTGCACCCAATGCAGGTCCTGAGAAAATTTGCCCTTTTATGTCATATTCGGAATGCATCAATCCGTAAATAAATGTAATAAGCCCTCCCATACTATGTCCAAAAGTAAAAATATCATCTTGGGGATGCTTACTTCTTACAATGGTCATAAGTTCATGAAAATCCGAAATAAATTCAAAAAAGGATTCTATATGTCCTCTCTGTCCTTCTGATTGTCCATGGCTTCTATGGTCAATAATATATACCCCATACCCATTCTGAACTAAAAAATTTGCCAAGTCTAAATAATGCCCTGAATGTTCTCCGTATCCATGACTGATCACAATAATCCCCTTGGGATTATAAGGAACTTCTTTCCGGTAAAAAATACGAAGGCCATCTGAATTAATAAAGTGCCTATGCAGCAAATTCATAAATACGCTCCTTTTTTTATTTCTGTCCGGATCTTACTTGAACAAGGATTTTATCAATCATCCTGCTGGCTTCCGACTTTGTTAAAGTTTCAATATCTTCATTGACTACTAATCTATGCATCCTGATCAAATCTGCCAGATATTTTTTCTGTCTTGGGGTAATCATCTCTTGTTTGGGTGGATCCCATGTAATTTCTTTTGCTATAAAAGCACTAGCATCTACATCCATAAAGTCCTTCTTTAAGCATTGGAAAAGCCTGTAAGTAGCCTCTGCATCATGAATGGCCCGATGGGCATTTCTTAAATCTATACCATAGTATTCACACAGAGGGCCCAAGCTTCTGCTGGGAAGATGTTTCAAAAACTTTCTTGCAATCATCAAAGTATCTAAAGCTTTCTTGTTGAACGTATATCCAAGACTACTGCACTTTGATTTTATAAAACGATAATCAAAAGATATATTATGCCCCAGAATATAATCGGTATCGCAAAAATCTAAAAATGAAGGAAGTGCCTCGGAAATATAAGGAGCATCGGATACCATATCATCCGTAATCCCGGTAATTTCTGTAATGAAGTAAGGAATAGGGATGCCAGGATTGACCATTTGATGATATTTTGAAACGATTTCTCCGTCTTTAATTTTAATTGCCCCAATTTCAATAATATAATCCTGTACAGGATTACAGCCTGTGGTTTCTAAATCAAAAACAATTAAATGGTCGATGTACTCATTTCTCATAATATTGCCTTTCTAATTTATATTATAAATTCTAATGGTTGTATAATATGAATAAAGAGAACCAATATGATGATTTAAAATAGCAAAACATCACTATTGATTCTCTTTATTTTATCAGAAAAGCAAAAAATTTAACAGAACATAATATCTATTTTTTAATGGTTTTTAAAACTTCATTAATCTGTTGAATACATAAATCAGGACTCGATAAAACAGGACAATGACAAATATTACGGATTTCATCTTCTAAATGAGCCATAGAGGCTTGGGCTAAAATGATGCAGTCATATCCCTTTACTTCTCTTGCCATTTCTTTTAAAAGCCGATCATGCTGATCCATATCCATAGCTTTCATCGCCCTAAATGCTTCATGGCATACCTTCGCAGAAATCTCAATCTTAACATTGGCCTTCGCAGCTTCTTTTGCTAATTTTGATTTTGTTGGTTCTACAGTACTTTCTGCTGTAGCCATAACCAGAACTTTTTCTCCAAACGTAACCCCTAATCTGGCCATTTCATCATCAATGGCGATCACAGGCACACTAATAAACGGACGAATCATTTCTACAACAGGAGTTAAAGTAGAACAAGTGGTAACAATGAGATCTGCTCCGGTTAACTCTGCATTTTTAATATCCTGAAATAAACGATTTCTGTTATTTATAGTAAATTCCCCGATTTCATTAGGATTGATCGCCAAAAACTCATCCCAGAGATTATAAATCTTTACTTCTTCATCAATATTTTTACGAAGTTTTTCATCAAAATTCATTGCTACACTTTTTACTGTATGAATTAGAGCAATCGTTTTAATAATTATTCACCTCACTTACTTAAAATCTTAATCTTTTTTGCACTTTCTGGCTTCTTCTACAGCTGCCAATGCCCTTTTCCTTAAATCTTCTCCTGTAACTGGCGGAGAAAACACGCAAAAAACCCGCAACATTTCTTCTCCTGTGTTGTGGATTTCATGAGTAATATTGGGAGGCGCAACGATCATAGCCCCCGGAACAAAAGGATATTCTTTCCCATTAATCGTTACTCTGCCTTCTCCTGACATGCAATACATGGCTTCCGTTGCATCCGGATGCGCATGAAGGTCAATTTTACATCCTGGTTCCCATTCCGTAATGTGCAGTGAAAAATTGCTTTCTGTAATTATTGGATCATCCGCCATAAAAAGAGGTGTGATATATCTTTTAAATGGTTCCGGTACAGCAATAGTATTTTCTTTCCTATACTGATAATACATCGTACAGCATCCTCCTGTTTTAGGATTTAACTTTCAAAAGTTTTACTTTCTTTTGATGCTTCAGATTGCAGGCAAAGTAAGGATTTCACGAATCGAATTAAGTACCGTCATTACCCCTACATAAAGGTCTCCTCCATAAAACTGCAAACTTGCATTGCACATAATCTGAACAGCACTGTTTGTCATAGCCATCATAAAACCGGATAATCCTAACCCCGTAATCTTGCATACCAAGTTTTTATCCAGCTTTAAATTGCATAATTTTAATTTCAATATGGTTTTCTTTCCCCTTAGAAAAATTAGAATCCAAGCTGCAGATAAAAATTGGGAAATAACAGTAGCAATTGCAGCCCCTTTGACACCCATATTTAAAGTAAAAATAAAAATAGGGTCCAAAATCATATTCGTCACTGCACCCAGTAATACAGTGGTCATTCCTATTTTTCCAAAGCCCTGAGAATTGATAAAACTATTCATACCAAGTCCGATCATAACAAAGATACTTCCTAAAAGATAAATAGTTATATATTCATTGGCATAAGGAAAAGTTGCATCACTGGCCCCGAATAAATATAGCATAGGCTTCTTAAGTAAAAGCCCAAGAAGGGTAAGCATTACTCCAAATATGAAAAGCAACATAAACGAATTTCCCATAATGTGCTCTGCTTCCTCATGGTCTCCCCTTCCCCTGGCTATGGCACTTAGGGGCGCGCCCCCCATCCCAAACAGATTGGCAAATGCCGTGATAATGGTTATTATAGGAAGAGCCAGTCCAAGCCCAGTGAGGGACAAAGTCGCATTTTCCGGAATTCTCCCTATAAAAATTCTGTCAACAATATTATAAAGAAGATTAATTAATTGTGCCAAAGTCATCGGAAGTGCAAGATTTAAAATATTTTTCGCAATACTTCCTTTAGTAAAATCATTTTTCAATGTCATTCTTCTTTCTATATCTTTTACCCGTTTCTTATGATGATTTATAAGCTACCATATCCATCTATTAATAACAGATAAAGTATGGTAGCCTCAAATTCTCGTTTTCTTCTATACTAAGTTGCTTCTATACAAAACAGTGGTTATTCCTTGAATTCTTAATTTACATATTCTCGCTTTTCCTAATATGTTTAGCCATTTTTGAAGCCATCTTTACAGCATTTTCAAATGCAGAGGTTTTCACCATCCCTTTTCCTGCAATATCATAAGCTGTACCATGGGCACAGGTAACGATCGGCGCCGGAAGTCCACCTGCAATGGTAATGCCCTGTTCAAAACCTTTAAGCTTTAAAGCAATTTGACCCTGGTCATGGTACATGGTTACCACACCATCAAATTCCCCGTTAAATGCCTTAATAAACAGAATGTCAGAAGCATATGGGCCTCTTGCATCAATTCCCATCTCATTAGCTTTCTTAATAGCCGGTGCTATCACATCTATTTCCTCTCTGCCACATTCACCGTTTTCTCCGCAATGGGGATTAAGGGCAGCCAGAGCAAGTACTGGTTTTTCGATTCCTGAATTTTTTAAGGTAGTATTTGCTAAACGCACTGCTCTTAAAATCGTATCCACGGTTAAATGAGCACTGACATCTTTTAATGGAATATGACTAGTAGCTCGCGTTGTCCAAAGATTTCCTACTACATTAATTTCTCCGAAAGGTTCTTTGTGGTTAAATAAATGGGCTAAATAATGATGTTCACTTTCAAAAGGACATCCTGCCAAAATCATTGCTGATTTGTTTAATGGTGCAAAGCAAAATCCGTCTATTTTCTTCGCCTGAAATAATTCTACTCCAAGCTTTAACAAACCAAGACATGATTTTCCGCTTTCACTGCTTAATACTCCATAAGGTATATTTGCAGGATCTAAGTCTTTTTGATCCAAAACAGGAATTCCTTCTGCCCAGTTTGCATCTTCTACACTTTCAATAATTTGTATCGGAAATGTGACTCCTGCAGCCTTTGCACCTCTTTCGAGGACGCGTATATCCCCTAAAACAATAGGCTTGCAATACTCATCATAGAAATTATTAGCAGCCAACTTTGCAATAATTTCTGGTCCTACACCTGCAGCATCTCCTAAAATCAATCCAATAATTGGTTTATCGTTCATTCCTTTTCCTCCTAAATGCCAATGTCCTTTTTATTTCAAGTATTCTTCCATATTACACTTCTGTTATTGAATCTTTTATCAAAACGAAGTACTATCCAGTAAAATATTTTGATAGTACTTCGTTTTAAATGAACAATAAATCTGTTAAACTTTTATCCTCATAAAATTATTGAATTCCATTTGCTTCCATATAAGCTTTTTCATATGCTGTTATGTATTCAGTAGCTTCTGCTGCGCCTTTAAACTCAGGCACTAATTTATACTTATCAATGTACTCTGTCTTCCATCTTTCGGATTCAGATACTTTCTTTAATGCTTCTGACCAAAATGCTACTGCTTCATCACTCATATTCGCAGGGCCTACAACACCACGCCAAACAGGAACTTCAACATTTTCATAGTCTCCAATTTCACTTAAGGTTGGTGCATCAAATTTTCCAGAATATCTTTCTGTAGCCAGTGCCAGTACAGGAATTAAAGAACCTGCTTCAACATATTCAGAAGCCACTGCCGGTTTTGAAATCACAAAGTCAACATGTCCTCCCAATCCTGCAGTAATTGCATCAGAAGTTGAATCATAAGTAATATATTTCATATTATCTGATGTAACACCAATCTCTTTAATCATGGCTTCATAAGTTGCAACGTCATCACCTTTTGAACCACCAATAACAATGGTTTCTCCATTTTTTGCTGCTTGGATAGCTTCTGCGAAATCTGCCTGCTTTGTATGCTCTGTTTTAAAAATTAATTGCTTATCTAAGGCCATAACAGCCAGTATTTTGAAATTCTTAGAACGATTTTTGGTATTTAGAACCATTGGCATTAAATCTCCACTGTTAAAGGTCAGTAAAGTATTACTTGCTTTATCTCCTTTTAAATTGGCAACTTCATTACGGCCAACTTCACCGCCACCATCCGTTTTATTGGTAACAACAAAGGTTGAATCAACTATGCCTTCCGTTTTCATAATGTCTGTGATCATTCTTGTAAATATATCACTACCGCCTCCTGGACTGCTTGTTACCATCCAATCAATAGATGAAGCTGGTGCATAGGATTTTGAAGATCCCCCTTTTCCTTGACATCCTGCCAAAAGTGTTGATAATGCTAATACTCCTGTCAATAATACTGCTAATTGCTTTTTGATTTTCATTATAAACCCCTCCTCCAGTAATGTTTAAACATGTATAATTTATTAATTATAAATTATATTTTTGATTACGCCATTCGGCTGCGTTGCTTATAGTTTTTTGCCTTGCTTACTGCTCCTCTTATAATTGGGAATGTAATAAAGAAAAGGAATATAAGCATTAATACAAGTGTAATTGGTCTTGTAAAGAAGATACTTAAGCTGCCTCCGGAAATAATAAATGCTTTTCTCATATTGGATTCTAATAATGGTGACAATACGAAAGATAATAACATAGGTGCTGTCGGATAATCATTCTTTTGCATGAAATATCCAAAAATCCCTGATAACAGCATAACTAATACGCCATACATGGAATAAGTAGTACTATATGAACCTACAACACAAACAACGGTTATAATTGGTATCATGTACTTTGTAGGAACAGATAAAATCTTGGTCAAAAACGGAATAATACCTATTGCAACAATCAACGTTAAAATATTGGATAAGAATAAAGATGAAATCAATCCCCATGCAAAATCTGGCTCATTTTGGAACAGTAAAGGTCCTGGGTTAAGTCCCCACATCATAAGTCCTCCAAGCAATACCGCTCCTGTTCCGGAACCGGGAATTCCAAGAGCTAAAAGTGGCGCAAAGGCTCCGGCCGCTGCTGCGTTATTGGCTGCTTCGCAGGCCGCAATACCTTCAACTGCTCCAGTCCCTAATTCTTCTTCACTTTTGAACCTCTTCTGAACGGCATATCCCATAAAAGAACCGGTAGTAGCTCCTGCTCCCGGTAATACTCCGACAAAAGTCCCCAAAAGCCCAGATCTGATAGCGGGAGGAAGAAGTCTTTTAAATTCTCTTTTAGTTAATATACTTCCTTTAATTGATAGCTTCGCGTCAATTTTTTCAGTTTTAACATCTCTCTCATTGATCAGGCTAATAACCTGCGAAAATCCTACTGTTCCGATTACAAATGGAGTAAATGGTATACCCCCTAATAAATACATATTGCCAAAATCATATCTTGGAGATCCGGATAAAGTATCCATCCCCATGCTTGCAAGCAAAATTCCCAGCATAGTTATTACAACACCCTTAATTGGATTTTCACCAACAAGCCAACTGATCGAAGTCATTGCAATAAGTAAAACTGCTGTCATTTCTGATGGCCCAAACTTTAATCCAAAATTGGCAAGGGCAGGTCCTGCAAAGGTTAGGATTATGATCCCTATTGTACCGCCAATAAAGGATGCCATATTGGCAGTAAACAATGCTTGTCCAGGTCTCTTCCTTTTCTTAGCCATGGGATAACCGTCAAGGGCTGTCATAACTGCCGGTGAATCCCCCGGAATATTCAACAATATTGCACTAAAGCTTCCCCCATACATATTGGAGTAATAAAGAGCCCCAAGCATAATAATTGCAGTAGTTGGATTAAACTTGTAAGTTAATGGAAGAAGCAATGCAACTCCTGCTAAACTTCCAATTCCCGGCATAGCTCCAACTATAAGACCTAATATTGCTCCAAGAAATGCTGCCCCTATGTTTGCTGGTGTCAGTGAAACTGAAAATCCTCTTAACAGCAGCTCAAAATTTTCCATACTTTTTCTCCCCCCTGCTTACAGGATGTTTTCGAATATGCCCATTGGAAATTGGATTCCGAGCCACATTCCAAATACGCCAATGGTTATGAATGCAACTATTGCCAGCACTATTAAAATAGGTTTCCAACTACTTTTTTCAACCAGCTTAAGCCAAAGAATAACATATAGAAATATAGTAGGAACCAAACCAATAATAAAAGTTGCGACAAAAATTCCAATTCCACCGGCAATCACCAGAAATTCATCCGGCTTATATTCCACTGCTTCCGTATCTTTTAAAGATTGAATAAAGGATGCTATCCCAGATAAAACCATAACAATCGCCATAATGGACGGGAAGAATCCTGGCATCGGTCCGTTTGCGTCACTCCAAAAGCCAAATTGGGTAAACCCTAAGACTGCAAAGATTAATCCCATAACCACAAATATAAGTGGTAAAATACGCTTTGTTATAGAACTCGTCATGTCCATACCTCCCACACTTACAAGATTTAGTGGATGTGGTTAATAAATTTACTTATTAACCACATTAATTGGTGCACCCGCCGCATATGCTTTTAAGTTCTCAACGGCAATATCCATCAGTCTTTGTCTGGATTCTTTGGGAGCCCATGCAATGTGTGGAGTAATAATCATATTCTTTGCTTGTAATAATGGATTGTCCATTTTAATAGGCTCTGAAGATACTACGTCTACTGCTGCTCCGGCAACTTTTCCACTGTTTAAAGCATCTCTTAAATCTTCTTCAACAATTAAAGGCCCTCGGGAAGTATTGATGATCATAACCCCATCTTTCATCTTTGCTATGGTAGATTTGTTAATAATCCCTTCCGTTTCGGAAAATAATGGACAATGTAGAGAAATCACATCTGAATTTGCAAGCAATTCATCTAGCTCTGCATACTTACAGGTTTCTGATTCAAGTGCAGGGTTTTTGAATGAATCATAAGCTAAGATTTTCATTCCAAGAGCTTGTGCAATTTTTGCAGTGGCTTGTCCAATTCGTCCAAATCCTATAACTCCCATAGTCTTTCCGGCAAGCTCTACCAATGGATAGTTCCAGAAGCACCAGTCCGGGTTATTGGTCCAATCCCCTCTTTTTACACACTCAGAATGTTCACCTATATGATGGCACAATTCTAATAATAGAGCGATCGCAAACTGAGCTACGGCCATAGTTCCATACGTTGGGATATTGGATACGGGAATTCCCTTTTCTTTTGCAGCATTTACATCTACCACATTATATCCTGTAGCAAGTACTCCAATAAATTTTATATTGGGACATGCATCTAAAGTTTCTCTTGTTATTGGTGTTTTATTGGTATAAACTACTTCTGCATCTCCGATTCTTTCAATAATTTTGTCACTGGGTGTTCGGTCATAAACCGTCAAGTCCCCTAACTTTTCAAACCCTTCCCAGGATAAATCTCCCGGATTTTCAGTGTATCCATCTAAAATAACTATTTTCATATTTTTCCTCCTTTCTAAATTAAAGTTCTAATCTTCCAGAAGCGCCCATGCTCTGTTGATCACTCTTTTTGTATTTGCTACTATAACATCTGGATCTTCATCGCCCCATGGTTTTACCTCAAAAGAAAGTACATATGGATTTTGTGCATCAAAAAATCCTTCTGCTTTTAAAACCCTGAAGAATTCTAATAGTTCTTCTAAACCGTTGGCACTATTGGGAAAACCAAATCTTGGATGTTGATCTCCATATGCTTCACAACCTTTTTCTACAACCGCATTTCCGATATGGAAATGATTAATATACGGTCTTAAGGTCTGAATAACAAATTTAGAAGTTTCATAGGTGGTTGGGAAATGAGAAAGATCCACCATAAGCCCAAAATTACTATGGGTCGTTCTCATATCAGCAGCAAACTTTGCTGCAAAAGGTGCTGGTCCAATTAATGCTGCCTTATCCATGTCATAGTCAAATACTTCTAAATTAACCGTCACACCTTTTATTGCTGCATAATCGCATATATTTCTTGTGGTTTTTAATAGCTGTGCATACGCTAAGTCTTTTGTTTCTTCTTCCCATTTTCCAGCCAAAAATCCAATTCTCTTTGCACCTAAATATTCTGCTTCATCTATTGATTCCATAAGCAAGGCTTCTGCAGCTTTTCTTCCCTCTTCATTAATATCATTTGGATTTAATTTTGCCCCAAGTAATCTTGGTTGAGCACTATAGCAAACTGTTAAACCAGATTCTTCTAACATCTTCTTAACTTTTGCCCTTTTTTCATCATCAGGAATATGTGTTACTTCAATCGCATCAAAATAATCATCACACGCAATCTTTTTAATAGATTCAAGTGGATCTACCCCTGGATAACTCATTGGAACAATGGTCCCCATTTTAAAATACTTGTGGATAGATTCTTTCATAGTATCATTTCCTTTCTATTTTATTTATTTTTTATTACTAATTTAGCTTTCTCTGCTATTGACTTTGGACCATAACCATATTTTTCAAGCAATTCGTTATAGTCTCCTGACTCAGCAAATTTTGTAGCTCCGACAAATTCTATTGGCGTTGGACAAGCTTTTGATAATACTTCCGCAACGGCACTGCCCAAACCGCCATGAATACTATGTTCTTCTACTGTAAGAACCGCGCCTGTACGTTTTGCAGCATCAATGATCAGTTCTTCATCTATTGGTTTGATTGTATGAATATTAATCACTGTTGCTTCTATTCCTTCTTCTTTTAATAAATCTGCTGCTTTCAAGGCATTATGTAGAATTGTACCTGTAGCAATGATCGCAACATCTTTTCCTGTTTTTAACTCGACACCTTTTCCAATTCTAAAATCATAGTTCTCATCAAATATTACCGGTGCAGGCGCACGACTTAGTCTTAAATAAACCGGGCCGTCATATTCTGCTATTGCTTCCACAGCTTTTGCTGTTTCTACTGCATCACTTACAGAGACTACTGTCATATTAGGCATGGAACGGACAACAGCAATATCGGTAATGGCCTGGTGACTTGCTCCATCATATGAATCCGATAGTCCGGCATAGTTTCCTGCAATTTTAACATTTAATTTATCATAAGCGATTAAACTCTGAATCGGATCTGATCCTCTGGTAGTCATAAAAACTGCAAATGTATTTACAAAAGGAATTAAATCTTGTGTTGCAAATCCTGCAGACATGGCTACCATATTAAATTCGCTGATCCCAACATTAAAATATCGCTCAGGAAACTCCTTGCCAAAAAGAATACTTTTGGTCGAAGCTCCCACGTCTGCTTCCAAAACCACAACTTTATCGTTTTTTTTCCCTAAGTTTAATAATGCTTCTCCATATGCGTCTCTTATCGCAATGTTATTTCCCATTAAACTACACCTCCCAGCTCAGCTTTAGCTAGTTTATATTCCTCAAGATCAATTGGTTTTCCATGCCATGAATTTTTCCCTTCCATAAAAGATATGCCTTTGCCTTTTACGGTTTTGGCAATAATGATTGAAGGCTGAGTGCTGCAATTTTTTGCTTCATCTATGGCATTCGCTATATCCTCAACGTCATGGCCGTCGCAATATAGAACATTCCATCCAAAGGATTCAAATTTCTTTCCGATATCTCCCATCGGCATAATTTCTTCCAAGGTGCCGTCTAATTGCACTCCATTATAATCTAAAATTGCAATGAGGTTGTTCGCCTTAAATTTTGAAGCTGCCATTGCCGCTTCCCAAATGCCCCCTTCCTGTATTTCTCCATCCCCCAGTAGAACATAAATAGTGGCATCACTGTTTTTTAACTTCTCTCCCAACGCCATCCCTAGTCCTGCGCCAAGTCCCATTCCTAAAGGTCCTGTAGATAGTTCAACTCCCGGAGTCGTGTGTGCACAGGGATGCCCCTGAAGATGGCTGCCTACCTGTCTTAGGGTTTTTAAATCCTCTCTAGGGAAATAGCCTTTTTCAGCCATATTTAAATAAAGCATAGGTGCCGCATGGCCTTTTGACATAATAAATCTATCTCTGCCTTCTTTATTAGGATTTTTAGGATCAATATTCATTTTCTCAAAGAAAAGTGTAGTAACTATTTCAGTACAGGACAGAGAACCACCCGGATGACCTGTCTGAATGCTGTAAAGAAGATCAATTAATTCATTTCTAAAACGTAAACATATCTTTTGAAGCTCTTCTTTTCTTTCCTTTGTCATATAACCTTCCTCCTTTATGAATTATTCTTATCACCATATACTTTATTGAGTATTGGCCTTAGATGAGCAATTGCACCCTTAGCTGCCTCTTCCTGGCTAGGAATTTGAAAAATTTCAGTGCAGAAGTTTCCATAATATCCACATTCTTCGAAGGTACTTAAAATTTTCTCAAAGTCCAAACCGCAATGCCCAGGATAGCGTCTGTTATTATCTGCTAAATGAACGTGTATATTGTATTTGCTATACTCCCGGATTGCCTGGCAAATATCTTTTTCTTCCAAATTCAGATGAAATACATCCATCATAAGTTTAAAATACGGATGATCAACTGCTTTGATCATCTTTGCGGCTTCCTGCAGTGTGTTAATGAAATTGGTCTGCATGATTGTCACAGTTTCTAAGGCAATCTCTACTTTTTTCTTCCCACCGTATTCACTTAAATCCTTAAAAGCATCTATAGCCAATTGCTCTGTCTGCTCTTTTGAAAGCTGACTACAGTATTGTCCCCGAATTCTTCCAATATTGATATTGGCACCTAATGCTGAAGCAAAATCAATAATTTCTTTTGTTCGTCTGATCGCCTCTTTCCTGACTTCTTCTTTTGGATGCGTATAACTTAATCCCAACTGTCCAAATATTTCTCCGGTACATACCAATACAACAGATAACTTGTTCTTTTCTGCTTCTTTTCTCACAAAATCCCAATTCAGCTCTGAAGGATTTAATGTCATCAGTTCTACCCCATCATATCCAAAAGATGCTAAATCATAAAAACTTTTTTCTAAAGGACCTTGATAAGCTGTAACCGAGTCTGCAATTGCCACATCAGGAGTAGCTACTTGGTAACATAATTTCATCTTTTTATCTCTCCAATCTTAAGGATATTTACGGAATTTATAACTTAAAGTTAACAAATTATAAATTATTAAATATAAATTATAAATTATAATTTGTGATTTATTAATTGCTTAGTATTTATTATGTAAATTATTATTTTCACTTAGTAAATCTATCATTGCTTCTATATCTACTCTTACCGATTCGACCGCCCGATCTGCATCCCTGTTACAGATCGCTTGAATAAGATTCATATGATCCCGTAAAGATCGATTAATCTTTGACTCTGTCCATTTCACATTACATGCTCTGGTATAGGCGACGACATCTTGGATATCATTGATATAAGCTGCCAGTTTTTTATTGCCTGCTATTTTAGCAATTTGTCTGTGGATTTGGCTGTCTAATTGGCTTGCTTCTCTATATTCCCCATTGGATAATTTATTTTTATATCTTTCATATGTTTTGATAAGTTCCCGTTTTCCATCATCAGTAATGAATTCACAGCATTGACGAACTGAAAGTATTTCTAATACAATTCTTACGTCCAACATTTTTATTAAGTCATCTTTTGATATCTCTGCGGCAAAAATACCTTTACGAGGTCTGTTCTCTATGAATTCTTCTGCAATTAACCGATTTATTGCTTCTCGCACAGGAGTTCTGCTCACACCTAGTTCTTCTGCAATACTATCTTCCCAAATTCGTTCTCCTGGCTGAATAATATTGTTGATTAATTTTTCTTTTACTTTATGATAATCATATTCTTTTAAGTCCGAATATCTCATATGGGCTTCCACCTTATCAGAAGACTTTTATTATTTGTCACTATATATTATAAATTATAATTTATAATCTTATACTAATTATACAACACATTTTTTATTTTTCAAGAGTTTTTTATAAATTTTATCCTAATCAGTATTCCAATTAAACCATAAAAATATTTAAGTCATACAGGAAAGAGTTTCACAAGCACACCTCTCGCGCTGAGCGCAGTCGGCAAGCCGTCAAAATACAACAGGCGCGAGTGTGCATCCTGCCCTGAGGATTTTTTACTATACAGGAAATCCTTAAGGATTTCCTATAAAATAAAAATGGCCATTGCCAACAAACTTCCAGGTCTGTTATGCAATGGCCTTATGTATATTCCCTTGTATTTTAATCCAATAATTTTCTCATAGCTTCTATGTCTTCCTTAATCAAATTCATTGCACGCTCTTGATCTTTATCACAAATTGCGTCAATTAGAGTCTTGTGATCCTTAAGAGATTTCTCTATCTTTTCCTCTGTCCATTTGACATTACATGCTCTGGTATAGGCAAAAAAATCTTGAATATCATTTATATATGCTATCAATTTCTTGTTGTCAGATATTCCCGCAATATATCTATGAATTTGGCTGTCTAACTGACTTGCCTCTGCATATTCTCCATTGGTTAATTTTATCTTATAATCATCATATATTTTCTTCAGCTCAGACATTTCTTCTTCTGTAATTAACTTGCAGCATTCACTAACCGAGAGGGTTTCCAAAGCAATTCTTACATCCAGCATTTTCTTTAAATCTTCTTTTGAAATTTCTGCTGCAAATATTCCTTTGCGCGGTCTATTTTCTACAAATCCTTCAGCAATTAATCTATTGATTGCTTCTCTCACCGGAGTTCTGCTTACTTCCAGTTCTTCTGCAATGTTTTCTTCCCAAATTCGTTCTCCAGGTTTAATCGTATTATTGATCAATCTTTTTTTTACTTCATGATAAACATATTCCTTCAATCCTGAAAATTTCATACTCATCCACCTCCTTTATATAGTATAGAATATAAATTATAATTTATATAGTAGCAAATTATAATTTATAATTTATTATATAACATTTAGCCATATTTTCAATATCGTTATAATCTTTATATTTATATTCAACAGAAATATCCATAGTTTTAGACTATGGATACCGTAAATTTACTTATTTTTTGCATAATAAATATCAAATTTCATCTCTTTACGAAACGCCAGGGCATTTTCATAGAATTCTTTCCACATTCTTAAAACATGTTCTTTTGAGTAAAACTCTTTTCCCAGACAAGATTTATTCTTCCACAATTCATAAAAATCCTGGTCATCCTTAAGTTTTGTGATTAACTGAATAAACTCGGCATTGGTTTTCCCTTTTAAGTACAAATCGAACAATATCTTATCATATACTGGTAAGTCTCTGAGAAGAAGGGGCAGCTTACAGTTCATTGCCTCTAAAACAGTCATTGGGAAAAGTTCATTATAAGAAGGCAAAAACAATATATCTGCCATATTGTATATATCATTCATTTCTTTTCTGTCTACAATTCCTAAGAACTTCACATTTTCAGGAGGATTGCTGACCATCTCACTTAAGGTTTTATATCCATCCGTGATGCGTCCAAAAGAAAAGCCTCCTGCCCAGGCAAACTGGATCTGGGGCAGCTGCCGTGCTATTTCAATAAAGTCTTTTACACCTTTTCTGGTTTGAATTTGTCCCACGCCTAAAACCACAAAATCATCTTCGCTTAATTTCATCTTTCTGCGAATTTCTTTTCTTCTGTCTTTGTCATAAGCAAAAAAATCTTGATCCGATACAAAATTAGGAATATAGATGATCTTATCTTTTTCAATACCATATTCCTCTAATTTATCTATAAAGTAAGGATTTACAGTTACTAAATAATCCATCTTATTGTAAAAATCAATTAAATACTTGTAAAAAACTTTTCTGCAAAACCAGGGAAGCTGTAAACTGTCGTCAATGGTTTCAGGTAAAAAATGCACATACCCTACAGTGATTCCCTTTCTTTTAGCCAAAGGAAGCGTTAAATAATATTTTAAATCCACTGTATGATAATGGTTGATATCACAAAAGCCTATTTTATTGACATGTATCCTGTAATCACTTAACCCTTCTTTTACCAGGCGAACCTGTTCTAAATATGCCGATGCTACTCCCTGTCCTTTGACTTTTTCTGCCGATGAGAGCATGTTGATTGTAGGCATCTTAAGATTCACTCCCGTCATTTTTTCATGTCAGTCTTCATTTATTTAGTATGGACTTAATGAAAAATAAAAATACCACAATAAAGTGGTATTAAGAAGAGTTTTTTAAAGAGCTTCGAGATCATAGGGTGTTTCTTGATATACATAGTAATTGAGCCAATTGGAAAATAATAGGTTTGCATGGCCCCTCCAGGTAACAACAGGATCTTTGGCTGGATCATCCTGTGGAAAATAGTTTTTTGGTATTTGAATATCCAATCCCTTAGCCAAATCTCTTTCATATTCCAATTTTAAAGTATTAGGATCATACTCCGAATGTCCGGTGACAAAAATCTGTCTGCCATCTTTAGAGATCACGATGTAAACTCCTGCCTCATCAGAAAAGGATAAGAGTTCTAATTCTTCTATCTTTTCTATATCTTCTCTTAGTACTGTTGTATGCCTTGATTGAGGAACATAGAAAACATCATCGAAGCCTTGTAAAAGCTTTACATTTTTCTTTAAATTATAATGCGGAAAAATCCCGAACATTTTCTGTGGCAATAGATATTTAGGCACGCCATAATGATAATATAAACCTGCCTGTGCGCCCCAACAAATATGTAATGTAGACGTAACATGTGTCTTTGTCCACTCCATGATTTCTTTCAGTTCTTCCCAATAGGTTACTTCTTCAAATGGGAGGTTTTCTATGGGGGCTCCTGTAATAATCATGCCGTCAAATTTTCTGTGTTTTATTTCATCAAAGGTATTATAAAAAGTAATGAGATATTCCTCTGAAGTATTTTTAGATACATGGGTTTTTGGATGCAAAAGGGTAACCTCTATCTGCAAAGGTGTATTACTTAGAACTCTCAATAACTGTGTCTCTGTTACCTGCTTAAGAGGCATAAGGTTTAAAATGACAATCTTTAATTCTCTGATGTCTTGATGAATCGCTCTGTGTTCATCCATAATGAATATGTTCTCATTGGTTAAAATCTGCTTCGCAGGAAGGTCATTGGGTATTTTAATAGGCATTTCTTCCCTCTTTTCCAGTTATTTTGTAAAGTATATTATATATAAATTATCCAATAATTGCAATGACTTTCATCATAAGAGATAGTGTCAAGAAGTTTGTGTAAACTACTTCTTGTATGTAAAAGTTAGTTTTCAAACAATTCATTTAGTTCGGCCTGAACTAATGCAAAACCTTTATGTACTCTGGAACCATATTTTTTA
>Ga0134100_1001030_pt1 | contig 28285 bp, 26 predicted proteins | sample 11_taG_2_FD_94444 | JGI IMG/M metagenome (GOLD analysis project Ga0134100, IMG submission 94444) | Switchgrass degrading microbial communities from high solid loading bioreactors in New Hampshire, USA - 11_42_5_180_A3 metaG | ecosystem: Engineered > Bioreactor > Semi-continuous > Anaerobic >...
GAAGCCGGAGCCTGCGGCGGTGCCGCAGGGGTGGGCGGCACCGCAGCGGCGGGCTGGACCGGTTCGGGCTGGGTGCGGCGCGGCGGCGGGGTGGGCTTCAGTTTGGGCCACGCCGGGGGCTTCACCTCAACCCCGGGCGGGAGCTTGTTCGGTTTAAATGTACTCATCAGCGCCACCACCCCGGGCGATCTGGATCTCGCCGGCCTCCTCAAGCCGCCGGATCAAGGCCACGATGCGGGCCTGGGCCTCTTCCACGTCCCGGATGCGCACCGGGCCCAGGTACTCCACCGCTTCTCTCAGGGCCTCGCCGGTCCGCTTCGAGACGTTGTTCATGATCTTGCGCCAGACCTCTTCCTTGGCCGCCTTGAGGGCCAGCGGCAGGTCCTTGTTCATGTCGACCTCGCGCAGCACCCGCTGCACGGTACGGTCGTCCAGGTTGACGATGTCGTCGAAGAGGAACATCCGCTGGGAGATCTCGCTGGCCAGCTCCGGGTCGTCGGCCGAGAGCAGGCCCATGATGGACTTCTCGGTGGCCCGGTCCACCCGGTTGAGCACATCCACCGCCCAGTTGATGCCGCCCGCGGCGGTGGACTCCTGGGAGACCATGGCCGACGCCTTGCGCTCCAGAACCCGCTCGACCTCCCGCAGCATCTCGGGCGATGTGCGGTCGATGGTCGCCACCCGCCGGATGATGTCGGCCTGCCGCTCCGGCGGGAGGCCCAGCAACACCTGGGCCGCCTGGTCGGGGTCCAGGTGCGCCATGATCACCGCCACCGTCTGCGGGTGCTCGTTCTGCAGGAGCGAGGCCAGGTGGATGGGGTCGGTGTGGCGCACGGCGTCGAAGGGCCGCCGTCTCAGGTGCGAGGTGAGGCGTGTGAGAATGTCCCGTGCCTTCTCGGGCCCCAGCGCTTTTTCGAGCATGTCACGGGCATAATCGATGCCGCCCGTGCGAATATGTTTATCGGCCGTCGCGATGGCGATAAACTCGTTGAAAACCTCGTCGCGCACCTCGGGGGTCACCTTGCGGGACTGGGCGATCTCCACGGTGAGCATCTCGATCTCCTCGTCCCGCAGGTACTTCAGGATCTTGGCCGAGCGCTCGACGCCAATGTTGATGCAGAAGATCGCCGCCTTCTGGCGGCTGGTCAGCCGCTGATCCCGGTCAGGCAAGGGCTACACACCTCCCTTCAGCCACTGGCGGATCACCTCGGCGCAGGCCTCCGGGGCCTGCTCGATCAGGACGTCGATGTCGGCCAGAATGTCGTCTTCCATGAAATCCTCGGGACTGATGGGCTCTCTAGATGGGCGCCGCCTCCGCATGACCTCCTCGAACCTCTCGGCTGCCGTCGGCTCCGCAGGGGCGGGGGCGGGGGCAGCGGCCGCGGCCTGGGTTGCGGCCTCGGCGGCCGGCTGCGGCACGGGAGCCTGCGGTGCAGGGGCCTGCGGCGGCGGAGCCTCCTGCGCAGCCGCGACCTGTTCGACGGGCCGCCGCGGCTCGAGCCCCAGGGCCACATCCAGGGTGGTGCCGACCGCTGCTTCAGGGGACGGCAGGCCGGGCAGGGCGTACTCCTGCTCCGCGCGCCGTCTGCGGGTGAGCAGGGCGGCAAGGATCAGCAGGAATGAGGCGATGCCCAGCGCCAGGGCCAGTGTTTGCGCGTCGATGAGCCGCGCGGGCTCCGCCTGCACCGGCGAAGCCACCGTCACATCGGAAGTTGGACTAAATGACATGGCCACCACGCTCACATCCGCCAGCTGGGCGCCCGTGGCGGCTGCCGCGAGCTGCCGAATCTGGTCAATCTGCGCCTGCGACAGGGTGTCGCGGTTGACGGTGATCGCGACGCTCACCCGCTTGATGGCCCCGGCCGGCGAGACCGTCACCTGGTTCTTCTCACCCACGTCGTACTTGGTCTCGCTCCGGCTGGAGTAGGACTCGCCGGACTCGGTGGTGGAAGCGGGCTCCTGGTAGATGGGCACGCTGGGAGCGGTGCTTCCCGCCGTGGTCGTGCCGGCCGCCGTACCCGCCGCGGCCGCGGGCTCGACGCTGGTGCCGCTGGTCTGGGAACCCGACCGCTCGGTCACCGTGGAGACCGGCACCCCTTGCCCGACGATGCGCTCCTCGGTGCGGGTGGTCTGATGCTCCAGTTCAACCGTTACCGAGGCGGCCACGTTGCCGGCGCCGAAGACCGGCTCCAGCACGCCCATCAACTTGGCCGTCAGCTCCTCTTCCCGCTGCCGCTGCTTGGCCAGCGCCTCGGGACTGAGGGTGGCGTCGTTGTCGTCCGCCGGGCGCAGTTCCCGGCCGGTGCTGTCGATCACCGTCACCCGGTCCGGTGAAAGCCCCTCGACCGAACTTGATACGAAATTCACGATTGCTTTGACGTTGTCGGGGTCAAGGGTACGGCCGGACTTGAGTTGCACCAGCACCGCGGCCGAGGGCTCCGCCTGGTCGCGAATGAAGACCGATTTTTCCGGGATGTTCAGATTCACTTTGGCATACTCGATATCCGCAATTCGCATGAGGGAGCGCGACAGTTCGCCTTCGATCGCCCGTTTGTAGTTGACCTGGCGGTCGAACTCGGTGGCCCCGAACTGCGGCTCGGCGAAAATCTCCAGTCCCACATGGCCAGTTGAGGGCAGGCCCGCCTGCGCCTTGGCCAGGTTGGCGGCACTGCGGTCCTGGGCGGGCACCATGATGGTCAGCCCGTCGCCGGTCACCCGGTACTGGACGTGCAACTCGTCCAGATGCTCCACCAGCGTGCTGACCTCCGTCGGGTCAGTGGCCCGGTAGAACACCTCCCAGTGCGGCCGCCGCAGGAACCACGTGACAGCCAGCGAGACGACCAGGGCCACGAGCAGGCCGATGGTGAGCCACCGCGCGGTGCGGCTCATGCCGCTCCAGGTACCCTTGAACCGCCTGACAAGATCGGAGCCCGCGCTAGACAAGTGGTTTCCCCCCGGTGAGGTTGGTGCTTGGCACTACGCTTGCTCTACACAGTCGTGCGCATGATCTCCTGATAAGCCTCGATGACCTTGTTCCGTACCTGGATGGCCAGGTTCAGGGTCAGGCTCGCCCGTTCGGAGGCGATCATGACCTGAGCGATGTCCTCCACCTCACCTGCGGCCAGCTTCAGCGCCATCTCGTTGGCGTTCCGCTGCTCCTGCTCCACCTGCCGGATGGCGGCGGCCAGGACGTCGCCAAAGGAGGTCTCCGCACGCTCTTCGTTACGGGTTTCTCGCACTGCCGTTGGCTCCAGCGAGAGCACGGCGTTCAGGCGCTGGATGTCCATCTCGGTTCCCCTCTCTCAGGTGGCTACCGGCCAATCTCCAGGGCCCGCATGGCCATGGACTTGGCTGCGTTCAGGGCCGTAAGGTTTGCTTCGTACATGCGCTGCGCAAGCATGAGGTCCGTGATCTCCTGCAGGAGATCCACGTTGGGAAGCCGCACGATCCCCGTTACCGGGTCGGCATCCGGATGCGTGGGGTCGAGGACCTCCTTGAAGGGGCTGGGGTCTTCCACGATCTCCCTCACCCGCACCCCGAGCCCCGGCTCGGCCGGACGGCCCGCCTCCCGGGCCAGGGCCTCGGCGAAGGTATTGGTCGTGTTGGGCCGCTCCTCCACCACCACGACGCGCCGGCGGTAGGGCCCGCCCTCGGCGGTGCGGGTGGTGCGGTAGTTGGCCAGGTTGTTCGCGATCACGTCCATGCGCAGGCGCTCGGCGGTGAGGGCCGAGGCGCTGGCCTCAAGAGCCTGGAACATCCGCATTCAGCTAGCCCCTCCCGTCTGTGATCACCAGGCGCAGCCGGTTGAAGTGGTCGGAGATCTGGCGCGTCAGGGCGCTGTACCAGATCTGATTGGCAGCCATCTTCACCGACTCCGCCTCGACGTCGACGTTGTTCCCGTCGCTGCGCCCGATGGAGTCCGTCTCCTGCACCACCACCGGCCGCACCTGATCGGGGCTCTGGCCGGCGGCGAGGGCGCGGGCCAGTTCGGTTTCGAAGTCCACCCGCGACCGCTTGAAGCCGGGGGTCATGGCGTTGGCCAGGTTGTGGGCCAGCACCTGCTGGCGCAGCGAGGCCGCGTTCAGCGCCTGCTCCACGACCCGGGCCGCAAGGTCACGCCCGATCATCTGCCATCATCCTCCTCGCCCCGCACTACACCTTTCCGATTTCGGTGACCGCCCGCTCCAGCGTCTCATCCTGAGCCCGCAGGGCCCTCTGGTTGACCTGGTAAGCCCGCAGGGTCACGATGAGGTCCGACATCTCCTTGGCCAGGTCCACGTTGGAGGCCTCCAGGTGCCGGGCATGCAGCCGGGTCTCGGCTGTGGCACCGTCCAGCGCCAGCCGCCCGACCGGCTGATCGCCCACCAGCACGGTGCCGTCCGCGGCGAAAGCGGGCTCCCCATCCGGCACCACCAGCGGTGCGCGACCACCTTCGGCGTCTTCCACCAGGAGCGGGTATCCCTCCACGGTGGTGATGGTGCCGTCCGCCATCCGCTGGAAGGCGCCGTTGCGGGTCCGATAGAGGCTGCCGTCAAGCCGCAGCGCCAGGAAGTAACCGGGGCCCTCGATGGCCAGGTCCAGGGGCCGACCCGTCTCGTAGATGTCGCCCTGCCTCTCGTCGACCACCACCTGGTCGACCCGGGCGCCGTTCCCCAGTATGCCGACGGGCTGGGGGCCAGCGTCGGTGGGATCCTCCATCCGGTGCAGGAGCATCTGGTCGAACTCGACGGACGTGGCGCTGGCCCGCTTGAAGCCTGTGGTGTTCATGTTTGCGATGTTGTCGGCCAGCACGTCCGTACGGAGTTGCTCCACCGCCATACCGGACCTGGAGGCTTCGATGCCCCGTATCATCCTGCCATCCCTCCCGTAGGGCTCTGTCCACCGGGCGCCTCCGCAACTTTCGGCAGGACCTCCCGGAGAGCCAGGTAGATCTTGATCTGACCGATCTCGGTGATGATCGGCACTGTGAGCATGTTGATCACCGTGGGCGCAAACCGCACGCCGGTTCCCCGCACGATGCGGGGCGGCGAGATGCGGCTGGGCCAGCCTGCGGATTCCAGCATGCCGGAGGCGTAACCGGTGATGAGGTTCGCCAGTTCGCCCAGAGCCGACTCGGCCATGGGGTCGGTGATCGGGTAGTCGGAACCGGTCATGGATCGGATGATGCCTTTCGCCATGGCGAGCTCCATGCCGTAGACCACGATGCCCTGGACCGAACCCATCACGCCGATCACCACGTTGACTGCGTGCAGAGTGACGATCGCCTTGCGCATCTGGGGCTTGTCGGCCACGACGCTCTTCATCCCGGCCTCCGACGCCAGAACCTTCAAGCCCGCATACACGAATGGGTTCAAGAACTCAGCTTTCATCGCTGCACCACTCTAGCCAAGTCAGAAAGCCCGGCGCGTGATCTGCACCGCCATGCGGCTGCCTACCACTCCGGGCCGACCGTGAAAGGCGAGTTTCGTCCCCACGAAGACCGGCAGTTCGGCCCCGACACGAGTATCCAGGCGGATGATGTCACCTACCTCCAGCGCCAAAAACTCCCCGAGCCGGATCCGGGCCGTGCCGAGCTGCGCGGTCAGCGACAGGGGTGCTTCCTGCACCGCCCGGCGAAGGCTCTCCTCCTCGGAAGGGCTCCTGAGCTTGGCATCAGCCAGCCAGGACTGCGGCGAAAGGCGCGAGAGAACGGGCTCCACGGTGGAGTAGGGGTAGGCGTAGGTCATGTGACCGAGGTGCTCTCCGATCTCCACCGCAAGCGTGATCGCCGCCACCGCCTCGGTGGGTCCGCCGGTCTGGATAAAGACGGGATTGGTGTCCACCGCTTCGATGCTGGGATCGAGGTCGGCCACGTTCCGCCAGGCCTCTTTCATGGGGCCGAAGGTATCCCGCACCACCCGCTGGATGATGCCCAGTTCGATCTCCGTCAGTTCCCGCTGCGGCTGCTCGTCGCTGCCGGGACCCCCGAAGACGCGCTCCACGATCGCGAACGCGACGTTCGGGCTGATCTCCAGCAGGCAGATCCCCGGCAGGGGATTGAGCTTGAACGACAGGGCGACAGTGGGATTGGGCATCAGCTGGGTGAACTCGGAATACGTAAACTGATTGGTGGCGCGCACGTTGATCTGAACCCAGGTGCGCAACCCGGCGGACAGGTAGGACTGGAGCAACCGGGCCAGGTTCTCGTGGACCAGCACCAGCGTCCTGATGAGATCTTTGTTGAACTTGCTCGGACGGCGAAAATCGTATGTACGAATGTTCGTCTCCGAGGCCATTATCAATGCGTCAATTTCTGCCTGGCTCAGTAGACTCTCCATGGTCGCAATGCCTCCCTGGCCGGATGACCTGCGGGTTGTCCCTCCCCGCCATCGGCATGCAATTCATTTTCCCACACAACTTCGATAACTACGCCTTTAGTCCCTGCTAATAATAAGCCATGAGAGTGAGTCTGTTCTGTAGACGCGAAAAGCACCCTCAGGCGCCGGAAACACTTTGCGCGTCGGCGCCCACAGCGGCAACCCGGCTGGCGTGGGAAGGATCCTTCCTTCCGGTAGCCCCGTGGCTTTGCGGCCCCGCCTTTCGACGGGTGTGCCTTTTTCGCGTGGCTGAGAGTGCTGTTGAACCGGTACTCCTTTTCCGGTGGGCCCTCGAGGTTGCCCTCGGCCCTTACCTGCTATCACTTCGATGCCGAACCTCTAATACCTGCAAGCTTTGGTCATGTTTTCTTCGGTATCCATTCAAGTCGCAGAGACCAGGAAGGACATGGGACTGTCCATCCTGGTCTCGTCGCGCACAGGCGTGTTAGCAGACGTAGTCGCCCTTCTCCAGCACCCGGGCCGCGACCTGCCGCTTCAGGGCGATGGTGTTGGCCGGGGTGTAGCGGGTGAGCCGCCGCAGGACGGAGAGCTGCGTGCGCAGCGTGTCGCTGTCTTCCTCCACAGCGGGCAGCAGGTTGCGGGCGATGGAGGCGATGCGCTCGAAGGCCTCCTGGCAGTAGATGCGGGCCATCTCGGGCTTCAGGCCGGGGCGGCCGGCGCGGATGGCCTTCAGGGCCCGCAGGACGGCCGACTCCATGGCGTAGACCTCGATGGCGATGTCCGCCACGCCCAGCAGCAGTTCCTGCTCTTTCTCCAGGGCCATCTGGTACTTCTGCACGCCGAGGCCCGCCAGCATGAGGAAGACCTTCTTGGCCCGGTCGATCATGAAGAGCTCCTTGGCCAGCGGCTCATCCGACTCGTCGAAGGGGGTGAGCTCCATGAGCTCGCTCTGCAGGTTGGCCATCGCCTGCATGATGGGCAGCTGGCCCTTCAGCGCCCTCCGCACCAGCGTGCCGGGGATGAGCAGCCGGTTGATCTCGTTCGTACCCTCGAAGATGCGGTTGATCCGGCTGTCGCGGTAGGCAGTGCTCACCTCGTACTCGTCCATGAAGCCGTAGCCGCCGTGGATCTGCACGCCCTCGTCAGCGACGAAGTCGAAGGCCTCAGAGCCGAAGACCTTCATGATGGAGCACTCCATCGCGAACTCCTCGAGCCGCCTGGCGGCCTCACGGCCGTCGGCGTCGGGGTCGAGGCCGGCCAGCACAGACTCGAGCAGGCCGGCGGTGCGGTAACCCATGGACTCGGTGACGTAGGTGCGGACGGCCATGTCGGCCAGCTTCTGCTGGATCGCCCGCAGCTCGGCGATGGGCTTGCCGAACTGGTGGCGCGTCTTGGCGTACTCGGCGCAGATGGAAAGCACCATCTTGGCGGACCCGACGGCGCCGGCGCCCAGCTTCCAGCGGCCGATGTTCAGGATGTTGAAGGCGATGTGGTGGCCCTTGCCGATCTCGCCCAGCAGGTTCTCCACGGGCACCTTGGCGTCCTCCAGGATCAGGGAGCAGGTGGACGAGGCGTGCAGGCCCATCTTCTTCTCCTCGGGCCCGGTGGAGACGCCGGGGAAGTTCCGCTCCACGATGAAGGCGGAGAACTTGTCGCCGTCCACCTTGGCGTAAACGATGAACACATCCGCGAAGCCGGCGTTGGTGATCCACTGCTTGGTGCCGTTCAGGATCCAGTACTTGCCGTCCTCCGACAGCCGGGCCGTGGTGCGACCGCCGAGGGCATCGGACCCGGCGTTGGGCTCCGTGAGGGCGTACGCGGCCACCCACTCTCCCGTGGCCAGCTTGGGCAGGTACTTGGCCTTCTGCTCGGGGGTGCCGAAGTAGACGATGGGCAGGGTGCCAATGCCGGTGTGGGCGCCGATGGTGATGGCGAAGGAGCCCGCCCGGGAGTACTCCTCCACGGCGGCGGTGGCCGTCACCTTGTCCAGCCCCATGCCGCCGTACTTCTCGGGAATCTCCAGGCCCAGCAGGCCCAGCTCCCCCAGTTCCCGCAGCAGCGGGCGGGAGTGGAAAGGCTTATCCTGCTCGATCTCGTGGAGCCGCGGCCGCACCTTCTCGGAGAACTCGCGCGCGGTGCCGGCGATCATCCGCTGCTCCTCGGTAAGGTCCTCGGGCGTGGTCACCTGCTCGGGGTCAGGCGTGGAGAGCAGGAACGAACCACCCTTCAACAGGTTGGCAGTCTCGGACATTCAGGCTACCTCCTTTAGAGTTGTGGGCCATGGGCCGTGAGCAGTGGGTTTTGGGTAGTGGGCGATGGATGCCCCTGGACCGGGGCGGGAATGCGGGGGACTGGACGGACAGGGCGAGCGAAGCCGCACGGCTGGCGCCCGTTCAGGCTCCGCAGGAGGCCGGCGCGGGCGCAGCGGAGCGAGCACGCCCGGCCGACGAGGAGCACTACCGCTGGTACGCGCCAGCGGCGGCGAGACGCCCTGCCCCGGCCAAAGTCTGGCTCCGCAGGAAGCCGACCCGGGCGCAACAGAGCGAGCACACCCGTCCGCCGAGGAGCATTACCGCTGCTCACGCGGCCGGGGCGCCGAGCCCCGCTGCCCGGTGGTCGCCGGCGGTAGGTAGCAGCGGCCCGGGGCAGCGGAGGCGATGGCGCGTTCCGGCCGCCGGTTCAAAGCTCCGCAGGCGGACGGCGCGGCGCAGCGGAGCGAACTGCGAAGCGAGCACGCCCGTCCGCCGAGGAGCATTACCGCTGCTCACGCGGCCGGGGCGCCGAGCCCCGCTGCCCCGGCCACGCAGACTAGTGCACGAACTCCAGCACGCCGGCGGCCCCCATGCCGCCGCCCACGCACATCGTCACCAGCCCATACTTCGCCTTGCGGCGCCGGGCCTCGTGCATGATCGTGACCGTCAGGCGGGCGCCCGAGCAGCCCAGCGGGTGGCCCAGCGCGATGGCGCCGCCGTTGACGTTCACCTTGGCCGGATCCATCTCCAGCTTCCGGATCACGGCCAGCGACTGCGAAGCGAATGCCTCGTTCAACTCGATCAGGTCCACGTCGGCCAGCGTGATGCCCGCCTGCTTCAGCGCCTTCGGCACCGCCACCACCGGGCCGACGCCCATCACCTCGGGCTCCACGCCGCCCACCGCAAACGAGCGGAAGATCGCCATCGGCTTCAGGCCCATCTCCTGCGCCTTCTCTGCCGACATCACCACCACGGCGGCGGCACCATCGGTCGTCTGGCTGGAGTTGCCCGCCGTCACGTTGCCGTTGGCCGAGAAGGCCGGACGCAACTTCGCCAGGGCCTCCATCGAGGTGTCGCGGCGGACGCCCTCGTCGGTGTCGAACACGAACTCCCGCTCGACGGCCCGCTTGCCGTCGAAGGACCGCTCCTTCACGGTGATCGGGACGATCTCATCCTTGAACTTGCCTGCGTCAATGGCCGCGGCGGCCTTCTGGTGGGAGGCCAGGGCGAACGCGTCCATGTCCTGCCGGCTCACGTCGTAGCGGGCGCAGACCACCTCGGCGGTGTGGCCCATCGACATATAGAGCTGCGGGTAGCTCTGCACCATGTCGGGGTGCGGCCGCGGCGTGTGGCCGCCCATGGGCACGCGGCTCATCGACTCCACGCCGCCGGCCACCACAATGTCCATGTAGCCGGACACGACGGCGCTGGCCGCGATGGCAATCGCGTTCAACCCCGACGAGCAGAACCGGTTGATGGTGAATCCGGGGACCGAGGTCGGGAGCCCCGCCCGGATGGCGGCGTTGCGGGCAATGTTCAGCCCCTGCTCCCCCTCGGGGAACGCGCACCCCAGCACCACGTCGTCCACGGCCGCGGGGTCGAGCCCGGGCGTGCGCGCGATCGCTTCCTTAATAACTGTCGCTGCCAGGTCCTCCGGCCGCACATGGCGCAGCGAGCCCCTCGGGGCCTTGCCCAGCGCCGTGCGGACGCCGGTCACGATCACAGCCTCGCGCAACTCGTCGCCACCTCCCTAGTTCCGCAGCGGCTTGCCGGTCTTGAGCAGATGGACCATGCGCTCCTGGGTCTTCTTCGTGCCCAGCAGGCTCAGGAACGCCTCGCGCTCCAGGTCGAGCAGGTACTGCTCGGTCACCCGCGTACCCGCCGGCACGTTGCCGCCCGTGAGCACGTAGGCCAGCTTGCGGGCGATCAGCAGATCGTGCTCGGTGGCCCAGCCGCCCAGGAACATGCCGTAGGCGCCCATCTCCAGGACGGCCCGGCCCTCGGGCCCAGCCACCGGGATCAGGGCGGGCTCGGGCGCACGGTAACCCGCAGCCTCCAGGGCCAGCACCACCTGCTTGGCTTCATACAGCTGGTGGTCCTTGTTCACCACGATGACGTCGCTGGGACGCAGGTAGCCCATCTCCTGGGCCTCCCTGGCCGAGGTGGCCACCTTCGCCGTGGCGATGGTCTCGAAGATGCGGTTGAGGATGGGCTGGGTGTCGACCTGGACCCCCACGGGCAGGTGCTCCAGGCCGCGGATCAGCATCTCCTTGTTGCCGCCCGCGCCCGGGATGACGCCGACGCCGACCTCGACCAGGCCCATGTAGGTCTCCGCCGCCGCCACCACCCGGTCTGCGACGGCGCACAGCTCGTAGCCGCCGCCCAGCGTCATGCCATAGGGAGCGACCACCACGGGCTTCGGGGCGAACTTCAGGGCCATGAACGCGTTCTGGAACTCACGCGCCATGAACTCGAGCTCGTCCCACTCCTCCTCCTGCGCCTCCATGAGCATGATCGCCACGTTGGCGCCGACGCAGAAGTTCGCCGTCCGGGCGCCGATGACCAGGCCCTTCCACTTGCCGCTGGCCAGTTCCTCGGCCGCCGCCTTGCACATGTTGATGATGTCGAAGCCGATGGCGGCCTTGGGCGAGTGCGTCTCCATCAGCAGCACGCCGTCGCCCATGTCCAGCAGCGTCGCGCCCTTCTTCTCGCGCACCACGCGGCCGGTCTCCCGCAGGGCGCCGATGTCGATGACGTGCTCGCTGGTGGGAACAGGAGCGTACTCGCCCTTGTTAATGAAGAAGCTCTTGCCGGCTTCCCGCCTGTAGAAGCCGCCCTGGCGGGCCGCCTCCTTGACCCAGTCGGGGACGGCCTCGCCCTCGGCCTCCATGCGGGCCACGGACTCCGCGAGGCCAATGGCGTCCCACATTTCAAACGGACCGAGTTCCCAGTTGTAGCCCCACTTCATGGCGTTGTCGATCGCGACCACGTCGTCTGCAATCTCGCCGACTTTCCGGGCCGCGTACAGCAGGGTTCGCTTCGTGACGGCCCAGAGGAACTCGCCGGCCTTGTCCTGGGCGAAGACGAGGCTGCGAACGCGGCTCCGGAGGTCCGGGTTGGCCTTGGCCGCCTCCAGCGACGGGAAGCTGGCCTTACGCCGCGGCCGGTACTCCATCGTCTCGAGGTCGAGGGTGAAGATCTGGTCACCTTCCTTCTTGAAGAAGCCCTGCCTGGCTTTCTGCCCGATCCAGCCCCGCTTCACCATCTCGCGGATCGGCTCGGGCACGGTGAAGATCTTCGCCTCTTCGGCGTCGGGGATGGTGGCCCGGCAGTTGTCCGCCACGTGGCAGAAGGTGTCAATGCCCACCACGTCCAGCGTGCGGAACGTGGCCGACTTGGGCCGGCCGATGGCCTTGCCGGTGAGGGCGTCCACCTCATCGGGGGTGAGGCCCAGCCGGTTCATCTCCTCAAGGGTGACCATCATGCCGTAGACGCCGATGCGGTTGCCGATGAAGTTGGGGGTGTCCTTGGCCAGGACGACGCCCTTGCCCAGCACCCGTTCGGCGAAGTCGGCCATGAAGGCCACGATCGCGGGGTCCGTATCGGGCGTGGGCACCAGTTCAAGCAGCTTCATGTAGCGGGGCGGGTTGAAGAAATGGGTACCAAGGAAGTGGCGGCGGAACGACTCCTGCGTTCCCTCCACCATCGCCCGGATGGAGATGCCCGAGGTGTTGGAGGAGACGATGACCCCCGGCCGGTGGTACTCCGCCACCCGCCGCCAGAGGTTCCGCTTGATCTCCAGGTTCTCGATGACGGCCTCCACGACCCAGTCGCACTCGGCCACCCGGGGCAGGTCGTCTTCCAGGTTGCCGGGGGTGATGAGCCGCAGGACGTCCTTGGAATAGAGCGGGGAGGGCTTCAGCTTCTGCAGGGTCTGCAGCGCGTTGGTGGCCAGTCGGTTGCGCACCGCCTTGGACTCCAGCGTCAGCCCCTTGGCCGCCTCCTCGGGCGTGACTTCCCGCGGGACGATGTCCAGGAGCAGGGTCGGAATCCCCACGTTGGCGAGGTGCGCCGCAATCTGGGCGCCCATCACGCCGGCTCCCAGCACCGCCGCCTTACGGATCGCGTAGGGCACGGATCTCTCCCTCCTTGCAGTTGAACCCAGTCTGGGACATTCGCAGTTTTCGAACGCTCGGGTCCCGGGGCAGGGCGAGCGCAGCCGCGTTGCTGGCGCCAGTTCAGGCTCTACGCGCCAGCGGCGGCCAGCCGCCCTGCCCAGGAGGCTCCTGAAGCTGGTGTACGTGCCTGGCGCCCTGCGCAGCGAGCACGCCCGTCTGCCGAGGAGCTACCGCTGCTCACGCGGCCCGGGCGCCGGGCCCCGCTGCCCAGGGGAGTCTCACGCCTGGCTCAGCAGCGCCTTGAACTCCCGGGTGAGCAGCGGAACGACCTCGAACAGGTCGCCCACGATGCCGTAGTCGGCGACCTTGAAGATCGGCGCGTCGGGGTCCTTGTTGATCGCCACGATCACCTTCGAGGCGCTCATGCCCGCCAGGTGCTGAATCGCACCGGAGATGCCGCAGGCGATGTAGAGGTCGGGAGTGACGGTCTTGCCCGTCTGGCCGATCTGCAGGGCGTAGTCGCAGAAGCCGGAGTCCGCGGCGGCCCGGCTGGCCCCCACGGCGGCCCCCAGCACCTCGGCCAGCTCATAGAGGGGCTTGAAGCCCTCGGCCGACTTCACGCCGCGGCCGCCCGCCACCACGATCTTGGCGGCGGTGAGGTCCACGCCGCCTGCGGTCTTGCGCACGATCTCCTTCACCACCGTGCGCAGGTCCACGGGCTCGGCTGCCGTCTCCACCACGTCGCCGCTGCGGCCGGCATCCGCCTCCAGGGCGGCCACGTTGTTGGGCCGGAGGGTAGCGACGATCAGGCCCTGGGTCACCACCTGCGTGGCGTAGGCCTTGCCGGCGTAGATGGGCCGGGTGAAGACCACCTGGCCGCCTTCCACCTTCACCGCGATGGCGTCGCTCACCATGCCGGCGGCGTTGCGCATGGCGAACCGGGGCAGCAGGTCACGGCCGATGCCGGTGTGGCCCATCAGCACGGCGTCGGGCTTCTCCGCCAGGTAAACCTGCTGCAGGGCACCCAGCCAGCCGTCCGGGGTGTAGTCCTTCAGATGATCGCCCTTCACCACCACCACCCGGTCAGCGCCCCGGGCGATCAACTCGGCGGTGTCAACCTCCGCCTGACCCAGGAGCACCGCGGTGACGCTGCCGCCCTCGGCGATGGTCCGGCCCGCGGCCAGGCACTCGAACGACACAGGGCGCAGCGCCCCGTTGCGAACCTCTGCGACCACCAGAACGTTGCGTGCCATACCGTGTGCGCCCTCCCCTATACAACCTTGGCTTCGGTGCGGAGCAGGCGGACCAGCTCGCGGGCCTGCTCTTCCGGCGTGCCGCTGATCATCCTGTTCAGCCGGTTCTGTTCGGCCTGGTAGACCGAGGTGACGGCCGTCCGCGGCGTGGTGTCGGCCCCCAGGTCCGCAGCGGCGATGCGGGCAATCTGCTTCCGCTTCGCCTTCATGATGCCGGGCACCGACGGATAGCGAGGCTCGTTCAGCCCCTGCTGGGCGGTGATCAGGGCCGGCAGCGGCACCGAAACCACCTCGGTGTCGCCCTCGGCGTCGCGGTGGACCGTGGCCGTGCCGCCGCCGATCTCCACCTTGAGCGCGGCCGCTACATGGGGCAGCCCCAGCAGTTCAGCCACCCGCAGCGCCGTCTGCCCGGCGCCGGTGTCCACGGAGACGTTGCCGGCCAGGATCAGGTCGAAGTTCTTCCCCTTCGCCCAGGCGGCCAGCAGGCTGGCCACCACGACCGCATCGGCATTCTCGGGCGGCGTGATGGCCACGGCCTCGTCGGCGCCCATGGCCAGGGCCCGGCGCAGGGCCTCGTCAACCCGCTCGGCGCCCACGGAGACCACCGTGACCGTGCCCCCCACAGCCTCACGGATCCGCAGGGCCTCCTCCACGGCGTACTCGTCGTACGGGTTGATCACGAGCGTCACGTCGTCGTCGAGGATGCGGCCGTCCTTCACGGTCACCTTGGCCTCGGTGTCAAAGGTCTGCTTGAGCAGCACCAGAATCTCCATCTGCCTGTCTACCTCCCTCTCGGTCTTGCAGCACGCCGTGGGCGATCAGGGCGTAGGTGGGCTCGGCCAGCGCGTCGAGGTCGAACTTGTAGCCCGAAAGCACCCAGGCGGTTACGGTCTGGTCGAGGGTGCCGTAGATGAGGTTGCGGATCTGCTTCGCGGGAACGCTGGCGGTGAACAGGCCCGCGGCCTGCCCCTCTGCGATCACCTGGTCAAGCACGGCGAACCAGCCCTTCATCAGCCGGCTGATCCGCTGCTGCACTGCGGTGTCGGCCTGCCGCATCTCGATCTGCGTGACGGCGGCCAGCTCGGGCCGGCTGCCCAGGGAGCGGAAGTGCTGGGCAATCATCCGCCGCAGTTTCTCCCGGGGGTCGGTCACCTCGGCGATGGCCTGCCGTTGCTCGGCGATCAGGAGCTGCAGCCGCTCGCGGAAGAGGCAGACCAGCAGGTCGGGCTTGTTCTCGAAGTAGAGATAGACCGTGCCTGCAGCCACGCCGGCCTCCGCCGCGATGCGCGAGATCTGCGCATTGTGGTAGCCCTGCCGGGCGATCACCTGTTGAGCGGCGTCCAGGATGGCGGTGTACTTGTCGCCGCCCCGCTGAGCCACCTAGCCAACCTCCTTCCGCCGCTGCTGCTCCTCCTCCAGGAGCACCCGGCGCAGGACCTTGCCCACGATGGACTTGGGCAGTTCGTCACGGAACTCGATAATCCGAGGAATCTTGTACGCCGCGAGGTGCTGGCGGCAGAACTCCATGATCTCGGCGGGATCGAGGGTGTGGCCCTCCTTCGGCACGATGTACGCCTTCACGGTCTCTCCGCGGTACTCGTGGGGCACACCCACCACCACCGCCTCCTTGATGCCCCGGTGCAGGTAGAGCACCTCCTCCACCTCGCGCGGGTAGATGTTGAACCCACCGGCGATGATCAGGTCCTTCTTCCGGTCGACGATGTAGAAGTAGCCCTCCTCGTCCATGCGGGCCATGTCGCCGGTGTGGAGCCAGCCGTCCCGCAGCGCCTCTGCGGTGGCCTCGGAGTTGTTCCAGTAACCCTTCATCACCTGCGGCCCCCGCACCACCAACTCGCCCACCTCGCCCACGGGCACGTCCTCGCCCGTCTCGGGGTTCACGATGCGGCACTCGGTTTCGGGCCAGGGCAGGCCGATGGAGCCCTCCTTCCGCCGACCCCAGATGGGGTTGGCATGGGTCACCGGCGACGCCTCGGTGAGGCCGTAGCCTTCCACCAGGCGGCCGCCCGTCAGCCGCTCGAAGGTGGTCTGCACCTCCACCGGCAACGGTGCCGCACCCGAAATGCAGGCCTCAATCGAGTCCAGCCGGTACTTCTTCACTTCCGGCAGGTGGTTGATGCCCACGTACATCGTCGGCGCTCCGGGGAAGATGGACGGCCGGTACTTCTCAATCAGCCTGAGGGCCTCGCGCGGCTCGAACTTGGGCTGCAGGACCATCGTCCCGCCCATGCGGATGGTGAAGTTCATCAGGGTGGTCATGCCGTAGACGTGAAAGAAGGGAAGTGCGGCGAGGGTGACCAGTTCCGGGCCGCGCTTGGCCCGGTAGAGCCAGGCCTCGGTCTGCATGACGTTGGCCACCAGGTTCCGGTGGGTCAGCATGCAGCCCTTGGGGAGTCCGGTCGTTGCGCCCGTGTACTGGAGCAGCGCCAGATCCTCGGCCGGGTCGACGGACACCGGAGCCGCGACGGGCGGCCCGGCCAGCAGGCGGGACCAGGGCATCACGCCCTTGCGATACGGAATCCGCGGCGGCTTCAGTTTCAGCGGGGCGATCCAGCGCACCGGCACCGGCATGTAGTCCTGCAGGCCGGTGTAGATCACGTGCTCCAGGCCCAGCTGGCTCACCTTCGGGTAGGCCAGATCGACGGCGATCATCACCTTCGCCCCGCTGTCGCCGATCTGGTGCCTGAGCTCACGGGGCATGTAGAGCGGGTTGACCTGCACCACCACGGCGCCGGCCATCAGCGCTCCGTAATAGGCGATGATCGCCTGCGGGCAGTTGGGCAGCATGATGGCCACGCGGTCCCCTTTGCGAACGCCGAGGTTGATCAGGCCCCCCGCCACGCGGCGCACCTGCTCATAGACCTCGCGGTAGGTCAGGCGGGCGCCGTAGAAGATCGTGGCGGTCGCATCGCCGTACCGGTGGGCCGACTGCCGCAGGAACTCGTACAGCGGCACGTTCTCCACCGTGAGGCGGTGCGGCACTTCCGGCGGATAGGCCTTGAGCCAGGGCTTGTCTGCGTATCCTAGCGACACTCCTCCCCTTCCCCCTCGTGACGAACCGGGTCTTCCCCCGCCTATGTCTGAATGAATGGCCATTCATTCGGCCCATTGTATTCTGAATGTCTAGTGATAACTCCTTCTTTTGTACTAGACAAATTCTAGTTATTTTGGTCACAATCAGAAATCCGATCGGGATAACGCCAATAGAAAAAGACCAGCACCCGGTGGTGCTGGTCTTCAGGCCTCGTGGCTCAGCGGTTGTTGATCAGCGGGTTAGGACAGACCTCCGTGCACTCACGGCACGCCAGACAGCGGGAAAGATCCAGCCGCCAGCGCGGGCGCACGTAGGTGAGGGCCGCCGAGGGACACGCTCCGACACACCTCAGACACTGGTGGCAGGGGCGGATTTCGTCATCAGGCGCTTCAGCCGCGCGCGGGCGAAGGGCTGCCATGAGAGACCGAAACGGCCGCACTCCCGGCACGGCTGTCACCCCCTGCTTCATCCTGTGTCCAGCGTAACACAGCGCACCGCCACTCGAACATGGGCGAAAGGCTTCTTGATCGCAGTAGGGCCGCCGCCCGGTGGGACGTCACGCCTCCGGTGCAGGCCCGGTACGGCATTCCGTCCCGGCGATGAAGCGAGAGCGTTGCAGCCGAACAGGCATCCGGCCGAACAACCGTCGGGCCGGCGCAGCGGGATACCGTCAGGACCCGGCGAGTAGTGCGAAAGTACCAGCGCGCAATAAACACAACAGCGGATGGTGGACTCGGCGGTGTGGATGCTACAGTGAGGCTGTAAGGAGTTTGTAAGAAATCTGAGGTCGGCTCGCAGTTCCAGGTCAACTTTCTAACGAAATCTCGCTGGAATTATCCGTTTGATAGGAGGAGATCCCATGCTCGAGTACTTCAAGGGCGCAAAGGGTAGCTGGATCTGGCTCGTGATCCGTCTGTACGTTGGTTATCAGTGGATGACCGCCGGCTGGCACAAGCTCGTCGACGGGTTCGATGCCTCGGGCTTCCTCAAGGGCGCCATTGCCAAGGCGGTTCCCGCCTCCGAGGGGGCGAAGCCCGTGGTGCAGGGTTGGTGGGCCGCTTTCCTGGAGAAGTTCGCTCTGCCCAACGTCGGCCTCTTCAACTTCCTGGTTCCCGTGGGCGAGTTCCTCGTGGGCCTGGCGCTGATCGTGGGCTTCGCCACCATCTTCGCCGCCACGATGGGCATGGTGATGAACTTCGCCTTCCTGCTCAGCGGCACGATCAGCAGCAACCCGAACCTGCTCATCCTGGAGTTCATCCTGGTCGCTCTGGGCGGTGCGTACGCCGGCTACCTCGGCGTGGACTACTGGTTCCGCCCGATGTACCGGAAGGCCGTCGCCCGGCTGTTCGGCGGGGAGGCCAGCACCGCAAAGGCCACTGCCTGACCAGCCTGAGTCACCCGAACCACAACCCCCCCACCAAACGGTACAGCCAGCACATCAAGTGCTGGCTGTACCTTTTCTTGTTCTATGGACTGGCGCCGCCTAGTCCGCCATGATCAGGGTCATGATCGCCTTCTGGGCATGCAGCCGGTTCTCCGCCTGGTCGAACACGACGGACTGGGGCCCGTCGATCACCTCGGCGGTGACCTCCTCCCCCCGGTGAGCCGGCAGGCAGTGCATGAACACCGCCTGCGGCGCGGCGAGGCGCATCAGCGCGCTGTTCACCTGGTAGCCCCGGAAGGCGGCCCGGCGCGCCTCGGCCTCGCGCTCCTGGCCCATGCTCACCCAGACGTCGGTGTAGACCACGTGCGCCCCCGCCACTGCCTCGGCCGGATCGGTGAGCACCTCCACCAGCGCCCCGTGGCGCGCCGCCGTCGCCTGGGCCCGGGCCACCCGGGCGGGGTCGGGCTTGTACCCCTCGGGGCACGCCACCGCGACGTGCATGCCGAACTTGGCGCCGCCATCCATCAGGCTGTGAGCCATGTTGTTGCCGTCGCCCACGTAGGCCAGCTTGATCCCCTCCAGGGTGCCGAACCGCTCCAGGATGGTGAGCAGGTCCGCCATCACCTGGCAGGGGTGCTCCTCGTCGGTGAGGCCGTTGATCACGGGGATCGTGGCCCACCGGGCCAGTTCTGTCACGTCCTGGTGGGCAAACGTACGAATCATGATGCCATGAAGGAAGCGGCTCATCACCCGGGCCGTGTCGGCGATGGACTCGCCGCGGCTGAGCTGCAGGTCGTCCGCTGAGAGGAACAGGCCGCGGCCGCCCAGTTGCTGAATGCCGACCTCAAACGAGAGCCGCGTGCGGGTGGAGGGCTTGGCGAAGTACATGCCCAGCTGCTTTCCCTTGAGCGCCGTGTCCAAGATCCCTTGCTGCAGGCGGGCCTTCTGCCACTGTGCCAGCGCGAGCACCTCTTCCAACTCTTCCCGGCTCCAGTCGTGCAGCGAGATGAAATCCCGTCCTTTCAAGGCCAACACCTTCATGCGCCCGCCTCCCCTTCACTTCGTGGAGAAGAGTGTAGCGCATATCTATGCAGAATGCAAGCATAAAAATGCAGTCCAGCGCATGGCCGGACTGCCAGCCCGAGAGGCCACGCGCTAGTGCATCCCCCAGGGCCCTCGGATCGTCTTGCCATACACAACCCGTTTCCGGGAGCCGCCCCAGGGACCGGGCCGACGGATACGCCGGGTCCGGCTCAGCTCCATCCAGAGCAAGACGGCTACCGGCACGGCACAGGCGAGGAACAGGGCGCCCTCGGAGTAGGTGAGGCCCAGCAGGCGTCGGCCCAGGTCCAGGCCGATGTGCACACCTCCCACCAGCCACACCGACTGCGTCTGCAGGAAGAGCAGGCTGAGGAGGACGGAGAGGGCCAGCGTGCCCGGCCCGCTGATGGCCGGATACACCGTCCCGAGCATGAACATCTCCTGGAGCAAGGGGGCGATCAGGCCCCATACCACCGGGGCTGCCAGCGCCAGGATGAGGACCTCCTGATCCGACAGGTCCTGCTCGAATCGGGAGATCAGGATTCCGCGGAAGATAAGCTCAACGCCAAACAGGGCCACCGCGGCCAGTGCCGCCTGGAGCAGCGGCTCGGGCGCCAGAATGGGCTGGGGCGTGCGGCCCCAGGCGGAGACCAGGAAGCCGACTCCGGCCAGCGCCAGGCCCCCGGCCAGACCCGGAAGCAACCAGAACCAGGCCGCCGGCGTAGTGCGCAGACCGGCGTTGTCCGACTTCCACCCCCACCGCCAGTCCACGTAGGTGAGTGCCCCCCATATGGGAACCACGGCATGACTGACGCCCACCACCCAGGTGGCCACGCCGGGCACCACCCAGGGCAGCAATCCAAACAGCAGGACCACCCGGTCTGCCAGCCCCTGCAGCAGCGAGAGCAGGAGCAGGAAGCCGGCCACCGTCCACACCGAAGACCAGAAGCGGCTCATGGGCATCGGTCGTCCCCCCTTTGCTCAGTGCATGGGACTGCGTGCGCCGGCGCGCCGGATACGGGTGTGAAGGGAGTTATACCCGTTGTCGTCCGCGTGGAAGTATGTTATCGCGTACCTGGTTATCATTCAACTCTTCCTCGACCTCGTCGTGCCTGCCTCGTGGGTGTATCACTACCGGGTGCCTTACGAGATCTTCAAGGATGACCCCCACGTCATCGACCTGGCCCTGGACCGGATCGCCCGCGAGATTCACCGCAAGCAGATCACCGATTACGTGTTCCTGCTCGGGGACTCGGTGATGTACAGCGGTCCGGGCGGCCCCGATCAGTCGATTGGCTACTACATGGAGAAGATCAGCGCGGCGAGAGGCCGCCCGCTGCGCGTTTTCAACCTGGCCCAGCCCGCCATGCAGGCCGGCGACATCTACATCGTGCTCCACAAGCTGAAGGAGCGGGGGCTGGCCACCGATCGGGTGGTGATCAACCTGCTCTACGGGGGCTTCGTCGCCCGCCGCCCGAACCCGCCCATCGTGTACTGGCTGGGCGACGACCTGCGCCGGGTCGACCCCGAGGCCTGGAGGCGCCATCGAGAGGCCCTCCTCCAGGTTCCCGAGGTCCGGATGGCCCACACCTGGAGGCAGCGGCTTGACCTGTTCCTGCGGCGCCACGTCTCCCTGATGACCTACCGGGCCACCCTCCGGGACCGTCTGTTCCAGTGGCTGCAGCGCAGCGAGGAGGTCTACAACACGCAGCCCTGGCACGAGAAGCCCTGGCTGCCGGCGCTGATGCAGGAAGACCAGTACCAGCAGTACTTCAGGCCGCACCCCTTCGACATGACGGCCTCCAACCCCCAGATCGACTTCCTGCAGCGCATCCTGGCGCTGACCGCCGACCGCCCGCCGCTCATCTTCCTCACCCCGTCCAACCAGGTGCTGATGGAGGCCAACGTTGCACACCCCGGGTATCAGGCCAACCTGCGAGCGGTGGACGCGTGGTTCGCGAACAAGCCTGCGTACTACTACAACTGGGAGAGCGCCCTGCCCGACGGCCTCTTTGCCGACCACGTCCACCTCACGCCGGAGGGCTACGAGGTGCTCGCGGGCATGATCCTGGACGCCCTCAGGAAGGTGGAGGCCCGTGGCTCAGGCCGGCCAGGTGCCCCCTTGCTCGGGCCGCAGGCCGACCGTCGGGAGCGGCCCGGCGCCACCGGCTGCGGCGCATGAGCTGCCCCGAAAACGCGTGCACAGCAATCTAATGCACACTATACTGTGAACGTGGTGTTGTTTTTCGCTTCACGCGCCTCATTCGTACCATGTGAAGGGAGCCCACCAGGTTGTCGTCTACTTGGAAATATGTACTGGCATACCTGCTAATCCTGCAGTTCACCATCGGTCTCGTCGTGCCTTCGTCATGGGTGTACTGGTACCGCGTTCCCTACGAAACCTTCAAGGACGACCCACACGTTCTCGATGTGGCGCTGGACCGGATCGCCGACGAGATTCGACGCGAGCAGATCACGGACTACGTGTTCCTCCTCGGGGACTCGGTCATGTACAGCGGCCCCGGCGGCCCTGAACAGTCGATCGGATACTACCTTGAACAGCTCAGCGCCGAACGGGGCCGCCCCCTGCGCGCCTACAACCTGGCCCAGCCCGCCATGCAGGCTGGCGACATCTACATCGTACTACAGAAGATCCGAAAGCGGGGCCTCAGCACGGACCACGTGGTCATCGACCTGATGTACGGCGGCTTCGTGGCCCGCACCCCCAACCCGCCCATCGTGTACTGGCTGGGCGACGACCTGCGGGAGGTTGACCCGGAGGCCTGGGCAGAATACGGGGAGGCGCTCCTCCAGATCGCCGAAGCCCGGATGGCCCGCACCTGGAAGGAGCGGCTCGACCTCTTCCTGCGGCGGCACGTCTCCCTCTGGACGTACCGGGCCACCCTGCGGAAGCAGCTGCTCCGGCGGATCCAGCAGAGCGAGGAGGTCTACAACACCCAGCCCTGGTACGAGAAGCCGTACCTCCCGGACTTGATGAAGGATGCCCAGTACCAGAAGCTGTTCGACCCCGAGCCCTTCGACATGACGGAGGCCAATCCACAGATTGGTTTCCTGGAGCGCATTCTGGCAGCGACGGCCGACCATCCGCCGCTCATCTTTCTGACCCCGGCCAACCAGGTGCTGATGGAGGCCAACACCTCAGACCCCGGGTACCAGGCCAACCTGCGGGCCCTGGACGCCTGGTTCGCGGACAAGCCTGCGTACTACTACAACTGGGAGAGCGCCCTGCCCGACCGCCTGTTTGCGGATCACGTCCACCTGACGCCAGAAGGGTACGAAGTGCTCGCCGGCATGATCCTGGATGCCCTGGAGGAGATGGAAGCCCGTGCTGTTTCACAGCCCTGAGTTCGTGCTCACCATGCTGGCCACCCTGCTGCTCTACTGGAGCTTCCCCCGAGCGCGCACCCCCATCCTGGCGGTGGCCAACCTGGTTTTCTACGGCGCCTCGGGCCTCGAGTACCTGGCGCTCTTCCTGGCCATCTCGAGCCTTATCTACGGACTCTCCCGGGCCATCGAGCGGGGCGTGCGCCCCCGGTTGCTCATGGTGACCGGCGTCACGCTGGCGCTGCTCAACCTGGGGGTCTTCAAGTACACGGCCTTCGCGGCCAGCAACCTGGAGCGGCTGCTGCACCTCGGTCTGGACCCCACCCAGTTCGAACTGCTCCTGCCGGTGGGCATCAGCTTCTACACCTTCCAGCTGGTGGCCTACCTGGTGGACGTCTACAAAGGCCGAGTCGCCCCTGCCCGCAACCTGCTGGAATTCTGGGTCTTCATCGCCTTCTTCGGCCAGCTCATCGCCGGTCCGATCATGCGGGCTGAAGACTTCCTGCCCCAGGTGGAGAACGAGACGCAGATCCGGTTCAGCCCCCGGGAGTTCAGGCTGGGCGTCTTCCTCTTTATCATCGGCCTCGTGAAGAAGGTGATCCTGGCCGACCAGATCGCACCGTACGCCGACCAGTTCTTTGCGCAGGCCTGGTCCCTGGGAGGGCTGGAGTGCTGGATTGCGGCCTACTTCTTCGCCTTCCAGATCTACTTCGACTTCTCGGCGTACAGCGATATGGCGCTGGGCGTGGGTCACCTCTTCGGCTTCAGCCTCACCCCCAACTTCGAGACCCCCTACCTGTCCGGCAACCCCTCCGAGTTCTGGCGGCGCTGGCACATCACCCTCTCCCGGTGGATCCGCGACTACATCTATATCCCCCTCGGGGGCTCCCGCCGCGGCGAGGTGCGCGCCGCACTCAATCTGCTCATCGCCATGGGCCTGTCGGGCCTGTGGCACGGCGCCGCCTGGACCTTCGTGGCGTGGGGGCTCTACCACGGCCTCCTCTCCGCGGGCCACCGGCTGTGGCGGCGCCGGGTGCTCACCCGCTTCCGCTGGCCCCTGCCTGACTGGATGGTGCGCTGGGCGTCGGTCTTCCTGATGTTCCAGGCCACCACCGTGGGCTGGGTCTTCTTCCGGGCCAACGGCCTGCGGCAGGCGCTGCACATGATCCGCCGGATGCTGACGCTGGCTGACCTGCACCTCACCCGCATCAACGCCCGGTACCTTTGCATCATCCTGCTCCTCTGGCTGCTGCACCTGGCCGAATTCTGGTTCCGGCACCGGCAGCGCGAACTCTACGCGGCATGGACCCGTTGGGTGCCCAGCCCTGTACGGGCCCTGGCCTACACGGCCGTGGTCGTGCTGATCGTTCTCCTCTCGGCCCCCGATCAGAACACGTTCATCTACTTCCGGTTCTAGCGGGCGTCCGTCCCCGGCTCCTCCCCGCCAGGGCCCCACGCTTCCGGCGCTCCACAGCTGCCGGCAGCCCCGGCTGGAATAGGCGCTTTGCAACGGTTGGATACTAACCGGCAGGCACCTGTACGTAAGGAGGATCGAGGATGGGATACCCGCTGCTGGTGGCGCTGGCGCTGATCGCCACCGGCGTCCTCTTCATGCTGGCGGCCCCTCCGCCGCGGGGCCGCCGCCCGTCCGCCGCAACGGGAGCCGGGGCGGCGTTCTCCGCCCGGATGAACATGGAGGCGGCTGCGGAACTGACGCAGCCTTCCCCGGTCGAGCCGGAGGCCCCGCAGGACCTGCCGGGGGCGGAGAACCCGCAGGGCCGCGGCAGCCCGGGCAGCGGCGGCGGAGAGGTTGGCGACGACGGGGCAGGCGGCCGGCCGCAGGCGGCCACGGCGCCCGGCGGGGCCAACGCGGCGGAACCCCGGTGGACCGACGCAACGGCATGGTGGTCCGGGCCGGCGGAAGCCCGCCAGGCCGAAGCGGTGGAGCCCGAAGAGCCGGACGAGGTGCTGGCGGAAGCGGCAGGCGAGGGGAGCCTCCGGGTGACGTGGCGCCTGCGGGGCCGGAGCGAAGCGCGGCTGCAGGCGATGCTGGGAACGGACCGGTTTCAGGCCACGGTGCCGGGGCTCCGCGTGTTCGACGTCGCCGGCGGCGGGGCGCAGGACGTGGACGTCTCGCTGGATGGCGGGGAGACCCTGGTCAGCGGCCTCGCTCCGGGCCGGCGGTACGTGGTGGCGCTGGAGCGCCGGTCGCCTGCAGGCGATCGCTACCTCATCGCCGTCTCTTCGCCGGTCGAGGTCTGACGGCGTCAACAATAGTCGACATTTTTCGCATTCCCTTGCTGGTATACTGGGGGCAGCAGCGCTGCCCCCTTCACCTTTCCGTGGGATGCTTCCTCGCTCCTATTGACATACTTCATTTTGGTAAAGTATCATAGTCCCTAAATCTGCGGATAGGCACATCACAATTCTGAATGGGCTCGTCACGGGGACACACCGCCACCACGCCGACACAGCAACTCTGGGCCGCCCGCGCTTTCGGGCGCCCTTCTCGTTTCCACGACCCGCCAGACCGTTTCCGATTGGAGGCGTACTCATGAACTTCGTAGCCGACTTCCTGCTGCCCGTGTGCCAACAGGGCCTGGTCTGGGGGCTGGTTGCCCTCGGGGTGTGGATCACCTTCCGGGTGGTCAACGTGCCCGACCTGACGGTGGACGGCACTCTGACCACCGGGGCCGCCACGGCCGCACGCCTCCTGACCATGGGCGTTCATCCGGTCCCCGCCACGCTGGCCGGGTTCTTCACCGGCGCGGCCGGCGGCGTCATCACGGGACTCATCCACACCCGTCTGCGGGTGCAGCCGCTCCTGGCCAGCATCATCACCATGACGGGCCTCTACTCGGTCAACCTCCGCATCATGGGGCGGTCGAACATCGCCCTCTTCAACCTGACCACGCTGGTGCCCGACGACGATTGGGCGCAGCTCGCCCTCTTCGGCGTCATCGCCGCGGCCATGATCCTGCTGCTGAACCTCTTCTTCCGCACGGAACTGGGCCTGGCAATGCGGGCCACCGGCGACAACGACGCCATGGTCCGGATGCTCGGCGTCAGCAGCGACTCCATGCGGCTCCTGGCCTTCACGCTCTCCAACGGCATCGTGGGCCTCGGGGGCGCCTTCATCGCCCAGTATGGCGGCTTCGCGGACGCCCAGATGGGCATCGGCACCATCGTGGCCTCGCTGGCTGCGCTCATCACCGGCGAGACGCTCTTCGGCGCGTCCAGCGTTCCCCGGGCCACGGTCGCCGCCGTGCTGGGCTCCGTTGTCTACCGGGCACTGTACGCGCTGGCCCTGCGTGCGGGGTTCCAGGCCAGCGACCTGAAGCTGATCACCGCCGCGCTGGTGGTGGTCGCCCTCTCCATTCCCCAGATCAAGAAGAGCCTGCGGATGGCGGAAGGGGGTGAGGCCCGGTGACCGGTCTCACCATCGAAGGACTGCACAAGACCTTCTTCCCCGGCACCCCCAACGAGGTGAAGGCTCTGCAGGGCATCGACCTGACCCTGGCACCCGGGGAGTTCGTCACCGTGGTGGGCTCCAACGGGGCGGGCAAGTCGACCCTGCTGAACTCCGTGGCCGGGGTGATCACGCCCGATCGGGGGCGCATCCTGCTGGCGGGCACCGACATCACGCGCCAGACCGAGGTGGAGCGGGCCCGCCGCATCGGCCGGGTGCTGCAGAATCCGCTGGCGGGCACGGCGCCGAACCTGACCGTCGCGGAGAACCTCGCCCTGGCCATCGCCCGCGGCAGGCCCAGGGGGCTCGGCTGGGCCCTCACCGCCGCCAGGCGCCGCCGCTTCGAGGAGGAGCTGGCCCAACTGGGGCTCGGTCTGGAGCGCCGGCTGGATGATCGGGTGGGCCTGCTCTCCGGCGGCCAGCGCCAGGCGCTGAGCCTGCTCATGGCCACCCTGCAGCGCCCCGACATCCTGCTCCTGGACGAGCACACCGCTGCGCTGGATCCGCGGGCCGCGGCGATCGTCGCCGACCTGACCAACCGCTGGGTGCGGCAGCTCCGCCTGACGACCCTGATGATCACCCACAACCTCGAGCAGGCGATCCGTCTGGGCGACCGGCTGATCATGATGCACGAGGGGCGCATCCTCTTCACCGTGAGTGGCCCGGAGAAACAGCAGCTCACCATCGACGGGCTGCGCAACGCCTTCGAACGGGTGCGCGGCGAGGGCTTCAACTACGATCGGGCCGTACTGGCCAACTAGGCGGTTCCCCCTTGCGGGGGGTTCCCATATAGAGAGAAGTTCAGAAGACACAGAGGAGGGCGATCCGCCAATGCGTCGTGTGCTCGCAGTGCTGCTCACCGCCACACTCGTCCTGGCCGGGTGTGGCACTTCCTCGCAGCCAGGGAGTTCCAGTTCGACCTCGTCCAGCAGCCAGGAGACCCAGCAGGCCGGCGCCGGGAGCAACCAGGAGGGCCAGCAGGCCGGTTCGTCGGAGCAGCAGACCTCCGAGCCGTCGGGGCCCATTCAGATCGGCCTGACGCAGATCGTTGAGCACCCGGCGCTGGACGCCACCCGGCAGGGCATCATCGACGGGCTGGCAGAGGCGGGCTACGTGGACGGCCAGAACATCAAGATCGAGTTCCAGTCGGCTCAGGGCGAACCTACCGTGGCGCAGCAGATCGCGGAGAAGTTCGTGGCTGACCGGAAGGACCTGATCATCGCCATCGCCACCCGCAGCGCGCAGGCGGTGGTGCAGGCCACCAAGAACAACCCGATTCCGGTCGTCTTCAGTGCCGTCACCGACCGGGTGAGCGCCGGCCTGGTGTCGGACCTGCAGAAGCCCGGCGGCCACGTGACCGGCACCTCTGACCTGGTGCCCGTCAAGGTGCAGATGGAGCTGTTCGATCGGCTGGGCATCCAGGTGAAGAACCTGGGCGTCATCTACAACGCCGGCGAGGCCAACTCCGTGGCCCTGGTGGAGGACATCCGCGATGCCGCCGACGAACTGGGCTTCACCATCGTCGAGGCGATGGTGGCCAACGCGGCCGAGGTGCAGCAGGCGGCCCAGTCTTTGGTGGGCCGGGTGGACGGCCTTTACCTGATCACCGACAACACCCTGGCCCAGGGCGTCGCGGCGGTGATCGACATCGCCCTGGGCCGCAAAATCCCGGCCATCTCCTCGGTGGAGAGCTACGTGGAGCAGGGTGCTCTGGCGACCCTCGGGCTCAATTACTACCTGCACGGCAAGCTCACCGCTCAGACGGTGGTGGAGGTGCTGGAGGGCAAGAACCCCGGCGACGTGCCGGTGCGGTACAACGAGGACCTGGCGCTGATGATCAATACGAAGACGGCGGAGGCCCTCGGCCTGGACATCCCGGCCGCCGTGCTCGCAGAGGCCCAGAAGGTGGGCGAGTAGGCGGCACAGAAAGCAATCGAGTAGGAGGGGGCGGCTAGCCCCCGTCCTCTCACACCACCGGACATGCGGGTCCGCATCCGGCGGTTCGCCAGGATTGACGAGTCGCTTCATAACATTCGGTCAGGCTTATCAGCCCC
>Ga0134100_1001040_pt1 | contig 28138 bp, 18 predicted proteins | sample 11_taG_2_FD_94444 | JGI IMG/M metagenome (GOLD analysis project Ga0134100, IMG submission 94444) | Switchgrass degrading microbial communities from high solid loading bioreactors in New Hampshire, USA - 11_42_5_180_A3 metaG | ecosystem: Engineered > Bioreactor > Semi-continuous > Anaerobic >...
CCCGCCGGTGCGTAGATCGTCTTCGAGATGGTCGTCCCGTAGGTCGAGTTCAGCGGCTGCCAGACCACATCCTTGCCGATCAGCGGGTGGCCGTGCTCAAGCCCGTTCGTCGGGTCGCCCCAGGTGATCGCGCCGCAGTTATTGCCGACGTTGTAGTACACGGGCGCGGGCCACTCGGCATTGAGCTCCCAGTTTGCATTGGCGGGCGTCGGGTCCCACTGGTTCAGTGTCACGACGGTCACCGTGCCCCGGTACGTGCGCGGGCCGTTGACCAGCGTGGTGTCCACCACCTTCCCGCTGATAGTGATGGTTGCGCTGCTGCCGGAGGCCAGGCTGGTGATGGTCCAGCGGCCTGTTCCTGCGTTAAACGAGCCGCGCGAGGGCGTGGCAGTACCCAGGTCGAGAACGTACGGGTCCAGGCTGACGAAGTCGACAAGCGAGATCTGCAGGTCGGTTGCCGCCATCGGCCCGTTATTGGTAACCTGCACGGTGTAGCTGACCGTCTGGCCGAAACTCGCGCTGGCCGTGTTCGGCTCCACCGTGAGCACCAGATCGGCCAGGGTGTCGGCCAGCGTAACGGACAGAGAAGTCCGGTCGTTGCCCGGCACAAGGTCGGACGGCTCGGTCAGGGTGACGTTGGCTGTCGTCGTGTAGACGCTGCGTGTCGAGCGGCTGGCCACCGTGCCGGTGATCACGAGCGTGCGCGTTTCCCCAGCCGGTACGTTGCCGACGGACCACACGCCGCTCGACGAGTCGAGCGAGCCGGGGCCGGTAATGCTCACACTCTGGAGCGACGCCAGCAGCGCAGGCTTGATCGCGTCCTTCACCGTCACGCCGAAGGCGTCGTTCGGGCCGTTGTTCTTCACGGTGATGGTGTAGCGCAGCGTCTGGCCCACCGTCGCGATAACTTCCGACGAGGCCGGCCCACTGCCGACGCTCACGCTGCCGCTCACCTCAAGATCGGCCTTGTTGCCCACCTCAAAGGTGGCGCTCGGCTGGTTGTTCGCGGTGATCGGGTCGTACTGATCGGCGGTCACATCCGCCGCATTGACGTTGTTCGTAATGAGCGTGCCATCGGTGCGCTCCGACACCGTCGCGGTGATGGTGAGCGTGGCGCTCGCGCCCACGCCGAGGTTGCCCACCGCCCACACGCCGGTCGAGGGGTTGTACGTGCCGCCGTCGTGAGAGCTGTACGACACACCGGCGGGCAGCTGGTCGACAATCTGCACGTTTGTCGCGGCGTGCGGCCCGTCGTTGGTGACGGTCAGCGTGTAGACGACATCCTCCGTGTGCGCGGCAAGCCAGGGCTCAACCGTCTTGGTCAGCCGGAGGTCCGCGTTCTGCACCTGCACTCTCACCCGGCGTATAAGGTCGGTGTTCACGTTGACGGGAGTCGTGTCGAGCAGCGTGAAGGTCGCATCGGGGCTGCCCGACGTCGCGCTGACCCTCGCCACAAGCTGCAGCGAGGCAGCCGAGCCGGGCGGCAAATCGCCGATGGTCCACACGCCGGTGCCGCTGTCGTACGCGCCGCCTGCGCTGTCATTCACGTAGTCCAGCCCGGCAGCGAGCGCGACAGATACCCGTACGTTCGATGCAGGGTTCGGGCTGAGGTTCTCCAGCGTCACCGTGTAGGTGATCTCGTTGCCGGTGTTGGGCAGGTTGTTGTCAACCGTCGCCTGCGTGAAGCGCACGTCCACGCCGCCGACCAACAGGTCCAGCGTGAGCTGGTTGTCGGCAGGATTCATTTCGGTATCGGTTGCCGCAGAGCCGATCGTCGTGGTGCTGGTCAGCCGTTGGCCGGGCAGGGCCGGGTTGTTCGGCACCTCGACGACAAGCTCCAGCGTGCCCGACGCACCCGGCGTGAGATCCTCGATGGCACACTCGACCACGCCGCCGGACAGCGAGCAACTCTTGTTTGCCGAGACGAACTGAAGCTGCGACGTGCCGAGGTTGTCCAGGTCATGCCGGATGACAACGCCTGTCGCCGTGCTGAAGCCAGCGTTGTCATAGTTGAAGGTGTACGTCACCGTCTCGCCGACGTTCGGCGTGGTGTTCGAGACGGTACCGCTCGTCAGGCGCAGGTCAACCAGGTTGCCGACGAGCACTGCCTCCGGAAACTTATAGGTGTTGTTCGTCTCGCCGAGCGGGTTCGTTTCCTCGCCCGTGCCGATTTCATCCACCACGTCCGTCGCGTCAACTCGGGCGTAAACGTCGTAGCGCCCGACGGCGGGGAACGTAACATCGACCACGACGGACCAGACGGCCTCCTGCATCAGCGCCGGGCTGGCGGTCGGGTCGGTGCTGGCAACAGGAGCGTTCCAGTCCGGTGTGCCGCCCTCCGGCACGATGTACAGGTTGATCACGTAGCCGGGGGGCGCTTCAATGTCGCCGATGTTTTTCACCGTTACGGTGAAGGGCACCGCTGCGCCGACATCCGCCTTGGGCATGCCGTTCGTGTAGGGCCCGTTAAACGCCATCTCCGAGACGACGAGGTCCGGCGGAAGCAGGGTTTCAAACGGCGAGACGTTGGGGATTTCCGGCGGGAGCATCGCGTCGCGCTGCACGCCGGTGCTGCCGTACGCCTCATTGGTCATGGTGGCCGTGGCCCACAGCCGGATCGACGGGACAACGCCGCTCAGGAGTGGCGTGATGATCGGCAGGCGCATCTCCGTGCGCACGGAAACGGTCTGCTCGGGCCGGCCCGCAAACCCCAGCGACCAGCCGAACTGGTCCCCGGCGTGAGCGACCGGGTCAAAGTAGCTGGCATAGCTGTACGACGCGGGCGGGTCGCCGCGCGTGAAAGTGCCGGTTGTGGGGTACTTGTCGTTCGTCACGCCGGAGACGCGCACCCGGTACCAGCCGGGCTGCCCCTCCGCCGCATGGGGATCCATCGGCAGGGGGCGCATGGCCTGGAGCGCTACCGCCTCGACGGAGCAGGTGCGCGGGTTACGGAACGGCTCGTAGGCGTCATAGGCGGCGACGGTCGGGGCGACCGGGTCGTCGCTAAAGCGAGGCCAGCATGGCGGGATGTGCTTCAGCGGGTCGTCGGAACTGGCGTCCCAGTGCCCGTCCGGATCGAGGGCGTACTGCTCGAACCACTGGCCTGTCACGGCATAGCGGGCCGCCGTGCGGGCGGCGTGCTGCAGCGTGACGTACGTCCAGAGGATGCGGCCCACCTCAACGATCATGACCATGAGCAGCAGGAAGGTCATGAGCGTCAGCGAAAATTCGACAAGCCCCTGACCCCGCTGCTTCTTGCGCGACGTGGGAAGTTGAAAGAAGTCCTGGCGCAGCATGATGACCTCGTAATAAGTGCAGTTAGCCTGCGTCCGTCTCCCCGCGCTGACAATTCGCCGGGCTGAGCGGACGCGGCAGGTTAGCCTGCCAGCCGGTGACGGTGCTGCCTCGGACCGGGAGAAAATAAAGAAGAATGATGAGGCCTCGGCAGTCGTCACAAAGAATAAAGGTAGGAGCGCCGGTTAAAGCTGGCAGGCCCGGCGACTCTGTTTCTTCACGCTACCATTATCAAGTCGCATCGGAGGGCCAACAATAGGAGAAACACCCCATACAAAACCGTAACAGCGAATCCGGCGCCTGTTCGCCGGGCCGTATCCCTCTCTGTTATACTGGTACCGTAAGTTCCTGAGTCCCGAACGTCGAGCCCGCATCAAAAGAAATGGCAGACAGAGTTCTCACCGAAGACGACATCGACCTGGACGCCCTGCGCACCGGCGACAAAGAGGCCTTTGCCCGGCTGGTAGAGCTCTACGCGGACCGCCTGTACAACCTCGCGCTCAAAATCGTGGGTGACCCGTTCGAGGCGGAGGACGTGCTGCAGGAGGCCTTCATCAGCGCCTACAAGGCCATCGAGAGCTTCGAGGGGCGCAGCCAGCTCGGTACGTGGCTGTACCGCATCACCTACAACGCCGCGATGATGCGCCTGCGCAAGAAGCGCCCGGACACTGTGTCGATTGACAGACCCGTCCGGCTGGACAGCGGCGACCTGGTGCCGCGCCAGTTCTTTGACTGGTGCTGCCTGCCGGAGCGCGACCTGATGAGCGCCGAGGCGCACGCGTACATGGAGGAGGCCATCCAGCAGCTCCCCGACACCCTGCGCCCGGTGTTCGTCCTGCGGGACATCGAAGGGCTGTCCACCGCCGAGACCGCCGAGGTGCTGGACATCTCGGAGTCGGCGGTCAAGTCCCGCCTGCACCGTGCGCGGCTGTTCCTGCGAGAACGTCTGTCGGAGTATTTTCAGAACTGGGCACGGGAGAGAGCGTAAGTGGCCGAGCACACACACGATCACAACCATGAGTCCTGCCGCGCGCTTCTCGAAAGCCTTTCGCTGTACATCGACGGCGAGGCGGAGGAGGCGCTGTGCCGGGAGATCGAGCAGCACATGGCAGACTGCGAGAACTGCCGCATCGTGATCAACACGCTCGATAAGACGGTCCGGCTATACCGCGAATACGGGCACAGCCGCCTGCCGGGCGAGGCGCGCGAACGGCTCTACGCCGCGCTGGACCTGAGCGAGTACCTGCCTGAGTAGGGGCAGAGAAGGCTGGCCTGAAACCCCAAAACCCCGCCGCGAATAAACTTCGCGGCTAGTGGCTCCAGTTGGATTGACGCCGCTTCGTGGTTCTATTTCCGCAGACCGATTCACCCCTCTCCCAGCGACCGCAGGTCGCGACCGGGATGAGGGCGTGCTGCGAAGCAGCCTGGGGTGAGGGTGCATCAACACCTACCCCTAGCCCCTAGCTCCTGTTGACAGCGCTTCGCACCTCGTCCACAATTCCACCCACGATCAGGAGTGTGGGGAGGTGTGACGTGGTCAAACTGGTAGGTCGCCTGATTGGTTTCGGTATGTTCATGCTCGTGTTCGGCTGTGCCGGGGCGTTCGTGCTGCTCGTCAGCCTCGGCGCGGTAGATGTCCGCGCACTGCTGCCCGGTGCATCCGAACTCCCGCCGCTCTCGGTGAGCGAGCCCACCCGCCCCGACTTCTCCGTCCCCGACGTGTCCATCCCCGACATCACGCTGCCTGATAACATCGATCCATCCGCCCTGCCCGACCTGTCCGAACTGCCGGAGCTGCCGCAACTCCCGGAGATCACCGCGCCGGAGGTGTTTCAGCCCGGCGAGCCGGTCGTGCTGGCGCGGACGGTGACGCGCCGCCCGCTGACCGCACAGGTGCCCGCGCCGCAGCAGGTTTCAGCCGAGCCGGAAGTCGTCGGCACGAATATGTTTTACGCCATCCTCATGGCGCTGATCTTCGGCGCAACCTCGACAATGCTCGGCGATATGCTGCGCGACGAGGAGCCGCGCATCCGCGCCTGGCTGCGGGCCATGGGGATCGACGGCATCTTTGAGTGGATCGGGCAGGTGTTCAACTTCACGCTCGGCAGAGCGGTGCAGCGCGGCTGCCTGACGCTGCCCATCGTTGTGGCAATCTTCGCGCTGTACGGTGTGATCTTCGCCTTTCTGGAGGAGGGCACGTCCATCCTGACGCGGGAGGGGGCGTTCCTCGCCGTGATGATGGCCTTCACGGTGGGGCTGGTCAGCTTCTCCGGCGACATCGCGCGGCGGATCGCCGGGCGCATCTGGCACAGAGACTCGCGCTTCCAGCTTTACCCCATCAACCTGGGGATTGCCGTTGTGACCGTCGCGCTGTCCCGTCTGCTGAACCTCTCGCCGGGCATCGCGTTCGGCACGCCGGGCGGCGCGGAAGTGGAACTACCGCCGGAGGAGGCGGAGCGCCGCGAGGCCATCCTCGCGCTGCTGGAGATGCTTCTCGTTGTCGCCCTTGGTGCGGCAGGCTGGGCGGTGAGCGGCACGATCTTCGCCGCGCTGGGCACAACGGTCGATGGGCGTGTCGCCACGCTTGTTGGCGACCTGCTGAGCGCCGCCCAGAACGCCGGGCTGGCGATCTTCTTCGTCGCGCTGGAAACCGCATTTTTCGGCATGCTGCCGCTGGCCTACAGCGCCGGTCGCTCGCTGTTGAAGTGGCACGTCTGGCTGTGGGCGGCGCTGTTCGTGCCGCTCGCGTTCCTCTTCAATCACACGCTGCTCAACCCGCAGAGCGGCTTCCTGGACTCATTCATGGTATCGAACGTGCGCGCGATGTGGATATTGCTGTTCGGGCTGGTCGCGGTGACCGCAGGGCTGTGGTTCTACTTCAACGTGCTCGACGACGTGCTGCAGGAGTGGGCAGGCATCGCGCCGCGCCGGGCGCGGTAGGGGGATGGAGCCACAGATGGCACAAATGGATAGATGATGTGACGGCCCCCCTCTCCCAGCGACCGCAGGTCGTAACCGGGAGAAAGGGGGCGTGCAGTTAGCTCCGCCAACTGCACGGGGTGAGGGAGACCCGCCGCGACTGAACGTCGCGGCTCCCGGTGCATACCTTCCCCCATCCCCCCGCCAACGGGGAGGGGGTGGCACGGCACAGCCGCGCCGAATTACCAGGGGCAAGCGGCTGTTTCCCCCTCTCCCGGCGACCGCAGGTCGCGACCGTGAGAGGGGGGGCAGGGGGCAAGGGCCTGTTGTTACCCATCTGCATTCGGGGTATACTAGCGACGCTCAGGGGGGCGTAGCTCAGGGGCAGAGCAGGAGCCTTTTAAGCTCTTGGCCGGAGGTTCGAATCCTCCCGCCCTCATCCTTAGAGAGTCCAGCTGGTGCTGGACTCTTTTTTTGATCCCCCAGACCGCTTGACTCCCGCCCACAATTGGCCTTATAATCAAATTAGTTTCAGTTGCAACTTTTTCATCTGCAAACGTTTGTGAGAGCCGATGCCATCAGAGTCAGCCACCCCGCGCCCACATCCGGTCTACCAGTTGATCCAGGAGCTGTACGTCCTTCTGGACGACTATGACCGGCATGTGCTGAGCGGGTTCGGGCTGAACGCGTCGCAGTACCGGCTGCTGATGCTGCTCGACCGCGACGAGCCACAGCGGCTCACCACGCTGAGCGAGCGGCTGCTGCTCTCCAAGAGCACCGTCAGCCGGGCTATTGACCAGCTTGAGAGCATCGGATGGGTGAAGCGCACGGTCGATCCGGCAGACCGTCGCGCCCAGGACGTCGTGCTGACGCCGCTCGGCACGGAGCGCCGCGATACGATCGCATCGGCGCACCGCCGGGGGCTGGAAGCCGCCGTCGGTGTGATGGACTCCGGTGAGCAGAAGCAGTTCCAGCATCTGCTCAGCCGGCTGCGCTCTGCACTGGTGGCCCGCAAGCATGACAATGGGGCGTGAGCTTCTACCGCCGATGCGTACGATCTTTGAATCCCCGCTCAATTCTCAGGAGGTGAATCTGGACAAAGCTTTGGTCATAATCTCTGATGAAGGCTTTGCGTTTACCCACTAACACACGTTTGACCCTGATTGACTGGAGAGAGAAGGAAGATGAAACCCCAAAAGACGTGGCTCGCCATCCTTTTGCTGCTTTTCGCCAGCTTCGCGCTGATGGCGTGCGCGGGTGGCGCTGACAACGCGGGCGAGACCCCCGCGGAGGAGATCGAAGAGGAACCGGCCACCGCTCCGACCGTTGAGGAGGAGCCTGTCGAGGAGATGACAGAAGAGCCGGTTGAAGAACCCACCGAAGAAATGACAGAAGAGGCGACCGAGGAAGAGGAGGCCACTGAAGAGGCCGACGATGGTGCGGTCGTCCGTGACCCTGAAGCCGACCTCGTGATCTGGGCGGACGAGACGCGCGCCCCGGTGCTCCAGGGCGTCGCCGACATGTTTGAGGAAGAGTTCGGCGTGGTCGTCGCGGTGCAACAGGTTGACTTCGGCGAGATCCGCAACCAGGTTGGCATCGCCGGCCCGGCAGGCGAAGGCCCTGACATCTTCGTCGGCGCGCACGACTGGCTCGGCGAGCTGGTCGCCAACGGGACCGTCGCCGAGATGGACCTGACCGGCATCGAGGACCAGTTCGAGCCGTCAGCGCTGGAAGCCTTCACCTACAATGGCATCCTGTACGGTATGCCCTACGCCACTGAGAACATCGCCTTCTTCTGCAACCCGGACATCGTCGAGACGATGCCGGCCACCTGGGACGATGTTCTGGCGCTGAGCGAGGAACTCGCACCCCAGGGCATCACCGGCTGGACCATTGAAACCAACGACCCGTACCACTGGTTCCCGCAGATCACCGCTTTCGGCGGCTACGTCTTCGGCGTGACTGAGGAAGGCTACGACGCGACGGATGTCGGCCTTGACAGCGAGGGCGCTATCGCGGCGGCGGAATGGCTCGGGCAGATGGTCGAAGCCGGTTTCGTCCAGCCGGGTATGGACCGCAACACGCGGCTGGCGCTGTACAACAATGGCGATCTGGCCTGCTTCAACGGCGGCCCGTGGGACCTGCCGGACCTGCGTGATGCTGGCACCCCCTACATGGTCGGGCCCTTCCCGGCTGGCACTGCAGGCCCCGGCGAGCCCTTCCTGGGCGTCCAGGGCTTCATGATCAGCCCGTTCTCTGAGGACCCGCTGCTCGCTCAGGCCTTCCTGACCGACTTCGTGGCTACCGAGGATGTGATGTTCCAGCTCTACGAGGCTGGTGGCCGCCCGCCTGCGTTCCTCCCGGCGCTTGAGCGTGTCGAGGACGAGGACCTGCAGGCCTTCGCCGAGGTCGGCGCCAATGCTCGCCCAATGCCCGCCATCCCCGAGATGAGTGCGGTGTGGTCGGCCTGGGGCAACGCGCAGGAACTGATCATCGGTGGTGAACTGGAGCCTGCAGAGGCCATGATGGAGGCAGCGCAGCAGATCCGCGATGCCATCAGCGCGGCCAACGAATAAAAGACAGGCTCAACCACGCCTGTAGCATAAGTGTGGCTGAGGAGTAATCAGCCAATGATGAACGACATCAAGGCCAGGGGTTCTTCGGAGCCCCTGGCTCCCCCATCCCGAAATGTCCTGGGGTACCTGCTGCGCCTCGGCGGGCTGGCCATCGTCGATGCCTTTGCAGTATGGTTCCTCTATGTGTTGCTCAGAGATGGCGTCTGGCCGATTGCGATCCCCGTCGCGCTCATCGTGATACTCGTCAACATTGTCAACCTCAACGAGCGCCTCGCCGCGATGCGCTGGCAGATCCCCGCCGTCTCAATCATTCTGCTCATTGTCGTTTTCCCTATCGCCTTTACCATCTACTCGTCGTTCACCAACTACAGCAGCGGGCACATCCTCTCCAAGCAGCAGGTGATCAACCAGCTTGAGGGACGGCTGTACCTGCCGGAAGGCGGCCCAACCTTCGCATGGGCGGCCTATCGCAACCCGGATGGCGAGTTTGGGCTGTGGCTGGTAGACGAAGCCGGTAACAAGTTCTGGGCGCTGCCCGACGCCCCCATCGAGGAGGCCGGGGCGGTTAGCGAGGACATCGGCCCGGTAGATGACGACGGCTACCCGACGCGGGTCGGCGAGTACCGGCGTCTGACGGGCGGTGACCTGTTCCGCTCGCTGGAGGCGCTCAACGGCGTGCGGTTCGGCGAGGGCGACGAAGCGGTGCAGATCCGCAACACGCGGCAGGCCGCTACCCTCCAGCCCCGCTACCAGTACGACCCGGAGCGTGACGCCATCATCGACCAGCTTGAAGGCACGGTCTACTTTGGCAACGAGGAGAGGGGCTATTTCATCTCCGAGGAGGGCCAGAACCTGCTGCCGGGCTATCAAGTCATGATCGGCACGCGCAACTACGAGCGCCTGTTCACGAGCCCTGCCTTTCGTGGGCCATTCATCCGCATCTTCCTGTGGACCATCGCCTTTGCGCTGCTCTCAGTCGTGACGACGTTCGCGCTGGGCCTGCTGCTGGCAATGGCCTTCAACGACCCGCTTCTGCCGGGGCGCAAGCTGATCCGCTCGCTGCTGATCATCCCGTACACACTGCCCGGCATCATCGGCGTGCTGATCTGGCGCGGCATGCTCAACCCGTTTGTTGGCGTGCTGGCGACAACGTCGCAGTCGATTTTCGGCTGGTTCCCGCCCTTCCTGACAGACCCGTTCTGGGTGAAGGTGGGCATCCTGCTGGTGAACCTGTGGCTCGGCTACCCGTACATGATGCTGATCTCCAGCGGCGCGCTCCAGAGCATCCCGGAAGATATATATGACGCGGCAGCTGTGGACGGAGCCAACGCATGGCAGCGCTTCTGGAACATCACGCTGCCGCTGCTGCTCGTCAGCGTTGGGCCGCTGCTGATCGCGTCCTTTGTGTTTAACTTCAACAACTTTACTGTGATCTTCGGCTATAACGAGGGCCGCCCGCCGATTGCAGGCTCGCCGACCCCCGCCGGACACAGCGACATCCTGATCAGCTATACCTACCGCATCGCCTTTGAGGGCGGGCGCGGCTCCGATTATGCCTATGCTGCTGCCGTCACCGTTGTGATCTTCGCCATTGTGGCGATCCTCACGCTGATCCAGTTCCGGTTCACGCGGCAGTGGGAGGAGGTATCCGAGAGTGTCTGATGCAAGAACGATGCCGGGGAGCGAGCAGGCGCGCGTGCGCGTGCGGATGGGCAGGCGCACCGGCTCGATCAGCCGCCGGCGCCGCCTCGGCCTGATCCTGCGGCTGCTCGTGGCGGCGGTTGCCATCGTCTTCGCGCTCTTCCCGGTGCTGTGGGTGATCTCCGCCTCCTTTAATCCGACGGGCAATCTGGCGACGCAGCAACTCATCCCGAGGAATCCGTCGACGATCAACTATCAGAACCTGCTGACGAACCCGCTGTCGCCGTTTGGCTCGTGGCTGCTGAACTCGCTCAAGGTGTCCGTGCTGACATCGGTGCTGGGGGTGATCTCGATCATGCTCAGCGCGTACTCGTTCTCGCGCTTCCGCTTTCAGGGGCGGCGACAGCTTCTGCTGGGGCTGCTGCTCGTGCAGGTGTTCCCTACGCTGCTGATGTTCGTGGCGATCTTCTACCTGTTCCAGCAGTTGGGGAACTACATCCCGTTCCTTGGCCTGAACCAGCACGCGCCACTCATCCTGACGTACCTCGGCACGCAGATGGGCATCCAGATCTGGCTCATGAAGGGCTTCTTTGACTCCATCCCGCGTGACATTGACGAGTCCGCACTGGTGGACGGGGCGACCCACTGGCAGATCTTCTGGCAGTTGATCTTCCCGCTGGCCCGCCCGATGGTGGTGATCGTCGGCTTGCTGGTGTTCATCGCCTCGTATAACGAGTTCGTGCTCGCCAGCGTGCTGCTCAAAGACGTGAACCAGTACACGCTGATGGTCGGGCTGTACCTGTTCGTGTCCGACGCGTTCACCCAGAACTGGGGGATCTTCGCGGCGGGCGCGCTGCTCGGGTCGCTGCCGGTGGTGATCATCTACCTGGCCTTGCAAGACCAGATCGTTGGCGGCCTGACAGCCGGCGCGGTGAAGGGGTAGGCCCGCCTGCCCCTCACCTCAATCTTGGGGCGATTAATGAGATTTAAGAAATGAGTCCGACAACACGGTCTTTGTAGCTCGCCTGTGTAAAGACTGTGGCGGGCCCCCCCACCAGCGACCTGAAAGGCCGCCTGGAGGGGGTTCGGCAGGCGAAGCCACTACAATTGTCAGTTGATTTGTTAAAGACCGTACATCGTCTCAAGGTCGTATATGAGGGGGAACCCGGGCGCAGTCATTGCCAGCCTGTTTGTGTGTCACCCTGCCCCTCCTGTAAGCTAGCCACTCGATGAGACAGAGGTAACTGTGGAATCTTTCATCTTCGGGACCTTCGCGACGGACGACCTCAAGTTGATTTACCACCGGGCCTCGCACAGCGGCGTCCAGCACGGCTACGACCTCGATCCGCGTGACCCGCAGCCCGGCCAACTGGTGACGGTCAACGTATTGCTGGGTCCGGACCAGCCCGCCGATCATGTGGTCTGCTACTACACGACCGACGGCAGCGAGCCGGAAGGCTCGCGCGGGCAGGCGTCTCGCGGTGAGACGGTGCCGCTTCAGCGCATCGCCACCGAGTGGGACACGGTGCGCTGGGGATACGTGACGCGCTGGGCAGGCGTGCTGCCCGGCCAGCCAGAGGGCACAACCGTCCGCTACCACATCGGCGCGTGGCGAGAGGGCGGTGAGGAAGTCTTTGCCGACTGGCCTGCCGTCAAGGCCACGCAGGAGCTTGCCGCCCGCGCCTTCTTCCGTGGCGATCCAACCCTGGAGATGCGCCCGATGGGCAACCCGCGCGTCGGGCAGCTTTTCAACTACCACGTCGACCGGCTGGCCCCGCCCCGCTGGGCGCGGGAGGCGGTGATTTACCACATCTTCGTGGATCGCTTCTTCCCCGGCGAGGGGCGCGACTGGCTCCAGACGAGCGACCTGCGCGCGCCGATGGGCGGTACGCTGTGGGGCGTCGCCGAGAAGATGGACTACTTCGCCGAGCTGGGCGTGAACTGCCTCTGGCTCAGCCCTATCTTCCCCAGCCCGACCGTGCATGGTTACGACGCGACGGACTACACGCGCATCGAGCCGCGCCTGGGCGGGGACGAGGCGCTGCGGGCGGTCGTCGAGGAGGCGCACACGCGGGCGATACGCGTCATCCTCGACATGACCTGCAACCACGTCTCAAACCAGCACCCGATCTTTAAAGACGCGCTCGCCAACCCGCGCAGCCCCTACCGCTCGTGGTTCCACTTTGACGACGAGGATATCGGCTACCGGACGTTCTTCGGCGTGCCCTCGATGCCACAGGTCAACCTCGCCGACCCCGGCGCGCGTGAGTGGATGCTGGACATCGCCCGCTACTGGCTGCGCGAGTTCCGGGTGGACGGCTACCGCCTGGACCACGCCAACGGCCCCGGCCCCGGCTTCTGGTCGGACTTCTGGGCGGCGTGCAAGGCCGAGAACCCGGAGTGCTTCGTCTTCGCCGAGATCGTCGAGCCGCCGGAGGTGCTGCGGCAGTACGTCGGGCGGATGGACGGCGCGCTCGACTTCCACCTGACGGACGCCCTCCAGCGCACGTTTGCCGCGGGCGAGTGGTCACGCGAGATGTTCGACCACTTTCTGGAGCGCCACTTCGATTACTGGCGCGGCGACGACTTCCTGCTGCTGACCTTCCTCGATAACCACGACATGGACCGCTTCCTGCATATTGCCGGTAACAACAAGGAGGCGCTGAAGCAGGCCGCCGCCGTGCAGATGAGCCTCCCCGGCCCGCCGGTGATCTACTACGGCACCGAGGTCGGGGTGACGCAGGAACACGGCAGGGGCGAGAAGGTGGGGCTGGAGGCCAGCCGCGGCCCGATGCGCTGGGGCGATGAGCGCGACACCGATCTGCTGTACTATTACTGGGAGCTTATTCAGGAGAGGCGGAAGGTGAAGCCCTGGCTTCACGCCGAGCGGGCGCGCCCGTCCGGCGTCACAGGCAGCCAGACTTAAGCACCCGGATGCTCGGGAGGCACGTATGGACCTACCGACGCCCAACTTCGCGCATATCCTGTGGATTGGAGGCTCGCCCTGCTCCGGCAAGACCACGATCGCCAGGCTGCTCGCCGAGCAGTACGAACTGAACGTGTATCACTGCGACGATCACTGGCAGGAGCACCTGGAGCGGGTTGAGCCGGACGCCCACCCGACGCTGTACGCCATCAAACACATGACGTGGGACGAGATCTGGATGCGCCCCATCGAGGAGCAGGTCGTTGATACGCTGGCCGCCTACCGCGAAGAGTACGACATGATCCTCGATGACCTGCTCGCGCTCCCGCGCGATGTGCCGCTCATCGCCGAGGGCACGGCGCTGCTGCCCGACCTCGTGCTCGATACCATCTCCGACCCGCGCCAGGCGGTGTGGCTCGTGCCGACCGAGGCGTTTCAGCGCCAGACGTACCGCAGCCGGGGCGAGTGGGTGGAGCAGGTGCTCAGCCAGTGCTCGGACCCCGACCAGGCGTTTGAAAACTGGATGGCCCGCGACGCCGAACTCGCGCGGTGGGTCGCCCGCTCGGCGGCGGCCTTCGGGCTGGACGCGCTCACGGTCAGCGGCGAGCAGTCCGCCGAAGAGATGGCGCAGGTCGTGGCGCGGCTGTTCGGGCTTGCGGATGTTGAGGAATGATGGGGAAGCACTCCCTCTGAGGCTGCTTCGCAGCCCCATCTTCCCCTGCTTAGGGGGGCGATTAATCGGGGACGAACTGCCCCCTAGCAGGGGGAAGTGGCGGCCCAAAGGGCCGCCGAAGGGGGTCTTGCGGCAGGTAATCGCAATCGGCTCGGCAAAAGTATCGAGCGGTCAGCCCTACAGGTAAGAGCCGCGACGTTTAGTCGCGGCGGCGTTCTCACGACATCCGTTTTGCGGATGCCTGGCGGAGAGATCCCTGCCGCCAATGATGGAAGAACTATGAACCCACCAGGCATGAGGTGCCGTCATGAAACGCGTTTCCATGTGGTTTGTGCTGCTCATGATCACGCTTGCTGCCTGCGCCGGGCCCGGCACGGGCGCCCAGCAGACGCCGACCGGCCCGGCGGCAGACATGCCTGAGCCCACCGCCGGGGCGACCGGCGCGCCTGCGCCGGATACGTCGGAGCCGACCGCCGAAAGCGGCGAGGCCGGGCGCGCGCCGCTCACCATCGAGGACGGCAAGCTCTATGTGGCGATCATCTGGCACCAGCACCAGCCCGTTTACTTCAAAGACCCGGATACCGGGCTCTACCAGCGGCCCTGGGTGCGCGTCCACGCGACGAAGGATTACGTGGACATGGCCGCCATCCTCAAGGACTACCCCGACATTCACGCCACCTTCAACCTGACCCCCAGCCTGATCCGCCAGCTTGACGACCTTAGCGCCGGGGCGAAGGACCTGTACTGGGCGATGGCGGAGATCCCGGCTGCTGAGCTGGCGGATGAGGAAAAGGCGTTCATCCGCGACCGCTTCTTCGACGCCAGCGATAAGATGATCGCCCGCTTCCCCCGCTATGCCGAACTGGCCGCCATGCGCAGCGAACCAATCGAGGCGTGGTCCGAGCAGGACTTCCGCGACCTACAGGTGCTGTTCAACCTCGCCTGGACGGACCCCGACTGGCTGGCGCAGGAGCCGCTCGCCGCGCTTGTTGAGAAGGGCGAGGACTTCAGCGAGAAGGACAAGGAAGTCCTCTTTGCCGAGCATCTGCGGCTGGTGCAGGAGGTCATCCCCCTGCACGCCGAAATGCAGCAGAGCGGGCAGATCGAGGTGACGATGACGCCGTTCGCGCACCCCATCCTGCCGCTGCTTGTGGACAGCAACCTCGCCGCGCCGGGCCTGCCCGACGCTGACCTGCCGGAGCGCTTCACCTTCGGGCAGGACGCCGTCGCGCAGGTTGAGCTGGGCGTCCAGTTCTATGAGGAGCACTTCGGGCAGCCGCCGCGCGGCATGTGGCCCGCCGAAGGTTCGGTGGCACAGGGGATCGTAACGATGGTCTCGCAGGCGGGCATCGAGTGGATGGCGACCGATGAGGACGTGCTCGCCAACAGCCTGCCCGGCTTCGAGGGCTTCACGCGTGGGGGCGACGATACCATCCAGCAAGCCGATGTGCTGTACCGTCCCTACGAGGTGCAGGGCGCACGCGGCGGGCCGGTGGCGATCCTGTTCCGCGACAAGCGCATCTCCGACCTCGTCGGCTTTGAGTACTCCGGCACGCCCGGCGAGGAAGCCGCCGCCGACCTGATCGCCCGCCTGGAGAACATCCGCGCGCGGCTGGAGGAAGAAGGCGCTGAGGGGCCGCACCTCGTCACCATCCTGCTCGACGGCGAAAACGCGTGGGAGCACTATGACGAGGACGGCAAGCCCTTCCTGCATGAGATGTACCGTCTGCTCTCGGAGTCGGAGAGCATCGTCACCGTCACACCGTCCGAGTACCTCGACGCGCTGAAGGCGGAGGGCGTGACCCTGCCCGCCATCGAGAACCTGTGGCCCGGTTCGTGGATCGACGGCACATTCAGCACGTGGATCGGCGAGGAGGAGGAAAACCTCGCCTGGGAGTACCTGCTACGCACGCGCACGGCCCTCCAGCGTGCGATCACGAGCGGCGAGGTTGACGAGGCCACGCTCAACGAAGCGCTGACCGCCATGTACATCGCCGAAGGCTCGGACTGGTTCTGGTGGTACGGCGCAGACCAGAACTCCGGCGACGACGGCGCGTTCGACGTGCAGTTCCGCCGCTACCTGGAGCAGGTCTACACCATTCTGGGGCAGGAGCCGCCCGGCTTTGTGAGCGTGCCCATCATCCCGGCGGCAGCCGTCGAGCCGGACCGCGCGGCCAGCGACCTGATCTCGCCCACCATCGACGGTGTGGAGGGCGCGGACGAGTGGGCCGGCGGCGGCTTCTACACGTTCGAGCAGGCCGGGCTGACAGGGCTGGCCTATGGCTTCGACGAGGAGACGCTGTACCTGCGGCTTGATGCGGATGGGCCTTACCCGGCGGACACAACCATCGGCTTTTACTTCAACCTGCGGGGCGGGGGCGCGGCAGCCGCCACCCCGCGCACGGGCGACGAGCCGCTTGGCTTCGGGGCGCAGCGTCTTATCGAGGTCACGTTCGAGGGCGGCGTGCCGTCGGCGCAGATGTACGCCGTGAACGGGCGCGGCGAGTACGTGCCTGCGGGCGAGGACGATGAGCCGCTGCTGCTGGAGCAGGTCGCCGCGCAGGGCGGCGTGCTGGAGCTTGCCGCTCCCTTCGAGCAGTTCGGTGCGGCGGTCAACAGCGGCGACCGGCTGAACGTGCGTGTCGTGGTCACGAGCGGCGGGGAGAACGTCGCCATCCTTCCGGCGGATGGGCCGGCGGTCGCCGTTGTGCCGGACCTGCCGCTGCCCAACGTCTTTCTGGAGCTTGAGGACCACACCGGCGATGATCACGGGCCGGGCGGGTACGAATACCCGACCGACGTGGTGTTCCGCCCCGGCGTGTTCGACATCACCCGCGTGACGGCGGGCTACGACGACGAGAACGTGATCTTCCGCGTGGAGTTTGCCGGGCCGGTTGAGAACGTGTGGAACTCACCGAACGGTTTGAGCGTCCAGACGATTGACATTTACATTGACCAGGACGGGCCGTCCAGCGGCGCGCGGGTGCTGCTGCCGGGCCGCAACGCCGCGCTGACCGAAGACTTCGCCTGGGATGTCGCCATCTGGGCCGAGGGCTGGACGCCGGGCATCTATACGCCGGGCGAGTCAGGCCCGGTCGAGAGCGCCTCTACGCCAAGCATATCCGCCAACCCCGGCCAGCGCCGCGTCACGATCAGCGTGCCGCGTAGCGTGCTGGAGGGCAACCCGGAGGACTGGGCCTACGCGGTCGTTGTGCTGGGGCAGGAGGGCTACCCGTCGGCGGGCGTGTGGCGCGTGCGGGACGTTCAGCCCGGGGCGGAGCAGTGGCGCATCGGCGGCGGGACCGGCTCCAACCTCGACACGCGCATCCTCGACGTGCTCTGGCCGCAGGGCGGCGAGGGCTTGCAGGAGGAGTTCCTGCGCAACGTCCACGCGGGCGAGCAGGTTGACCTTGCGTCACTGGAGCCGGATGAGTACCCGAGGGTGCCGATGGTCAGGCCCTAGAGCGGGAGAGAACGCCATGCAGGAGCCTTATGAGTCGTACTTCTACCACCTGCGCGAACTGCATAACATGATCAAACGGGCCATCCAGGGTCTGCCGCCGGAAGGGCTGGACTGGGCGCCCGGCCCCGAAACGAACAGCCTCACGGTGCTGGCCGTGCATGTGGCGGGCGCTGAGCGCCACTGGATCGGCGAGGTCGTGGGGCAGCAGGCCATCGAGCGCAACCGCAGCGCCGAGTTCGAGACGGCAGGGCTTGGCGAGGCGGAGCTTGCCCGGCATCTCGACGACGCGCTGGAGCTGAGCCGGGGCGTGCTGGAGCAGCTTGCACTTGAGGACCTGGCCGGGTCCCGGCGGCTGCCCGACGGGCGCGAGGTTTCCGTTGCCTGGGCGCTGGCCCACGCGCTTAACCATACCGCCCAGCACGCGGGGCATGCCGAGCTGACGCGGCAGCTCTGGGATCAGCGGCAGGGGACGGGATAAAGCAAGCCTGACACCCTCTTGGCCAGTGTTTGCTTTGCAACCTGCGCTATCCTTCCCCTTGCAAGGGAGAGGGGCAAGCGGAGCTTGTATGGTGGGGGGGCCAAAACCTGAACCTGCCCAAACTTCTGGCTTTTAATATCCTTCTAATACTCTTGTGCTACATTAGACTGTGTTCGCTTGTGCCGTACGTCACGAATATACGACGTCGGCACACCTTTCTGCATCTAATTATTGATCAAACTGCGAAGGATCCCTCAGTTTACCTTGAGATCACATCTGGCAGCGCCGCATCTGCGTAATATATGGCAAAGAGCGCAGGGCATCGTTAAACAGGGCAGCCAGGGGGCCCTGCAGGGCACAATCTCGGACTATCGCGGTAAGGAAAAGTGGAGTATACTCGTCAGGGTTTTAGAAGGTGTTACAGGAGTAAAGGCGACGAAGTCGATAAATAATATCATTTATTCGTCGCTCCACGGCCCATGACAGGCGTTTTCCTCCAGTCATCTTCGGAGTTGTTACTTAGTGTGCTGAACGTAGAGGGAGGCAGGTATCATGAGTGCTCTTGATGGTGTTCGGGAGCTTCTGGACAGTATAGAGTCGGATGACGACGTGTTGGGCAACCAGGAGGTCGTGCCGGAAAACATCGATCACATTCCGGCGGACGACACCGTCAGCCTCTACTTCCGGCAGATGGCTGCGGAGCCGCTCCTGACCGCCGAGCAGGAAATCGCGCTCGCCAAGCGCATCGAGCGCGGGCGGAAGGCTGCCGAACTGCTCGCGGAGAACCCCGACCTGCCCGCCGAGCAGATCCGCCAGCTTGAAGAGGCGGTCGCACAGGGGCAGGCGGCCCGCGAGCATCTGGGCCGTGCAAACACGCGCCTCGTCGTCAGCATCGCCAAGCGCTACCGTGACCAGGGCCTGCCGATGTCCGACCTGATTCAGGAGGGCAACGTCGGGCTGATGATCGCGGTAGACAAGTTTGACTACACAATGGGCAACCGCTTCAGCACCTACGCGAGCTGGTGGATCCGGCAGACCATCACCCGCGCGCTGTCGCAGAAGTCCCGCACGATCCGTCTGCCGCTGCACCTGTCCGACCAACTGCGGCGCATCAACGTCGCCAACGAGATCCTCGAGCAGGAACTCGGGCGCGAGCCAACCTACACGGAACTGGCCGAGCGCCTCGGGGTGGAGACTTCCGAGGTGCGCGAGACGCTGGAGGCAAACCCGCAGACCATCCCGCTGGAGCTTCCGGTGGGTGAGGACAGCGAGTTCGGAGACTTTCTGGAGGATGAGGAGTCTGTCGGGCCGGATGAAGCCATGCACACGCTCGACCTGACCGAGTCCATCGAGCGGGTGCTGAATGACCTGCTCCCGCGGGAGGCGGAAATCCTGCGGCTGCGCTTCGGGCTTAAGGACGGCATCCCGCAGACGCTGGAGCAGGTGGGCAAGGCGATGGGCCTCTCCCGTGAGCGCATCCGCCAGATCGAACGGCAGGCGCTCCGGCGGCTGCGCCAGCCGCAGTTCGCCGCAACGCTGCGCGATTTCATGACGTCATAGGGGCGGCGGACTGTTTATCCGATATTGCGTCCGCCTGTACCCTTCCACGCCGACGCCCCCGGAGCTTTCCGGGGGCGTCTTGTTTTGTACCAAAACCCCCTCCGGCCTGTGACCGCTTCGCAGCCTGCGCCCACCTCCCCCTTGCAAGGGGGAGGAAAGCCCGGCTTCCAGCCGGGCAGGAGGGGTTCAGCAATACAAACTCTACGCCTGCCGCAGACGCTGAACCGCCGCCCAGCCCGACGGAGCGATGAGCCACAGCAGGAGCAGCATCACCAGCGCCGAGGTGAGGCACCAGGCGCACGTCGCGCCGATGACGAACGGCTCAAGGAAGGTCAGGTACGTCGAGAAGGCCGCGCCGAACAGCGCCATCACCAGCAGGCCGGCCTGTGCCGCATCACGGGTGCGGGCATCCTTCACCCGGCCCAGCGCCCACGCTGCGAGGATCGCCACATAGCCACCGATGCCGAGCACGCCAACCGGCAGCACGCCGAACAGCATCGCATAGGGGCTTTGCTGCACGGTGTTGCAGTCGCCCACCAGGCCGCAGACCGCCGATTGCTGCCCGACTTCGACATAGGCCAGATAGACAGCCGCTGCCAGCCCGGCGAGCGCCGACACCGGAACCAGCCAGCCGGGCAGTTCCTGCTCGCGCGTGATGATCAGCCCGACGGCAGCCGCCGCGAGCAACAGCCCGGCAAGCACCGACATGACCATCGCCAGCCCGCCACCTGCCTCCATGATGAGCGTCAGTGCGATGCCCACACCCACCAGCGCCGCGAGCAGCGCCGCCACCCGGCAGGTCGGGGCGGTCAGGCAGCGCGGCTTCCGCTTCGAACGGGTAGAGAGCACCTTCACGCCTGCCCGCACAACTGCCACCAGGCTCACGACCAGCCCGATCAGCACGAGCATGGCCAGACCGTTGCCGAGCGGGTCCCGCGAGAAGCGTGCGCCGAGGGTGTCGGACGTGTCAGGGGCAGCCGGGCTTGCCTGCTCGCTCGCCTGCGACTGGGCAAGGGCCTGCTCGTAGGCTTCCTGCAAACCGGGGATCGGCGGCAAGGGGAGGCCGTCGGCGGCAAGCGCCTCGCGGATGATCTCGCTGCCGCGCACCGGGATTTCATACCCGCCGACCAGCACGTGCTCGCCGATGAACATCATCGGCACGTAGCGCTGGTCGGGGGGGATGCCGTAGGCTTCGTAGGCTGCCTGCGCCAGCGCCCGCCCGTCCTCCGTCGTCACGTTGACAAAGATTAGCTGGAACTGGTCGCCGAACGCTTCGACCATCTTCGGGTAATCATTCTCAATGAAGTTGTGGCAGTGCGGGCACTGCGGCGACCACAGCAGCACCGCGTAGACAACCGGTTCCTCGGTGCCCGTCTGGGCCTGCGCCCGTATCGGCGCAGCCAGTGCCACACTCAGGGCGATCATCGCCGCCAGCAGCGCTAGCAGGGTAGGCGTCCGGCGTATCGTTTTCATCGGCAGCATCCCTTCATTTACCGGGCGTCTCATGCTCAAGTTCAAGGAGACAGGCCACCAGCGCGGCCTGCCCACCCTATTCTGGCCTACAGGCCGCCGAAGTGATAGTGAAATAAATCACTTATTACCGTGCGGGACGTGCTTTCGCCAAATCGCGGTATTGGTTACAATTCCCTATCGAACGTTCGCGGCGCCTTCTCTCGCCTTATTAGCTTTGTAAGGTCACACCACCTCCCGTACAGGCGCGCTATGACTGAACCGCCTATCGAGCCCACAGCCCTCGTCGTCAGCAGCGACCCCCATGATCAATGCCTCCTTGAGAGCCAGCTCCGGCGCGCGGGGGGTGGGCGCATCCTCACCGCCGAAACTGGCGCTCAGGCGCTTGAGATGATCGCCCGCAAGATGCCGGACCTTATCCTGCTCGATGCGGCAATCCCCGACATGGACGGCTACGAAGTGGCCTGTTGCATCCGCAGCGCCTACCCCGACGAGTTCGCGCCGATCATCCTCATCAGCGCGTCCCCATCCCCGCAGGAGCGGGCCGCCGGCCTCCGGGCAGGGGCAAGCGATGTCATCTCCAGACCGTTCGACCTCGACGAACTGGTCGCGCGGATCGCCTCGCAGTTCAGCCTCAAGCGGACCTACGACCGGCTGCGGCTCGGACGCGAGCGCATGGCGCTGCTGTACGACATCAGCCGGGAAATCGTCGCCGAGCTTGACTACGAGAGCCTGCTATACCGCCTCGTTTCGGTAACGACCTCGCTCACGCGGGCCGACAAGGCGCTGCTCGTCGTGCTGGAGAACGGCGTCTTTCGCGAGCAGATCATCGCACGGGCGGGTGAGCCGGTACACGCCGTCCCATCTATCCCCCGGCAGGTGCTTGAGGATGGCCTCGTCGGCTGGGTGATCAAGAACCGGCAGGCGGCGCTCATCTCCGACCTGGAGAAGGACCCGCGCTGGGTGCAGCTTCCCAATCACGCCACCACCGCACGCTCCGCCGCCGCCATCCCGCTGATGCGCTCGGAGGTCACGGGCGTGCTGCTGATGACCTCCGCACGGGTGAACGCCTTCCAGGAGGAGCATCTGGACATGCTGGTAGCGATCGGCGGGCAGGCGGCCATCGCGCTGGAAAACGCCCGGCTGTTCCGTGCCGTGCGCAAGCAGCGTGCCCGCGCCGAGGCGCTGCTGCAACAGACGGGCGACCCCGTCATCATCACCGACTGCAACGGCGTGATCACGAGCGTCAACCCGGCGGCAGCCGCCATGCTTGGGCTGGGCGAGGACACACACGGCAGCCCGCTCGACACAATCTTCAGCCTGCACCTCTCCGACCTTGTCACACGGGCCTGCGAGCGCGGTTCGCCGGTATCGGGCGAGTATACGCTGCGCCGGCCCGGCGCAGGGCAGGCCCGCACCTTTAACGTCAGCGTGTCGCCGGTTGAGGACGTCGGCTTTATGCTCGTCTGGCAGGACATCACCGCGCTGAAGGAGGCAGAGCGGGTGCGGCTGCAGAGCGAGCGCGCCGAGACGCGGCGCGTGCTGGAGGCGTTTTCCCGCTACATGAGCCCGGCACTCGTCGAGCGCGTTCTCGGCGACCCGGACATCCTGACCCGGCGCGAGCGGCGGGAAGCCATCGTGCTGTTTGCCGACCTGCGCGGATTCACGCGGCTGACGATGGAGCATGCGCCGGATGATGTGATCACGCTGCTGAACGACGCCTTTGCTGAAATGATGGAGATCGTGTACCAGCACGAAGGCGTGATCTTCGACATCGCCGGGGACGAGCTGCTGGTTGGCTTCAACGTGCCGTACAGTCAGCCGGACGCCCGCCGCCGCGCGCTGGCGACGGCCATCGCCATGCAGCGCCGCTTCCGCAGCGTGCGCGCCCGCTGGGCGGCGCGCGGCATGGAGGTCGGGATAGGCATCGGCATCAACGTGGGGCAGGTGGTGCTGGGGCACGTAGGCGGGCGCTCCCGCATGAGCTACGCGATGGTCGGGCAGGCGGTGAACATCGCGCACCGGCTCGTCGAACTGGCCTGTGACGGGCAGATCGTCGCCTCGCCGGACGTGCTGGCGCAGGGCCTGCCGGATGGTGCCCCCGTGACTGTCCGCGAACTGCCGCCGCGCCAGCTTCGCGGGGCCGACCGCCCGCAGGAGATGGTCCTGCTGGAGCTTGAACCAGAGCCGTAACCGGGCGGCGTCAGCCGTTCGACAGCACCGCCAGAAAGCCCGATCTTCCCCTCGCAGATGTTGCCTTTTTAGCCCTCTTGCTGTAAACTACTCACATTGATATAGAACACTCGTACTATAAAATCAAGGTAAAATAGGAGCATCCGTAGATGCCTGACGATGGCCGCCTGGCCTCCCTGGAGAAGACGTTAAAGGAACTGACCAAGCGCTTCGGCGACGGCGCAATCATGCGCCTGGGCGAAGCCTCCCATTTAGCGGTAGATGTCATCCCGACTGGCTCGCTGTCTCTCGACCTGGCGATTGGCGTGGGGGGCATCCCGCGCGGTCGTGTCACCGAGATCTACGGCCCTGAGTCCTCGGGTAAAACAACCCTCTGCCTCCACGTGATTGCACAGGCCCAGCGTCTGGGCGGCATCTGTGCGTTCATCGACATGGAGCACGCCCTCGATCCCATCTATGCCGAGCGAATCGGCGTCAACATCGAGGAGCTTTACATCAGCCAGCCGGACACAGCAGAACAGGCGCTAGAGATCGCCGAGGCGCTCGTGCGCTCTGGCGCGATTGATGTGATCGTGCTGGACTCGGTTGCGGCGCTCGTGCCCCGCGCCGAGATCGAGGGCGAAATGGGCGACTCGCACGTTGGCCTGCAGGCCCGCTTGATGAGCCAGGCGCTGCGCAAGCTCTCGGGTGCGATCAAGCACAGCAACACCGCGATGATCTTCACGAACCAGCTTCGCATGAAGATCGGCGTGATGTTCGGCAACCCGGAGACGACGAGCGGCGGGCGGGCGCTGAAGTTCTACGCCAGCCTGCGCCTCGACGTCCGGCGCATCCAGGCCCTCAAGCAGGGCGGTGAGGTCATCGGCAACCGGACGCGCGTCCGCGTGACCAAGAACAAGGTCGCCGCCCCCTTCCGCGAGGCTGAGTTCGATATTATGTACGGCGAGGGCATCAGCTACGAGGGCGACGTGCTCGACCTGGCAACGCAGCTTGGGCTGGTCGAGAAGCGGGGCGCTTTCTACCGCTACGCCGCGACTGACGAGCTGCTCGGCCAGGGGCGTGAGAACGCCAAGCAGTACCTCAAGGAGCACCCGGAAGTCGTCATGGAGCTGGACCAGGCTATCCGGCAGACGTACAGCCTCTCGCCGGTTGTGTTCTCGTCGGCGGATGGGGATATCGACCTGGACGCCTAGGAATTTGGCAGAAATCGACTAATTCTGCCCAAAAACTAACCCAGCAGTGTTCGCTGTGCGACAAGAGTAGCTATATAATATAGCGAAATAAACAGGATAAACTGATCGGCGCAATACCACGCGCCGTGCTGGGTTCTGTAAGCTTTCGGGCAATGAACCTCGCCCGCCACCGGGCGGGGATGGATCGTAAACTGGATGATGAACGGTTCCGCCCGGCCTCCGGTCGGGTGGACTGAGGCGCATTCAACTGAATCGGTCACGGTCCCAACTCTTGATCGGGTTTGGGCCGCATATGCACAGCTATCGCCAGACGATAGCCGCAAAGCTTTGGAGGGCTCAGCAGCCGTGGTTTCGCCACGGCTGCTGTTTATTTTATGAGTCCATCATGCAATTGTGATGAGGCAGAGGATGGCAGGCACGATTACGGCACTCGTCGTCCAGAAGCGCAACAAGGAAAGGGTCAACGTCTATCTCGACGGTGAGTTTGCCTTCGGGCTGGCGCTGGCGGAAGCCATCAAACTGAAGAAGGGGCAGACGCTGAGCGATGAGGATATCGCCCGACTCAAAGCGCTGGACGAGATCGAAGTGGTGCACGAGCGTGCCCTCAACCTCCTCTCCCACCGACCGCGCAGCGCCGAAGAGGTGCGGCGCAAGCTACGTGACAGTAAACAAGAGTTTAGCGACACAGCAATAGAGACGGTCATTGAAAGGTTGGAGCGGGCCGGGCTGCTGGATGATGAAGCCTTCGCCCGCTACTGGGTCGACAATCGAGAGCGGTTCAACCCGCGCAGTGCGCGTGCGCTTCGCCACGAACTGCGCCAGAAAGGTGTATCGAACCAGGTTGTGGACAGAGTCCTCGCAGACCTGGACGAACAGGATGCCGCCTACCGGGCGGCACAGGCGAAAGTCCGCCGCTATGCCCATGCCGATGAGGCCGAGTTTCGCAAGCGCATGGGCGGATACCTCTCCCGGCGGGGTTTCGCCTACGGGGTTGTTCGCGATGTGCTGGATCGCCTCTGGGATGAGATCCAGACCCAGACCAACTCTCCATGACATGACCAATGCTGGGGAGGTTTGATTCATGCCATTCAATTGGTTAGTCCTGGTCGCTGCCGTCGCCGGCCTGGCCCTGGGCGCTGCTGCCGCGTATACGTGGTTCACGCGGATTGAACACAACAAACGCATCGCAGCGGAGCAGGAAGCCCAGAACATCATCGTCATGGCGCGGCATGAGGCAGAGGACATACTGCGAGAGGGGCGCGACGAGATCGCCCGGCAGCGCGAAGAGATGGAAAAGGAGCTGGCTCGTCGTCGCGCCGACCTGAATCGTGAGGAAGATCGCCTGCAGAAGCGCCGCGAGCAGCTCGACCAGCGGTTTGAGAAGCTCGAAGAGCGCGAGCAGCGCCTCAACAAGCGGCAGAGCGCGCTCGACCGCCAGCGCAACCAGCTTGAAGAACTGAAGGCCGAGCGCATGCAGGCCCTGGAGCGCGTCGCCGAGATGACGCGTGAGGAGGCCCGCGAGCACCTGCTGGCCCTTGTGGAAGAAGAGACGCGAAACGATATGGCGCGCCGCATCCGCGAGGTCGAGGACGAACTCAACGCCGAAGCGAACGAGCGCGCCCGTGAACTGATCGCGCTGGCTATCCAGCGCGTCGCGTCGGACTATGTGTCGGATGTCACCGTTTCGGTGGTGCCCCTGCCCAACGACGAGATGAAGGGCCGCATCATCGGGCGCAACGGGCGGAACATCCGCGCCTTTGAGCAGGCGAGTGGCGTGGACGTGATCGTAGACGACACGCCGGAAGCCGTGACCATCAGCAGCTTCGACCCGGTGCGGCGTGAGGTCGCCAAGCGCGCCATGAACCGGCTCGTCCTCGACGGGCGCATCCATCCCGCCCGCATCGAGAAGCTGATCGAAACCTCCCAACAGGAGGTGGAGGAGGTCATCAAGGAAGAGGGCGAGCGTGCGGCATACGACGCGGGCGTGAGCGGCCTGCACCGCGAGGTGATCAAGATGCTGGGGCGGCTCAAGTTCCGCACCAGCTACGGGCAGGAGCAACTTGCCCATGCCGTCGAGACAGCGCGGCTGGCGGGCGTGCTTGCCGCCGAGCTTGGCGCCAACGTCGAGATCGCCAAGATGGGCGGTCTGCTGCACGACATCGGCAAGGCGATGGACCACGAGATCGAGGGCACGCACGCGAAGATCGGCGCGGAGTTCTGCCGCCGCTACGGCGTGCCGGCTGCCGTCGTGAACTGCATCGAGTCGCACCACCACGAGGTCGAGCAGGAGTGCGTCGAGGCCATCATCGTCGAGGCGGCAGATGCGATCAGCGGGGCGCGGCCCGGCGCACGCCGCGAGAGCCTGGAGAGCTACCTCAAGCGTGTGCGCACGCTGGAGGAGATCGCCAACTCCTTCGAGGGCGTGAACAAGAGCTACGCCCTGCAGGCAGGCCGCGAGGTGCGTATCATCGTCAAGCCGGAGGACATCGACGACCTGGCGGCGATCCGCTTGAGCAAGAACATCGCCAAGCAGATCGAGGAGACGATGCAGTATCCCGGCCAGATCAAGGTCACGGTCATCCGCGAGACGCGCGCCGTCGACTACGCCAAGTAGCATCCGCACCATCAAACACATATCCAGACAACACGAGGGCTGCCCCGGTCGGGGCAGCCCTTCTCGTATTCACATCCTCCGCTTCCGCCTGTATAGTATATAGATAGGATTGTTCTGCCCCTACACACAGGAGGAAACCCCTTTCGATGACGTGGCACGAACTGGATGAATGGTGGGAAGCAACCTCCGAGGTGCTGTTCCAGCCCCGAGCCTGGGAGATTGCCCCGATGCAGGTGGAGCAGGTGCTCGCACTTGCAGGGATGGAGCCGCCGATCCGCGTGCTGGATATGCCGTGCGGCGTGGGGCGGCACTCGCTGGAGTTCGCGCGGCTCGGCTGCATCGTCACCGGTGTAGACCGCACGGCGGCGTTTCTCAGCCGGGCGCAGGAACGGGCGGACGACCTCGGCCTGAAGATCGAGTTCTTGCAGGCTGATATGCGCGACTTTCAGCGCGCCGACGCCTTCGACCTCGTCGTGAACCTGTTTACGTCATTCGGGTATTTTGAGGACCCCGCCGACGACGTCAAGGTGCTTGAGAACTTTTACACATCGCTGCGGCCCGGCGGGGTGCTGTTGATGGACCTGATGGGCAAAGAGGTACTAGCCCGCATCTTCCAGCCGCGCGACTGGAATCAGCTTCAGGATGGCTCGCTGGTGCTGGAGGAGCGGGTCATCAAGCAGGACTGGTCATGGATAGAGAATCGCTGGATTCTGATCCGCGACGGTGAGAAGCGTGAGTTCCCGCTGTCGCACCGGCTGTACAGCGCAGCCGAACTGAAGGCTTTGCTGGCCGACGTGGGCTTTGAGAATATCCACACGTACGGCGGGCTGAACGGATCTCCCTATGACCACGAGGCCAGGCGGCTGGTGCTGACGGCACGCAAGCCCGAATAGGGGTGGGGGCAGGCTTCTTCCAATGCTCCCAAGGTGTGACACGTGTAGGGGCGGGTGTGATGCGCGATGCTTCGCATCGACTGCATCATTAGACCCGCCCCTACCGCCCGCAAACTTAAGGCCGCGGCCCCTACAGCCGCATAATAACCCGCGCCAGCGAGAAGTAGATCAGCAGGCCGGTGGCATCGACGAGCGTGCTCATCACCGGGCCGGAGATCACCGCCGGGTCCACGCGCAGCCGTGCG
>Ga0134100_1001044_pt1 | contig 28001 bp, 19 predicted proteins | sample 11_taG_2_FD_94444 | JGI IMG/M metagenome (GOLD analysis project Ga0134100, IMG submission 94444) | Switchgrass degrading microbial communities from high solid loading bioreactors in New Hampshire, USA - 11_42_5_180_A3 metaG | ecosystem: Engineered > Bioreactor > Semi-continuous > Anaerobic >...
ATGGCTTAAAACCGTCATGTTAAAAAACTAAAGAAACTGGCAGACAACCTTTACGATTATCTGCCAGTATTATAGAGCTATTTCATTTTACTTTGTCCTACCCCAACAATTGACGCAGAACCATTTATATTTCTTGGAACAGGGCATAAAACAGGTTAGGGGTTAGGGTTTTTATGTTAATTGTTATTACCGGTTAAATCTAATCAAGGTCAATAAATGTATAGTTTAATCCGGTATCTTTAACGCGACATACGCAAGGTCTGATATATCAATAATATTATCATTGTTCATATCTGCAATCCTTGCTTCGTTCCATGCCGGATCCTCGGAATTTATACCGTAGTAGTATGCAGCAATCGCCAGGTCTCCTACATCGATTATTCCGTCATTGTTGAGATCGGCCGACTTATTTACTGAAGCTTTGAAGATTTCTACTGCATCGTTCAGGGCTATAACAGCATTGTCTATCTGGGATTGTGTTGCACCTGGATTATCTCTTACAGCTTTTGCTGCATTGATGGCCGCATATAATGCATCTTTTGCTTCCTGCGGATACTGGCCGGGCTCTGTGCCGACTTCTGCAGAATCATATAAATTCTGAGCATTGTTTATTGCTGCTATCAATGCTGTCTTGTCAATAACAGGTCCAGATTCGCGAACTACTATATTCTTGCTGTCGACAGCCGCCTCAATCACTGTTCCTTCCGGCGCAACACCGAGTTTCGCGCTTGTTATGGCAATATTTCCTGTAGTATTACCAATACCGGCCTTTACTCTGTAGGTCAGATTGATTAAATCATTGCCGGATAAACCTCCGATATTGGCAATAATTAACCTTATTTTCCCGTCAGCAGTTGTGTCTTCCTTGAGCAACTTAATATCATCGTTTGCAGTTGCTGCGCTCACATATTCGAATACGTCGGCGCCATAAGACATGGTAATGTCCTGAGCGAAGACATTCTGACCCGCATTATTTATTTTTATTCCAACTTCAAATGTTTCTCCGGGTTCCAGTAAAGCCGGACAGGAGATCATAGCTTTTATAGAACCGTCATCTATGGGATCCATGTTCTCAAGTGCAGCCAGCAACCCAAGACATGCGTTATTAATTGCTACCGGATCGGAGTTTTCGTCAAGTTGGTACGCTTTATTCAAAGCGTTGGTCAGCTTGTTCCAGCTGGCAAACGTGTAATCTGCCTCCGACAGAAGTCCAGCCTGGCTTACAGCATTTTGCAGGTCTGTCCAGTCACACACGATCTCAATAACTGTAAACGGATCAATACTCATAACAGAGGAATCTTTTGACACAGAAAGCCTATATTGTTCACCGGACAGGGTTACCTCGCATGTAACTCCTAACGCCTGCAGATCCGTCCTTGCGTTAAGTACTTCGGTAGCCTTAGCCGCTCTGGCTGCATCGCTGTCATAACTGCCCTTCGGTATCGCAACACTTTTAGCTATAAGCGGCAGTGCGTTTTCAACGTCTATCAGGCTTGACGGTACCTTTGAAAGCTCGCCCAGATCAGCAGACCAGAAATTTTTAGCTCTCACGGTGAACTCTTTTGTACCCATGTTTGTGGTTGCGAATATCTGCACATGCGCATCGTTAAACGAGTCATCAAGTACATATCCGCCGTGGCGTACCCACTCTATGCCGTCAAGTGAGCGGTAACCGGTAACGGTGTTTCCAACCTTCCTTAACCTCAGCCACAGTTTAGTACCCGGGTATGATGCATTAAACTCGCTCATGCCTGTCCCGGCCATCTGGACACTGTTGCCGTTCATACGCATGAATTTGACATATGCTCCTCCGGGTGTCAGAAGTCCAAGCCCGAAACCGCCATATGCGCCGCCACCGCCGCTTACGTCATCGCTTACGTTTTCAAATTCCGCAGTGACTTCCCAGTCGCCCTCGATAGTATTTATTAATTCTATATGTGGGAACTGTGCCGTTTCCGGATTTGAAGGATAATCCTCTCTCTCAACGGTTCCCGGAGCTGTCAGCAATATCCCTTCAGAATCAAAGGCGACATTTCCCCTGGCAATCTCGGATGTATTGAAATACCTCCAGCCTTCAGGAAGTTCGGTTAAGCCCGCGAACGACTGTTGCGTGCGTATTATTTGATCATCGGAAGGAATAAATTTGACAAAATAAGTCCTTGTTTCTTCGGTATCCAGGAAACGTGCTATTGCGGTTCCCGGAACCCCGTCAGCCTGTATTGCCGTAACCATGACATCAGCGTAATCGGAAGACGCTCCCAGCTGCGGGATTTCGCCGTCATCAGGCACTTCGACAAAATAGGTCCTGATATCTGACGAGAAACCCGGAATAGGACTGCCGTTAAGGGTCAGGTTATCGCGAACAGGCCTTGGCGGCACATACACTGCCTGCGGCGAATAAACAGACTTGCTCACCGTTACTGATTCAATGGCGGCGCTTCCGTCCGGCGCAGCCGCAAATCCTACGGTACCGATCTCATGGTCGTCATTTTTCGTTGTCAGGGCTAAAGTGGGTCCCACACGTACCGACAGTACATCTTCAACGGCGTCAACTGTCAGTTTGAACGGGCCGTTGCCTATATTGAAATCTTCGGCCTGTAATAACGATTTTTTCCCATAAAGTGATGAATACAGTTCCAGCTTGTTATTGGAAACCGCCAATTCGTAATAGTTTTTCCTGTCGCTCTGGCGGAAACGTACATTCAGTACTCCGTTAAGAGATTTGACATTGGTCTCGAAGCAGTAGTTGTCCCATCTTTCTCCCACTTTGCCAATAGCCTGGGAACCTTCTCCGGAAAGTATCAGCGCACTGTCATCAATAGCGACTTCACCGTTTACCGACCAGTTGGTAAGATCGTTTTCGAATTCATCCTCAAACATCCTGTCTTCAATTACAAATTGTAAGTCCCACAACTCGCAGAGGTCGTTGTTCCCGGCAGTCGGCGCCACAAACCTGAAGAATATGCCCTGCAGGCCGTCAACTTCGTCGACCCTGGGAACAGGAATCCTTAATGTGGTATACTCCTGCGGCATATCGGCCGACAGTTCAAACTCGCCGATTTTCTCTCCCAGGTTATTGGTATTGGCAAGTTCAGGTCCTCTTAAATATACTTCGATCTTTGCATCCTGACCCAGCGGCTGCAATCCTAACTCAAGCTGGGTTGTCTTACCTTCCGGGGCAGTGCCGTCAAAATTGAAATATTTATAGCCAATCACGGCATTATCCCTTATATTATTTATAGCGAGGCTGTTTATACCTTTTTCGTATCCCTGTATGCCTCTTTCATTCCTGGGTGCAGCCCTTACATTGGGTCTGGTCGTCCCCCAACTCGCTGTGGGGAAGTTGCCCACCATAAAGCACGCAATGCCGGCAGAATGTTTCCTGTAGGGATCAAGACCATCAATGAAAAACCCCATGGATGTCATCTCAGCCACCGGCTTGCGCCGATAATCATCGACAAACGGGTATTCGCTTCTGCCCGGCATAGGCAGGAACCTGACCTCTCCGGTTTCATCGTTATATTCCATTCGGATGGGTTCTACCATGGTCTGCCTGGCAAATCCGTTGTTGCCCCTGTGATATGTGATATACCATTGCCCGTTTACCTCGAAGAGACCGCCATGGGTATTGTTGCTGGCCATACCCGCCGAGTATGAGGTACCCTGTTGGTTTGGTATTGCTTCGCCTCCGGAGTCCACCAGGATTCCGCCCCAGGTATAAGGGCCAAAAGGACCCCCGCCAGATTTGGGGCTGCTCCATGCGTATGCCAGCTGGTCAAACCCGGTACCGAAAGGCTCTCCTGAATAGCCTGAACGGGCATATACCATTACGTAAGTATCTTTGATTTTTCGTATGGATGATGCTTCAAAGAAACGGAATTCGGAATCTCCTGTCGGAATGACATTTTTAATGATTTCGGTTCCCTCTTTCAGGGCATACATATTCGGATCCAGCTCACATCCTTCAGATCCGCGAATCCCCCAGAAACCGTAAACTCTTCCGTCGTCATCAACAAGAACTGCCGGGTCAAATGAGAGAGGACCTATTGTAGCAATTTTGTTTTCGTCAGCCCAGTTGATGGTTTCAAAGGGACCGTCCGGCCTGTCGGATTTGGCAACCTGGGATATGCGCAGGCCTGACTGGTTATTTGGAAACAGGTAATAGGTTTTCTTACCTGTCTCTTTGTCCACAACCTCCTGTACGTCGGGCGCATACAGTACGTCAGCTACACCGCCGGCTATAGACTCGAAGATAACACCGTCGTATCTCCATTTCGTCAAATCCTCCACCGGAGCTGACCATGTCACCAGATCCCATCCACAGTACCCCGATACCATCATATCGTGTGATCCGTATATGTATACGCGGTACTTGCCGGGATTATCGGGATCCTCAAACACATAAGGTTCCGCATCGGGAATATACTCCCACGGAGGCAGGAACGGATTGCCCTGATGCGTGGTATAAATCTGCTGATAATAGTCGCCTCTGGAATTTTGGGCGTACACCGGCACAGAAGGAACAGCCAATAAAATGTTACATAGGAAAACGCATAAAATGAGAATAGCCGGAATAGATTGTCGTTTGCCAAAGAGTTTATTCATTTTTATTACCCCTTTTATCCAGTTTTTACAATTGTCTTTGGTTTTCTTTGCATGAATGAATAAAGCTGTTCTTTTTAGCATTCAGGCAGCCAGTTTGCTTAAATGTCGCTTAAAGAATTCCAACCTGCTCACTAATATGAAAATGTTATTAAATTCGATATTTGTATCAGTAGGCCTACTAATATGTTCTTCAATTATATAATTTTCTAGTAAATATGTCTATATTTCCCATTTATGCTGCAAGTTTTCCGAGGTTATGACTGGAAATAAGATATGAAATATTGCCCATAATATTTTTTGTATATATTTGTTTAAAGACTGCAAATTCTCTTAGAGTTGAAATGTCATATGCTTTCTAATATAATAATCATGTCAATTTAATATACTGGAGGATCAAAGATGGCTTGTAACAATACTAATGAATGCACTTGTACATACGCGTGTTCCCGTCACGGCAAATGTTGTGAATGTGTCGCATATCACCGCAGAAGCGGAGAAGTACCAGGGTGTTTTTTTTCCAAATCCGGTGAAAAAACTTATGACCGGTCGATTGAGAACCTGTTCAGGGATCATAAAATAAGGGTTTAGTCCTGACAATGCTTATTCAGCGTTTTGAGAATTTGGATTTTATTTAGTAGGAACTGTTTTTCTGATTCTCTTATTCCTGTTATACTTAATAGACGGCTATTAATGAGATTAAAGTGGATTTTCCGTCAAAAAACGGGGCAGCTTTTTGCGGAAGGTATTCTGGAAGAAGCAAAAACCTGCCCGTTTTATTTTGCCTGTTACTTCGAATATTAATTCCGGCTTCGCCGTCTTACATCTTTTCGTATTTCTTCAAAACAGGCCTCATTGACAGCTCCGGTCTCGCGGAACGTAGCTATTGTTTCTTTCATGACTTTAAAGTTCAATTGTGTCCCCTCGCTGTCGGCTATATAATCAACGGCTCTGTCCGGGGTGATTCCGAAACTTCCGGCAGTCTGCACTGCGTCAATGTTTGCGCCCAGGAAAATAAATTCCCATCCATATTTCGCTTTCTGCCGTTCAATCAGCGTCTTAACCTTTTCAACTGAATATTCCCGGCTGGAGTTTTCCTCGCCGTCGGTGATAATAACAAACAATACCTTTTCGGCGCGATAGCTCTCGGCGGTATGCTTCTGGGCATTGCCTATTTTGTTAATTGTTCTGCCGATTGCATCAAGTAGTGCAGTCGAACCTCCAACCTGATACTCCTTCTCAGTAATTGGGCTTACCGCTTTAATATCGATACGGTCGTGAAGCAGTTGATAATTATTATCAAATAATACAGTTGTAACGCAGCATTCTCCCTCAATCGCCTGTTGGTTTTTCAGCATTGAGTTGAAGCCACCAATGGTATCTGACTCCAGTCCGCTCATCGAGCCGCTTTTATCGAGTATGAATACCAGTTCGGTCAATCCTTTTTTCATTTTCGCAGCCTCCTAAGATTTTTAGATTTATTTTAATCTTAGGATACTACCCGGACTGGGGTTGATGGTCGCCTGGGAGGCGACAAATTATTAATTCAACCTCCCAACAGAGGCTGGTCATATTCGAACAATACCTGATTGATCTGGAAAATATCATATATTCCGTTATCAATGAAATATTCCACAATAACGTCGAATTTTACGGCATGTGAAAGAGCATATCCCGCCCGCTTTAAGAACTCGTTGGTTTCATCAAGCGATAATTCGAGTGCTACGGCAAGAGCAACAGCTGTACGTTTGCTCGGCATATAGTTTTTATTGTTCCTGATTTTGGAAAACAGTTTGCGGTCAAGATTGGCACGTTTATACACCTCAACGTCTGTCATTTTCTTTGCATCAATCAGGCGAAAGAGCATCAGGGAGAATGGCTCATCAAGGTTGCCGACCAATTCATCAAAAGGAGCGGGCGCACTAACTGACGGAGCAAATCTCCCATGTTTAGCTTTAAAAAGAGGTTCATCATATTTCTCCGGAAGCTCATCAGCCTCATATAAAGCCTGATGTTCTACATCAAGCAGTTGTCTCCGATTTATTTTGTGCGTATCAACATAATGCTCATCTATGTAACTTTCAACTTCTCCAATCAGCCGGCTGCTGATCTTGTATGCTGATTTATCAAACACCACTAAAGTCACATCAAGGTCATGGTCCTTGAGGAAATCCCGGATTGCCGAAGTTGCAACTAAAAGCGCCTCATCTTTCGGATAACCATAAATACCGCTGGAGATCAGCGGAAATGCTATACTCTCACAATTGTTTTCAACTGCTGTTTTCAGTGAATTTATATACGCGCTGTATAGAAGCTTCTCGCTTTGCTCCTTGTTCCACTCGCGGTAAACAGGCCCCGCTGCATGTATGACGAATCTTGCTGGCAGACCGAATCCCGGTGTAATGACAGCCTCCCCCGTCTTAATAGGAGCCAGTTTATCGCATGCGGCCTGCAGCTGTTCCGCTCCTGCCGCTTTGAATATAGCTCCGCAAACTCCGCCGCCCATTTGAAGACTGGTGTTGGCTGCGTTGACAATGGCATCAACTTTCATTTTCGTGATATCCTGACGGACTATGTTAAATGGCATTAGAATCCACCTCCGGCAATCCTGTCGTCAAACATTTTTCTGAGCTTCTTTGCCTTTAATACTATTCTTTTTGATAAGTATTATCGCTATTATGATTATATCATTGCAGCATTCACCGCAGCAAAGGCATGATTTTCGACAGGTACTAAATTATTTTGTTTATTTGCTCTCCGTTAAGCCAGGCGTAAATATTGTCAAATGTTATCCTTGCGCGCCTTATCATTGATTCATGCGTTGCGAAAGCCACGTGGGGCGTTAATAGTGTATTCTTCGCAGAAATTAAGACATGATCCTCCTGCAGAGGCGGTTCAATCTCGAAAACATCGATTGCCGCCCCCGCTATTTTCCCTTCATTCAAAGCATGGGCGACGGCAGCGATATCAATTACCTGACCTCTGGCGCAGTTTATTAATATGGCATTGGGTTTCATCAGGCCGATATTATTGCTGTTAATTAAAAAACGCGTTTCTTTGTTTAATGGTGTATGCAGTGTTATAATATCGCTGGATCTCAACAGTTCATTCAGTGAAACATATTTAATACCAAGCTTTTTGGCTTCTTCTTTTTCTGTTTTGCTATAACCTAACAGGTTGCATCCGAATGCTTTTAATAATTGGGCCGTTCTTAGACCAATCGCTCCCGTGCCGATAATGCCAACAGTTTTGCCCGATAATTCAGAACCTACCAGGCCGTCTTTTGTCTTCCCTTCTCTGATTGCCGAATTACATTCCACTATATTTCTTAACTTGCTGATGATCATACCAATGGCCAGTTCGGCTACAGCCTGGGTACTGTAACCGGCCGCATTGGAAACCTTAATGTTCTTTTCCCGGCAAGCATCTATATCGATATGGTCAACTCCTGTAAATGCTACCGATATGAATTTCAAATTTGGTGCAGCTTTGATTGCTTCTCCCGGCAACGGGTTATTGGCTATTATTATGGCATCAGCATCACTTATACGGGCAACCAGTTCACTAACGTCATTTGCGACCGAATCATATGCGATAAATTCATGACCTTTCTCTTTAAGCCCTTTCGATAATTCTTCAAGAGTTTCATTGCTTATTGCCAATGGTTCAAGCATTACTATTTTCATTTTATACCTCCGGTAGATAGATCAATTAATTATAAAATAATTTCCATGTAATCGTAAAATATGCTTTATATCGTATCCCATATTATTTCTGTTACCCCATTAAATTCTATTAAAACTTAAATAATTATTTTTAACTCATCGGATTTGTACTTAAAAAAAATATGAACCCTCTTCTTTAAATCTGCCGTGAGAGTTCACATTTTTTTGCTTCATTCTTTTTTCCTTACCGGAATCCAGATTTCACTTCGATACTTTGGATTTCCGGTATCTGGGTTTTCGTTCCACAATATTTCCGGGCCTTTTCTTGCCTCATATCCCGATGTTGGAAACCATTCTGAATATATTCTTCCCCATACATTTTGAAGCGTTTCCGGGAATGGCCCTATGGATTCAAAAACAGCCCAGGTGCCTGCTTCTGTTTCCAATACGTCAAATCCTGCTGTTTCTTCACTTGTAGTTACTACTCCAATGTAATGATCCAGTTCCCCTCTTTCCTCCATTCTTCCTTCCGAGAAATTGGTGGAAGCGTTTATAATCCCTGTTGGTACGACATTTGAAAGGGCTTTTAATTTTTTGATGACCTCAGGAGTAAGAAGTTCAGCCATTTTTTCAATCTCCGGATTGATGCCCTTAAACATAATCGGAACCCTTTTCTTAAATCCAACTATCTTAAAAGCTCTTTTTTCAACAATACGATAATTCATTTCACATCCTCCTTTTATTGATAATTGAAAGGTCATTCGAGGATAAGCTACCAACTGTGTATTCTCACTTCTTGCTTCTGAAGGGAGAATTCCATGCATTGAATAAAAAGCACGGGAAAATGAATCTGCTGAATCGTAGCCATATTTGACGGCAACATCGATTACTCTCAGATTTGCATCTTTCAAATCCAGGGCCGCCAATGTTAATCTTCTTCTCCGGATATATTCCGATAAACCGATTCCGGATAAAAATGAAAACATCCGTCTGAAATGGTACTCCGAGCAGTGAGCAATTCTTGATACTTCGCCAAAATCAATATCTTCCGTAAGATTTTCTTCTATATACGCCAGTGCTTTATTCATGCTGCTTAGCGAATCCATCATACGACCTCCTTTCATTATCAATAATATCTTGGAATGTGCTTACACATCCGATAATCTGTGTACAATATTATCGATTGGAATTCTTTATTCACGATTGCTGTCCGGCTCCGTCATTGAATATTGGCTGCTTTCAGACATTCTACCTCGTTTATCAGACTTTTCAGAATCTCTATTCCTTTTGTTGTACAATTAATATTATCTGTCATACCGAATTACTCCTGGTTATGAATAATTATCTGCCGACGACGGGTTATGGCATCAAGCAACAATAATGGATATAATGTGTGATGTAAAAAGAATCCGTTCTTCTTTTGAGCCAAGTGGATAGCGATGCATAGCAGCAAAATCCTGTTAATAGCATTATAGTATTCACGAGATTAAGTATCTATACGGCATATTGTTTATTCGATTCCATTAATAAATTGAGTGACTGTATCTATATACAGTTCAGTCTGTAATAACAGCGCAATGTGCCCTCCGCATATCTTGCTGTTGACTGTAGGGTTGGGCATCAATTGAATAAGTGCCTGCTTAACAGGATCACCAAAGGTGTGGTCATCTTCGGAAAGTAATAGTAAGACTTTCTTATCAAGATAATAAAAATCACTTTTGGTGTTAATCATCTCATTTTGAAGGTCCATCATAAGCATACACATATTAAGTTCATGCCTGCGGGTAAGCTTATTATATACATACCTGAAGAGATCGGTTAAAAATCTCTTCTGGTCCGGTGTGCACTGGTTAAAATTCTTTTCCATTCGATTTAAAGATATTCTTTTTGATAAAGACATTGGAAGTAATTTTAACAGCCGAACTGATGTTTTCAGGCCTCTAAGCATTTTAAACATAAACTTTTCAGCATCTTCGCCCATATCCGCATCCAAACAGCCTGTATTAGATAATACCATTCCTGCCACAATTTCCGGATGCTTCTTTGCTATGACCTGAGCAATAAGTCCCCCGTATGATTGCCCAACTAAAAATACCTTGTTTAATCCCAAAGTTTTAATAAGTTCTGCAATACCATCCGCCAGTACAGAATTCCGACATGATTCGACAGGATAGTCAAATGTTAATACTGTAAATGATTTTGCAAACGCTGTAAAATGTTTATAGAAGGCATCTGATATTCCAAGTCCGCCAACCAATAAAACAATAGTTTTCTCACCGTTCCCTCCAAGCCTGTAGTTAAATGTCAATCCGTTAATTTGTTTGCATTTTACGGGATATGTTTCATTGAAACGTTCAAAATCGGCCTGAAAATTCATGTGTACCTCCATATCAAATTATAAATAAACATTGTCAAATGCATTGAATCCATATATACTTTACTCGCATTTTTACTCTTATGCAACTTTTCAAACCATGCATATGAGGCTTGTGGATTGTATAATAGCAAAAAAAAGCCAGGCAAAAAAGTGAAAAAAGTCTGCTTTTCCCACGGCTTTTTTATTTATTCCTGTTTTGTTCTGTTATCAATTGTTTTCTTGTCCCGGCAATTCCTTGAGAACGTGACAAATACATTACCTTCAAATTTTCAAATATGGGTTTTCAGCCTGTGTATATGAATAAAATTAAAAATGGGAAAAAGGGATGCAATGCGGTGCTGCTATCAAACTAGCTCCCTTTTTCCCTCTATATAAAAGGCAGGAAGGGGCGTTCCCTTTCTACCTGATTGATTAGTAGTCCATGTCATCTGCAGGCACGGCAGGTGAAGGCTTCTTCTTCTCCGGCTTTTCAGCTACAGCGCTTTCGGTGGTAAGAATCATGGAGGCTATCGAAACTGCATTCTGGAGAGCAGAACGTGTTACTTTTACAGGATCAATTATACCCGCTTCAAACATATTTACATACTCTTCTTTAACTGCGTCAAAACCAATACCTTTTTCACTGTTCTTTACCTTCTCGACTACAACCGAACCATCAAGGCCTGCATTAGTTACGATCTGGTGCAATGGTTCCTCAAGAGCTTTCAATACTGTCACGGCACCCGTCTTCTCATCACCGTCGAGAGTATCCACTAATTTTGCCACCTCAGGTATAGCATTGATATAAGCGGTACCGCCTCCGGGGACAATACCCTCCTCAACCGCAGCTCTTGTCGCATTGAGAGCATCTTCGACTCTATATTTCTTTTCTTTCATTTCTGTCTCAGTTGCGGCGCCGACACGGATTACCGCAACACCACCGGCTAATTTTGCAAGTCTCTCGTTGAGTTTTTCCTTGTCGTAATCTGAGGTAGTAATTTCTATCTGCTTTTTAATAGATTCTATTCTGTCTTTTATTTGTTTTTGATCACCTTTACCGCCAACTATTACGGTACTTTCTTTCTGGACTTTTACTGATTTTGCTTTACCTAACCATTCAATCTTAGCATCTTTAAGGTCCAGCCCTAATTCTTCTGATATAACCTGACCGCCTGTCAGGATAGCAATATCGCGAAGCATTTCTTTGCGTCTGTCGCCATATCCCGGAGCTTTAACTGCCACGCAGGTTAATGTACCCCTGATTTTGTTCACTACCAGGGTAGCCAAGGCGTCTCCTTCCACATTCTCAGCAATAATCAACATCTTTCCGCCGTTATTTACTACCAGTTCAAGGGCAGGCAACAAATCCTGGGGATTGCTTATTTTCTTATCGGTAATCAGTATGTATGGGTCTTCTAACACAGCCTCCATTTTTTCGTTGTCGGTTACCATGTATGGAGAGATGTATCCATTGTCAAACTGCATTCCTTCCACTACATCAATAACAGTATCGGAAGTATTGTTCTCTTCAATGGTAATTACCCCTTCGGCAGTAACCTTCTCCATGGCATCGGCTACCAAATTACCAATGGTTTCATCTCCCGATGAAATAGTAGCTACAAAAGCCATGTCATGCCTGCCCTTTATTTTCTGGCTGTTTGCCTTTATTACTTCTACTGCTTTATCCGCAGCCTTTTCAATACCTCTTTTCAATACCATAGGATTTGCTCCTGCGGCTATGTTTTTCATTCCTTCCCTCACAATAGCCTGAGCAAGCAGTGTTGCCGTAGTAGTACCGTCACCGGCAACGTCATTTGTTTTGCTGGCTACTTCCTTAACAAGCTGTGCTCCCATGTTTTCATAGGGATCTTCAAACTCTATTTCCTTTGCTATGGTTACACCGTCATTAGTAATGATGGGAGAGCCATATTTCTTTTCCAAAACTACGTTTCTTCCTTTAGGCCCAAGTGTTACCTTAACGGTATCGGCCAGTTTATTTACTCCGTTTTCTATTGATTTTCTGGCGTTGATATCAAATGCAATGGTTTTTGATGCCATGTATATCCACCTTCCTTTATTCTATGATAGCCAGGATTTCATCCTGTTTTACGATCAGGTATTTTTCATCATCCAGCTTGATTTCAGTGCCCGCATATTTGCCGTAAAGCACTTTGTCCCCTTTTTTTACACACATTTTGATTTCTTTGCCGTCTTTGACCTCTCCGGGACCTACTTCGATAACTTTGCCCATATATGGCTTTTCTTTAGCATTTGATGGTATAACTATACCGCTTTTTGTAGTCTCCTCAGTTTCAATTTCTTTAAGCAGAACTCTTGAACCTAACGGTTTGATTCGCATAATTCATCAGCTCCTTTTTAATTATTGTTTTTCAACTTAATTATTTAAGCAGCCGGATGTCAAAATAATTCATTAAACATTAAAAATCACTCTGTTAAAACATTACTCTCCCCGTATCAGGCAAAATACAGCCCGGAAGTTTGAATGATTGATGAATAACATATTGTTTTCATCATTGTTAGCACTCACCTTAATAGAGTGCTAACAATTATTATTCTAGCCTTTTACTTTTTTAAATCAATTAACAATAATGCTGATTTATAAGGTTTATTGCCGATATATTCCAAATATTCTTAAAAAGGCCTTTATTATTCAAGAAATCAAGCGTTTTCTCAATATTAAATATAAATAACTTAATGTGAATAACTTATTTTGTTGTGACTCTTATTTTATTAAGCAAAGGAACAGTCGAAATGGATAATTGGGCAATAGAAAATGCTATAAAAAATAATGCCCTATCCCGAGTTCAGGTTTATACTTCAGGACAGGGCATAAAACAGGTTTAGATGTTATGGGTTTTTATGTCAGTCGTTATACCAGTGTAAATATAATCAAGGTTATAACCGTATTGCTTAATCCGGTATCTTTAATGCAATATAAGCAAGATCCGTAATATCAATAGTTTTATCGTTGTTCATATCTGCAATCACCGCTTCGTTCCAATTCGGGCTCTCGGAATTTACACCATAGTAGTATGCCACGATCGCCAAATCGCCCACATTGATGGTCCCGTCATTATTGAGATCTGCGGACTTATTTACTGAGGCCTTGAAGATCTCTACTGCATTGTTCAGGGCTATAACAGCATTGTCTACCTCGGATTGTGTTGCATATGCATCATTTCTTACAGTTTTTGCCGCATTAATGGCCGCATATAATGCATCCTTGGATTCCTGCGGATACTGGCCGGGTTCTGTGCCAACTACTGCAGAATTATACAAGTTCTGAGCATTATTGATTGCAGCTATCAAAGCTGTCTTGTCAACAGTCTGTGAAGGTTCGTAAACTACTATACTCTTACTGTCGATAGCTGCCTCTATTACTGTTCCTTCAGGTGCAACTCCGAGTTTTGCACTGGTTATAGCGATATTTCCTGCAGCATTATCTATGCCGTCCTTAACCTTGAAGATTAAATTGAAAATTCGGTTGTCGGTTCCGGATAAACCTCCGATGTTGGCGGCAATTAACCTGACTCTTCCGTCAGTAGCTGTGTCTTCCTTAAGTATCTTAATATCGTCGTTTACAGATGATACGCTCACATATTCAAATATGTCAGCGTCATAAGTCAGAGTAATGTCCTGAGCGTAAACGTTCCTTTCCAAATTGCCTAATTCTATTCCAACTTCAAATGAATCTCCGGGTTCTACTGAAGCCGGGCTGGAAAGCACTGCTTTTTCAGAACCGCCTTCTATTGTTACACTGTAATAACTGCGAAGTTCAAACTGATCAGACCATGGAGTAACATTTACATCGCTGTTGCCGGCAAAATATTTCTTTGCACCTAATGTCTGCATCAGTACTTTCAGATTGTTGATAGCGGATTTCTGCAGATCACCGCGGCAAATGTTTATAGAAGTGTTGTATGGATTGCACTTGTAAAGGATAGCCTTGCCGCCTTCCTCAATAGAAGCATACTGAGTAGTCAGATACTGAGGATTAGTCATAACCACACCGCCATTGATGGCGTCTTCCTTGCTGCCTCTGAAGGTTGAGAAATTAGCGGTTCTAATAATCCTCTCGCCGTTTACCAGAATTTCACGGTAACCTCCGGCAACCTCATCACCGAGGGTAGCGGTATAACCTTCGCCTAGCGGAGCTCTTACGATATTGGTTCCATTTGCATTGAGAGATGTTCCGCCCCAATCAAAAGCTTTGGTAATACCGGAAGCGGAGATGTTAAGATATGTATCGATCTCTCCGTTCTCCTTGAATTTGGGAGGAAGGATTTCTACGAACTGCATTATCCTGCGAACCTGGGCAGGACCGCCGGGAGTGATAAAGTCGTTCCCTGCATGCATTGATTTTGCCGGAGTTGACTGGCCTCCGCCCCAGTCTGTCATAATGTTTCCTTCAAAGCCCCATTCGTCACGGGTGATGTTCTCTAAGAGATTATAGTCGTCTCCTGTCGGAACATTATTTAACAGGTTATATGAAGTCATAATACTCATTGGCTGTGCGGCTTTCACCGCAATTTCAAATCCCTTAAGATATATTTCACGGGCAGTTCTTTCAGTCATTACCGAGTTTCCGCCGCCTCTGCGGGTTTCCTGGTTATTGGCTGCGAAATGCTTGAGGCAGGCCCCAATACCGGGTGTTGATTGTAAGCCTTTAGTAATTGCTGCTGTTGTGTAACCTGCTACTCTGGGATCCTCCGAGTAGTATTCAAAGTTGCGTCCGCATAATGGATCTCTGTGGATATTAAGGCTTGTTCCTAAAAGAATGGATATGCCCATATCCTCCATTTCTTTTCCATATGCGTATCCGAACTCGTTCAAAAGTTCAAGGTTCCATGTGGCAGCACGAACGATTGAAACCGGCCATGCAGTGGAGTAATTATAGACTGTTACCTTTTCGCCCGTTGTTACATCGGTGGCCACAAATTCATGTCTTACTCTTAAGCCTCCCGGTCCGTCGTTTACGATATAGAACGGGATTCCATATTTCTCCTCAAGCTCTCGGGTCGTCTCTGCAGCGCAGCCGGGAATAGAATGATAATTTGGCGAAATTATCGGAGCATGTTCATCCCATACACCCCAGCCGGAGCCACAGTTCAAGGTTGCCAATTCGTAGGTGGTCATCTGAGCAACCAATTGCTCCAGTGTCTTTTCGCCCTTGTAAACATCAAGCAGGGTAATATCCTCTTTGGGGACAACTTCAACCTCTTCCTCGTATGAAACCATAGCGCCTGTAAATCCAAGGGTACCATTCGGGCCGGAAACAGGATTTCTGGAATATTCCTGATATCCTCTGGTTTGCGGCTCATAGTCAGGATTGGTTGTATAAGTGGTTACCTTCTGTTCAAGGTTTTTATAAACATGAGTCACTGTCTCGATCTTAGATGAGTCTAAGTTAATGACTTTAGCATTCTGGATTTCCTGAGTTTCGCCTTCATAGGTATAGGGCGTCCAGCCCTTTTCTTTCTTTGACCATACAGGCTCTCTTTCTTCCAGTATTCTCCAGTCTGTATGCAACAGGTTTTTAAGTTTCTCGGTGATAACCTTGGCATCAAGTCTCAGTACGGCAGCTACATGCGTATTCCTGGAGGAGTTGCCAACGCGAATTATATAGTCTCCGGGATCTAATGCATAGCCCTCGTCTTTTTCATTATAATATGCCATATCACGCGTGTTGTAGGAAAGTGTCAAAGTCTGGCTTTCGCCCGGTTGAAGCAGAGAAGTCTTCGCATATACTATAAGTTCCTGATATGGTTTTTCTGTCTGATAAGCTCTGTCTCCACCCTCTCCGTCCGGAGCGGAATAATAGACCTGAACAACTTCTTTACCTGCATAGTTTCCTGTGTTCTTAACGTTGACCTTTACAGAAACAGTTTCTTCGTCTGCCTCAATATCTAAGACATCTATGTCAAAAGTCGTATATGAAAGCCCATAACCGAAGGGATATGCGGGAGTTATACCAGCAGTATCGAAATAACGATAACCTACATAAATACCTTCAACATAGCGCTCATCCTGACCTGTACCGTCATTGTTTGCAAAGGTTGCGGATGCAGGATAATCAGAGTAATTCTTTGCCCATGTATTTATTGTTTTACCGGAGAAGTTTACTTGCCCGCTAAGAAGCTTAACAAGGGCAGCTCCGCCTTCCTGGCCTGCCTGCCCCATGAACACGAGAGCGTCCAGCCCAGGAATCTCACGGAAGAACTTAGTGTCTATCTGGCCGCCGCAGTTGATAACAACTATCACGTTATCAAAAGCTGCGCCTACTTTCCTGAGATTCTCTATTTCCTTAGGAAGAAGATTGTAATCTCCTACTTCAATTCTTACGGCAGGTTGATCGGGACCGTTTATACGAACATTGAAGTACTGAGGGTTTACGCTTCTGTCAGAACCTTCGCCGGCGTTTCTCGCAATAACAAAAATAGCTGTATCGGTTCCTTCGGCAGCTTCTGCCACCATTTCTTCAGTAAGCTCATCCTCCGGATAACGGAAGGCATCCATTCCGCCCATTGTTTCTCCGAACTGCTTGTCAAAGCGGTTACCGAGATCTTCCAAATATTCCGCATTTGTTACGGTGTAGCCTGCCTTTTTAAAGGCGTCATAAATGTTTACATTCCAACGTGGATTCTGGTTTGAACGCGGATCGCCTCCACCGCTTAAGCCGCCGTTCCACGGATCTCCGGAGCCGCTGCCGCCGCGGTATGTACGTACTGCACCAACGCCAAACAGAGCCACGCTTCTTGTGCGAATTGGAAGAGCTCCATTGTTTTCAAGCAATATCATACCTTCCAGAGCAAGCTTTTCAGCAATTTTTGCATTTTCTTTAAGCACTGGTGTCGGAGCAGGATCTAAATGGGCAGCGTTTGAAACAAAAGCCATTGACAAGAACATTGATAAAATCAATAGGCAGGAAACTATACTTTTCGCTTTCATACTTTTACCTCCACTATTAATAAGATTTTTGCTGTAAAATGAAGAAATGATGAGAAATGATGATTCTATTTTTTACATAAATTTTGACTTCTTCTTTTAACACCCCCCTTATTAAAAATTTTTAGCTCTGAATAATAGTATTTAGCCTTCTTTAGCCGACTTGTAATTTTAGTGTCAATGTGACGTATACAAATGGTGTCGATTAAAAAAGGATGTGAAGAGGTGGTAATGAAATGAAAGGTTGAACGGTGGAAGTCTATTTACAATTATACCAAAAAATAAATACATTGGTTACTATTTACCAATTTATGCCTATATCCTGGGAAATATAATAAAGAAGAGGGGGAGAAGCCTTCACAAGAGTTTTGCAATTATAGATTCTTAATAAAACCCAAACTTAACTTCTCTTGACCAATTTATAATTGACCATTGTAATAATCATTCCTGACAATAAAAAACGGACTGAACATCTATCAGTCCGTTTTTTCTGGCTTTATTAATATAGTATTGCTTAAGCCGGTATGTTTGATGCAATGTACGCAAGATCGGTAATATCTATTACATTGTCATTGTTCATATCTGCAATCTTTGCTTCATTCCAGGTCGGGCTTTCGGAATCTGTGCCGTAGTAGTAAGCAACAATTGCCAAATCGCCCACATCGATGGTTCCGTCACTATTGAGATCTGCAGACTTATTGACTGAGCCTCTGAAGATCTCTACAGTATTATTCAGGGCTATTACAGCATTGTCTACCTCAGATTGTGTAGCATATGCATCATTCTTTACAACTTTTGCCGTATTGATGGCCGCCAATAATGCATCCTTGGCTTCCTGCGGATACTGGCCGGGTTCGGTGCCAACTACCGCAGAATCATACAAGCTTTGAGCATTATCGATTGCAGCTATCAAAGCTGTCTTATCAACACCAGGTACAGGCATGTAAACTGCGATACTCTTACTGTCAACACCTGCTTCAATTACTGTTCCTTCCGGCGCAAAACCCAATTTTGCACTGGTTATGGCGATATTTCCTTCAGTATTCCCTATGCCGTCCTTTACCTTGAATACTAAATTGAAAATCCGGTTTACTGTTCCGGATAAGCCTACGATATTGGCGGCAATTAACCTTAGTCTTCCGTCAGTAGCTGTATCTTCCCTAAGTATCACAATATCGTAGTTTTCGGGTGATACGCTCACATATTCAAATACATCAGCGTCATAAGTCAGGGTAATGTCCTGAGCGAAAACATCCTTATTCAAATTGTTTAAACCTATCCCCGCTACAAAGGAATCTCCTGGTTCTGCTGAAGTCGGGCAGGAAAGCACTGCACTGATATTGCCAACGTCCTCATCACCAATTTCACGAGTTATGACCACATTGTTACCTGTTATATCTTTGACAACCAGTATAAAAGAATCACCGTATCGTGCAAGTATATTGTAAGTATATGCTGCCTCATAATAAAGGGGAAAAGTACCTGCTATTATTCCGTTCACATACAACCTGATTTCGCAGATGTTAGTGTCCGAACAGGCCCATTTTACAGCTACATTCTGATAATCGACATATATTAGTTCCAACCTGCTAATTGTTGGCGGGGTGCGATCAATAATAATTCGCGGTAGGATTTCTAATGACAAACCATGGTCATCTCTTGCGTAAAGTGTGTATTCTCCTTCTTTAATATTTTCTGCGGTATATGTGAAATAACCATAATGATCTGCCTGAACCTCAGCAGTAAAACCTTGTCCTTGATCATCTTCTGCTTTTAATGTTACTTTAGAGTTGGGTGTAGCAAATCCTCTTAACGTAACATTTCTGTCATTGGTAGAGTATCGATTTAACAAGTAAAACTGCGGCATAATAATACTATCAGGCGAGCCGAACACTAAAAAACGCTCCGTAACTTCGCTGAGGATAGTTCGATCATTAATATTCCCTGTTCCTAAATAGAAACGTACAAACATGGTATCTCTGAGGTTAGGCTCCACACCCAGACTATCAAAATAACCATGATTCCAGTCCAGATTATTACTCCAACTTGTTGTGCTTATTGTAGAACTAAAGATATGTTTGAGTTCACTACTATCTCCACTGTTTTCCAATGAGTCAACGACACTGACAATTCTGAAACCGTAACTGGGATTTGAGGAATATTTATGCAATACGACTTTTACTGTGTCACCCGGTATATTTAAAGTTTGGTAAGCAAGCTGGTCTCCGGTGTATTCCCCGATCAAATTGTCAGAACCGTCATAAATAAATATAAAATCACTATTTTCTGCAACATATGTATCACAGGAAAATGTTACGAGGATGCTTGAGGGATTGCCTTCCAAGGTATACACCCATGTTTTTCTGCCAGAACCTTTATAAGGATGGTCAGATTCAATAACCACATCTTCACTATCGCCAAATGCAGTCACTTTGCCCAGACCCTTGTAATTAAGCTGTGCTGTAGCAAGGCGGATTCCTTCTGGATTGATAAAATCCACAAATGCGTCAAGGTATTGTGTGTCCGCTCCTAATAGTAATGTAACATTATCTTCTGCATAAACTCCTCGTTGATTTTCGTGAACATATAAAGCAGGTAAGGTATCCACCAAGCGGTAGATTTTTAAATTGAAAATATCACTTTCATTTCCACTATCATCTTTTAATTGAACATATAAAACTTTTTCTCCATCGCCTGGCGATAATTCATACGATCTATGTAAAAATTCTTCATATGCTATACTGTTTAATTCTGCCGGGTCCTCCGAAAATCTGAGTTGTTTGTATTTATTTGCGCCTAAAACATTAAATGAAACATACCCGCTTGTTGAAAGTAACACGTTAATTGCGTTCATGGGATCATAGACGGCTACAACGGTCTGTTGTGGTTTTGGGGGTTTAGTCAGGGGAATACTGCCAAAAAATATTCCGTCTTTGTAAACTCTCATTTCATACACCCCCGCTGTCAATTCTCTTATAATATCGTTCGGAATGTATAAGTGCTGTACGAAGTTATTTGTATATTCTCCACCAAGAGTCAACACAAAGGGTTCATTTGTCAGGCAGTTGTATCCTTGATATATTTTTGCCGTATAAACTGCATCTGCCGGTAAATATTCTCCGATCACGTACCCGTCACCTGCGTCATATCCATGTATCCTGGGGGTTTTATCCTCCGGATAAGGTTCATAAACAGTGAAGCTGATGCCTTCTCCATCAGGATAAATAAGCGTATAATCTCCGGCTGACAATGGTGAAGACAGTATAACATCAAAATAATAAATACCATACTCATATCGCCCATTTGTAAATCCCGTTATGGTGTTGATATTACCTTTTCCATCTTTTAAGACTAGATTCTTAAGAAAATTTGACAAATCTGCACTTGTCATATTTTTGCAATTCCAAGCATAGAATTCGGCTCCTATCCGTGTGTCACCGGCAGATACATTATGTGTTCTCAAATAAAAATCATTTTGATAATTAAATGAAAATTCTCCATCATAAATAAAATCCCAAAAAAACGCGTATTCTTTTTCTCCGTCTACTAAAACCAATGAATATTTCTGACCATTTTCTAACTGAGGAGTTAATATAAACTCATAATTCAAGTGATTATAATATTTTGACTCCTTACCTGCCACCACGTTACTTTCAGTTACAACTGTTCCGCTTTCATTTTGCAGAACAAGCTTCGCAGTTCCGCTGCTATTGATAACATCTGTTTGAAGATATAGCTTATCCATCATCAACCAAAATGTTTTTGATGTCCAATCCCTCATTAGATAATCCTGATACGGCAATAATTCATCGGAAACATATACGGAATCAATCATTTCTGAATTAAAAAATATAAATAAATCGGTAAAGTTAGGCAATGAGGAAAAATTCAAAGTACCGGATATTTCATATTCATCTCCGTATTGTACGATAGTTGTTTTATCGCCGGCAATAGAAGCAAGTTCAGATCCATCATCCGTTTTTACTGAGATTGTGAAATCAGTTTCACCATGGTATGTGCCACCGGCATTATATACCTTTAATGTAAAAGGTAATTCAGTTGTATTCGGATTTATAAAAAATGGATCGAAATAAGCATTTATAGCAGCTCTATCATTGTAATAAATGTTTATTAACTCTTTTGAATCGCTGTAAGATTCGCCAACCCGCTGGATTTGAACAAAAAAACTCCTTGTGTTAAACCCTGATATAGGAACAGTAAGGCCGTTTAATGTTAAGTTAACTGTAAACGTGTTACTTGTACCTCTTACTGTTGACTGATGGAGTATCTTACCATAGTAACCATCTCTAATTGTCAGGATATAAAATGAGTTTGCCACCAGATCCTCTAAATGAACTTTCACTTCGCTGGTCATCGGGTCTGTAATTTCTACATTCGTAATTTCTGGATATATAACTGATGATGTACGAAAACTGTAATCTCCAAAACCTCTTGTGCCATCGTAAAGCGTTCCTGGACCTGAATATGTTATTGCAAGCCTATATCGTTCATTATAGCTAAGGCTGCCGTTGATATTCATAAGAGTATACCCGCTAATTTGGCGCTCGTTGTAATTATCGAGTTCACGATAAAGGCCGTAGGTTTGCCCCACAATATCTCCATTTGAATTAAGTAAAGAAAATGTCAGTTTTTCGAGTTGTGTATCTGATATGTTGTATAGATTGACATAAACTTCGCAGGTATCTGAACCAGCGTAAAATTTATTAAAACCTACATCCGTTAATAACGGTTGGTCAGTAAAAACAATGTTCGATAGTGCCGGTATTTTTTTCGCCAGCTACCAGTTGCATAGAATATGTACCAGCCTCAATCTCCTGAAGCATCGTCAGATTTGCATAACTTGTATAATAATATCCTGTTTCGTAATCTCTGTAGGAATAGTCAATACCGGGAGCGTAGGCTAATACGGTTTCCCCATCTTTCGCAAGTACCTGAAGCATTGCCCCCGTAGCCGGCCTCTCAGTAGTGTCTAAGCAAATATCGACATTGATATAATATGAATTAACTCCTGTTGGCGCATATACCGTATTTGCGTTTACGGATAACGATCTCGTAAGTTCGTTATTCTCAATTTTTTCTTCTGGGAAGCCTTCCCTTTCATCTTCTGAGTTTTCCACCAATGGAAGAATAATTGTCTGTCCATCGGGTATAATTAGCGGCTTCTGATCCATTTCTTCTAAGTATTCACTTGGCTGAAACTCAGTTGATGGTTGATTAGTTGACTCCGATGATTCAGCAGACGCTAATACCGGAATTGAAGACAACATAATAATAAGTGATAGGTACAGTGAAATAAACCTTATAGTATTCTTCTTCATTTAAGGCACCTCCTTATTCAGTATTACTCTGTTCATTGTTGTTATTGGGTGAATGAGCTGAACTTTTTACACCGATGTGCTCTTTAAATCGCTCAAAATTGCTTCACCTTCTGCGTTCACATGAATTGAGTTCATTCATTGCAGACATAGTATACGTCTGCAATTCAGCTGCCCATTACTTGGATATTGCACTTTTATACCGATATAAAGGAAACTTGCACCAGAGCGGCCCATGTAACATAGTCCGATTTTCACTTCGATATCATCACATCGTACAGACCGTATATGTCTACGCTTTAAGTCTCGTGATTATCCTGATCATAAAACACTTACGGTACAGTATATGGGATATTTCCACATGAGAGTGACGAAAATGCAATAATCCAAAAATGAAGTTTTTTTGTCACTTACCTTCGATTTTTCTTCCATTATATTATGTACTACCGCTCAAGTCTATATTTCCCTATATTGGGTAATATTTGTAAATAAAATTTGCAATAATATATATAAAAACGGGCTGAATAATCTTTTCACCCCGTTTTTTTGTCTTCTATCACAAGTATTCTTCCAATTCCCTTATTTATTGCAATATAAAAACCGCCTTCATACAGAATGATCCCATCACAATCAATCCTCCATAACCTTTTTGGCTATCTGAACATCTGCCGGCAAAAAGTCATATTTCAGTAAATCATTTGTTTTAACCCACCTGTACTTGTCATGTACCGATAACTGAATATTTCCGCCATTAATAGCGCAATAAAATGCAATCAGGTTAATTTTTTTATTACCATAATCATAAGTTACTTCGGTGCAAAACTTGCCTACAGAAACATCAATATTAAGCTCCTCTTTAAGCTCCTCTTTAAGCTCTCTGGCAAGACAGTCCTGTGGAGTTTCGCCGGCTTCAATCTTCCCGCCGGGAAACTCCCATCCACCGGCAAAGTCTTCCTTTGGTGCGCGTCTGGTGATTAGAACTTTGTCATTATCCTTAATAACCCCTGCTGTAACCTGAATTATTTTCACTGTTTAAAACCTCTTTTCCTATTTTATTGCCTGCTCAATCTATCAATAGCTTCTTCTTCAGAATCTACAAAGAAGATGTCTCTTCCCTTATTGCTTTCATATATAAAATCTTTAAGCGGCTTGCTTGTATAGCCCGAAAAGTCGCCGACAATCGCAAGTTTGAACTGATAGAAAACTAACTCATCAAAGTAAAGAATGTTTCTTTAATTTCGTGATGCCCACCACCTATAAATAAATAGCCGATACCAACCATTAAAACATTACTGAAACTATGCATCAGAACAGGGTATAATATGCTTTCGTATTTTTGATAAACAATCCCCTGAATAGTTCCAAGCACAAATGCATAAAAAACATTAAAGGTCACTTCAAAAGCAAACGGATTCAAAGACCATTTTATGTGGGCAAATGCGAATAATAACGATGTAAGTACTACTTCCAATGTAATGTTCCCCTTTATCGGAACACTCTTCCCAAAGGCATATATTAACATAGTTATTGGCAATGCCCGGTATACGATTTCTTCCATCGGCCCTGTTAAAAATAGATTAAATCCCAGGGTCCCGAGAATGTTTCTCGTATCTAAAGGGTAATTATATACCGGCAATTGTTCGCAAATTAGCATTAAAATGTGTACAGCAACTGAAATTACTGCAAAAACAGCCGTAAATAAAGCTACGAATTTCATTCCTTTGCCTATGTCACCGAGCTTAAAATTAAAATCGATTTTCAATAACTTACCCAGTATTATAACAACTATTATTGCAATTATCATTTGTATTGCATGATGAATTGATATACGAGCAAAACAGTTGCAGGGATCAATTTTTTGGTATGGAATCATGTCTGCGAAAAAGTACCCTGCTTTCCCTAAAAAAATCTGGACAAGGAATAATAAAAAGAAAATAATTATGCCAAACAGGGTTCTGTTATGTACTGCCTTTTTCATTTAATCAACACCCCATTTTTAAAATTATTATCAGCTAGGTCTCAACATTAATAGAAACTTTACAATAGTCATTATTAAATAAAGTGCTTTCAACAGTTACGTTTTTGCTATCGATTCCGCATACATCCGATAGCATAGCAATCATCGGATTAAGGCACCAACCGTCACAGGGATTTGCTCCGCCCATCTTTTTCGACAGAGCACAGAGTTTACATGAATTTGCTGTGGCGACATAACCGTCTTCAGTCTTTTCTACCGTCCAATTTGCGCATCCATAGATTTCTGAAAGTGTATGGAAGACTTCTTCAGCATTTTTAATACCCAGTTGCTGATTCAAGTAGGGCGCTGTCTGTGCCTGCCTTTCTTTTCTTTTTTCAACAACTGTCTCCAATACCTTTAATTTCTCATAAGTGTTTACAGTCTCCGCTACGGATACTGCATAAGAATTTTGCAGAATATAAAGTCTCTTTTCGATTTCCATTCCTATCTCTCCTTTATATATATTTTATTTAACGTTCGTTAAAATTATGAAAAAAATTTAATGCCATCAATAATGCCGACTAATGGCGTTATAGGGTCATAGCATATAAACTATTCCAAGCCCCGCAAGACGATGGCAATTTCCTCGCGAATCTCTGCTTCAGGTAAATATCTGTTTTTCACGACAATGTTTTGGATCATCGTTTCCAACAGGTGGATCAATGTTCTTACAACCGCTGTTTTATTATCGATGTTTTTCAAATAAGGCTGCAGAATCTCATAATGCCTGGGAAGTATTGTCTTTTCCCATTCGTCCATTAGTTTCTTTAATTCTTCATCACCGTCAAATGACAGGTAAACTTTGATTCCAAGCCGGTAGACTTTTTTATCGTGATCGCTCAGGGTATTCAGGTCATATATAAACTTAGTGTAAAAATCAACGGCATTTTCCATTGTTAAACGCGAAGCCTGTCTTTTTATAATGTCAAAAAACTCCTTTTTGATGATCTCGTCGAATAACTCTTTTTTATTCTTAAAGTAATAGTAAATCATAGGCAGGGAGCAATTTACATCGTTTGCGATATTACGTATTGTCGTTCCGTAATATCCATCTCTGTTAAAATGCTCAACGGCCACTTCCTTGATTCTCTCTCTCAAATCCGTATTAGCCATAAAATACATCCTTTTATTTAACGTTCGTTAGTATTCTATCATACAGGATTTAATAAAGTCAATACTTTACAAAACACTTTTTTAAATTTACGAAATAATATTGCACATTAAAATAATAAATTTATTTCCGAATTCATAAATCAAAAAATCAGGCGCTCTATAAATAACAGAGCACCTGATTTCGGTTTCAGTTCAAGTTTAACAGGCTAAAATTCTCGTTCAATGCAATGCCGCTGAATCGACAAGAAATACAATGCCAAAGGCACCCGGAACAACATTCGTCCGGGTGTCTTAATCTATTCATCATTTTTCATATTTTCTTTATAATTTCTTGTCCGCATTTGGGACATTGAATAACTATCGTTTTGCCTTTTTCGGGCTTGCTGATGCGCACAAAAGCTTTACAGTGCGGACATTTGTAGTATTTATGTGTCTTTCGCTCGCGCCAAATATTTCTCCTTAGCATAAATTTCTGTCTGACTTTATTTTGGATTGCCAGGTATTTATACCTTTCCATTTGCCGCTTGTATATATTCTTCGAAAATGCCCGTCCATATGCCCATATGATCAAAACAAATGCTAAAAAATATAAAAATCTAAAAAACGGAATATATGACAGGAATAACAGGACGATCCCGGTGATGGAAAGGAACCGGGAAAATTCGTCATACCCGTATCTTCCCTGCATGAAGGTGCGCAACTGATACCCAAGATTTCTAAACCAATTTTTCATGATCACTTCTTCTTTCTGCACATGCTTATTGTAATTCTGATTATATGTTCAAATCCTATACTTAGAATAAACAATCAGTGTTATGTTCTTTTTGCTCCACTGTTTTTTATTATATTATACTTTTCCAAACTGAAAAGATATCTCCTCCATTCCAATAGCGCGATGTTGTCAGTATACACTTTAATATATATGATAAATCCTGTATCATTAAAGATAAAAAACCTGTTTTTAAGGAGTACACTATGGACTACAGATTTGCAACCCCAGAGGATACGCCGCTGATCCTGTATTTTATAAAAGAACTTGCTTCCTACGAGAAAATGTTGGATGAAGTCGTGGCAGATGAAGCGACACTCAGAGAGTGGATATTCATTGATTTTTATCTTTCTCTTGGCGCTGAACCAATGAAGGACTGGACGGTATACAGGATTTCGGGAGATACGCTGCAGGAACTGGCAAAGGGATAGAATTTCGCTTACCTTGTTATTTTAAATTCCTGATCAAGCTCTTTTCTCAAAATATACTTTTACAGACTCCATTTTCCAAACTGTACATCCGGAGCAAATGTATCGTGTTCGCCAATAATCTTTTCCATCCAAATCATATCGTACCAGGTATTAAACTTGTATCCGATGTTATGGAACCTTCCTACCAGAGTGAATCCCATTTCCTTATGGAAACGATAGCTGGCATCGGTAAGGCGGGCGTCTTCTTTCGCAGGAACTGCTATGCAGGCATTCATATTTAGAATTCCCATGTTCTTCAAGGATTTTTCCAGTTGCTCATAAAGAAGTTTCCCTATACCCATCCTGTGCCTGCCCTGTTTAACATAGATAGTTGTTTCCACAGCCCAGTCATATGCTTTGCGATCTTTAAAAGTATTGGCATATGCAAAACCTAATATTTCGCCATTATCTACAGCCTTTATATAAGGGTATTTTGACGATATGTTCATAATCCTGTTTTGGAATTCCTCCAGAGTCGGCACTTCATGTTCAAATGAAATTGCAGTATCTCTAACATATGGTTCGTATATTGAAAGCAGTTCCGCCGCATCTTCTATAGTGACTTTTTCTATTTTCATAGGTATCTTGTATGATATAGTTAGCAACTAAATCATACATTCCTTTCTAAAGATTTACGCTCACTTCATGGTGTTTATCGAATTTATGAAAGCTGAAGGAGCGTAGCGACTAAAGCTTTCATAAATTCG
>Ga0134100_1001046_pt1 | contig 27921 bp, 21 predicted proteins | sample 11_taG_2_FD_94444 | JGI IMG/M metagenome (GOLD analysis project Ga0134100, IMG submission 94444) | Switchgrass degrading microbial communities from high solid loading bioreactors in New Hampshire, USA - 11_42_5_180_A3 metaG | ecosystem: Engineered > Bioreactor > Semi-continuous > Anaerobic >...
AACCCTTAAGAAATTCTCTTCCGATGGTTGATAACTCCATCATCTCACCTGATCCTTTCCGGTTTCATAGACAATATAGCCGGATGCCTCAAGGATCCTGGGAATATTCCGCACCTGCATGAAGTCAAGCTCTTCGAATGACGGCACCTGGTTGAACCGGCGGGTTACGTCCGCCAGCTTTTCCCACGGCACCAGGCAGGCATGCCGCTTGTTGGCCGCATCCTTCGCCTTTACGGCGCCCCCGGTATCCGAAAGCTCCCACGTGGTCCAGCCGCTTGCAAAGTGGAAGGCGTTCCAGCGAAGATGCTCCTGCCTGGCAAGGTTCTCAAGCCGGACGCCCTGGAGGTATTCCTCGAGTCGCACGGGCTGCCTGTCGCATTTTCCCGCCTCCGCCATGTCGAGTCCCAGGAGCCTCAGCTTGGTCCTTATATTCATCGCGGCGGAGCGGTTCGATTCCTTGGTGAACTCATCCAGTTCAAACCAGTTGTCCGCCGGCTCCACGTTATAGATCCCGTTGAACAGCGCATTCATCGCCCGGGCCATCTTGTCCATGCTTTCATTGATAATGATGGACTCGGTGAATATGTCGCTTATCCTCCCGAATATGCGAATGCCCGGCAGTCCGTTATCCTGGTAGTAGCCCAGCTCTTCCGGCCCCGATACCTGGACGGCGATGAACACGGGTCTTTTTACACCGTTCCTGCGCAGGAGCCTCTGTATCTCCAGCGCTGTTTCCATGCTGAGCATGTAGTCCTCGAGGCATACGGCTATGTAGTTTATTTCGTTTATATTCTCCATGATGAGGCTGAAGAACTCGCTGCTTCCCGGGTCCGCCTGGACAAACCTGATCGAATAATTGGCTGCCACCCCGCTGTACCGGTTCCTGAACGTGCCTTCCCTGCGGCTCATGGCGCTGTCGGTAACTATGGCCTTGAAATTTCCACCGTAAAATTGACCGCTGTAAAGGACCTTTCTCAGCACCTCGACGCCCATGCGCCCGAAACCGGCCAGGAACAGCGTGAAGTCCGAATGGACCCTCGCCTCGCTGGTATCCAGATCCATGGTCTCGTATACGGGGCATGTTTCCATAAGCTGCCTTGCCGCCAGGTCGGGTATGCTGAAAACCCGGAAATCTATTTTAACCCCGTTGTCCTTCCTGATCCTGTCTATGATCTGGCCTGCGCTCTCCGAGGAGGAATGTATGTATATGGTCAGGTTTTCCGATGGGATCCTGTCTTTCTTTATATTCTGGATCAGCCTTATGGCAGTCTGCATGTTGCCGTTCTCATTATCCGACAGCAGGAAGAAATGAAGCGGTTTCTGGAAAAAGTGAGCGGGAAGCTTAAGTTGTTTCAGGCTCTCCACTTCACCGCAATTGCGGTCGATAAGGATGCACTGGTTCTCCCGGATTTTTCTTACCAGTACCTCTTCCTCCTCGCTGCTCTGCCTGAGTCCCTCGATGACGATGATGCAGCGTTTACTGCCGTTTTCGCGCAGGCTCCGGATCAGGTGGTATGCGTATTCGTTAAGCCCGCAGAAAACATAGGTCTCGGATGACCTGGCAAGCAAGAGCTGGATCCTGGAAATGATATGAAGCCCGAAAAGGGAGAGCAGTGTTAGTACTGTGATCACGAGTCCCAGAGCATGGACCAGGTACAACAGGATTGTATATATCGCGTTGTTTCTTAATATTTCGCTGATTTCCCCGAAATCGTTCTCCAGTATGAAGATCCTGCAGGTGGATACAAGGGCCCGCAGCGCAATTCGCGCCGCGTCGGGCGATGCTTCTCCCCGGGCCGGCGGCACTCCCTGTATTACGTAGTCGGGCAGATAACCTATTATGTACAGGACCAGGCCGCTGAAAAACGTGATTATCGCGAGAGGGATCTTGATCTTCTCGTATACGTCCCTGTACCTGGCAACGACCAGGCAGCTTAGCAGAATGATTGCTAGAGACAGCAGGACCGATGATATGGTTAAGGGAAACAGCATGATCGGTGTCCTCCGGGCGCGTATTTCTTGCAAACCGGTATTATCATGATTTTAACATACTATTCCTGTCCTGTTAATGCCTTCTTCCTGCATGTTCAGGGCACATTGATGTTATGACGACATGACCTTCGGACGACTTATCGTGTATAGCATCTTCCATCCCCTGGTCATGCGCAGGTTATGTATCTACTTGCGCTTTTCCCGGACTATTCCCCGGATCATGAGGCCAATACCCGCGGCAAGGCATGCGAACATCAGGATGGTGATATACAGCGTTGTGGGCTTGAAATAGATCTGGAGGCCCATCAAGAGGCCCGCGAGGATCGTGATAAGTCCAATGCCGATCAGTATCCAGCCCAGGGTCTGCCTTTTCATGGCGAAAAGCAGGATAACGCCTATTATGACGGGCAGGAGCAGCAGTCCGAACGGCGGGTTGTAGCCGCCGAAAAACCAGCCGAGGCTGAACCCCGTCCTTACGATAGTATTCTGGGTGATCAGGAACAAACCAAGGATAAACAGCGCCAGGCCTGACAAAAAGCTTTTCATGGGATATTCGCTCCATTCAGACGGTATTGGTTATTTATGTCATTTCGCTTCCATACTATCAAAACATGCGCGCAAAGTCTACCAGGACGCGTCCTGCCCCGTTCCCGTTTCTTTATGGGTGCTTGACACGTAATTCCTGTCTATCGTGATAACCGAGTCGTACTGCGGATTGCAGCGCTTCAGCGCCTTCCTGATCCGGCGGATCAGGTACTCGTCGTCGGCCTTGAAGGACGGGGGCACCGTCACCTCGAAGATCAGCTTTGAATGGTTCTTTCCGAAAACGGCCCGGAAATCGTGCATGGTAAGGGCAGGGTCTATATCCTCCAGTATGCCTTCCACGTCTTTCTTGACCCTGTCGAGGCGCTCGTCGCCGGTAACAACGGGATCGGCGTGGATGACCATCTGGATGTCCATATCGGTGCTGAAGTCTTTTTCTATGGCATCGATGATATGATGTACCTCGACCAGGCCGCTGTCCGCGGACACTTCCGCGTGCACCGTGGCAAAGCACCGGCCGGGCCCGTAGTTGTGTATGACAAGGTCATGGACCCCCAAGACCCCCTCGTAGCTTTTCAGTTTATCTTCTATCCTTTTTACCAAGGCTTCGTCGGGAGCCTCGCCTACGAGCGGATCAAGGGTTTTCCTTATGAGACCTATGCCCGAGATTATTATGAACAGCGCCACTATTATGCCCATGTAGCCGTCGACCTGGATGCCGGTAAGCCCTGCAAACACCGAGGCTACCAGCACCGCGCCGGTAGAGACGACGTCATTCACGCTGTCCGCCGACGCGGCTTCAAGGGCCGTGGAGTTGATCCTTCTTCCAATTTTCCTGTAGAACATGCCCAGCCAGAGCTTGGCCGCTATGGTCATGGCGAGCACGGCAGCCACGGCCCAGCCGAACTGTATGGGAACCGGGTTTATTATCCTGTCCACTGAGGAAATAATAAGCTGAATTCCAAGCAGGAATACCACGATGGAAACTATGAATCCCGAGACATACTCTATCCTCGCATGCCCGTACGGATGTTCCCTGTCAGCCGGTTTTGCCGACATCTTGAACCCAATGAGTGTGATTACCGACGACCCGGCATCGGAAATATTGTTTACTGCGTCGGCCGTTATGGCGATACTGCGGGCCAGGATACCTATAACGAGCTTCAAACAAAACAAAATAATGTTACAGATTATCCCCGTCCAGGAGGAAACCCTTCCATAACTTCGCCTTACAGCCGGATCGGCGGTGTTGTCATAGTTCTTTACAAACAGGCGGATGATCAGGTTCGTCATGCCCAAAATCTCTTTGAATCCCCGGAGTGTCCCTATTTGGAATACCCCGCCAGTTCAAAGGCCTTTCCCAGTATTATGTCATATTCCATTCTATTATAAATATCTTCGTCCCTATCCCGTTACGAATTGATATACCTTTGGGTCCATGGGCATATGTATATGCACTTGCCGCACAGGGTATTGTCGATTCCAAGCCTGGACATCAGTTCCCACGCGGTTTTCTGGCACCTCTTTGCGTCATAGATATCATCCCGGTTGCTTCCGAACGACCAATTGACGCCCTTCACGGCATTCCCGGGGCAGGCGTCGCGGCAAAGGGCGCAGCTTCCGCAGCGGGACTCGTTCACCGGCGTTCCCGCCGGAAGCACGGCGTTGGTTAGCACCGATGTGAGCCTGAGGGCCGAACCGAACTTCTCCGTTACCAGCAGCGCGCATTTGCCTATCCAGCCCAATCCTGCACGGGTGGCCACCGTCTTGTGCGGCAGGGGCGTCCTCCATTTGGTCCGGTCCCGGACCACGATGGTAGTGGTTTGCGGCTCGGCGTCAAAGCCGTTTTCGGCCAGGAAGCCGGCGGCATATTCCGCAAGGCTGTCCAGCAGCCTGTTGAGCCTCGTGTATTCCTCGTAGTATTCCAGGGTCGGCCCGTTCCCTATGCCCCGGACTATGTCCGGGTTGATGGCAACGCCGATTGAAACGCCGTGGGAAAAGCCCCTCCGGTCCTCTTCCGGGATCTCACCCAGGTCGGCAAATCCAACAAGGGACGCACCCCTGCTCATTAGTCTCCTTTTAAGCTCTTCGAAGACCTGGTCCATTCCTGCACCTCTTCCAGGTAGTTTATTTTCAAGTGTATCACAAGAAAGGGTTCAAACCAAGGGGACGGTTCCTGTGGTTTGTTCCGACCAGGGGGACGGTTCCACTGGTTCGAATGACTTTGGTGAAAATTCCGCTATTCTCAAACCACAGGAACCGTCCCCTTGGTCAGACCAGTGGAACCGTCCCCCTGGTTGTAGCCATGGCTACCGAAGTGGCTTACTGTTGCCGGTATAATGGCATTGCAAGGAAAACGGACAAGGAGTGAAAACGATGAAAAGAATAATAGTCAGGATTGATGAAGATAAATGCAACGGCTGCGGTCTTTGCGTAACCGCGTGCCACGAGGGTGCACTGCAGATCGTGGACGGAAAGGCAAAACTGGTTTCCGAGTCATACTGCGACGGTATTGGAAACTGCCTTCCCGAGTGCCCCACCGGCGCGATCACCATAGAGGAAAGAGATGCAGAGCCCTTCGACGAGGAGGCCGTGCTCAGGAACATGCAGGAAAAGCAGGCGCAGGAGCATGCCCGGGCGCATGCTCGCCAGCACGCGCACATGGGCGGATGCCCCGGTAGCCGGGCAATGTTCCTGAGGCGCCAGGCGCTCGAAACCAGGCCGGTGGAACACGCAGACACCCACAGGCCCCAGTCCGAGCTCATGCAGTGGCCCTGCCAGATCCAGCTGGTTCCGGTAAACGCGCCGTATTTCCAGGATGCACACCTTTTGGTGGCGGCCGATTGCACAGCCTATGCATATGCCGGCATGCACGAGGACTTCATGAAGGGCAGGATAACCATCATCGGATGCCCCAAGCTGGACGAGGTGGACTATTCCGACAAGCTCACCGAGATATTCAGGCTGAACGACATTAAGAGCGTCACGGTTCTCCGCATGGAGGTACCCTGCTGCGGCGGCATCGTCAACGCCGTTAAGAACGCACTTTTAAGAAGCGGCAAGCTGGTGCCCTGGCAGGTTGTCACCATCGGGACCGATGGAACTATACTTAAAGATTAAACAAGGAGGAGAACGATATGTCAGAAATGTTTTGTTTCCAGTGCGAACAGACAGCCGGGGGTAAAGGCTGCACAAAGGTCGGAGTCTGCGGTAAAACGCCCGAGGTGGCCAACAAGCAGGATGCCCTGACATGCTCCCTTATAGGGCTTGCCCGGGCCGCATCAGCCGGAAAACCGTCCGAGAAGGCGGTTGAGCTCATGATTGATGGCCTTTTTGCCACCGTCACCAACGTCAACTTCGACTCGGGCCGTATCGATGAGCTCAGGTGGGAGATCGAGGATGAAAAGTACAAGCTCGGATGGGCGGAAAACCTTCCCGAGGCTGATCTCTGGAAAGGCGACCCGGATATTGTCTCCCTTCGCTCCACCCTGCTTCTCGGCATACGCGGGATGGCGGCATACGCCCATCACGCCCGCGTGCTCGGCAAGGAGGACGAGGAAGTCAACAACTGGTTTTTCAAGGGAATGCGCGCCATAGGCGAAGAGCATACCGTTGAAGAGTGGCTTGACCTGTTGATGGAATTCGGACACATAAACCTTAAGTGCATGGCGCTGCTCGACGAGGCCAATACGTCCGCATACGGGCATCCCGTGCCTACGAAGGTCTCCACGGTCATCGAGAAAGGGCCTTTCATCGTGATAAGCGGCCATGACCTCCGCGACCTGAAAATGCTGCTGGAGCAGACAGAAGGCAAGGGCATCAACATCTACACCCACGGCGAAATGCTTCCTGCACATGGTTACCCGGAACTCAAGAAATACCCGCACCTCAAGGGCAACTTCGGAACGGCATGGCAGAACCAGCAGAAGGAATTCATCGACATCCCGGCGCCGGTACTCTTCACGACGAATTGCCTCATGCCTCCCAAGCCCAACTACAGCGACAGGATCTTCACCACGGCCGTTGTCGGCTATCCCGGGCTGGTCCATATAAAGGCCGATGAAAACGGGTACAAGGACTTCACGCCCGTCATCGAGAAGGCTCTTGAGCTGGGCGGTTACCCGGAGGACCGCGTTATGACCGGCATCAACGGCGGCACCGAGCTCATGACCGGTTTTGCCAGGAACACGGTCCTGGGCGTGGCAGACAAGGTCATAGAGGCGGTGAAATCCGGCGCCATCAGGCACTTCTTCCTGGTCGGAGGCTGCGACGGCGCAAAACCAGGAAGGAACTACTACACCGAGTTCGTGAAGCAGGCGCCCGCAGATACCGTGATCCTTACCCTCGCCTGCGGCAAGTACCGCTTCAACGATCTTGACATCGGAAGTATAGGCGGCCTTCCGAGGATAATGGATATGGGCCAGTGCAATGACGCCTATTCGGCCATCCAGGTTGCCCTGGCGCTTTCCAGGGCCTTCGGCTGCGACGTCAACGAGCTTCCGCTGACACTGGTTCTCTCCTGGTACGAACAAAAGGCAGTATGCATCCTGCTTACCCTGCTTGCCCTGGGAATAAAGAACATCTACATCGGGCCATCCACTCCTGCCTTTTTCTCCTCCAACGTGCTGAACGTTCTCGTGGAGAAGTTCGGCATCAGGCCCATCAGCACCCCGGAGCAGGATCTCAAGGCAATCCTCGGATAGGGATGCATGCTGATAACATATAAAGCCCCGCTTACGGATGCCAGGCATCCCGGCGGGGCTTTCCTTTTCGCCGCGATTCTCAGTAAAGGTGGTTCTCCACCCCGTTCATGAACTTGGTCCAGTTCACATCCTCCATGTAGAACAGGAACACCATTTCCTGGATCCCGTATTTCTCGATGAACTGGGGTATAGTAAGGCCCGTGGATGATTTGCTGTAGAACCTGGCGTCCACCACGTATATCTCCTCGTAATGGGGCAGCAGGAACGGGACCCATGCGTTGCCGAAGGAATCCTTCATGACCAGGATCTTCTTCCCGTTTTTCACGTCTGTCTTGATTACCGACCAGGTCGCACCGCCGGAGCTCATGAATACCAGGTACTTGTCGCCAGAACCCTCGGCGTAGCTCATGTCTATTATATCGGCGGTTTTCGGCTTGTTACCGTAATACATGACATATTCATGGTTCGTGAAGGGAAGGTACAGGTATATGGTATCCGGGTTCTTCTCCAGTTCCTTGTTGAGCGTCTTTGTGTACGAACTTCCAAGATAACCCTCAATCTTGGCGGTTTCATACCGATCCAGCGGCACGGGCTCCCTGCCGGTGGCCTCCATGAAGGCGCAATACCCGTAATACGCCCCCAGGGCCGTCCAGTGATGGTCCGTCTTGAAGTATATGTACTCATCCTTGTGGCGGTTTAAGGCGTCATATACATTAACCGTCACTATTCCAGGGTCGAGGCGGCTTCTGAGATAGTCCATGGCATCATTCTGGGAGTCGGTGATGTCCGCATACTTCCTGAGCTTAACGAATTCACTGTTGGTGGGCGGTATGACCGAATAAAGCTTTACCTTGTCCCCCAGTACCTCGTGGTACTTGTTCAGGACCTCGGCATAGTAGTCCATGCCTTCACGGTTGAACTTGAAAAGCTGTACGGCCTTTCCGTCCACGATCAGGTAATATGCCACGGTCTCGTCATCCGCGAACTCCCTTGCAGGTTCGGGCGTAGGAGCAGGAGTCGGCGTGGGTTCGGGCGTATACCCGGTTTCGGCTGGTCCCGGTGTTTCCCGTATCTCCCCTGTTTCCGGCGCCGGCCCTGGCGCCGAAGGCGGCGGGGTTTGGCTTGCGGGCGCCGGCGTGGCGGCGGGCGCATCATTAATTGGCGCGTTCTGCTCGCGGGCGACCACCAGGGTAACTCCCGGCTCTCCGAGGGAAAGCGAATCCTTTATATCCCGGCATATCTTCACGATGTTGTCGCGGTTTACGAACGTATCGCTGTAATAGTCCTCAAAATCCCTGAAATAATCGCCGCTGAAAAGCGATTCCCATGTAAGGACGGGTTTTGCCTTAAGCATCCTGTTTTCCAACGTCGATACGGTAGGCTTGTTGAAGTTAAGCAGGTTCGCAAGCCCGAGTCCGCCCAGTATAACCACGAAAGCAATCGCATCCAGCCGAAGTCTTTTCATGACAATCCCCTGATCTCTCAAAACCTGAAGTACAAAAACGGGTTGTAGCTCTGGCCCACAAGGAAAGCCAGGGACAGTACAAGGACCAGTATGTTCAAAACGGGTTTGAAGACATAATCCATGAAGGCGACCCTTGCCCGGTTGTCGCTGAAATAGTCCTTTATGGCGCCATACAGCCTGACTGCAAGCGGCGTCGAGGCAATCGCGGCAATTGCCAGGAACACCGCGTTGCTCCTGAATATTATGGATACCTCGCTGTTGGTGAAAGAGGCGGCATTTCCGAACATCACGCCCAGGAAACGCAATCCCTGGCCCATGTCGGTATGGTAGAAGAACACCCAGCCGATCAATACCACCAGCAGCGTATAAATCCTTGACAGGACCGACGGCAGCCTGTCCAGGATCTTTTTCAGGAAAAACTTCTCCGCGGCGATAAATACGAAATAATAGAGTCCCCAGATTATGAAGTTCCAACTGGCGCCGTGCCAGAGTCCGGTCAAAAACCACACCACCAGCAGGTTCCTGGCAAGGCGCCTGCGGTTTCCTCCCAGCGGGATATAGACGTAATCCCTGAAGAAAGTGCCCAGGGAGATATGCCATCTCCTCCAGAACTCCGTTATGCTTTTTGATATGTACGGGTAATCGAAGTTCTCCTTGTATGTAAAGCCGTACATCCGTCCAAGACCTATCGCCATGTCCGAGTACCCGGAAAAATCGAAGTATATCTGGAAGGCGTACAGCAGGATACCAAGCCATGCTCCGGTCACCGGGAGCCTTGAATAATCCGTATCGAGGAAAGTCCGGGCAATATCGCCGGCGGTGTTGGCGATGAGCACCTTCTTTCCGAGGCCGGCTATGAACCTGCTTACGCCATCGCTGAATCCTGCAGGCGTTACCCGCCTGTTCTCTATCTCGTCGGCAATGTCGATGTAGCGGACTATGGGTCCGGCCACAAGCTGGTGGAACAGGGACACGAAGAGAAGGAACTTTGTAAAGGACTTCTGGGCTTTCACTTCTCCCCTGTACACATCCACGGTGTAGGAGATGGTCTGGAATGTGTAGAATGATATGCCTATGGGAAGCGATATTCGCGGCACGGGAAGGCTGAGGCCGAAAAGATAGTTTATGTTCTCCACGAAAAACCCGGAATACTTGAAAATGCCCAGAAGCAGCAAGTTCCCGGTAACCGACAGGACTACAAAGGCCTTTGCCTTCCATGTCCCGCGGTACTTTTCAACCATCAGGGCATTGAAATAATCGAACACCGCGCTGAATATCATGGCGGTGATCCATACAGGCTCTCCCCATGCGTAGAAAACCAGGGATGATACTATCAAAACCCAGTTTCGCCAGGTCCTGTTCTTGACGATATAGTAGAGAAACAGGTTGACGGGCATGAATATGCACAGAAAGACCAGGCTCGAAAAGACCAAGAAGCAACATCTCCCCTGCAAAATCAATCTTTCCGGTACAGGCCGGATAACCCTGCTTGCGTTACGTGATGCCAGGATACAGCTTCATGGCGGCGGCCTGCGGAAAGATCAACCATATATAACTATAATCCAATGACCTGCAGAAAACAATAGAATGGCGCAAATAACGAGATGTTTCGTTAATACCCGGCAGCCTTCAGTACCATGTTGGCATGCTCCTGCATGTATACCTTCGAGGTGCTGCTGCTGTGGGAGGTGCTGCCTTTAAGGTACAGGTCGAACATGCCATTTACACCGTTGTCGGTAATCGTGTCCGCGCCGTGGGGCATTCCCGAAAGGGATGCCGCGATGTTCATGCCGTTTATATACACCACCACGGCCCTGGGCGACCATCTCCATTCGCCGAAGATCTGCCTCATTATCTCTGTATCGGCCCGGGTGGCCGGCTCTATGTCCGCATGGTTATAACCGCCGATCATGATCGCCTTGAACTGCTTTCCCGTATCCACGTCCACGATGGTGAATGTTTGGTTTCTCTTTATGAGGTATTTCCCCTCGGTATGCCATTCCACGAGCGCGCCCTTCCTTGCAGGAGCCTTGTCCTGCCCGGGCGTTACGGTATAGGTCCTGGGGGCATAGCCCGAGATGGCTATCTTCTCTCCGGCGCTGAACCAATCGTTGGGTTCCCTGTAGTTGTATCTCAGGATATCCTGCACGCTTACGCCGAACTTATTCGCGATGGACGTGGCGGTATCCCCTGGCTGCACGATATAGGTCACATCGGGCCACGAGGTAACCGGCGACGGTTTGCCGGGCGCCGGAGCAGGCGCGGGCGCGGCGGCTCCAGGTATGATAAGCGTCTGCCCAACCAGGATCATGTCCGACGTAAGGTTGTTAACCCTCTTTATTTCTTCAACGCTTGTTCCGTATTGCTGCGCCAGGCGCCACAGGCTGTCCCCGGATTTCACGAGATGGGTACCGTATAAATAAAGCTTCTGGCCCGGGTATATCATGTCGGAGCTCAGGTTGTTTATCTTTTTCAGGTTATCGACCGTCGTATTGTACCGCTTCGCTATGCTCCAGAGAGTGTCGCCGGCGACCACGGTATAAACGCCCGCGGTTGGCGCCTGGTCGGCCTTCTTGTTCACCATCACGGTATTGGTCGAGCTGTCCAGGGTAACCTCATAGCCCAGGTTTTCGGCTATGAACTTCAAGGGCGCGTAGGTCACGCCGTTCACCACCAGGGACCTTGGCATGGAAACCTGCTCCCCGTTTATCCTCGCGACAGACGATCCGCGCATGAACGCAATCTGCACGCCGTTCTTGTTGATGCCCACCGTGTTGGAAGAGTTGTTCCACCATACGCTAGCCCCTATCTTCATGCCAAACTCGTAGAGGTTCACGTATGTCGTGTAGTTGTAAAAGAATGGCTTGCTGTCAAAGGACTGGAGCTGGCCGTTTATGCTTATCCTGGCCGAATAGTCGTAGTTTCCCTGCTGCTGCGCCGCCTGCGCGCCCGTATTCGAAGCGGCCTGGGCCCGGACAGGCGCCACATAGAAGAACGAAGTCAGAAGTAGAGTTCCCACCAGGACTTTCACCATCCGAATCTTTGTATCGGGGAAGTTCTCCGCTATGAAATCGAGGATGTTTTTGTTCAGCCTTTGCCTGTTATCCGGGTCGATCCTGCCGAACTCATCGGCAAACTCCGTGTCGTTCATGCCGGGGTTATGGACGTAAAGCTCCAGGTCATAGCCGTCTTCAACCTTGACCAGGCGATAACTCGAGAATATATCCATAATTCCACTCCCTGTTCTTTCCTCAATGCCTTCTTATTATGATCCGCCCGGGATGCAAATATGAAAAATTCGGGAAAAACTTAAGGGGCACGTTTGGCATGAAAAGAAAAGGCCCGGCCTTAACGCCGAGACCCTGGAAAGGATAAAGGCAACCCGTGAGGGCGAATTCTATGATAAGTATAAATTAATTATATAATTACAGCTATATTAACCTTAAGATTATACTGGTAACAAGAATTGAGCTTCTTAACGGAGATACGGTTTTCTACAGGCAATAGACTACTTCCGGATATTGAACACGAAGAACTGGGACGGTTCTTCCAGGGCTACGCCAATCTCGATATCGGCTATCGGCGGAAGACCCGAGCTTCCTGGTATCTGCCGGTGATCAATCTTTACATAGTAGGCTTCTATCTGGGTATTACCGATTAGCGCGCTGCGCCTCCATTCCCTGTCGAGGAAATCCTCGATGCTGATTTTTATCCTGTTTTGCAGTTCCTGCGTCCATTGCGCGCCTGATACCCAGAACAGGCTGGTGCTTATGGAATCTTTCAGGTAATTGATATATCGCCTGTAGTTGAGCATCTCGTAATCATCGGCCAGGTCGGCCAGGGTGCTGAACTGTTCCACGACATAACCGACGCCCGGCAACTCCTTTATCGGGTTGATCCTCCTGATGGCCAATGCTTTCCGGGCCTGGGGCAAAAGATCCGGTTCCAGCCCGGTTACCCCTACCAGGACTTCGTTGTACGGAAGCTTGTTCGGGCCCCTGATATAATCGTTTCTGGCATAGAGCCCGGCAATAAATCCCCCGGGCGGAACGAGGACGCTCTTCGAATCGGGCCCCGTCACCTGCACCCACGGGGTATAGCATGCCGCATAGCTGCTGATGATTGTGCTCCATGGCGCCGGATGGGGATCGTTTATCGAGGTGTCAAGGATGACCGTCCTGTCACCCAGTTCTTCGCATTGCCTGATCATGGCAAGTTCCAGCCCGTCGCACTGACAGGATACCGGAGAATACAGCGTGGATATGCCCGGGATCTTCCCTAGCGCCATGAGCCCGGTTGCGGGATTGCCGTCCAGGCCGTCATTTCCCAGGTAATCTGCCAGTACCGGCTCATCGCCGTCCGATCCGCCGTTAAGCCAGATGATCTTTCCGGTTGCATCCGGCACTATGCCGGGATCATCCTGGTCGGTTACTTCCAGCCTTATCACCGACGATTTCAGGTTTACCGTGTCCTTGTAATAGTACGGGAAGCCTTCCCTGAGCGAGATATCGTTGTAGACTTCAATTATATCGGCCAGGGTCGGATCGAACCTCCCGGATTTCACGGAAGGGAACTTGTCATAAGCAAAACAGTATACCTCGAGCATGAAGGTTGGGTCCGAATCGGTAGAATTCAGTCCGCCAAGAACCTTCACCGCGACCCGGTTCCCCCACTCTCCCGCGTTGATCGCGCGAACGGTGCAGGCGTTTTTCTTTCCGCTCACCAGGCCGGCACTGGCGGTCTCGGCGGTATTTGAAATTACTCGCGCGACGTAGAGCCTCTTTCCGCCGTTGTCGAAATACCCCTTTACCTCGTAAGGCATGTATGACCGGCAGGGATGGCTGCCGAAAATCCTCGCGTATTCCTCGTAGCTTGAAATCAGTTGCGGGGTTTCGGGCCCCCTTTCGGTTTCGCCGAGAAACCCGGCGGTCCCGAATTCGGCGCCGTAGATCCCCTCGAGATTAACCTCGTTTCCGTCCGCCGCCATTGTCATTAGCGATTCGGCCGTTATTCCGCCCGCCATATAATCGCCGAAAGTGAAAACGGCTTTGTTAACGTGTTCATCCGCTACCTGACTGTTGAAGAAAGCACCTGTGATCAGGACGAAGAGAACAGTCAGCGCGAATACCTTGGCTACCCTGGCCATCATCCTAGCCTCCTGGTGACTCATTCTTCATCTTCTGGTGCCCTTCCAGCCAGTTGACAAACTGCTGCGCCGTCCTTGGCGACCGCCCGTTGTACAGCATCTCCCATTGCAGGGCTTTCTTCCGAAGCACATCCCTTTCGATGCAGATGCCTCTCTTTTGCGCCATCGTCTCAACTATTCCCAGGTATTCCTCCTGGTCCGGGGCAGTGAACGTTATGGTCATGCCGAAACGGTCGGCCAGGGACAGCTTCTCTTCCATCGTATCCGCCGCGTGGATCTCATCGTCGGCCTGGCCGGACAAAAGCCCCATCCTGTCGCTGAACCTCTCCTTTACAAGGTGCCTCCTGTTGGTGGTCGCGTACACGAGGATGTTGGCGGGCCTGCTCTCCAGGCTGCCTTCAAGGACAGCCTTCAGCGCGGTATACGCGCTCTCGTCATCGCTGAATGAAAGGTCGTCAATGAAGATTATAAACTTATGCGGCCTGTTCCGTATAACCCTCAGAATCTGGTTGAAATCGGACAGCAGTTCCTTGGATACCTCGACGATGCGTAAACCCTGTTCATGATACTCGTTTAGGAGCGCCTTAACAGTCGAGGATTTGCCGGTGCCGCGGTCACCGTAAAGCAGCAGGTTGTTTGCCGGGTAACCTTTCAGGAACCGGAGCGTGTTGTCGATTATCTCGTTCCTCTGCTGTTCATAGCCGATAAAATCGCTGAGCCTTATGGGGTCGGGCTCGTCCACTCCCCTTAGGACCCCCCGGCCGTCTCTTCGCTCCCAGATAAATCCCTTGTAACGGGCAAAGATACCCGATCCATGTTTCCTGTAAAAGCCGATCAGCCGATCCGCGCTTTCTCCCCAGGGCTTGCCGGGTTCGAAAACGCCTCGTGTTTTAAGACCGGCGTCCCATTCAGGTAGGCTTTCGATTATATCCTCCGTTTCGCCGGCATGAAACTCCAGCCATGCGGATTTTATCTCGCGCGGTGAAAGATCCGCCGCTTCGCCAAAAATATCAAGCTCTTTTCCAAGAGCCCTCGCCATCCAGTCCGGCAGACCGTCAAAATCCGCCTGCTCCGCCATGCGGCTTACGGGGGTTTCATGGTACATGACGGCATGGGCAAGGTAATCTCCGAAAGAACCCGCATCTGTAAGTCCCAGTTCCAGGCAGCTTGATGCAAGGCAGTGGACAAAATCCGAGTAACTCGAGGCAAATTCCCCGATACTGCCGTTTTCATCACAGGTTTTCTTTAAAAGCTTTATGAACTTGCCAATGACTTCGTTATCCAGGAGGTCCCTTAAGACAGCTAGGGATTCAAACCCTGAAACAAGCCTGTTTATTCGGTTTCGCATCGCGTTTCTCCAGAATCTTTGACCATCCCCGGCAGGATGGTCTTTTATCTTAATATTAAGGTCTGATATGAAAAAAATCAAGAAACCGCGATCTTTAATAATTTGTTTACAAATAGATCAAAGATTTTTAATAAAGAGATATTAGAATATAATCCTGCCAGAATAGATAAAGATAATCTGGCGTGTTCAGCCAATGTCCTCCTGGCATCCAGGGCACATCGACCCAGGCTGGCCTTCCGACAAAATCACACTTCTTGTTTGCCATAATACCAAGATGGGTTGAATTCATGTGCCTTGGGTTGCTTCTTTTTTATCTTCATGCATACCTTCAAAAAACCCCGGCGTTTGTCTTTACCGCCGGGGTTTTCTCATTCTTTCTGGCTGATATTCCGCTGCCTTGCCAATCATATGGCATTAGGCACGCTTGCGGCTTTCGACTCAGGCCTCGGGCTGCGCGGCGGCCGTCTCCTTGATATCTTCCACAGGAGGCTCTGCCGCCTCGTCCGGCTTCTTTATTTCCTTCACGAGGTAATCGGGAAGCTCCAGCCCTGCCATCCTGTAAAGCTCGCTCATCGGCGGGATGGACTTCAGCAGGCCGGAGATGAAGTTTGCCGTCGAGGGGGCGCCGTCCTTGCCGCCCATGTTGTCCCAAACCGTGACCTTGTCGATCTTGAGGTTTTTCACGGCCTCGACCTGGATCTTCATCAGGTCTTCCATCTTGTCGGCCAGCAGCAGCCTCATGGCGTCGACAGCGTTTCCGCCGGCGGCCGCGACAAGCTGGGCGAAACCCTGGGCCTGCTTGGTAAGGATCTCCTGGATACCGCGGGCCTGCGCTTCCATCTTCATGAATATGGCATCGGCCTCACCCTTGGCCAGCCTGCGCGTCTCCTCGGCCTTGGCCTCGGCTTCGAGTTCGATGCGCCTTTTCTCGATCTCGGTCTTGACCAGGATATCAGCTTCCTGGGTAGCCTTCTCGCGGGCTGCGCGGGCAAGCTCTGCCTTTTCTTCCGCGGCGTACGATTCCTGGAGAGCCAGGGCCGCCTGGATCCTCTCGGCAGCGGTAGCGCGCCTCAGCGACTCTGCCTGTCGTTCGCGGAGGATGGCGTTGGACTGGGCTATCTCGGCCTGGGCCTCGTTCTCTCCCTTGATCGCCTCGGAGTTCGCCGCGGCCACCTGGATCCTCTGGTCCCTGATGGCATTGGCCTCACCGATTGAACCGTCCCTGTTCTTCTCGGCGACCGACTTCTTGGCATCGTTGATAGCCTTGGCGGCGGCTTCGCGACCGAGCGCCTCAATGTATCCCGACTCGTCGGTGATGTCGGTAACGTTCACGTTGATAAGCCGAAGCCCTATCTTCTTAAGTTCTGTTTCCACGTTCCTCGATACGGCTTCAAGGAACTTATCGCGGTCGGTGTTGATCTCCTCGATATCCATCGTCGCGACGACAAGGCGAAGCTGTCCGAAGATGATATCCTTGGCCAGTTCCTGTATCTCGTTCAGCTTGAGGCCAAGCAGGCGCTCAGCGGCATTCTGCATGACCCCCGGCTCGGTGGAAATACCAACCGTAAACCTGGAAGGGACGTTAATCCTGATGTTCTGGCGACTTAACGCGTTCTCCAGGTCAACGCTGATGGATATGGGCGTAAGGTCCATGTACTCGTATGCCTGAATGATTGGCCATATGAACGCGGCGCCGCCATGGATGCACTTTGCGGCCGCGCCATCCCTGCCTCCCACTTTACCGTAGATGACCATGATCTTGTCAGACGGGCACTTGCGGTAGCGGGAGACTATGAACAGGAACGTAAACAGGACGAGGATAGCGACAACGCTGATAAGGGTCACAGTCTCAAGCATGATCAAATCTCCTCCATTTTTTTATAATCATTCGGAAACAGTTATTTCATCGTTCGGTACAACGATCAGCGCGTTATCTTCCGTAATACCCGTAACCAGGACCGATTCCCCGGTTTTCAGATCACGGTCCGCGCTGGTGGCGGCCTCGAATTCGCAGAGACGGTCCTGCACGATTACACTGACCTTGCCGCGCCCCCTGTTTTCGGCCGGTATCGGGATATACACCTCGCCGATCTTCCCAATGGCATTGCTGATTCGGATGGTTCCGCTGTACTGGAGCCTCAGGGCGATCCGGATCGACCAGGTTACAAAATACAGCGCGGCCCAGCCTGCCATAACGGACAGCAGCACGACCGCCGGAAGCGACAGGTCCATGCCTCCCAGCACGACTCCGGTCCATCCGCCGACCGCGAAGAACGCGACTATGCTTCTCAAGGTAAGGAGCTTTACTTCAGCCGTGTCATGTACAACGGTTGGATCATGGGTATCAGCCGCTTCGCCGGCCCCGGCCGCATCGATTCCGGCCGAATCGATATCGGCCGAATCGGCTCCGTCCAGGCCGTCGGCGTCGATTTCGCCCTGGGTGGCATCGCCGTTGCCCCCGGACATCCCTATAATGAACAGTATGACCTGGATGATAAGGACGAGTGTAGCCGGAATGGCAAAGCAGGTGAATACTTGCTGCAGCAGGTTTAGTCCGTTCCACCAGTTCACCATTGTTCCGCCCCCCTTTCTTTTTCTTTATCCGGCCGGCTTCTATACCGCTAAGAAAGATAATCGCTGAATTCTATGGCGACCGCCTGGTCCAGCTTCTGCCCGGGAGATGTTTCGCAGACCTTGCATTCCTGGGACAGGATAATGGGAAGCTGGATTATGAAGGTGCTCCCTTCCCCTATCTTGCTCTCCAGGAAGACATCCCCGCCAAGCGCGGACGCGATCTTCTTTACCAGCGACAGCCCCAGGCCGGTGCCCCCGGTCTGCCTTGCCAGCTTGTAGTCCGCCTGGCCGAAGCATTCGAATACCAGTTTCTGCTTGTCTTCCGGTATCCCGATGCCCTGGTCCCTGACCATGATGCGCGCATACTCCCTTGAGCCCGAGCAGGTTTCCGATACCGAAACGCTGATCTCTCCGCCGGCCGGGGTAAACTTTATGGCATTGGACAGAAGGTTAAGGAGCATGCGCTCGAACATATCCTCGTCCAGGGCGATTACAAGGCTCTCCTGCGCGGAACTGAATTTCAGGCTGATATTCTTCTGCTGGGCATAGAGCCTGACCGACTCGGTTATCTCCCTTGCTAGGCTCACGATATCAAGGTTTTTCCTGTCCAGCTTTATGGCGCCCGCGTTGAGCCTCGATATATCCAGGATGTTGTTTACCAGCCTGAGCTGCTTGTTGGTATACTGTTTGATCCTCTTCAGGAAACCCTTGCACTGGTCGCTCAGTTCAACGCCGCACAGGTACTCGATGGCCTGGACGGCGGAACTTATGACCGCCAGCGGTGTCTTGAGCTCATGGGCTATGAACAGGACATAATCGTCCTTTGCCTTCAGGGCTTTCCTGAGTTCTTCCTTTTCCGCCCGTTCCTGCTCCAGCAGCCTTTCATACTTCTCCCTCAGGGACTTCGCGCCGTTTTCCGTGGAATCGGCCGTATGGATCGAAACGATGGTTTCGTCGGAGGCCCCGCATTCGGAAAAGGAAATGTATACTTCCTCGGGAATCATCCAACGGTTGAAGATAAAGCAGTGCAGGTTTTCAGACTTGCTTATCAGCTCGGGTTTCTCCAGGGTCGCCTTAAGATCGTTCACAAGGAGTTCCTCAATGGTCTTGCCCGTAACCATCTCCGGCATGTAGCCTGTCAGGGAGGTAAAGCTTTGGCTGACATTCTTGACAAGCCCATTTCTCAGTGTGATAGACGTGCCGTTCTCCCGTTCTTCAGGATTCTGTTTCATGGCCCTATCCTCCATTATATATGGTTTACCCCCAATGTTTCCCGGCAAACGCTTGGTTTGCAGTTATACTCGGCAAGCGCCACGCTGATAAGATGCAACATTCTCATTATATAGCACAATGTAATAATTTACCATACCTAAATTTCATTGGATGCGTCCAAATTTTAAATTTTTAATTATCGCTGATTTCCTCGTATATCCGGCTGAAAACGTCCCTGCTTATGATATATATGTCACGGAGGTTGTCTTTCCGCGCCACAAGGTAGTCGCCGGGTTTGGCGAGCATGTATGTATCCCTGTCCCAGATCGTGAAGACCTTCGTGGCCCTCGCAAGCGGCTTCGCCAGTATTTTCACGTCACTCCTGCTGATGCACTTTTTCGCCCTGTTCCTGAGGCTGATGCTTTCGCCGGTGATCTTGTTGCGGATGCTTGGGAAATACTCTGCCGCAAGGGTATAGGGCTCGTCGGTTATGGTATAGCCGCTTTCGAGCGTATCCCTGGAGATTGGGCTGACCTCCCCCCTTATGTCTATCATCAGGTACAGGTCGTCGCCCGAAACCAGGTCGTCGTAGTCGCCCTGCATGGTCCTGACCAGCATGGGCGTCCCCTCGGGCAATACGTCCGAGCTCCTGATATACCCGCAGGTAACCGGGAGCCTCCTGTAGCTTTTCATCTCGGAAAAATCGATCTCGTACCTGTCGGCGTAGATGATATCAAAGCTCGAATAATACTCGCTTATCCTGGAAAGAAGGTACTCGTCCGCGTTGATGCTGGAATATTTCTCCTCGAACTCCTGGTGGCTGATGAAACCGCCTGCCTTTTCGGCGTGACCCCCGCCTGAGCCTATATCGCTGGCAAGCCAGGCCGCAAGGTCGCTGGCCATGATTTCAGGGGACGAACTTCGCACCGAGTACTTTATGCCGTTGTTCATCTCGCAGTACGCCACGCATACGTCAATTACGTCCACCTGGTGGGCCAGGTCGCTGATATACCCCAGGAGGTTGGGGTCGCACGGATTGGTCTTTATCACGGCAAACCGGTTCTTCCTGTTGTACGAGGTGCGGATGAGGGCCATGCCCGCGGTTTCAAGATCCCGGAGAGAAAGGTTGCTGTTCTTCAGCTTGCGGATAAGGTTCTTGTCGACCGCGAGGCTGTCCCTCATATCGCGGTCCACTGGGTGGTTGAGCTCGGCAAATCCGTTGGTGTCGCAGAAAAGGCCATACCAAAGGGCGGTTGCCACCTCCGGAAACCTGTTGACATCGAAGCCCTCCGCCTGGAGCATATCCCATACAAGGGTCGAGCAGCTTCCCAGGAAGTTCCTGATCTCCATAAGGGGCACATCGGATATCTCCTGCCGGTGGTGATCTATGATGGCGATGCTCCTCGCGTCGAACTTCTTCACGTTCCCCGCCCCGTACTGGCAGTCAACCGTTATGAGAAGCCCGTCGAAGCCGCCGATGGATTCAACGTATTCAATCGGGATATTAAGTTCCTTTATCATCATGAGCAGGTTCGGCTTTGAGATCGCCGCACGGCCGTTGTAGATCAGCCTGGCATCCTTTCCATTTTCCCTGAACCAGGTCAGAAGCGCGAATCCCGACGCAATGGAATCAGGGTCAGGATCGTTGTGGCACTGGATGATGACGCTGTCGTAAGCCAGTAAATCCGAGAGTCTCATTCATGCCGCCTCCATCCGTCGCTATGTGGTTCCGGGGCATAATTCCATGGCATGCCCCGCTTACTCTCTAACATATATTAAACCGGACCGGAAATGCAAGTGCATTCCGAGATATGCCGCAAAGCCATGAGGAAGTGCAGCCATGTCTGAAGTGTTGAAGGGTTATAAAAAACCTCTCATAATACTTGCTTTGGCATTCGTTTCTATCCTGGGGTTTCTTGCCGTTTACCGGCACGCCAGGACGGAATACTTCATGGGAGCCCGGGTGCATCCTGCCATAGCAGGCGATGAAGATCATGATGGCATAAGAGCAGCCGCCGACAGGGCCGGCGACGTCTCCGAGCGCTTCCACAGGCCGTCAAGGCGGCCTGCGCTGAACACCAAGTACTCGTTTCTGGATCTCCAGAACACCTATGAAACCGTGCCCGTCTTCAAGAACCCGGAGGATCTGATAAAGGCCTATTACGGCCTTCTGCGCGAGGCATCCAACATGGACGGTTATCATGGCGGCTGCGGCACCATAGGCTTTCACAAGGAGCCCTACCCCTACGCGTGGAAGCTCCTGACCGACGAATACAGGAAGGAACTGCCGCTCGAGGAATTCATCAAATCGTTCAGTGGAACAGGTCATACAACGCTGTTAAAGCTTCTCCCGGCCTGGGCGCCTCCCGGAACTCCCGAAAACGTCCTTTACTACATGGCGGAGATCGAGGTTATAACCGGACCAGGGATCACGGACGAAACCAGGAACAAGCCGCAGCCGGGCTATTTTGCCTATTACTACGGGCTCATAACCGTCGAGGATACCGGCAAAAACGGCTGGAAGATAAAGAGAATAGACTATATCCCCGAGGACTTCCTCTGCGCGCCCTACCACGGCTGGCACTGGGACGCGTCATCCCTCGTGGAGATCATCCACGGCAACCTGTACGGCCTTGTGGACAGGATTGTTTCCGTTGACAGGCACGACTGCCAGTACTATGTTTACGCGTCCGGGGACGGCCGGGAATACAGGTTCGATTTCGTAAGGCTTTCAAACGGCGAGGATATATTGCTTCGCGAGAATATCAGGTTCGCGGGCGTCTGGAAGGAAACCAACCTCCTCAGGGAGAGCGAACAGGTTTACAAGCTCTCGGCCTTAAACCCCAGACTAAAGTAATCATTCTTATTCTTTTTCGAACACCGCCTTGATCTCAAGGAATGTCTCGGGGACAAAGGTAACGGACTGCCCTTCCATGAATCCCAGGTTCGTATCCCATCCGGCAAAGCGGTATCCCGGCGCAGGCACGGCCTCCAGGGTTACCGGTATGTCCTCCATGAGAACGCCGTTCCACCTGGAACCCTTTATCTTGATGTCATTGCCGTTAAACCTGACAATCCCGGCCTCGGGTTCGGACAGTTCCAGCGAAATCTTGAAGCTTTGAAGGCTGAAGTAATTCCTGAGGTCGCGGACTATGAACCTTTGCCTTTCCAGGCCAAAGCCTATGAGGGCATTGGTCTTGCGCTTCCATTCGTCAACGCTTCCGTTGTTGATCATCCAGCGCTCCACGTGCTCCTGCATCGCTGGCTCTATTACCGCGCGCATCTCGAGCACGCGTTCGGTCACGTAATCCGGGCTGAACCTGGTGTTCAGGAGATCCACGAACGTCGTTATGAACCTGGTCCTGAACTCCTCGTTCTTAAGCAGTGAGCGCAGGAGCGCGGTGGACCAGTCGGGGTTCGGCCACTCCGTTCCGCCCTCCTTCGTGGCAAATTCCAGGGTCTTGTGCGTTACCGTGGAATGTATGTCGTACAGTGCAAAACCGAAGTCGGTATCATAAAGGAGCCATCTCCAGCGCCCGTCGTGTCCCGGAGGGGCATCGGGGTCAATCTCGTCGGTACGTTTCCTCCAAACCTTAACGTTGTTCCCGGGCCAGTCGGTGTTTCCGAAATATATCTGGGCCGCGTGGTATACGATGAAATTGTCGATGTCTATCCTGCCGGCGACATATTCGTAGTTCTCCCGGACCGACAGGTCGTTCTCTCTCGCGAATTCAATGAGGTCGTTGAACTCCTTCGCATCCTCCTCGACGCCGTAATAGAGCTCCATACCGTACGGGCTGGACTTGCCTTCCAGGATCGCGATGTCCTTGAAATCCACGCCGTAGTGGTCATGGATATAATACTCGTTAATGGCTTCCCGGATATTGTAGATGCCCCAGAACTCCCCGTTTATGAACACGATACAGGGCCTGTAGGCCTGGGTGTCCACGCCGAGCCCTTCAACCAGGCTCTGCATCAGGGCATCCCGCATCATGGTTGATTCCCAGTCGTTCCCCGAGCTTCTGAGCAGGATCTGCTTGAAGGTGGTCAGGGGTTCCGAGGGATTCCCACTCTTTACGAGGCCCGGGAAAACGGGATACTCGATTGTATCGGACTCGTCATACCGCTTGCGGGCGATCACGCGCAGGGGTTTGTGACGGTTGGACCGGCTCCATCCGCCGAAGGTCCGGATTCCCACGTTCTGGGTGAAACCCACGGTTCCATCGGCCTCAAAGAACGTGATTGTCGCTTCCCTCTCCCATTGCATGCCGTGCTGGTTGTAGTTGCCGGGCGTGCTGCCGTCCACTGCCGCGCCGGGATTATCTTTTAGCCAGTCGCTCATGACCTTGCCCTTCATGAAGATGCCCGTGTAGTAGTCAAAAAGATTGACCGGGTCGGTTACAAGGGATATGATCGGGAGCTTGTAGCGCTCGGCCATGTCCTCGTCGACGAAATATGTATGTGTCACGATATCGCTGGCGATCTCATCCGACACGAAGGCCCTGGCCCTCACCACCGTGCCCTTGAAAACCTTTTTCACGGGCGGCAGGTCATAGATCGCGATCCCGGTTTTCGCCGAGTAGTGATTGGGCTTGTCCGCTCTTGACTCTATAAGGATGGGTTCCTCGTAGACGGGAGACTCCGCGGTGGGCTCCGTCCCGTCCAGCGTATAGCGGATAACGGCGCCTGGATAGCTGCAGCTGAGCTCAAGTTCGAAGCTTTCGCTGAAAAAGCCGCTCTCTACCGAAAACTCCGGCGCCGGAACATACGCGATATACGGCGTGAGGTCCGGTATGGCGTCGGAATTGACTCTTCCCGGCGTAGCCTCTGCGAGGAAGGAAAAGCCCGCGCCGCCGGGCACCCTGCCGAAAGATGTGTCGGGAATGGTCCTGTCCAGGCGCACCGAATCCACGACCGTGCCCGACGGGTTTGACAGGGTTATGACCTCACCGGCGCTGATACTGAAGTTCGTATGGATCCCCGCATTGGTAACCCTGTCCTTGCCGTCGCACCATACCAGCAGGTATTCGCCCGGCATGATCTTCACGTCAGGAAAAGTCCACAGGTTGGGGATATTCTGCTTATCCGACAGGCTGTAGCCGAAAAGGTTCACGGGCAGGTTCCCCGGGTTGTAGAGCTCGATCCAGTCCCCGGAATCCCCGTCCTCGTCGGTAATGCCTGTGTAGTTTTCCGCCATTATCTCGTTGATGACGACGGCCGGTTCAACGTGCCCCGATACGGCCGCCGAACCCCCGGCAATAAGATCGCCCATGCTGAGCGCGGAAAGGGCCAGCATGGCCGCCGTGACAAGAATCAGGCACAGCCATCTTTTTTTCATGGCGCCTGCTTTATACTCATTGTAATTTTTCGCTAAATCCTTTTTATCCTGGGCGTTTTGCTTCATATAAGCGATACCGTCCTTTTTCATCCAATGCTTTAATCATACCATCATTTCCGCCAATGCACAAACAGGTATGCCGAAAGCGACCAGGAAAATTTACGGCCGCGGCGCCATATACTGATACAGCGCAATAAAACACCGGTGCTGTTTCATGCAATCAAGATACATCATCGCAATCGCGGCCATCGCCCTTATCTTTCTGCCCATGCGGGGAAACACCTATATTTCCGGGCGCTCCGAGCCATTGAACAAGGCAGAGACCGCAGTATTTGCCTCCTTTCCGGCGGCTGCGGGCATCGCTCTTCCGGTACTCCAGCCTCAGCCTGAACCGGATCCGGGCCGCGAGGAAGGAAGCCTGCCCCATACCCCGGCAGGGCAACCGGGAGAAAATTCCGGCAAAACGTCCTCGTCCCAGCCATCCGTGGAGGATGCAGGCCTGACGGAACCAGGCGGCAATACCGATACGCCGGTTTCCCACGGTGAAAGTCCTGCCCCGAAAACGGAAGAACACCCCGCCGTTAACCCGGATAAAACTCCTGGCGAGGATGAGGTCATCGTCCGCGACTTTCCGCCGCCCGACCCCGACACCGAGAAGTACGACATTTTCAAAAGCGAGGTCCAGGCCATCATCGAGGAAGCCGAGCGGCTTTCCGGCATCAGGACGGTATACGGCGTTTTCGTAATGGATCTTGCAAGCAACTTCATATGCGGTGTAAACGAAAACCTCACGAGAATAGACCCTTACGACAACATGAAGGAAGGCTGGTTCAACAGCGCATCGGTGGTCAAGCTCTTCCAGGGGTACATACTCTGCGACATGATGCGCCGTGGCGAGCTCAGCCCGGAAGAGACATACCACGACCCTGTAACCGGGAGGAGATTCAAGCTCCTTAAAATGATAAAGGACATGATAAGCTACAGCGACAACAATTATTCCAATGCCGCCTTGAGGCTGGTAGGGAACCATAAGTCCAACGAGGTCCTGGACCGTCTCGGCATATATGACAGCAGGATATACGGCGAGATGTCGGGGGCCATCGGCTACAGCAGGGAAAACAACCTGAAAAAATACGGAACGGTAAAGCGCTGCGCCCGGATCACGCCCAGGGATGCCGGGCTTATCCTGTACAACGTGTATGCCAACAGGGAAACCGATATCTATATGAAAACCCTGGACGAAGCCCTGAAGGGCAATATCTACAACACCCGCATACCCGTTGGCGTTAAAAAGGTGAACCCGGATTACGTGATCGCGCATAAGACCGGCACGAACTCCCAGCTTGGAGTGTACAACGACGCGGGCATCATCTACTGCAAGCGCCCGTTCATCCTGGTCGTCTTCACCGAGTCCACCTCATCCGGTGCGGGCCAGGGCTTCATACGGATCCTGGCGGAGAAACTGACCCGCTATTTCGATTCCCTTGCGCCGGACGTCACTCAACAGGTTTGATCTCGATCCAGATCTTTAGGTTCTCGGCCAGGATGAGCTTCTTCACGAAAAGCTGGTATTGGCCGTTGTCCAGGCGGAAGATGCGCTTGTCGGCAACCTCGAGTATCATCTCGGCGTCAAGGTTTTTGACCTCTTTTCCGAGAAGAGAGCTGTATTTTTTCTTAAGCTCGTTCTCAAACAGCAGGAGGTCGGCCCCGTCGTCCTCGCAGATGAACACGATATCCACCGACTTTACTATGTACCTGCCCGTGTTAACCGCTTTTTCAAGCTGTTCCAGCTTAGTGTCCTTCTCGGCGATGACGCTTTCCAGGTATGCGTTCATCCTGTGGAAGCTCTCCAGGCGGTAGCTCACTATCGCGGTCATGACGGCAATTCCCAAAAGCGCGCCGGTAATCAGCCCGGCGTAAAAGCCTGTAAGGACCGCCGGCCTTTTCGTCCTTATTCCCGCCATAGGACACCAAGCCTTTGGATGAGCCTGATATACCCATAGGCCGCGTTTGCCCCGAGAAGCGCCGTGACCACGTGCGCGCCCTGCTTTACAATGGACAGGAACTCGCCCTGCAGCAAACCCTTTTCAATCGCCTTGAACGAGGAAAATGTATCGCCGAGGGCTATGGCCATGGCCCAGATCTTTATGGAACCCGCAATGTCCATCATGGCTTCAAGTGGAGGCTTGTTTGCCAGGATGGCGCTTATCCCGGCAAAGACGCTCGCTCCTATGACAACGCCGAAAGCGACGAGGAAATTGCGAAGCAAGCTAGCTACGAATGGAGGCAAGTTTTAGGCTCACCCCCTTAAGAAGGCTGTCTCTTATACACTATGACCGGCGCCGCCATATTATACAAGCCCGTGTTATACCGGAAAAAGGCATAAAAAAGGGCCCTCGGAAATACAAGAGGGCAAAGATCAAAATTCCCAGTAGGGACCTCTTTTATTTTACCACCTGACTGTAACAAAAAACAATATTTTTCATTTAAATGCATTCCGGGCCGCCATGTGCCCGAAAAACATGTTGACATGAGGCCTGAATAGTTATAAATATTGTATTAGCACTCTCGCATGAGAGAAAAAACATGCGGCAAAGGGGCCGTATCATATGAATGTGATTATCAGGGATACCTACGAAGAGATGAGCAGGTACGCGGCTGGTATTATTGCGTCCCTGGTCAGGCAAAAGCCCGATTGCGTCCTTGGCCTGGCTACCGGCAGCACTCCCATCGGCACGTACCGGGAACTGGTGCGGATGCACAAGGAAGAAGACCTTGATTTTTCCCAGGTCAAAACCTTCAATCTTGACGAGTATCTCGGTGTCGGGATGGACCTTGGCAAGCCCTACAACATGGATCAGAGCTATGCCAGGTTCATGCACGAGGAACTGTTCAAGCATATCAATATTAAGAAAGAAAACATCCATATCCCTGACGGTCTTACCAAAAATCCCGAAGAATTCTGCAAGGCTTACGAAGAGGAAATCAGGAAGGCCGGCGGCATAGACCTCCAGCTTTTAGGCATAGGCCGCGACGGCCACTGGGCTTTCAACGAACCCGGCTCCTCCCTGGCCTCCAGGACACGGGTGGAGGTCTTAACCAAGCAAACCCTCGACGACAACTACGAGAGCTTCTATAAAAAGGCTGGGATCCCGAGGGACCAGATGCCCCATTTTGCAATCACGATGGGGATCGGCACCATCCTTGAAGCCAGGAACATACTGATGCTGGCAAATGGCAGGAGAAAGGCTTCTGTCGTTGCAAAGGCCCTCGAGGGGCCCGTAACATCCCAGATCACGGCCTCTGCCATCCAGCTTTTCAAGGGCGGTGTCACAGTCGTGCTCGACAGGGAAGCGGCGTCGGAACTGAAAAATGTAGAGCATTACATACACAGGGAAAAGCTTCTCGGCACATTCTCCTTTAACAGTATAAACGAATAATCGCAAGGGACCGGGTAAATTCCGGTCCCTTTTTAAATCGGTTCTATAATAAATGTTGGGGTGCCGAAGGGAAATAACTTCGGTGCTCCGACATTTTTTTGTAAATAAAGAGAGCATGGAGATGAAATCTCGAGTAAAATGGAGTTGCCAAACCTACCCA
>Ga0134100_1001049_pt1 | contig 27893 bp, 34 predicted proteins | sample 11_taG_2_FD_94444 | JGI IMG/M metagenome (GOLD analysis project Ga0134100, IMG submission 94444) | Switchgrass degrading microbial communities from high solid loading bioreactors in New Hampshire, USA - 11_42_5_180_A3 metaG | ecosystem: Engineered > Bioreactor > Semi-continuous > Anaerobic >...
GGGGCCGCCTGACCGCCCGTCACTGACACTGATGGAGGTTCTGGAGGACCGGCTGGGCCCCCTGGGGATCCCGGTGCTCTACGGCTTCCCCTGCGGGCACGGGCCGCACCGGGCCACGCTGCCGCTGGGCGTTCGGGCCCGGCTGGACGCGGCGGTCGGGGCCCTCACGATCCTGGAGCCGGCTCTGGCCACGATGTAGGGCGTCGTTCCCACTGGGGCAGCCCTGTGGCCGCTGGCACTTCGTACGCAGGCGCCGATGGTCGCGGCGGTGCGCCGGGGCATGCGCGTGAGGTGGCCGGCCGCCAGCCGCCCCGTGCGAGAACCGCCATCAGCCCCCACAGGCGGAGCACCAGCCGTGGCATCATCCGGGGGCCAGGTCAACCAGATTGCCGCGAGGCCCAGGAGCATGGGCGCACTGCCTTCACGGGGTCACCATCGCGCCCTCTTCGCCATGGACAAAAGGTTTGTCCCATATCATACATATCTGAATGCAGGCCGCGTGGGATTCTCATGCAGGGCCGACGCTGGGTGGGGGTGACGGGATGGGCGGGCTCCTCATCGCCTTGATCTGGATCGCCTCGATCGTCCTCTTCTTCTGGGTCTGGGGAGATGCAACCGATCGGCACGGCCAGAACATCGGGTGCCTGTGGGCGCTGGCCGTGCTGGCGCTGGGGCCGATTGCGATTATCGCGTACCTGCTTTTCGGCCGTTCCAACGACTAGACCGCACTCTCGGCACGGCGGTCATCACCGCCCGTGCAGGCTCCTGGGCCCCGCCGTGACCAACGGCGCCGCGTCCGGAGCCGTGAGTTTTCCGGGGACAAGCCGGAGTCGGGGTAGTCCCGCCCCCATGCAGGTCGCAACAGGCGCGCACCCAAACACCTACAGAGAGAACGAGGAAGGAGACGATGCCATGCCACAGAGCAAAGTCATCGCAGCACTCTCTGCCGTACGGGGCGTCGAGGCCATCGCCCTCGGCGGCTCCCACAGCCGCGGGGAGGCGGGGCCCCAGTCGGACTACGACTTCGGCCTCTACTACCGCGCCGGTGCGCTCGACCTGGAGGCGCTTGACCGCGCACTGACGGCGCTGGACGACGGCCACCGCACCGGACTGCTCCACCCACCCGGGGACTGGGGTCCCTGGATCAACGGCGGGGCCTGGCTCACCGTGGACGGGGTGCCCGTAGACATCCTGCTGCGGGAAATCGGCAAGGTGGAGGAGACCCTCCGCGACTGTCTGGCCGGGCGCGTGACCGTCGATTTCCAGTCGGGCCACCCTTTCGGGTTCGTCAACACCATCTACGCCGCCGAGACCCATTACGGCAAGCCGCTTTGGCAGTCTCCCGCGGCTCCGCTCGACCGGCTGAAGGCCCTGCTGTACGCTGAGGGACCGTACCCGCCCCGCATGCGGGAGGCCACGGTGCGGCGCTTTCTCTGGGAGGCCTGGTTCGCCCTGGCGTGCGCCCGCAAGGCGGCTCACAAGGGCGACTTTCACTACGCCGAGGGGTCTCTGTTCCGGGCGGTCGGGGCGTGGGTTCAGGTGCTTTACGCCCTCAACAACCGCTACCTGATGAACGAGAAGGGCGCCCTCGGCCGGGTGCGGGAACTGGAGCGCCGTCCGGCCGAGATGGAGTCCCGCGTGCGACAGGCGTACCGGCTGCTGGCCGACGGGGCGGCGGCGGACGCCTACGAGATCCTCGACGCCCTCCACGGGGAGATCCAGGGCCTGGCGCAGGAGTTCGAGCCCGTTCAGACCGAGATTCGCTGATCGGGCGATTCACGGCGGTCTGAGGGGTCACCCGCATATGGAAAGGGCCAGCCTCGGCAAGAAGAGGCTGGCCCCTGCGCGCTGGATTTCCGGCCCTGTTCCACTTATCTTATTCCGCCTCATTATCGGTCTAATTTGGTTTTGTTGCTTTGCAAGCGGCGCCGCCTCGCTTATACTAACCCACTAAAGGCGTAAAGTGAGAGGAGTCACGAATGGGGGGAGAGAAATGGGCGGCGCTCAGAATCCGTTTCTGATCGCACAGCAGCAGATCCGGAACGCGGTGGTGGCGTTGGGTGAGAGCGAGGAGCTGTACGAGCTCCTCAAGGCGCCGGCCCATTTCGTCGAGGTGCAGATCCCGGTGCGGATGGACGACGGCGGCGTCCGGGTGTTCACCGGGTACCGCAGCCAGCACCTCACGACCCTCGGGCCGGCCAAGGGTGGCATTCGGTTCCACCCCGCCGTGACCGCAGACGAGGTGAAGGCCCTCTCCATGTGGATGACCTTCAAGACGTCTGTGGTGGGCCTGCCTTACGGCGGGGGCAAGGGCGGTGTCGTGGTTGACCCGCGCAAGCTGAGCCAGGGTGAGCTGGAACGGCTCGCCCGGGGCTACGTGCGGGAGATCTGGCCCTTCATCGGCCCGGACAGGGACATTCCCGCTCCAGACGTGAACACCAACGCGCAGATCATGGGCTGGATGCTCGACGAGTACGAGAAGATCGTCGGCCGCAGCTGCCCCGGCGTGATCACCGGGAAGCCCATCGCCCTCGGCGGGTCGCTGGGGCGCAACGAGGCGACCGGCCGGGGCGTCGTGATCACGATCCGCGAGGCCATGGAGTACCTGGGCCTGCGGCTGGAAGGCGCCCGGGTGGCCATCCAGGGCTTCGGCAACGCCGGGCAGTTCACCGGCCTGCTCCTGGAGGAGCTGGGTGCGGTGGTGGTGGCCGCCAGCGACAGCCGGGGCGGCATTCTCTGCCCGGGCGGCGTCCGGGTGGCTGACCTCATCGCCCACAAGCAGGCCACGGGCAGCGTAGTCGGGTTCCCGGGCAGCCGCGCCACTGATCAGTACGGCGTGCTCACCGCCGACTGCGAGATCCTGGTGCCGGCCGCGCTGGAGAACCAGATCGACGCCGAGGTCGCCCGGGGCATCCGGGCCCGGGTGGTGGCCGAGGCGGCCAATGGCCCCACCACGCCCGATGGCGACCACGTGCTCGCCCAGCGGGGCATCTTCGTGATCCCCGACATTCTGGCCAACGCCGGCGGGGTGACCGTTTCTTACTTCGAGTGGGTGCAGAACCTGAACCAGTTCTACTGGACCGAGGAAGAGGTGAACGCCCGGCTCGAGCAGAAGATGGTGGAGTCGTTCCGGCAGGTGGTGGCCACGGCCGAGCGGCACGGCGCCTACACCCGGACGGCGGCCTACATGTACTCCATCCAGCGCATCGCCGAGGGGCTGCGGGTGCGGGGGCTGCTGCAGGCCCCGGCCCGACAGCTGCGGGTTGCGGCCGGGCAGTAGCGGAAAAGAGGAGCCAGGGGGAACAGGGCTGCTCACAGGCAGGTTGCGCTGCCGGGGCAGCCCTTTTCACGTCTGCGACGGCGCTCTCGCCACAGGTTTCCGCCCGGCAGCGACGGGAATTTGCCCGGCGCCGGCGAATGAGTAGGTGGGTTCGCAAAATGCCGGCGCGTGTTCCGCCGCCGGCGAACGGGAGGTCATAGCTATGGTTGAACGCCTGACGGAACCCATCACCCCGATTCCCGAGCGCAGCGTGCGGACCCTGCCGGGCTGGCTGGGCCTTCTCATTGCCATGGCGGCGATGGCTGTCTCGATCTGGCTCTTCGTCCTGGGGCTGATCCCGACCGACAGGGGAGCGAGCCCGTCGCCGTTGCTCCTGGTGACCAGCACCGTGCTGTTTGTCGCCTCGCTGGTTCTTCTCAACGGCCTCTTCATCGTGCAGCCCAACCAGGCCGAGGTACTGATCCTCTTCGGCCGGTACATGGGCTCGGTGAAGTCTGACGGGTGGTACTTCGTCAACCCGCTGGTGAGCAAGCGGAAGGTCAGCCTGCGGGTGCGCAACTTCACCTCGCCGCAGCTCAAGGTGAACGACGCCGACGGCAACCCCATCGAGATTGCCGCAGTGGTGGTCTGGCGGGTGGTGGACACGGCCCGGGCGCTCTTCAGTGTGGAGGACTACAACGCCTTCGTGGAGGTGCAGTCCGAGACGGCCATCCGGCATCTCGCCAGCCAGTACCCCTACGACGACGGCTACAATGAGGGCAGGCCGTCGCTCCGGGGTTCCGCGGAGGAGGTGGCCCTGGCCCTCCAGCAAGAGCTGCAGGAGCGGCTCGAGATGGCGGGCATCGCGGTGATCGAGGCGCGCATCTCGCACCTGGCGTACAGCCCCGAGATTGCGGGAGCCATGCTGCAGCGGCAGCAGGCCGCGGCCATCATCGCGGCGCGGCAGAAGATCGTGGAGGGCGCCGTCTCCATGGTGGAGATGGCTCTCGACATGCTGGACGAACAGCGCAAGGTGGAGCTCTCGCCCGAGCGCAAGGCCGACCTGGTCACCAACCTGCTGGTGGTGCTCACCGGCGACCGGGCCGCGCAGCCCACGGTTCCGGTGGGCCGCTAGCCGAGCAACGGGCGAGGCACGCCGGGCACGGCCGGCGTGCCGGCCCAGGCCGGGGCGGGGGCGAGCGCCTGCAGGGAACGCCCCAACCGGGTCACACTAGGGGCGAGGTGAGCTTGCGTGAACGACCGGCCCCTGGTCGAACTGTGCTACGACCACCTGGGCGGGCGGCTGGCCGAGCGGCTGGCGGACCGTCTGGTGGAACTGGGCTGGGTGACGGCCGATCCGCCCGGCGTGACGCCGCTGGGCTGGTCCGGCCTTGCGGCGCTCGGTCTGGACCTCGCCCCGCTGACGGCCAGCCGCCGCGCTCCCGTGGCCATGTGCGGCCGGCACATCGGGGCCCACCTGGGCTTCCTGCTGCAGCGTCACCTGCTGACCGCCGGATGGCTGGCGCGCACGCCTGACGGACTGGCTGTGACCCCCGCCGGTGCGGAAGGCCTGCGCCGCCTCGGCGTGCTTCTGGAGGACTGACCGCCCCCGCCGTCCGGGGCGGGCGCGGGTTCGGGCGTCAGGCGCCCCGCACAGGCCGAATGTGGACGTGGAGGACTGAGGATGAACCCGATCCTGCAGGAAACCGTGGTGATCGTATTCTGGAGCTTCGTGGGCTCTGTCAGCATCGGTGCCCTGGGGAAGCTGCTCTTCGGCTGGCCGGTTTCGGTGACGTACATGCTGAGCGTGCTCACGTTCGGGCCCACGCTGGCGATCCTGCGGGGGCGCGACCGCAGCAAGGACCGGCTGGAGATCGGCGAGCGGGCCGGCGTGGAGCTGCTGGCGCTCATCATCCTGCTGGGCCTGGGCTGGCTGGGTGCGCACTACCTGAAGCTGTAGCGGCCGCCGCACGGCCCTCTGTTCACAAAGATTGGCAGGCCGCGTGCAGCATGCCGCCCCTTCCAACCGGGAAAGCTTACGCGGGCGTTTTCCGAAGGGAGGAAGGCGGAAGTGCAGTTTCAGATTGGCGGGATGACCCCGCTGACGGACAAGGACCTGGCCTACCTGCGCGACGCGATGTCGTGGGAACTGCTGGCGTGCAAGAAGGCGTTCCACTACGCCAACGAGACCCAGGATCCCGAGTGCAAGCAGGCGATGTTTCAGATCGCCCAGCAGCACCAGCAGAACCTGGAGCGGCTTCTGACGCACCTGAGCCAGCACGTGGACCAGGCGACGCAGATCACCGTGTCGGGCGCCGACGCCCCGACCACCGTGATGTGAGGAGGGCGAGCCGTGCAGCAAGAGCAGGGGGTTCAGCCGCAGTTCACCATGCAGGGCGGGCACCTCACCATGGAGCACAAGGAGCAGACCAATCTGCCCCGGGTAAAGGACCCGTCCATGAACGACCGCGACCGCATGCAGGACCTGCTGGCGCAGGAGAAGTACGTCTCCAGCGGCTATGACATGGCCATGATCGAGGCGAGCCACGATGCCCTGTTTAACGTGTTCAAGCAGAACTTCGACTCCTGCATGCAGATGCAGCGCCAGGTCTATCACCTCATGTTCAAGAAAGGCTGGTACAAGCTGCCCGTGGCGGAGGCCCAGAGCGTGGCCCACACGTTCCAGCAGTTCCTGCAGTACAAAACCCAGTTCCCCTTCCCGCCCAGCCAGCAGATCGAGCAGATGGCGAGCCGCACCGGCGGGCAGCAGGGAAACTGACGGTGAGTCAGCGAATACGACGGCGGCGGAGGCAGGCTCCGCCGCCGTCGCTCGCTTGAGGAGGTGTTTGACATGAACGCTCCCGTGACCCTGGGCGTGGTCGGCCTCGGCAACATCGCCCGCAAGGCGCATCTGCCCGTGCTCACCCAGCACCCCGGCGTGCGCATCGTGGCCCTTTGCAGCCGCACCGGCCGGGGCGTGGACGAGTTGGCTGCCCGGTACCGGCTCGACCTGCAGGCCCGCACTTTCGAGCAGCTCCTCGCTCTGCGCCCCCGCGCCGCCTACCTGCTCAGCCCCACGGAGGTCCACGCCGAGCAGGCCGTTGCCCTGATGGAAGCCGGAATCGACGTGTTCATGGAGAAGCCCCTGGCCGAGACGCTGGACGAGGCGGAGGCGATCGCGACGGCAGCCGGCCGCACGGGCCGGCTGCTCATGGTCGGTTTCAACCGCCGCTATGCCCCTGCCTACCGCCGGGCCAGGGCCCTCTTTGCAGAGGCGGGAAAGCCGGTGGAGTACGTCCTGGTCCAGAAGCACCGGGCCGGCGGCGGCGACCGCAGGTCGCTGCGCTTTTACGTCACCGACGACACCATTCACATCATCGACCTGGCCCGCTTCTTCGCCGGCGACCTGAGGGTCCGGGCGGCCCTGGCCCGGGCGGGCCTCGTCACCGCCCAGATGGAGGGCGCGACGGGAACCGTGGTGCAGCTGGCCCAGAGCTGGGGCGCCGGCGCCGTTACCGAGCGGGTCGAACTGCAGGGCGGCGGGCTGACGGTGATCGTGGAGGAACTGGAGCGGGTCGTGGTACGGGAGGGGGGCGCCGAGCGCGTGGAGCCGCTCTTCGGCTCGTGGACGCCCACCCTGGAAAAGCGGGGCATCGCCGCCGAACTGGACCACTTCCTCACCTGCCTGCGGGAGGGACGCACCCCGGAGACCTCCGCGGCCGAGGCTCTGGCCACCCAGCGCCTGGCGGAGGAGATCCTGCGCGCGGGAACGGAGTGACGGGCCCGGGGCGGCCGATGGGGCCGGTTGCTCAGGAGGCGGACACAGGTGCGGACTCCTTCTCACCCTTCTGGACCATCAGCATGCACAGGATGGCCAGGGCCATGAAGATGATGCCCATCGGGAAGAACCAGACGTAGCCGTAGTGGTCAAAGACCCAGCCGAAGAGGGGCGGCCCGGCGATGTTGGCCAGCGAGGAGAAGAGGTAGTACATGCCGGTGTAGGCGCCGATCCGCCCTTCGGGGGCCATCTGGGTGATCATCGGGTAGGAGTTGATGTTGACCCACGCCCAGGCGAAGCCGACGAAGGCGAAGAGATACCAGACCTTCGTGAGGTCAGACTGCAGATTGAGCAGGAAGAAGGCCAGGATCATCATCAGGAGGCCGCCGATGATGGTCCGCTTACGGCCCAGCCCCTTGAACCGGCCGATGCCGTCGGCCAGGAAGCCGGAGGGGATGGCGAACAGGAGGAAGGCACCGCCGGAGAAGGTGAGCTGCTTGGCCACGTCCGCCTCGTGCAGGCCGAGATAGTCCCGGCCGTAGGTGGTCACCCAGGTCTCCAGCGAGTTGTAGGCCACGAACCAGCAGAAGATGGCCAGCAGCATGAAGATGGCGCTGCGGTCCTTGATGAAGCCGATCTGGAACCGCTCGGACTTCTCGGTGGCGTTCTCGGGCTCACGGATGAAGAAGTAGAAGATCGCCGTGACCCCCAGGAGCAGTACCGCCGAGCCCACGAAGGGCAGGCCGGGGTACATCCGGTAGAGGATCGCACCGCCGTACATCGCCACGATGTAGGCCAGGCCGCCCATGAAGTTGATGATGCCGTTGGCCTTGGAGCGGAGCGGAGGGGGCGTCACGTCGGGCATCAGCGCTACGATGGGCGAGCGCCAGCACGCCATGGAGAGGTTCATCAGGATAGCCGCCCCGAGCAGGAGCCACAGGCTGGTCTCCCAGCCCACGGGGATGAGCATGAGGAAGAGGGCGGAGAGGGGGGCGAAGACCAGCAGGTACGGGATGCGCCGGCCAAAGCGCGTGCGCGTTCTGTCGCTGAGGAAGCCGATGAGCGGGGTGAGGGTGAGGGCGAGCCAGTTGTCGATGGTCATCAGGTAGCCGATCGTCGTCTTGGATTCGATGAACTTGGAATAGAAAATAGGCATGTAAGCATTATACAGAGGCCATACAAGCCCCACGCCGAAGAACCCGAAGCCAATGATGAAGGTGTACTTCCAGTTGAGCCTCATCGCGCGCACTCGCCTCCGTTTGCGAGATGCTTAAAAGATTCGTGCTGCTGCCAGACAATCCCTCCCGACAGGAATTGCCCGACAGATACCGAAGTTGCATCCAGTATCCGCTGAACGGAGGAGGAGCCATGAAAGAGAGAAGCGGCAGCCTGACCGGTCGCGGCGGCCTGAGCCTCTACTACCGGGTCTGGGAGCCCGAGCAGGCAACGGGGAGCCTGGTGCTGGTGCACGGGGCCGGTGAGCACGTCGGGCGGTACGAGCACGTGGCCGCCTGGTTCGCGGCGCGGGGCTTCGCCGTCTGGGCCATGGACCACCGGGGCCATGGCCGCTCCGAGGGCGTCCGGATGCACGTGGACCGGTTCGACGACTACCTGGCCGACCTGCGGGGCTTCGTCAGCCTGGTGACCGAGGCCAGCGGCCGGCCGGTGATGATCGGCCACTCCATGGGCGGGCTCATCGCCTACCGCTACGCGGCCTCTTACCCCGAGACCATCTCTGCCCTCGTGCTCTCCTCGCCGTGGTTCCTGAGCCGGGCCAAGGTGAGCCGAGCGGAGCAGGCGCTGGCGCCCCTCCTGGCCGTCATCGCCCCCCGGCTGCAGGTGAAGTCCGGCATCCCCCCCGAGGCCTGCACCCGCAACGCCGAGCGCATCGCCCTCGACCAGAAGGATCCGCTGCGCTGCCAGACGGCCACGCCGCGCTGGTTCGTGGAGTGTACCCGGGCGGCGGCGGAGTGCCGCACCGCCGTCATCTTCCCCGACGGCGTGCCGGCGCTCTTCCTGGTCGCCGGAGCGGACCAGCTGGTGGACCCGGAAGTGACCCGCCAGGTCTTCGACCGGATCGGCTATGCCGACAAGCAGTTCAAGCTCTACCCCGAGAAGTACCATGAGATTTTCAACGACCCCGGGTACGAGGAGGTCTTCGCCGAGATCCTCTCCTGGCTGGAAGCGCACGGACTGGCGCCCCGGATGGGGTGAACGGGGCAGCCGGCTGACAGAACCACGGCAGAGGAGGCCCAGCATGTTCCCGAATGCGATGAAGACGATTGCCGATTTCCAGGCCTTCCACCGGTGGCTGGACGAGAAGAAGGGCTGGAGCCAGGACCTGAAGCTGAACATGATCCTGCTCACCGGCGAGGTGGGCGAGGTGGCCAACGAGGTGCGCAAGCTGCTCTGGCGCGCCCAGTTGCTCGAGCCGGAGCTGGGCAGGGAGAAGGCCTGGGAGGCGGCCGTGGCCGAGTACCGGCACGACCTGGGCTTCGAACTGGCCGACTGCCTCGCCTACATTTTCAAACTCGCCAACAACGCAGGGATTGACCTGGAAGCGGCCTACCGGGCCAAGATGGCCCGGAACGTGGAGCGCGAGTGGATCGCACCACCGCCGGGGAACCAGGAGTGATGAGTGCCGCTCCCTGCCCCTGGGGCAGCCGGAGCGGCTCTTGCGCGCTGCGCGAACCATGGATGCCCGATGTCGGGTCGCTTTTAACGGGATTATCCCTCAGCGAAAAGCATACCTGTGCAGCAAAACGCGGGTGACAAAGACGGAGCGTGAACAGGAGGGATCCTATGAAGCGTTGGGTTGCAGGAATCGCACTGATCACCGTTGTCGTGCTCTCCCTGGCGGTGGCCCTGTGGCAGGGGCCGAACGCAGGCGAGCGCACGAGCCGGGCGGCCGGTGGGGAGATCGCCCTGCTGCGGGTGGAAGGCGTGATGGAGACGGGTGAGAGCAGCGGCGGCCTTCTGGGCGGTTACGCCGGGTCGGACGACATCGTGGCGCAGCTGGACGAGGTGGCAGAGGATCCCACGCTCAAGGCCGTCGTCATGCGGGTGAACAGCCCGGGTGGCAGCCTGGTGGCCGCCTGGGAGATCAGCGAGGCCATCAAGCGCGTGCAGGCTGCAGGCAAGCCCGTGGTCGTCTCGATGGGCGAGACCGCCGCCTCGGCTGCGTACTGGATCTCGGCGGCGGCTGACTGGATCATCGCCAACCCGGCCACCCAGACCGGTTCCATCGGCGTCATCCTGCAGGTGCAGAACCTCGCGGGGATCTACGAAAAGCTCGGTTACGAACTGGAAACCTTCAAGAGCGGAACCTATAAGGATATTGGTAACCCGGCCCGGGAGATGACGGACGACGAGCGGGCCCTCCTGCAGGAACTCGTGGACGAGGCGTTCGCGGACTTCGTGCAGGCGGTGGCCGAGGGGCGCGGCATGGACCCCGAGCAGGTGCGGGCGATTGCCGACGGGCGGATCCTCACCGGGCGGAAGGCGCTGGAGCTGGGCCTGGTGGATGAGCTGGGCGATCTGAAGCGCTCGGTGGAGGTGGCCGGCGAGCTCGCAGGGATCGAGGGCGAGCCGTCGGTGCGGGAGATGAACAAGGGCAACTCGCTGTTCGGGGCCCTGCTGGGGAAGGCCCTGACGGAGGTGGTTGGCCGGAGCCCGTCTGGCGGCCTCTGGGCCCTGGAGACGAAGCCGGCAATTCTGCAGTAGCGAAAGAGGGTTGCGCATGATGATGGAATCATACGAGCGGAACGAGCCGAAGAACCGGTCCTCGGTCTGGGATTTGATCCTGGACGTGATCACGGCTCCGAAGGACGCGATGGCCCGCATCGCTTCCGAACGGCCCGTGAAGGCGGCCGCCCTGCTGGTGATCGGCATCGCCCTCTTCACCGCTGTCCTCGGGTTCGCGGGAACCAGGGACGCGATGGTGGCCCAGCTCGACAGGACGCTGGCCGGTCTGCCCGGTGAAGCGCAACCGATCATGGAGGCCTTCCTGGGCCAGATGGCGGCCTGGAGCGTGGTGTTGGGTGCGGTCGGCACCGTACTCTGGTGGTTCCTGCGGGCGGCCGTCTACGGGCTCATCGGCGAGATGATGGGCGGGGCCCGCGACGGCCGGGCCATGCTCGCCACGCTGGGCTTCGCACTGACGCCGGCCTTGCTGCAGGCCCCGCTCAACCTGATGCTGGGCAGGCTCGGCCTTACCTGGCTGGCCATTCTCCTGGGGCTGGGGTTCTGGATCTGGACGCTGGTCCTCACGGTGATGGCCATCCGGGCGGCCCTGGGCGTGGATACGGGGAAGGCCGTGGTGGTCTTCCTCATCCCGGTGGGCGTCGGAATCGCCCTGGCGACCCTGGTTATCGTGCTCTTTGTGGCGGCCATGGTCAGCGCCGCCGTCCACGTGTCGATCTAGGCGTCTGCGTCGCCCGCGGTCGGGCGCTGCGCCGCCATCTGCCTGAAGACCTCGTCGGCGATCTGCAGCGTCTCCTCGAGGTCGGCCCGGCTGTGCTGCACCGAGAGCATCCAGGCCTCGAACCGGCTCGGCGCCAGCAGGATCCCGCGGTCCAGGAGGCCGCGGAACATGGCGGTGAACTGCCGGGGATCGGAGCGCTCCGCCCCCTTGTAGTTGGTGACGGGTTCGTCGCAGAAGAAGAGGGTGAACATCGAGCCGGCGCGGCCCAACTGCACCGTGAGGCCGTGGCGCCGGGCGCTGGCCACGAGGCCGTCGGCCAGGTAGGCGGAGTCGGCCTCCAGACGCTCGTAGACCCCGGGACGCCCCAGGATCTCCAGCGCGGCCAGGGCCACCTGCATCGAGAGCGGGTTGCCCGCCAGCGTGCCCGCCTGGTAGGCCGGACCGAGCGGTGCCACCCAGTCCATGATCTCCGCCCGGCCGCCGTAGGCGCCCAGGGGCACTCCGCCGCCGATGGCCTTGCCCAGCGCCGTGAGGTCGGGCTCCACCCCGAGCAGGGTCTGGGCGCCGCCGTAGGCCACGCGGAAGGCCGTGATCACCTCGTCGAAGATGAGCAGGGCGCCGTGCTGGTGGGCCAGCCGCTTCACTCCTTCCAGGTAGCCCGGGGCGGGGTTCACCACGCCGAAGTTTCCCACGATCGGCTCGATGATGACCGCGGCCACCTCGCGTCCCCACACGTCCAGCGCCTCGGCCAGGCTGTCCAGGTCGTTGTAGGGCACAGTGATCACGTCGCGCGCGACCCCCTCGGTGACCCCGGCGGAGTCGGGCGTGCCCAGCTGCGACGGGCCGGAGCCGGCCGCAATCAGGGCGAAGTCGGAGTGGCCGTGGTAGCAGCCTTCCATCTTGATCAGCTTCGGCCTGCCGGTGAAGGCCCGGGCCACCCGCACCGCCGACATCACGGCCTCGGTGCCGGTGGAGACGAAGCGCACCCGCTCCAGGGAGGGAATGGCGGCGTGGAGCCGTTCGGCCAGCTCCACCTCCCAGGGGGTCGGGGTGCCGTAGAGGGTGCCCCCCTCCGCCGCCCGGGCGATGGCGGCGACGATCTCGGGGTGGGCATGGCCGAGGATGCCCGGTCCGTAGGCCCCCAGGTAATCGATGTACCGGTTTCCGTCCACGTCGAAGAGGTAGGGCCCCTGGCCTCGCTGCATGAAGACCGGCGCGCCGCCGCCCACCGCCTTGAAGGAGCGGGCGGGCGAGTTGACGCCGCCGACGATGCGGGCCAGGGCCCGTTCGTAGTAAGCTTCGGAGCGCTGGTATCTGGTTGCCATCGGTTGTCCTCCTGCTGTGGCGAGTTCTGCCGGCGCACCGCTTGCGGACGCGCCGGCGACTTAAGGAATGAGGTCTTACAGCCCCCAGCGCCTGGCGACGGCGTCCGCCGCCCGGCGCACGAACTGGTCGGGGTCCTGCCGCAGGGAGACCACCTGCCGCTGCACGTCTGCCGGCACCCGGGGCAGCCGGTTCAGGGCCAGGACCGCGGCACGGCGGACGTCCCGGTCGGGGTCCGCCAGCCGCCCCGCCAGTGCCCCGGCCACGTCGGCGTACGCGCCCATGGCGCCCAGGCAGTAGGCGGCCATCTTCCGGGCGGCGGGCACGGGCGACTGCAGGGTCTCTTTCGCCATCTCCACACATTCCGGGTGCGCCCGGCCGAGGGCGACCGCGAGGTCGGCGGCGGCCCAGCGGATGTCCCGGTCGGGGGCGCCCATCGCGGCGGCCAGGGCCCGGCCCACGCCTGCTGACCAGAAGCCGAGCCGGCCGGCCACGAAGGCGGCGCCCCAGGCTCGCCGTTCATCCGGGGGCGTCAGCGCCTCCCGGAGTGCCGGCAGCACGGCCCCGGAGTGGGGCGCCAGCAGCTGCAGGCAGTTGGCGCAGTGGACCTGGACCCCCTTCTCGGTGTCGCCCAGCCCCTTCACGAGTGCGGGAAGGAGGCGCTCCGCCAGCGGCGCTCCGCCGGTGGCGCCGGCCGCCAGCAGGGCGGTCAGGTGCGCTTCCAGGTCCCGGGCCGCTGCCACCCGCTCGCCCGGGTCAGCCGATGCCAGCCTCCGGGTGGCCCGTTCCAGTTCCGCCGTCATGGTACCGATCCCCCTTCCGCGACGGATGACGCCTTTTTGACGCTGCGCGGCGCCCGGGCGGGACGCCGGCAGAGGATTGGAATAGGAGTGACGGTATGGCAGCCAGCCGTTCGGAGACCCAGGCCATCCTTGAAACACTCGCACAGATGTACCCGGACGCCAGGTGCGCCCTCCACCACAGCACCCCTTTCGAGCTGCTGGTCGCCACCGTGCTTTCGGCGCAGTGCACCGACGCCCGGGTGAACATTGTCACGGCTCGCATCTTCCCGCGGTACAACCGGCCCGAGCACTTCGCGGCGCTCACCGTGGACGAGATCGGTGAGATGATCCGCGACTGCGGGCTCTGGCACAGCAAGGCCAAGAACATCCAGGCGCTCAGCCGGCTGCTGCTCGAGCGGTACGGCGGCGAGGTGCCCGCCACCCGGGAGGAGCTGATGGCGCTTCCCGGCGTGGGCCGCAAGACGGCCAACGTGGTGCTCTCCAACGCCTTCGGGGTGCCTGCCATTGCCGTGGACACCCACGTCTTCCGCGTGGCCAACCGGCTGGGTCTGGCCACGGCCAAGACGCCCGAGGAGACCGAGCAGCAGCTGATGCGGCGCATCCCCCGGGAGTACTGGTCGCAGGCGCACCACTGGCTCATCTACCACGGCCGGCAGGTCTGTCACGCCCGGAACCCGCGCTGCAGCGAGTGCCCGTTGCTTCCCTACTGCCGCTTCGGCCGCGCGGAGCAGAAGAAGGCGGGGAAGCCGGCCCGCACCGGAGAGAAGGTTGGTGCGGGGAAGGCCGCCGGCCGGACGAGGCGCCCCGCACGGGCCCGGGCGCAGGCGGCGGAAGAGGTGTGAACCGCTGGATGCCAGCAATCCCCGTCCTTCCGGCAGAGGAGAATGCCGGGCGGTTCGCCAACTCCTGAGCACTGGCGCAGAAGGACAGGACTGTGCGTCCGTCTGCGCGCTCAGGAGGCGACAATGCGCGTGAGCAGACCAGTGCACCGCTTCACCACCGACGGCCTGAAGCTCGAGGTGGGGGAGACGATTTCGGCCACCGTCAGCTACGAGACGTACGGCAGTCTCAGCCCGCAGCGGGACAACGCCGTGTTGCTGTGCCATCCCTTCCTCGGTCACCGGCATGCGGCCAGCAGCGCGGCAGACCCCCGCCCCGGCTGGTGGGAGCCGCTGGTGGGCCCCGGGCGCGCGTTTGACACCGACCGCTATTTCGTCGTGGCGGTGGACACGCTCTATAACCCGCACCGCGCCGATTCGGCCGCCGCCGGCGCGGGCGAGCCGGAAGCGGATCGGCTTCCCCAGGTGACGGTGCGGGATAACGTGCGGCTGCAGCGGCAGCTGCTGTCGTCGCTGGGCATCGAGCGGCTGGCCTGCGTGGCGGGCCCCTCCACCGGCGGCTTTCAGGCGCTGGAATGGGCCGTGACGTACCCCGACCGGGTACGGCAGGTGATCGCCGCAGCCAGCGGCCCCCAGGCGACGCCGCTCTTCTCCCTGGCGGTCTGTCAGGCGGCCATTGACGCCATCGCATCCTCCCCCCGGGACGGGCTGCTCCATGCGGTGCGGCTCTACCTCACGCTCTCCTCCTCTAACGACTGGCTGGACGCGGTCTGGGGGCGACGCACGGCGACGGCCTCGCCCCACCCCTGGGCCGGGCCCGACGGCCGCTACGCCTTCCAGGCCGAGCTGGATGCCGAGGCTGAACGCCTGGCCCGCGTGCTAGATCCGGCCTACGTCGCCGCCACCGCCCGGATGGCGCTCCTCCACAACGTGGCCTGCGGCAACCGCGACCTGGAGGTGGCGGCGCAGAAGATCACCGCCGAGGTCCTGCTCATGCCCGTCTCCTCCGACATCCTCTTCCCCCCGGCCGTCAGCCAGGATTTCGCAGGCCTGATCCGCACCTACGGCGGGCGCGCCGAGGTCTGGACCCTTGACTCGCTGGCCGGCCACCGGGCCGCACTCCTGGAGGCCCACCGCCTGACCGAGCCCATCGCGTCTTTCCTCGGCCATCCCGTCCGGCACTGAACCCTGTCTGGCAGGAGTTGGGCGTCGCGCGGCGAATAGGCGCGGAGACGAGCAAGGGAAGGGGTGGCGCTCATGCTGCAGCCTGGCCAGGTGGCCCCCGACTTCACCCTGGAGTCCACCGAGGGCACGTTCACTCTCTCGGCGCTCCGGGGCCAAAAGCGCGTGCTCCTGATTTTCTACCCCAGGGACAACACACCCGGATGAAACCGGCAACTTGCCGCTGCGCGTGACGCAGCGTTCCTGTACGAGGCCCGCGGGGTGCAGGTGGTGGCCGTCAACCCCGGCAGCCTCGCCTCGCACAAGCGCTGGGCCGAGAAGCAGGGTTTCCGCTTCCCGCTCTGCGCGGATGAGGGGAAGGCCGTGGCCGCCGCCTACGGCGTGCTGAACGCCCTGGGCCTCATCCAGCGGACGGTTTTCCTGATCGACCGGCAGGGGGTGATCCGGTGGACGCAGCCGGGCATGCCGTCCACCACGGAGATCCTGGCCGCCATTGACGCCCTGCAGGACTGAAGGAGGAATGGCCATGGACCGGGTGCGCCTGATGACCGGCCTGACCCGGGTGGCGACCACGGGGAACGGCGAAAGGGCGACCGGTGCCGCCCGCGTGCCCTTCCGCGAGCATCTGGCGCGCACCCACGCCATGCATTTCAATGAGCGCATCGACCGGGCCTTGCAGGAGATCGACGAGCTGGGACGGCGGCTGACCGAGTCGCTGACCCAGGAAGACCTGCACCGCTACCGGGAGGCGATCGGACGCCTCTTCCGGGACATCACGCGGCACATGGCGGAGGTGCGGCAGGAGCTGGACTGGGATACCGGGGCCTGGGAGCAGCGGACCCTGATCACCATCCAGCGGGTGGACGAGCGGCTGGAGGAACTCTCCCGCCTGGTGCTGGAGCAGGAGCGGGACCGGCTGGCTATCCTGGCTGCCGTGGACGAGATCCGGGGGCTGCTCCTGGACGTGAAGATGTAGAGGAAGATGTGCGCCGTATGGCCGCGACGCCTGCCGTCGCGGCCATGACTGTTTCCACTATAGAGAACAGTCTCTTGCCGCTTCCCGCCTCCCGTGGTAGCATGCAGCCACGGTCAGTCTGAGAGTGGGGAGTGGTTGCGTTGACGGATCGGCGGTACCGGTTGGAGACGCTGGCGATTCACGCCGGCCATGAGGTGGATGCCACGGGGGCGCGGGCGGTGCCGCTCTACATGACCACCTCCTACGTGTTCCGGGACACGGAGCATGCGGCACGGCTCTTCAGCCTGCAGGAACCCGGCAACATCTACACCCGCATCATGAACCCGACCACGGACGTGTTTGAGAAGCGCGTGGCTGCCCTGGAGGGGGGCGTGGGGGCGCTGGCCGTGGCCTCGGGGCAGAACGCGGAGCTCTACGCCATCCTCAACCTGGCCCGGGCGGGTGACGAGATCGTCGCGGCCTCCAGCCTCTACGGCGGCACGTACGCCCTGTTCGCCCACAACCTGCCCCGCCTGGGCATCACGGTGAAGTTCGTCGACCCGTCGGATCCCGAGAACTTCCGGTCGGCGATCACCGACCGCACGCGGGCGCTTTACATCGAGACCATCGGGAATCCCAAGTGCGACGTGCCGGACATCGCGGCGATTGCCGACGTCGCCCACCAGAGCGGGCTGCCCCTCATCGTCGACAACACCTTCGCGTCGCCCTACCTCTGCCGGCCCATCGAGCACGGCGCCGACATCGTCATCCACTCCGCCACCAAGTTCATCGGCGGCCACGGCACGGCCATCGGCGGGGTGATCGTCGACAGCGGTCGCTTCGACTGGGCGGCGGGCAGGCACCCGCTCTTCACCGAGCCCGACGCGGCGTACCACGGCCTCCGGTACGCCGACCTCGGTGAGCAGGCGTACATTCTGCGGGCCCGGGTGAGCCTGCTCCGGGACCTGGGCGGCGCCCTCTCGCCCTTCAACGCCTTCCTGTTCCTCCAGGGTCTGGAGACGCTCCACCTGCGGATGGAGCGCCACTCGGCCAACGCCCTGGCCGTCGCCCGGTACCTGGAGCAACACCCGCAGGTGGAGTGGGTGGCCTACCCGGGGCTGGAGTCCAGCCCGTACTACCCCCTTGCCCGCAAGTACCTGCCCCGGGGGCAGGGGGCAATTCTCGCCTTCGGCATCCGCGGTGGGCAGGCGGCCGGTCGGCGGTTCATCGAGTCCCTGCGCCTCTTCTCGCACCTGGCCAACGTGGGCGACTCGAAGTCGCTGGCCATCCACCCCGCTTCCACGACGCACGAGCAGCTCTCCCCCGAGGAGCAGCGCGCGGCGGGGGTCACGCCCGAGATGGTGCGCCTCTCGGTAGGCACGGAACACATCGACGACATCCTCGAAGACCTGGAGCAGGCGTTGCACACCGCAACGCACTAGCAGAACCGGCCCCGGCCGGGGCGAACGCCCCCGGTGCGGGGCCGGTCTCGCGCCGGGGGCCGGAACGCAGGCACGCCAGTGCGGCGATCGTTATAAGGCATGATTGAAGGAGCATTCTAGCGTGTGTTATCTTAAATTAAAGCCCTATTATGCACTATTTGTACCATTCTTGGGAGGTGCAGCACATGCGGCGCGTCGGTGTACTCACAGGCGGAGGAGACGCCCCGGGCCTCAACGCTGTGATCCGCGCACTGGTGAAGCGGCTGCAGGCCGAGAACATCGAGGTGATCGGCTTCCGGGACGGGTACAAGGGGCTCGTGCAGGGCGAGTTCCAGGTGCTGCACAGTCAGGCGATCTCCGGCATTCTGCCGCGGGGCGGCACCATCCTCGGCACTTCCAACCGGGACAATCCCTTCAATTTCCATGGTGAAGACCGATTCGAGGACTGTGTGCGGCACGTGAAGGCACTGGGGCTGGAGTGCATCGTGGTCATCGGCGGCGAGGGCTCGCTGGCGGTGGGCGCCATCTGCTGGCAGCGCGGCCTGCCGGTGATCGGCGTGCCGAAGACCATCGACAACGACCTGTACGCCACCGACCAGACTTTCGGTTACGATACCGCCGTCAGCATCGCCACCGAGGCGCTGGACCGGCTGCATACCACCGCGGAGTCGCACCACCGGATCATGGTGCTGGAGGTGATGGGCCGCTACGCCGGCTGGATCGCCGTGGCGTCGGGCCTGGCCGGCGGCGCGGACGCGATCCTCATCCCCGAAATCCCTTTCACGTTGGAGGCGGTGGCGGCGAAGGTCAACCAGCGCCGGGAGATGGGCAAGCCGTTCTCCATCATCGTGGTGGCGGAGGGGGCCAGGACCCCCGAGGGGGAACTGCTCGTGCGGCAGACGGTGCCCGGCAGCCACGATCCCAAGCGGCTGGGCGGCATCGGCCAGTACGTGGCCGGTCGGCTCGAGGCCATGACCGGACTGGAGTCGCGCGTGACGGTGCTGGGCCACCTCCAGCGGGGCGGCAGCCCGACCGCCTTCGACCGCATCCTGGCCAGCCGGTACGGCGTCGCCGCGGCGGAGCTGGCCATCGACAAGGTCTACGGTCAGGTCGTGGTGCTCCAGAACGGCATCATCACGCACGTGCCGATCGAAGAGGTGGGCGGCAAGGTGCGGCCGGTGCCGGTGGACCACCCGATGATCCAGGCGGCCCGCGCTCTGGGCATCAGTTTCGGCGACCGGTGACCGGGGTTGCGCGGTGCAGCAGCAGGGCGCCCCGCGAGGGATGGGGCGCCCTGCGCGTTCGTGCAGGATCCGGGGCGTAATCTCATTTCGCTCAATCGAAGAAACGCAAAATAATCTGTAAATGGTTGACCGCGTTCGGCCCCCCTTGTTAGAATGATACTGAGTCCCATCTTCAGGAGCCGGCTCACGCGGTTGGCAAGGGGGGAGTCACGGTGCACAGTACCATGGGGGAAAGGCTCGCCTGGGCCCGGAATCAGCAGGGGATGATTCTGCAGCAGGTGAGCGAGAAGAGCGGCCTGGCGGTAGGGTACATCTCGCAACTGGAGAAGGGTGCCAAGGTCAACCCGACGATCGACGCCCTCGGGCGCCTGGCCAGGGCCCTGGGGGTGAGCGTTGCGTTCCTGCTCGGGGAGGTGCACGCGCCGCCGTACGACGACCGGGCCGCGTTGCTGGTCGGTGGACAGGCGTGGACGGTGGGGCAGCGGTTCGCGCGCCACTACGAGGGGCTCTCTCCCCAGGAGCGGGAAAGGATCGCGCTGGAGACGGTGGAGCAGCGGTTCGCACGGGTGGTCGATTTCCTGTGCGAGGAGTTCCCGACGATCTTCACCCGGCCGGTGGTCGCCTACCAGCTGGGGCTGTCCGTGCGTGCGCTCAACGACATCCTTTCCGGCTACTGCGAGGTCGGCCCGATGGTGCTGGCGCAGATGGTCTCCATCACGGGCATTCCGCTTTCCTTCTTTGCCCGGGGCAAGCTGGAGAGCGCGCCGGTGGACGTGTCGCCGGCGCAGATGATTCAGTATGCCGAGGCGATCTCGATGGCGGCGGAGAAGCAGATCAGCCCGGAGAAGCTGGTCTGCATGATCCGCGAGATCGCGGCGAGCCAGAAGGAATGAGGCCCGTCCCGCATCTGCGGAGACAGGCCCCACCGTGCGTTGCCCAGTGCTACCAGATAACCGGACCGGCGGTCCGCGGCTCGGCCAGCGCCGTTGCCGCGACGGCCAGCAGGCTGGCCATAACGAACAGGGTGATCAGGACGCGACGCATGTGTACCTCCCCTTTCTGTGGAAATCCAGTGAGTTCACTCGGGCGCAGGTACATCCGTACCGGGTCTCTTTTGTGGTTACGCCCGAACCTGTATCGCAAGTTGCGCAGCCGGCGAAGGATTGTCCCGCTGCGTGATGGCCGGGAAGCCCTCTGGCACCCGGGTTAGAGTGACACGAAGCCCAGGTCGTACAGCTTGCGCCGGAGGGCCGTGGCCCGGTTCATCAGCGCCGGCTGGCGCGCATTCAGCGCGTAGTGCTCCGCCAGGTTGGCGAAGACGCGCGCTTCCTCATATCGCTCCAGGAGCAGGGCGTTTTCGCCGGAAATGACCGTGGCCGACGCGAGCACGTGGTCGTCAACGCCGGGGCTGCCCGGGGTCAGTGCTGCCGCACAGTAGTCCATGGACCGCTTCAGGTCGCCGGTCTGCTGATGATAATACGCCCAGTCCGTCAGGAGACTGGCGGCGACCCGGTCGTTCGGGTGCTCCTGCAGGAGCCGTTCCAGGTTCTGGAGGTAGGTCAGCGCTTCCTCCGGTTCTGTGCGGGCCAGGTGGCAGTAGACGATTCCCCGCAGCCCTTCCATGAGGAGGGGCCAGTTGCCGCACTGCCGGAACAGATCCACGGAGAGGTGGTGCGAGCCGAGCGCGTCATCGTACTGGCGCCGCTGCCGGAAGATCAGCGCTAAGTTGTGGTGTGTCCGGGCCTCGAGGTCGACCAGCCACGGGGTCTGGTGCAGGTCGCGAAGGCAGGTGAACAAGTGGTCATAGGCAGTGGGATAGTCGCCCAACACCAGATAGTACTCGCCCAAATTGTAGCGGCACTTGTTGATCAGTTCGTGATCGTCCGAGCGTTCAGCGGCGGCGAGAGCATACTCGCCCAGTTTGATCGCGCGGAACACGTTTCCCTGGTAGTAGCTGGCGATGGCTGTTGCCTTGTAAGCCCTGGCCAGTTCCCCTGCGGTGAGCTGCCCCTGCCGAATCAGGCGTTCTCCTTCCGCTTGGGCTTCACGGTACTGCTGTAACTCCAGCAGGCGCCTCAGGCGCGACAGCGGCAAGCATGATCCCTCCCGCGGTATTCACAGAAAGATCAGGCCATTCGGTCCACTTCCCATGATATCCGTACGGGCCCCGCAACGCAAGTCTGGAAGTGAGAGATTCGTTCGACATATCTCGACAACCCGCTTGCCACGACGAAGCGGGTCGGCAGGGAGCGGCGTTTGCGATGCCCAATCATTCATGCTACACGTTAGACGAAGAGGTGAACCGTGTGATCCGAACCATTCTGTTCGACCTCGATGGCACCCTCCTGCCCATCGACACCGACGCTTTCGCCCGCGAGTACATGCGGGCGCTCGGCGAGTACGCCGGGCACCTGATCCCCTCCGACGTGCTGGTGCGGCAGGTCTGGGCCGCCACGATGGAGATGATTCGGAACACGGACCCGGCACTGACCAACGCCCGGGTCTTCGCCGACGCCTTCTTCCGCGCGGTCGGCCTGGCCGAGGAGGCGCTCATGCCAGTTTTCGAGGCCTTCTACCGGGAGCGGTTCCCCGCCCTGCGTTCGGCCTGCTCCGGCCTGCCCGGCATTGCCCGCTCGGTGCTGGAGACTGCCCTCGACAGGGGGTACGAGATCGTCCTGGCGACGAACCCGCTGTTTCCGCGCGTCGCCATCGAGGAGCGCATGCGCTGGATCGAGGTGGACGACCTGCCCTGGCGGCTGATCACCGTCTACGAGGAGATGCACGCCTGCAAGCCGCAGCTGCAGTACTACCAGGAGGTGCTGGAGAGGATCGGCAGGCGCCCCGAGGAGTGCCTGATGGTCGGCAACGACGTGCAGGAAGACGGGGCAGCGTCCCGCCTTGGCATCGACGTCTTCTTTGTCACCGACTACCTGATCGACCGGGAGGGAGTCGCCCTGCCGCCGGAGCGCTCCGGCACCCTGGCGGCGTTCCGGGACCGCCTGGCCGCGGGCCTGTAGGTGGCATTCGCCCCCACAAAGTGGCCAGGCCGGGCGTGTACCGACTTGCCATCAGACCGCGCCGTCAGAATAAAGCCACAGGTGTGCGACCGCCGGCGCTTTCGTGCCGGCGGTCGCCGCGCGGAATATGCATGCAAAGCATGCACCGGATAACTCTTTTTCATCCTGTACGTCCGTTGCGTGACGCCCTTTGTAGGCTATCCTCGTTGACTCCTAAAGAAACTAGACCGTATAATGGGCATTGGCCTGTGACGGATGGTTCATGCGGTAGTGCGAATAGCCTATTCCTCCGGTGAGGGGGTGACGGAATGAGCCAGACCAAAGTGAGGGAGCTGGAGTGGCTGAATGATCCCGTCGTCCTTTCCGAGGTCGACGTGGTCAACCAGAACGTCATCGCGGGCAAGCTGCCCGACGTGATCAAGAAGGTGCTGGGCTGGGGTTATGGCAACTCCACCTGGCCGCTGGGCTTTGGCATCGCCTGCTGCGCAATCGAGATGATGGCGGCCTGCGCCTCGAAATATGATATCGCCCGCTTCGGCTCGGAGGCGATGCGCATGTCGCCTCGGCAGGCCGACGTGATGATCGTCGCGGGCACCGTGAACGAGAAGATGGCGGTGGTCGTCCGCCGGCTCTACGACCAGATGGCCGAGCCGAAGTTCGTCATCGCCATGGGCGCCTGCGCGTCCAACGGCGGTCCGTACTGGGATACGTACAACGTGGTCGACGGCGTGCACAAGGTGGTGCCGGTCGACGTCTATGTGCCGGGGTGCCCGCCCCGGCCGGAGGCGTTGCTGCAGGGGCTCATGGAGATCCAGGAGATGATCAAGACCGGAAAGCGCGGCCTGATCACCAAGGGCTAGCGCAGAGAGGGCAGGGCCGTTTGCCCTGCCTTTTGGCCGGAGGTCGGTGAAAGGGGAACTGCCCGGTGAGCTACTCGTATGTTGACCTGGTGACGGTCATCATCGTCGCCATCGGTTTCACCCTGATGAACTACGGGCTCGTGCGTCTTTTCGCGCCCCGGAACCCCTTCCAGGGCGAGAAGTTGGAGACCTACGAATGCGGTGAGCTGCCCTTCGACGACGCCCTCGTGAACTTCAACATCCGCTATTATGTGTTTGCTCTTACTTTCTTCGTGTTCGATATGGAAGCGATCTTCCTGTACCCCTGGGCGGTCGTCTTCGACGTCCTCGGGGCCGGCGCCCTGATCGAGATGTTCCTCTTCCTCGCCATTCTGGCGATCGGGCTGTTCTATGCCTACAAGAAGGGCGTCCTCCACTGGGTGTGACGCCCCGGGCGCCCTGGCCTATACCCGGCATCTGCTGTCATCAGTGTTCCAGGGGGTGAGTCCGCTTGGACTTTCTGAAGGAGCGGTTTCCTGACGCCCCGATGACGACCCACGTAAACGGTGATACGGAGATCCTCGTGCCGAAGGAGCGGTACGAGGAGGCTGTTCGAGCCTGCTACGACGCGGGCTATAAGTATTGCAGCGTCGTGACGGCCATCGACTGGCAGGACCGCCTGACCCTCGTGGCCAGCCTCTGCCGCATCGACCCGAACGAGGTGGGCGCCCGCAACATCCACATCAAGGTCGACCTGCCGCGCGAGGGCGCGCACATCCCGTCGATCAGCAAGCTTTACCCGGGCGCCAACTGGCACGAGCGGGAGACGTACGACATGTACGGCATCCGCTTTGACGGCCATCCCAACCACCGCCGGATCCTCCTGCCCGACAACTGGCAGGGCGGCCATCCGCTGTTGAAGGACTTCGTCGACCGGCGACCCAAGCGCCCGCGGCTCGTGCGGCACCGCTTCGCCGAGTAGCCCGGTGCGGAGGTGTGAACGTGGAACGGACGAGAGAGCTACTGGTCAACATGGGCCCGCAGCACCCCTCGACGCACGGCGTGCTTCGGCTCATGATCAAGCTCGACGGCGAGCAGGTGACGTGGTGCGAGCCCGACATCGGCTATCTCCACCGGTGCTTCGAGAAGCTCTCCGAGCAGAAGACCTACCCGCAGGTGATCCCTTACACCGACCGGACGGACTACCTGGCGGCGATGCTGAACGAGCAGTGCTACGTGGAGGCGGTGGAGAAGCTCTTCGGCGACGCGATCCAGGTGCCGGAGCGGGCGCAGTACATCCGGGTGATGATGGCGGAGCTGCAGCGCATCACCTCGCACCTGCTGGCGCTGGGCTCCATGGCCATGGACCTGGGCGCGACGACGCCCTTCCTCTATTGCTGGCGCGACCGCGAGAAGCTGTATTCCCTCTTCGAGCGCATCACCGGCGGGCGGATGCTCTACAACTACTTCCGCATCGGCGGCGTGCGCAACGACCTGCCGGAGGGCATCATCGGTACCCCGCAGGACGGCGAGGACAAGTCTGATAAGACCATCTGGGGATTCATCAATTACTTCGATTCCTATGTGTACCCGGAGTGGGACGCCCTGGTGACGGGCAACCGCATCTTCCAGTATCGCACGAAGGGCATCGGGGTGCTCACGCCGGAGCAGGCCATCGCCTACTCGGCGTCCGGCGCCGTGCTCAGGGGCTCGGGCGTGAAGTGGGACCTGCGCAAGAACCTGCCCTATGCCGTCTACGACCGGCTGGAGTTCGACATTCCCGTGGGCAGCAACGGCGACTGCTTCGACCGCTGGTGGGTGCGGCAGGAGGAGATGAAGCAGTCCTCCCGGATCGTGAAGCAGTGCCTGGAGTGGCTGGCCGAGAACCCGGGACCGGTGATGGCGAAGGTGCCGCGCGTGCTGAAGCCCCCGAAGGGCGAGGTCTACCACCGCATCGAGGGTGCCCGGGGCGAGGTGGCGTGCTACGTGGTCTCCGACGGCGGCCCGAACCCGTACAAGGTCAAGTGGCGCTCGCCGGCCTTCACCCACCTGCAGCTCATGCCGCTCCTGGTGCCCGGCCACAAGATCGCCGACATCATCGCGATCCTGGGCTCCATCGACGTCGTGCTCGGGGAGGTGGACCGGTAGCATGGAGTGGTGGTACAGCCTGCCCCCCACCGCACAGGTCTGGATCGGGGGCTTCCTGAAGGGTACCCTGATCCTGATCTGGGGGCTCCTGAACTTCTTCGTCTGCCTCATGCTGGAGCGCAAGCTCTCGGCGTGGATGCAGAACCGCGTCGGCCCCTGGCGCGTGGGTCTGTGGGGCTGGATCCAGCCCGTGGCCGACCTGCTCAAGCTGTGGGTGAAGGAGTACATCCAGCCCAACAACGTTGACCGGTGGCTCTACCTCATCGCCCCCTTCATCGGTTTCACCACCGCCAACCTCGTGTGGCTCATTGTGCCCTTCGGCGACAAGCTGATCGCAACGGATCTGGAGATCGGCATCATCTTCATCGCCGCCGTCACCGGCTACGACGTGATCGCCACGTTCATGGCCGGGTGGGGCTCCAACAACAAGTACTCGATGCTCGGCGCCATGCGCGGCGCTGCGCAGCTGATCTCCTACGAGGTCACGATGGTCATGTCGGTCATCGGCGTGGTGATGATGGCCGGCTCGCTCAGGCTGTCGGACATCGTGCTGGCCCAGCAGGAGCGGGGCCTCTTCGGCTGGTTCCTCTTCCCGCAGATCATCGGCTTCATCGTCTACCTGATCGCATCGCTGGCCGAGCTGAACCGCGCGCCGTTCGACCTGGCCGAGGCCGAACAGGAGCTCGTCGCCGGTCACCACACCGAGTATTCCGGCATGCGGTGGGCCATGTTTATGCTCGCTGAGTATATCCACCTGGCCGCCTGGTCGACCATCGCCGCCTCGCTCTTCCTGGGCGGCTGGAACGGCCCCACGCTGGGGCAGGTGGCCGCGGGCCTCGGCAACGTGCTGAACGGCTTCGGCGCCTTCGTCAACCCGGTGGGCACGGCCGTGGCCGGCTGGGGCCTGTCCATCATGAACAGCACCGTCCTCAACTGGATCGCGGGCGTCTTCTGGCTGGTTCTGAAGACCTACTTCTTCGTGTTCCTGGCGATGTGGATCCGCTGGACTTTGCCGCGGGTGCGCATTGACCAGCTGATGGACCTGGGCTGGAAGTTCCTGCTCCCGGTCTCGCTGTTCAACATCTTCCTGACGGGCACGCTCCGGTACGTCGCCGTCACCTTCGACGGCCTGCCGGTTACGATCGGCTCCTTCACCCTGCGACTCCTGGGATGGTGGCTTTAGTAGGGAGGTGAGCCCGCATGCGTGTGACCAGCTTCGTCGGGGAGGCGTGGCGCACAGGGAAATCCATCGCGACGGGACTGCAGATCACGTTCCGTGAGATGATGTTCCGGCCCGCGATCACCGTGTTCTACCCCGAGCAGAAGGACAACATTCCCCCGTGGTTCCGGGGGATTCCGGTACAGAAGACCGACCTCCGGACGGGCGAGTACAAGTGCACCTCATGCGGACAGTGCGCCGACGCCTGCCCGGTGGGTGTGATCACGATCGAGTGGCACCAGGATCCGGAGACCAAGAAGAAGGTTTCCGACCGGTTCGCCATCGACATGTCCCGCTGCATGCTCTGCAACCTCTGCGTGGAGGCCTGCCCGTTCGACTCTCTGGTAATGGGCATGGACTACGAGCTCTGCAAGGTGAACCCCGAAAATCTGGTGTTCGAGTTCGAAGACCTGCTCCGGCTCGGGCTGAAGTACTCCCGGGCCGAGGACCCGGGCCCCAAGGCCAAGAAGTCGACCACGCCGCCCTGGGTGTTCCACGAGCTGACGGGTGCGACCGAGGACGACATCCAGGACGTGCATGGCTACCTGGGCCGTCCGCCCCTGCCGAAAGGTTACGAGCCCGAACTGAAGCCGCAGTTCCGCCAGCAGGTGGCAGAGCAGGGCGAAGCGCCTGCGGCGAAGGCGAAGCCCGCCGGTGAGGCGAAGCCTGCGGTTGGTGCGAAGCCTGCTGCGGAGGCCGGGCCGACTGGGGATGCTAAGCCCGGGGCGGCGGGGCAGCCTGCTGCGGAGGCTAAACCGGCGGGCGAAGCGAAGACCGCCGCGGAGGCCGGGCCGGCAGCCGGGGCGAAGCCCGCTGCGGAGGCCAGAGCCGCTGACGGGCCTGCGGCGGCGAGTAAGGAAGGGGAGGGGGCCGGACAACCGTGACCACAGACCTGCTCATGAGCGGCCAGTTCTGGACCTTCATCATCCTGGCCGTGGTGACCCTGGTCTCGACCTACCGGATGGTCACCGCACCCCTGATCACGCACGCCGCTCTGTTCATGGCGCTCTCCTTCACGGCCGTCGCGGGCATCTTCCTCCTGCTGCAGGCCGAGTTCGTGGCGGCGATTCAGGTGCTCGTCTACGCCGGCGCCATCACCACCATGGTCATCTTTGCCATCATGCTCTCGGGGCTGCGGGACATCAAGCAGCAACAGCAGCAGGGCGAGCGGGTGAAGCTCTGGCGCACGAACCCGGCCGTGCTGGTGGTCGGTGCGGTCTTCGCCGCCTTCATGCTGTACCTCTACTCCACCGCCAACCTGCCGGCCGGAGCCGTCGAGCGGTCGGTGGTTCCGGTGAAGACCATCGGCACTCAGCTGTTCACCACCTACGTGATCCCGTTTGAGATCGCCTCGATCTTGCTGCTGGTCGCCATGATCGGCGCCATCATCCTGACGGCGAAGGAGGCGGAGTCGTAGTGGAA
>Ga0134100_1001072_pt1 | contig 27385 bp, 25 predicted proteins | sample 11_taG_2_FD_94444 | JGI IMG/M metagenome (GOLD analysis project Ga0134100, IMG submission 94444) | Switchgrass degrading microbial communities from high solid loading bioreactors in New Hampshire, USA - 11_42_5_180_A3 metaG | ecosystem: Engineered > Bioreactor > Semi-continuous > Anaerobic >...
GATATGAACCCTATTTTGCAATTTCTTATTGAATTTTTACCAGTATTTAGAGAAAAATCATTGATGTATTTAGAAAAAACGGTTATGGCCTAAAACCACAACCGTTTTTGTCTACAATCTGAACCCCCGGTATTAACCGGGGGTCTTGCTGTAACTATCAGCCCATTGCTTATACCATGCTGCAGCAAACGGATGCATATCCACAAACTTCCACACACCTTCGGGGTTTGAAAAACCAACGTTATCCTGAATGATTTTCTTACAATATTCAATCTCATCCAGGTATTCGATGCCGGGATATTTCAGCCAGTGTGTCCATGGCCGTTCTTTAAGTTTAGTTTTTATTACTCCATAATTGGTACCCCTGGCTTCAATAACTTCACCGTTGCCTATGTAAACGCCCATATGTCCCGGATACCTAACGCATATACCGGGAATATCCGGCATGGTATTAATCGGTCCTTTTTCCTTTGCAACTTGAAATGCACCGTCAGCGGACATCCAGACGCCCTCGTACTTATCATACCTGATATCGTATTTTACATCCTTTTTATCATTATCCCACCACAGGTAAGATTTGATTAAGTTTACACAGTCAACAGTACGCTTGCCGACAAAAGTCCTGATAAGGCTGAGATGTTTATTAATCTCGTTCGGATACTGTAACTGTTTTTGGCTTATAATAGATGCAGTAAGGACTTGGCCTATCGTACCATATACATATTGCCATTTTTCCTCTAACGCTTTTTTAACGTGTTGTACTAACCCAATGTTTGAAAACATATTGATCACTTCCATTGTTATTCCTCATTATTCATTATATTCTCTGACTTTTCTTTGGGAAATTTAATAATCTGACAATTGACTGAATCGGCACGCCAAGCGTGATTGAGTGACAGTACCATCTTAACAACGGGAATATCAGTAGTCTTAAATAATTATCCATCAAATTAATTCAATTGCATTTTTTGCTGAAATTATATTATTATAATTATAATTAATGGCAAAGTAATTCATTTCACAGCAAAAACAATATCACAAATATTTTTATTTCATCCTGTCTTTATATGGGAGTTAGTTTTTATTGCCGCAGAGGAGGAACACATGGCGGATATTATTAAAATTGAAACAGAAGGAACAAGGCTTAAAAAGAAAAATAATATTGTAATTATTGCAGTTTTTGCTTTATTGGTACTAACCATAATTATAATAATATTCAAAAACAGCTCAGGAACACAAAATTCCGGACTTATTCAGGATGTCGTTTATCCGAAAGCTTATGATTTTGACGACTATGATACCCGAAGAACCGTCTGGGAACAAAATCCTGTTGATGACAGCTTTATTTCTGCTCTTAATAACTTTTCATACAATACAGGAGCATATATACTTACCAATAGAGACAAAAATATCAACTATTCTCCCCTTTCGTTATATTATGCCTTATCTGTTGCATCATCGGGAGCCAGCAGTGATACTCAGGCTCAATTGCTTGCTTTGTTAGGTGTTTCGGATGTTGAAACACTTGCAAAGCAGTGTGGCAATTTATACAGAACGATTTATAAAGAAAATAAAATAGGAAAGCTTAAAATAGCAAATTCCATCTGGCTGGATAATGATATGAGCGGTGAACGGATTTCATTTAAAAACGATTTTGTAAAACACGCAGCTAAAGATTTTTACGCAAGCTCGTATAGTGTCGATTTCTCCAGAGCAGAAACCGGCAAAGCTATGGCCAAATGGATATCTACTAATACAAATGGAACTCTGACACCGGAGATTAAAACAGATTCTGATCAAATATTATCCATACTTAATACGGTATATTTTTATGACCAATGGATCAATCGTTTTGATAAGAACAAAACTGCGGAGGATGTTTTTTACCTTTCAAACGGAAGTAAAGTTAAGGTTGATTTTATGAATAAAACTTTCAGTTCAGCCGGATTCAGCAAGGGAAACGGATTTACCCGTGCCGGTTTAGGATTGAAAAATGGGGGCCAAATGGTATTTATACTGCCTGATGATGGGGTTTCCCTCTACGATTTACTCTCCTCTCCCCAGCAAATGCAGGAAACATTCGAAGGAGGAGATGGTTTTTCCGGCGAGGTAGTTTGGAAAATACCCAAGTTTAGTTTTGGTTCAAACCTTTTATTGAACGATGTTCTTAAAAGGCTTGGAGTAAGTTCTGCTTTTACACCTGACGCAGACTTCAGCGGAATAACAAACCATATGGCATATATTACTGGCATACAGCAGGAAACCCATATATCCATTGATGAAGATGGCATTGAAGCATCCGCATTTACTCAGATTGCCTATTCTGGAGCTGCAATGCCGGATGGCCGTGCAGAGATGATTCTTAATCGTCCTTTTATATACTATATTACTGAAAGTAACGGCAATTTGTTATTTATAGGTGTTTGTGAAAATCCTGCTGAAAAATAAAGAATTATAATCTTAACTGGTTAAATAGCGGGCTTTAAGTTTTAAGCCCGCTATAACTGGATTATTTGTTTTATAATCCTCTCCTTTAGTTATTTTACTGAAGAATTAATTTGTCCGTCGTCCAGAAAATCCTTTGCCAAATCATACCACTGCTGGATCAACTGATTTAACTTATCTTCTGTAACAAATGTTTTAAGCCATGGCGGCAAATACTTATAAACAATTCTGACGACGAAATCAAATTTGATTTTGCCATCCTGATCGCCAAATACTCTTTCGGCCAACAGCATAGCTTGATAGGCAAACTCCCTTACTTTTAACCATTGCCTGGTTATTGCAAGGTAAATAATAACAGCTGCACCTCCTATTAAAGCAAGCAATAGCAGCCAATTTTGTGATATAAATTCTAAGAACATATAAACACGCTTTCCGTATAATTGCTCTGATTCACTATATGCAAGGAAAGCTGAAAACTTGATTGATTATTTTTTCAAACTCCAGAATATTGTTTAATTCGTGTTTTTAATCCTTTTTATGGTATATATCTCGCTGATTTACCCTGAATAAACATACAAGACCCAGAATGAACATTATCCCGCCGAAAATGAATAAATACACCTGGCTTTTAAGTATATCCACTATAAGTCCGTAAAGTATAGGACTTGCAATACTGGCGGCAAAGGTAAACACATAATAATAACCTGTATATAATCCTGTATGCCCTTTCGGTGCCATTTCGGCAACTGCGGGATATGCATTTGTAGTCAATAGAGACCAGCCGATTCCTGCTATTCCTAAAAGTACAGAAAGATATGTAGGTTCCGTAAGCATAAAAATAATCAAAAATGCACCTATAACAACGGCATTCCCAATAATCATAGATTTTTTCCGCCCTATTTTCCCAGCCACATATCCTGCAGGAAGTGCGCAAATCATAAATATAACAGCCATCGGGGCCAGCATTTGTGTAGCATTCCCCGGAAGAATATTGAATTTTTCCTGGCAATACAGGGTAAAAAACGCATTTAAACACTCAAAGCCACAATACCAGAAGAAGACGGTAAGAAGCATATATAAAAGAGATGGAGTTCTTGAAATCGCGGATTGCTTTCCTTTTTTCCCAAAAAGAAATCCAATATCCGCCTTTTCAGATACTTCTTCCTCATCAGCGGAATATGGTTCTTCGGGCTCTTTATGAAAAATAAACAGTATAATTAATGCTACCACCATGATAGCGCCGCCAACTATAAAGGGAAGTCTGTAATCAATATTAAACAGTTTTCCTCCCAATAAAAACGCAATAATTGTTCCTAATCCGCCCATGGCAGTTATGATTCCATTTGCACGGCTTCTTAACCCTGCAGGTGTAGCATCCGGCATTAAAGCTGTGGCAGGCGCCCTGTATACACTCATGAAAAAATTCATGCCGATTACAGAAATCATTAGTATTATAAGACGTATATCAACTGGAAACAGAGAGCCGATTTCATTGTAAAACGGTATAATAGAAAAAAACAAAGCCGCCAAAGGTATGCCCGTAATTATAAACGGCATCCTCCGTCCAAACCTTGTCTTGGTTTTATCGCTTAGCGTTCCGAAAAATGGTTGAAATATTAACCCGAACAAATTGTCTATTGTCATAATAACGCCCAGTACCGCTGAGCTATTGATAAGTCCGCTTATTTGTTCGTTGCCGATCAAAAAAACAGGAACAAAGGTGTTATAGATCGTCCATGCCAGACTAATTGTAAAAAAAGCCAGACTTATAACTAAGGTCTTCCCAATATTAAGTTTCATATAAACTCCTCTGGTGTATAATTGAAATTCAGGCCAAAAGCTGTTAAAAGAATCTAACCATATATAAATTATAATTAGACACAATAATATCATATATTACAAGAAAATTAAAAGGGAAATATTCTCTTGCAAACCAAATTTAATATTACATCAAGTTACATCAAGAATTTTTTGTTTTTAAAGACAGGGATTATGAATAAGGTATTATCTCTGTCTCAACATTCGTTATTTCTACGGTTCCCCGGCACTCTATGAAGTTAAGCACGTTTGCCAGCATACTATCGGCATGGGCAGCCTCATTTGATATGCAGACAATACCCAGAACGCAATTGTTCCATGAATCTAAATCTCCTGTTTCGGCTACAGCAATGTTAAACTTATTCTTAAGTTTTTCTATCAAACTTTTAACAATTCGTCTCTTATCTTTTAGAGACTGTGGTTCGCTTAAATACAGTCCCACATTTAAAACTCCGATAAACATTTGTACACTCCTTGCAAAGAGGATATAATGACTTTAACCAGTTATTATGTCTAATAATAGTATAATAACATCACCCGTTACCGAAATCAAAGATTTCCAACGGGTGCCCGAGTTATTGATACTTCGTATCAAAAGATAGATTTGCAAAAAAGAAATATAATATTCATAGTTTTTAATATTCATGAGGATTAATTGTATGAAAATTGATTTTAAGATCACTGAACAATACAGCGGGAAAAAAGTATTGTATGTTTTGGAAAATGAAATGAAGCTTTCCGGTCGTCTGATAAAAAAGCTTAAATCATCAGGCGGTATAATTTTAAACGGAAAACCCGTCCGAACTGTCGATTTTGTTAATAAGGGCGATATTTTAAGCGTGATAATAGATTTTGTGGAAGAAGTTGAGATTGAACCTGAATATGCGGAGATTTCAATATTATATGAAGATGATTGCATTTTGGCCGTAAATAAAGAACCGGGTATGCCGGTACATCCTTCTGCCGGGCATCCTGCAGGTACTTTGGCTAACCGGGTGCTGGCGCATTTTATAAAACAAGGGCTTTCAATTAAGGTCCGCCCGATAAACAGGCTTGATAAAGATACCTCCGGTATTGTGTTGTTTGCAAAGAACGCTCACATACAGGAGCAAATTATTCATCAAATGAAGGAAAACCATGTTTATAAGTCATATTTAGGAATTGTCCATGGTGTGTTTAAACCTCCGGAGGGCATTATAAACCTGCCTATAGCACGCAAAAGCGGCAGCATTATGGAAAGAATTATCGATCCGGCAGGATCTCCCTCAATTACAGAATATAAAACTTTGGAAATCCACAAAGATCTGAGCTTGGTAGAATTCGTACTTAAGACCGGCAGGACGCACCAGATTCGTGTTCATTGCAAAGCTATGGGGCATCCCCTTCTTGGAGATTGGCTCTATTCGGATACACAAACCGATCTTATTGGAAGGCAAGCCCTTCATTCGCATATACTTGCCTTCGATCACCCTTTTAACGGGCAAAGGATTGAGCTATTGGCTCCCCTGCCGAAGGATATGGAAAAAGCATTGACTGTATAGCGCTTAACCTGCTATGCAGCACAATGCTTTTTAGCAATGTTTTATCATCCTTTTATGTCCAGTTTTTATGAGTTAAATATTTTTCGCTTGTCTATAACGCGCTTTGCTTTTCCTTCGCTGCGCTGTATGGTATTTGGCTCAACAAGTTTTATTTTCGCGCTTATTCCAAGGGTGGATTCTATTTCATAGCGCAGCTTGCGTTCAATGGTCTCGATCTTTTTAACCTGATCCGAGAATAAACTATAGTTCATTTCAATCTGAACTTCCATTATATCCAAATTGTTCACTCGATCGACATAAATCATATAATGAGGTTCAACTTCACTGTATTTTAACAGAACGGATTCTATCTGAGACGGGAATACATTCACGCCGCGTATAATGATCATATCATCAGATCTTCCAGTTACCTTTTCCATTCTGGCTCCGGTCCTGCCACAGGCACAGGTTTCATGAGTCAATACCGATAAATCTCTTGTTCTGTATCTTATAAGTGGTAAGGCTTCTTTAGTTATACAAGTGAAAACAAGTTCGCCTTTTGTTCCATCAGGCAATACTTCTCCAGTTTCGGGATCGATTATTTCCGCAATAAAATGATCCGATGCAATATGGAGCCACTTCTGGCAATGACAGTTCATGGAAACACCGGGACCCATAATTTCACTTAAGCCGTAAATGTCATATGCTTTTAATCCCAAACGGTTTTCTATTTGGGTCCGCATCTCCTCTGACCATGGCTCAGCTCCGAAAATTCCAACTCTCAGTTTCAAGTCATCCTTGGTTATGCCTGCATTTTTCATCTCATCAGCTATATGTAAAGCATAAGATGGTGTACAGCAAAGCACGGTCGCTCCAAAATCTTTGAGAAGCTGTATCTGTCTTGAAGTGTTTCCCCCCGAGACAGGAATTACCGTGGCGCCTAAACGCTCAACACCATAGTGCAGCCCTAAGCCGCCTGTAAAAAGACCATATCCGTATGCAACATGTACAATATCGTCTTTAGTGATCCCTGCGTTCACCAGGCAGCGGGCAACACATTCAGCCCATGTTTCTATGTCATTCTTGGTATATCCCACAACAGTCGGTTTTCCCGTTGTGCCTGAGGAAGCATGGACCCTGATAACATCTTTCAGGGGTGCTGCAAAAGTTCCGAACGGATAATTATCCCTCAGATCTGTCTTATAGGTAAAAGGCAGTTTTGGCAGATCATCGACTGATTGAATATCTGACGGTGTAATACCTGCTTTCTTCATTCTTTCAGCATAATAAGGCACGTTTTCATATACTCTTTTTACTGTTTCTCTAAGCCTTTCGCTTTGTATTTTTCTTAGGCTCTCTTTATCCATGGTTTCAATTTTCTCGTTCCAATACTGCATTTTTTAGTCCTCCTACCCATCCTTTTTATCATGTATTAATATAAAAAAGCCTTTCATCCCTATTGGGACGAAAGGCTTAAGCTTCCGCGGTACCACCCATTTTTACTGCCATTACACAGTACTCTCAATCAGAATACGGGATTATCAATATTTCTTTGATTATCCGATATTCCACCCTTTTAACGTAGGGTATTACGCACCAACCTACAACATATGCTTCAGCCGGTGAGCTCCGGAGCGAACTTCAAAAACCTTCCTCATAAGATTGCTTTCAGTCTTTGGCAATCTCTCCCTGAATGATTCCTGGCTTTTTACTTTTCTCCATCACAGCCATTTAATAATATTGATTTAATTTATATTATAACATTTTTATACATCATTGTCAAGAACATCGGGGATTCCGTCTCCATCCGAATCCAAGCCAATTATTTCATTGGAGACCCCGTACAGCTCCTTACCCTGAGCATTTATACGAATTCTTTCATTTTCAACAAGCTTGCTTAATAAATCCCTAACCTTTTTTGGATTTTTTATTCTGACTAATTCAAGCTTAGGATGTGTTTTATCTGCCGTATAAAGAGTTATTGTTCCAACACCTGCAAGTTTATCTCCAAATGTTCTGTTAAGTCTAATATCCAAAACCCTGTACAGCAGCAATTCTTCTTCGGTAGTATTAAAAAAACCGGTTGAAGAATATAGTCTTTGATCTTTGATAGCATATTTAGTAAAGCTAAGCGGGAGACCCAGATAACGTTTTCTGTCTTTCCATAAGTATTCGTCTTTTTGTTTATTAGCCATAAGTTATCCCTCGCAAATTTTATGCTTTTATTTCATTATAATTAAATGTAAATTAATTTCAATAATAATATTTTATAGAACTGGTGCCTGAAAACTTTGTAACACATGAGGCAAATTATACTGTTCAGGTATCTTATATAACAAAATTAATAAAAGTTTAATTTCTCTAAGTCTTCAGCATATGTTATAATAATGATAATAATAATATCTTTTAATTTTTCTAATAATGCGATTTAAATACTTCTGTTTTAGTAGTATTTTTTAAGTCGCTGCAATTTGTTACTTGTAAATATTAATCGCAAAAACATTATTTAATTCTAATATACCAAAAAAATTTAAGGATTAGGAAGTGGCAATTATAGAAACGTTATTTTTTACCGTAGTTGACAGAGGCAAAGCCAATGCTGTTTTACATAAAGCTCAGGAATGCGGCGCAAAGGGAGTAACAATTCTTTTAGGAGAAGGCACTGTACAGTCCAGGCTTTTAAGAAAGATGGGGGTTACCGAACTGCACAAAGAAATTCTTGTGATATCAGCATCAGAAGAGCTGTCTGATAGATTACACGATACCCTTTGCAAAACCTTTTCGCTTTCTAAAAGAAACAAGGGAATTGCTTTTACAATTCCGTTTAAACGTTGGCATAAGCAAACATCAGTACAAGAAGAAAAAACTTCGGATTATTCAATATGTGATGATAAGATCACTCACTATTGCATCATTACCGTAGTGGATAAAGGACGCGGCAGAGAGTGTATAAAATCCGCAAGAGCTGCGGGCGCCAGGGGCGGTACTCTGATCCATGGCCGCGGAGCCGGTATCCCTACCGATTTCTATTTTCCATTGGTTATTGAACCACAAAAAGAAATCGTAATGATTATCACAACAAAAGACAAAGTATCTGCAATAAGAGAAAGAATATTCTCGGATCTGGAGCTTGGAAAGGCCGGCAACGGTATTTTGTTTACTCTCCCCATTACCAGAACAAGCGGCCTTGTTGAAGACAGATTCGGGGAAAGTAAGGAAGGTACATCATGAGTCTGCTGTTTGAAAAAACCAAAGAAGTCCTGCGCACCTTGTTGCCGGTTGTTATATTGGTGTTATTGTTATGTTTTACTATTGTTGATGTTGAGACGGATGTTTTAGTTCGTTTTCTTGTTGGCAGTGTCTTACTGTTGATTGGACTTTCAGTATTTTTATATGGTGTAGATCTGTCCATGAACCCGATTGGTGAATACATGTCTCAGGAGGTCGCAACATCAAAAACGCCTTTAAAGATTGCCATACTCAGTTTCCTGTTGGGATTTTTAATTACTGTTGCAGAGCCTGATTTGCTTATTCTTGGCTCACAGATCCAGGAAGCTTCAGGAAATACCCTTAGCTCATCCATTATAGTGTATATGGTATCTATAGGCGTGGGAGTCCTGATTTTGTTGGGTGTTTTCAGGCTGCTCCGGGATAAACCGTCTTATAATGCATTTATGGCAGTGATTTACGGTATTATTTTTATATTAGTATTTTTCGTATCGGAAGAATTCCTTGCCATTTCTTTTGACGCATCAGGCGCCACCACCGGTGCTCTCACCACCCCCTTCGTACTGGCAATATCTTTGGGGTTATCAAATATCAAGGGTGGCAAAAATGAGGAAGAAAACTCTTTCGGGCTTGTCGGTGCCATGAGTGCCGGTCCTATACTGGCTGTTATGCTTATGTCGATTATTTCAGGGCAAAAAAATATTCAGGGGGACGCCGGTGAATATGTCTATGCTGAAGGTGTAATATGGCCTATCATAAGCAAGTTTCCGGGAATCCTTCTGGAATCTCTGATTGCCTTGCTTCCAATAACAATCTTATTTTTCTTTTATAACTACATAAAATTTAAAATACCCAAGAGTGAATTTAAGGGGATAATAAAAGGACTTGTGTTAACTTTGCTGGGACTGACTGTTTTTCTTACAGCCGTAAACTCCGGATTTATGGATATGGGACGAATTATAGGTATTGAAATTGGAAAAATGAGTCCGTGGATATTGATAGGGACAGGCTTTCTTCTTGGGCTTATTGTGGTTCTTGTTGAGCCGGCCGTACATGTATTGGGCGAACAAATCGAAGAAGTAACCAGTGGACATATACCTCTCGGTTTAATTCGCACGACCTTGTCCATCGGGGTAGGTATCGCAATTGCTCTTTCAATGGTAAGAATAGTTGTTCCTGAAGTTAAACTTTGGTATTTCCTTATCCCTGGGTTTCTCATTGCCATACTGCTTTCATTTATAGCTGACCCTGTTTTTGTCGGAATAGCATATGATGCCGGCGGTGTTGCATCAGGTCCTATGACAGCTACATTTGTCCTTGCATTTGCCCAGGGAGCAGCTACAATTATAGAAACCGCAAATGTGTTGGTGGATGGATTTGGTGTTATCGCAATGGTAGCAATGTCTCCAGTACTTTCTATAATGATCCTGGGAACTATATTTAGGCATAAGAAAGTTGAATACCCGGCTATCGTAAAGAAGCCTGCTGTTACCTCTTCTCACCTGGTTGATGAAATCAATTTGGAACACGACTGTATCCTGGTTATCGTCAATAGAGGATTTGCTGAAAAAGTGGTTGATGTGGCAAGACAATCAGGCGCCAAGGGAGCTACAATTATGCGCGGACGTGGAACTGGCGAAAATCAAAAGGTTATGCTGCCTATAATAAATATAGAATTACAGCCTGAGAAAGAAATCATTTGGTTTATCACCGCTAGTGACGTCAGCGCGCCAATAGCCGATAGCCTGTTAAGTGACCAACAGCTTGAACAGGACGGCGAAATTACAGTATTCGTATCGCCTACAGAAGCTATGGTCAGATCTTTTACGACAATACATGGACCCGGATAATAGTAAATAAGCTGTTTTTTCTGACAGATGGCAGTTTGTCTATGTGAGTAACCGGATCAGCAAGTTGATCTGGAATCCATGTTCACCATTAAGCCTTCATATAACAAATTAATATTCGGAATACTTAGCATGTCATCGGGTCTTACCAGAGGAAATGGCTTACTGAACGTATAAATGCCTGATTCATCCAATATCTTTGCAATGAATTCTGCGCATGTATTATTATTTGGGGAACTAAAAGGCCTGTTTATTAAAAACCCTACTATTGCCATAAGATTATAATGATATTTTTTAGGATCACTTATATACTTGTCTAATGAAGCACAGACCCTGTTATAAGTGGCATTATCCACCTGCTTTGCATATATGGCACATTCAGTTTGGGGAAAATCTTTAAAAATCCCCTCATTAACCACTTCGGTAATAAATCCTCCGATCAATGGAAAATAACGAACTCTGCGTGCAAAGCTGTAAAATACCCGCAGATCAGGATCAACTCCGATAGATGCATGATTATATTTTGCTTTTGTATATAATTTTATTGACTTTGACACTAAAGTCCCCACTTGAGTCAACATTATGTATATTTCTTTCATAGCAAACATCCAAAATAAAAAAACTGGCCGTTAAAGCGAATATCATTATACTATACATTTAATTATATAGCTACAGGAAATATTAATATTACCCCAAACGCTTGCCAATACTTAATCTGGCCTCTATTCTTTATTCTTAGTCTGTGTATTTTGATAATACAACAATGAGTGGTTTATTAATGGTATATAGCAGTAAATATCAGTTAATACTTTAAATCATGTAATTCTTGTTATAGAATAATTATATTCAGAATTTAATTATCTAAATTTTGGAAATAAAAAGGATATTCTAAAAATGGAAAAAAAGAAAACTGCTAAAAGAACAATTTTAATTTGTTGCTTAATAATAACAGCGATTCTTTTTATTGCGTTTCTTGCGCTGCGGCTTAGCATGCGCGCTCCGGAAGGGAATAATACCATAAATATGGCAGGTCGTGTAAATAAAGACGTACCGGTTGTTATCGATAATGAACCATTACCCGAAGAGCCTCCAAAAAAGAGTGTTTATACCTTTCTTGTTGCAGGAAAAGACAAAGCTTCCGGCAATACAGATACTATTATGCTTGTCAGGCTTGATATCGGGAATAAAAATATTCGTATTTTAAATATTCCAAGAGATACAATGCTTGATACCGACAGAAAATCGAAAAAAATTAATTCTTCCTATCTTATTGGCGGAATTGAGCAGTTTGAAAAAGATATAGCAAGTCTGACAGGCTTTTATGTGAATCGTTACGTAATTTTCAACATAGAGGCTGTTGAAAAAGTTATTGATGAAATCGGAGGAGTATATTTTGATGTTCCCAGAAATATGAATTATGAAGATCCGACACAGGACCTTTACATCCACATCAAAAAGGGATACCAGCATTTAGATGGAAAACAGGCTGTCAATTTAGCTCGTTTCCGCAGCTACCCTGAAGGCGATATCGACCGGATCGCCATGCAACAGAAATTATTGATCGAATTGGCCAAACAAGCCCTTAAACCTGAAAATATTTTAAAGATACCTGAATTAGCATCTATAATCAAGGAAAATGTTGAAACAGACATTGATATGGGTGAAATGTTATGGTTGGCTAACGAGGCAAAGAATATACCTTTAAGCAGCATTGAAACCGATATGGTTCCCGGTGTTGCCAGTATGATAGACAATATATCTTACTGGCTGCCTTATGAAAATGCGTTGCTTGATCTTATAAACAACCGTTACAACCCTCTCGACAGTCCTATTACATCGAATGATATATCGATCGTGGAGTTTTCCGCAAATCATGAAGGGTAACTATAATTAGTGTTTTATCATAATTATTAACGGGTATAATATAAAAAAATGTGTAAAGGAGAATTAAATATGAGAGCATGGATTGACAGAGATGGCTGCATTTCTTGCGGATTATGTTCAAGTACATGTCCGGAGGTTTTTAGAATGGATGACGAAGATATAGCTGAAGTTTATGTTGATGAAATACCGGAAGATGTAGAGGATATGGCTCAGGAAGCTGCTGACGGCTGTCCTGTGAGTGTTATTCACATCGAAGAGGACTAAACTGGATTTTAAAATAATCCGGGTACCTTCTCGTTAACAGTAAATGTGACACAAGAAAACCGTACAAAAGTAAAAAAGGTCATTCTGAGTATAGCGAAGAATCTATTCTTAACATTATGATTCTTTGAGTGTCTAAGGATGACCTTTTAAAATTTATACTATATTTTTATACAATCCTTTTTCCTTATGTTCTTAAATATGCAAAAATAGTTACCCCCATCGAGATAAATACCAGCAGAACTGCACCTAAAGAAGCCAGTTTATTCTCCTCCCAGGTTTGTTTGGCATAGCTGAAAGTATATATGGAAGACAGTATAATATATAAGAAACCTAAGTATACGATCATTCTTTACCCTCCGATGAAAAATTTGGCTCACTCTTTATAAGTTTGCCGGTACGCCTTACGGTAAAATCAACTTCAACCTCAAGTTCTGACTCAGAAAACTTCTCCAGCCAATTATATTCTTCCCATTCAGGTATAGTCCAGAATTGGCTAGCCGCAGTTGTCCCGAAATCAAAAACATCAGCTTTCATTTCCTTACATTTATCAAAAGTATCTTTTATCCCTTTAATCAACTGTTTTTCAAAAGCATCTTCTACTATTGGCAGCTTTTCAGGGGTCTCATAATCTATCCCTGACTGGATGGATACGATATCTCCTTCAAATTTCAGTTTTACATGTATCTTTGGATTCTCTCCGTTTAAATCTACTTTAACAACAGGCTTTTCAAATTCTGTTATGTCAAGCGGAATTGCTAAATCGGGCTTTTCAGGGTCAGTTATGGAAAACGGGCCAAACTTAAGTTCCCCGCGAACCAGATGCAACATCTGTGTTTCAAAACCGGTCAGTTTTCCTACCATTTTATCTCCGTCAAACACGGTCGTGCCAACTAATTCAATCTTTGGGCCGCCTTTTCGTGGCACCTCACCTGCATAATAGTTGCCGGGAATATTCGGTTCTCCTTCGAAAAAATCTCCTTCACTTTTAAAATTATCTTCTTTGTTTATAGAGCCATACGTCACCAATAGTGCATGGTAAGGGGATTTTATTTCACAATATAAATCATTTAAGGTTGAATTGTGAAAATAACCTATCTTCATTGAATTTTCAAATAACTCCTCCAGTGTTCTTGTGATTAATTCCCCCGGATAAGGTTTCAGCTCCTTAATAAATTCTTCTGCATTTTCTTTACTTATAATGACATTAGTAGTCCGTCTTATATGCCTGTAACGTATCAAAGGAGCCAGAGTTTCTTCCATCATATCGTTCTTTGCTAATTCTTCAGATATGACAATAAGTTTAAGATGCATAAAATTCAGATCTTTAGATAAATAAGAATTGGTAATTGAAACGGCTGAAAGCAAAGATGATGCATCTATTGTTATTACTTCCATTTCTTCATTTTTTCCTCCGCCTCCACCTTCCTCACCTTCCTGTCCTCCGCTGCTTCCACTGCCCTGTCCGAATTTTGATATCTGAAAAGTTAAACGAAATGTATCAGAAATACCCTGCCCAATCCCTAAAGCTGTCACGTAAGCATGATCTCCAATCTCACGGGAGTCAAAGCAGCCGGTAAAAAAGAACGGAAGAATAAGATAAATAAGAATAAGAGTTCTCTTACGCATTCTTAGACTCTCCTTTCTTTTTCCGTATCATAGCAATGATTAGAATAAAAACAGGAGGTATAAAGTAAAAAACCCATCCCCAGGATCTTAACGTCTGCACATACCCGGATGTAACTTCTGTGATGCTTTTAGGAATAAGGCTTAAACTATATAAAGTGGTTACCATAGGCAGAATAACCGGACGTTTGTCATCAATCCTGAAAATATGGCAATATATCATGAGTGTTGCGTAGAAGACAAATGCAATCTCAACAAAACTTCCAAAGTTCCAGAGAAAAAGGAACAAGGGTTCCATCCGCTGCATGAATCCGCCATAATTAATAAGAGCCGCCATCTCATACATAGGAGATGTAATTTCCTGACCTACGGTATAGGGAAATACCAGTGTAAACACTAACAGAGAAATGCTGGTTATAAGGCCCGCCAGAAATAATGTTGATAATCCAATCCTTTTAATCTCCTTATATCCCTGAAGCGATGAAGCTATAACTCCGATTAAAACAATCTCCCCGTAAAGCGAAGACCGCAATAACCCGTTAATTAAAGTATTATCCAAGCCATATCCAAGTATCGGAAAAAGATTCTTAAAATTAAAATTCTGGCTTGAAAGTATGATAACCAAAATAAACCCTGCGCCCAGAATATATATTATGAATTTGGCAAATCTTACGATGGTCTCAAGCCCCATGTAAGAGAAAAATACAATTGTTATAAGAAATAAAATGGTAATAAAACTTGGAGGGGTTCTCGGCAGAACATAAATCTTTAATATCTCTGCAAATTCTCTGATACTGATACTGGCAGTCCACAGTAAAAAGCCCCCAAACAGAAATAAAAAGACAGCGCTTCCCCATTTGCCCAAAACCACATCTGAAATTTCCATTATATTTTTATTAGGAAAACGCTTCAGCAGCAGGTATAGGAACATAAAAGCGAATATTGCAGTCAGCATTGAAATAATAGTCATATACCATCCGACATTTCCTACAATCTCTACCACGATGGCGGGACTAGTAAAAAAAACATTTATTACTATGGTTATAAGTAAAGTGCTTATAGCTTCATGATAACCGAAATTACCTTCCTTGATCATTGCCCCTGCCACCTCCTGATGTTGACGCCTTTACCCATCCCCTTGGATCATCACCCATGCGTTTTTCGTCCTTGGTATTCAAATAATCCGGTCTTCGATCCTGTTTATGGAGCGGGCCTCTTATGATTTTATCTTTATTTGATCTGGTCTCCGGTGCAACAGGTGCAAAGAATGGCACTCCAAATGATTTCATGCCTAATGCCAAAGCACAGAAAAGTGTAAATCCTACTGAAACTCCATAAAAACCGGCAACCGCACCAAATCCTATAAGGATGAAGCGGGCAATACGAACAGCTAAAGCTAAGGAATAATTTGGTATAGTAAAACTGCCCAATCCTGTAACCGCAACTATAATAATAAGACTTGGACTTACCAGGCCGGCTGAAACCGCCGATTGCCCCAAAATCAGTGCTCCAATTATACCCAATGTATTTCCTGTTATACCGGGAACACGAATTCCTCCTTCGCGGATAAGCTCAAATGATATCTCCATCAAAAGAAACTCTATGATAAACGGGAAAGGAACAGGAGCATGGGAAATCACTATTGAAGACAGCAATGATGTTGGGATCATCTCCTGGTGGAACAGGATCAGAGCCGTCCATATACCTGGAAGCAGTAACGCCAACAGAGTACCTATTAAACGCACTATTCTTAAAAAGGTTCCATATTGCCAGCGAAGATTTGAATCCTCCGAAGTATGATAAAGATCAAAAAATGTGATTGGCATTGCCAGGGCAAAAGGTGTTCCCTCACAAACCAAGGCCACTTTTCCGTCCATCAAGAATGAAGCCACACGATCAGGCCGTTCTGTAGAAATAATTTGCGGAAAGAGCATCATACTTTTATCTTCTATCAACTGCTCCAACATTCCGCTTCCGGCGATATAATCGATATCAAGGCTTTCAACACGTCGCTTAACCTCTTCAACTATCTTTTTATTGGTTATATCATCAATATAAAGAAGAGCCGCCAAAATATTATTTGTTTTACTGATTATCTTGAACTCGGTTATTAAGGATTCGTTTTTTACAATCCTTCTTATCAGAGTTATATTTGTACGAAGATTCTCAGTAAATGCTTCCTGGGAACCGTTTACCACAGTCTCGGCGGACGGGACACTTATGTCACGCTTTTCAAACCCGCGGCTTTCCATTACCAAACATTCATTGCAGCCGTCGATAAAAACTACTGTTAATCCGCTTAGTATTTGAGGGATAATGGATTTGTAATTATCCATTCTAACTACCTGATGTATGGAAAGAACGTTTTTTTCAAGAAAATCTATGGGGCATCCTGATTCAAAGCCATCCAAAGCGCATGGATTCATAAGCTGCGGGAGTGTAAATTCAATAATTATATTTTTATCAATCATCCCATCAATAAAAACAACACATGCCTTTATTTTTCTGGCTATTTTGAATTCCCTGATTATAACATCCTGGTTAACCGGCAAATTAAAGATGTTCTTCACGATGCTAATATTCTCCTCTATTGAGCAACTAATATCGATATGGTGTTCGTCATTATGCGAATTACTCTTACTGTTATCTTTTTCTCCCTTTTTACCACCATCGGAATTCTCTTGTTTTTGGTTTTTATTAGATTCTGAGCAGCCCTTCTGTTTGTTGTCCTCACCTTTCTGTTGGGTATCTTTCTCTTTATTGCTTTCTTTGACCCCTGCTTTATTTTTATTTGACTCTTCGTTGCTCTCTTCTTTGTCCCTCACACCTTCCCCATCGGAATCTTCATTATTATCATTTTCATTCGACGCTGTTTTATTTTCGCAGCATCCTACGATGTTCTCCTGGTTGACGTTTACGCACTTCTGCCGGGTATTTTTCTCATCATTACTTTCTTTCAGCTCTGATTTATTTTGATCTGATTCTGTTTCGAATTCTTCGTAATTGCATTTACAATTATTATTTAGCTCTTTCTTCGCATTTTTATCTTCTTTACTGTTTTTATTCTCACCGATTTGCTTTTTGACAAATTCATTTATGGGCATAGGGCTGATAATCCTAATTTGTTCATCCTTATCACGTTTATTATGCTTTTTCTTATCTTCCTTGTCTTCTTTATTATTCCGGGCTTTATTATTTTCCTTATCTTCCTGATCTTCTTTATAATATTCCTGGTCTTCTTTGTATTCCTGGTCTTCGTTATACTTCTTTTCACGTACTTCGCTCTCTTTACGGCTCTTTGGGTCATTGCCTGTTTTATAATAATCCTGCAGATTGCTTGACTTGCCTCTGTAAATGTTCCAGAGTTCTGATTCCTGAGGTTCTTCTGGAAACCTGAATCCGTGTTCTGAAGGTTTTCTGTATATAAAAAGATCCTTAAGCCTTTTTAGCATATAAACACTCTCCGTATCAAAAAAATGAATACATGTGCTTATCATTATTAACAGAACGGAATAATCTTATCCAAAAAGTCGATTACCTGTCATTCATATAGTATTGCGAAGAGCATGATCAAATTATGCATTATAACAGGCCAGAGAAACTACAATCGCGATGGGGACATGTCTGAGCGGATGTGAATAATGTCATAAGCGGTGATATTAAATAAATAGATAGAATACAGGACTCATGATGACATACTTAAAATGGGGACAAGGTTTTTACTTGAGATAAGCGGCTTTGTTTCCTCGGAAAAGCCACCGAACGGTAACCTTATATAAAATGAATAACCAGGAGAACCGTCCCCCTGGTTATTTAATAAGTTGAATTATTGATATTCAAGCCATTGAGCAATTAAGCTTTCATGTTTTTCCTCAAGGTCTTGTTTTTCCTTAAGAAGTTCTTCCAGACGTTGATAGTCAGCAGCATGAATTTCCATCTCATCTTCTATTTCACTTAATCTCTGTTCAATAAGATTAATATCCCTCTCAAGATTGAGCAGCTTTTTCTCAATAGTCTTGGGACTGGGCTTTTTTATGCGGGTATCTTTATTTACTTTATCAAGTTTAATTGTCTGTTCTCTATCTTTCTTTCTCTGCGCCTCGTAACGTTTCCATGCCCGAAACTCTTCATAATCGCCGTCAAAGCTGTAGAGTTTTCCGTCCTCCAATTCACATATCTTTTTGGCAAATTTTCTAATAAAGTATCGGTCATGGGAGACAAACAATATAGTCCCCTCAAAATCTTCCAATACTTCTTCTATCCATTCTCTCGAGGCTATATCAAGATGATTTGTGGGCTCGTCAAGGATCAAAAAGTTAACTCCTGTCTGCATCAGGAGACATAGCTTCAACTTGCTGCGTTCCCCGCCTGACAAGCTTCCTACTGCTTTAAAGACATCCTCTCCTGTAAATAAAAATCCGGCAAGAATGTTACGGGCGGTTTCCTCATCAATAATCAATTCGCGGCGCACTGTCTCAAGAATAGTCAGCTCCGGCTGTTCAAAGTTAATAATCTGAGGGAGGTATGCAATCCTGACGCTTGGTCCGATTTTAACGCTTCCTGTATCCGGAGATATTTCACCCATTATTATTTTCAGCAGAGTAGTCTTTCCTGTTCCATTATTTCCCATCAAAGCCACCCGGTCTCCTTTTTCCAGGAGCATATTTACATCTCCGAACAGAATTCTGCCGTCAAAGCTTTTTTGTATTCCTTTTAAACTCAAAACATCTGTACCTGAAAAAAGACCTGATTTAAACGACCTGGACAACTTTCTCTCTGTTTTGGGCCTTGGTGCCGCATTCTCCTTCATTCTTTCCAGCCGTTTTTCCATACCAAAGGCTCTCTTGTGCAGCTTCGGATTATCTGAACGATTTGCCCAGTCATGCATTCTCTTGACCGCATTTTCCAGTTGTTTTATCTTTTTAAGATCCTGTTCGTATTGCTTCAGTTGTTCAATCCTTCGCTGTTCCTTAAGCAGCGCATATTTGCTGTAATTCCCTTCATAGCTGATTGCTGCTCCGTCTTCTAACTCCACAATCCTTTCCGTTACCCTGTCAAGAAAATACCGGTCATGGGATATGACTATAACAGTACCTTTAAAAGTATTCAAATAATCTTCCAGCCACTCAACAGCATTAATATCCAGGTGATTGGTTGGTTCATCCAGGAGCAAAATATTGGCATCTGTAAGAATTATCCTGGCAAGATTAACTCGGGTCTTTTCTCCCCCGCTGAGCTCATTAAACAATCTGCCCTGCATCTCTTTGTCTATCCCGATACCGTTGCAAACCATGTTAATGGAGGTTTCAATGGTGTAGCCTCCTCTGATCTCATATTCCTGCTGCAGCAGACCAAAAGTTCTGACCAAATCTGGAGAAGCATTTTCGGCCATTTGTTTTGCTATACTTTGAAGCCTGTCTCTAAGGTCATAAACTTCAGAAAATGCTGAATCCAGAACCTGATACACAGTAGTATCAGGTCCGTATTCGGGAATCTGGTCAAGAACACCCACCCGCATGCCTTTTGCTATGTTGAGTTCGCCTTTTTCATAACTCTCTGCCCCGGAAATTATTTTGAATAATGTGGTCTTGCCGGCTCCGTTCTTGCCAATGAGTCCCACCACACTACCCTCATAGATTTCCAGCGATACGCCCTTAAGGATATGATTGGCACCGTAGTATTTATGTATATCATTAAGAACTATTTCAGTCATTATAAATCCTTTCAAACACAATAGATATTTCAGTTATCAAGTACTGCTGACAAAGAATCATTTAATACAGTAAGAGTCTTTTCCAATGTTTTTTCAATAATATTAATATCTTTACCCAATAAAGTTTTCTCTAATAAATGTAGCTTATTTTCTGCCTTTATGGCAATACTGTAACTAATTAATCTGTTCTTATCAGACAGCCATTCCGGAATTTTTTTACTCTCCTTTTCTGATTTGGAAAACATCTTTTTAAGTTCCATAAGCGCTTTTATTCTTTTGATACTGTAACTCGTTTTTCTTTGAACGTTTAATGAGTACCAAAAGATGACGAATCCCACCGGAAGCATCAAATATGCCGATATAACAGAAAAGGCCACAGATATGATACATCCAGCAATAAACAATACCACGCCTAAAATCAGACCCAGATTACGATAGTATAATTGATTTATTGTTAGTTTATTCTTTTCCAAATGATCGCTTTTGACTCTATCAGCTAAATTTGAGTATTTCTCTCTAATTATCTCTTTATCTTCAGCATTTGCAATTCTGGCAATATTTTTTATAATATCAAATTTTCCGGATTCATCTGCGAATTCTCTGACCAACAGCAGCAAATACCTCTCCGACGCTTCCAAATATTCTGTGTCTTGATTCTTAGTAATGCTGAAAGAAATACTGCCGCTTTTCCCCTCAATAATAAATTCAGGTTCAATAAAACCTTTTGAAGCCAGACCGAACAGACCTGCCAGAATTCCTCTTGCTCCGATTTTGCCGCTTAACAGTAAATGAGCCTCCTGAGGAGTTAATTGTGGTATGTCATCTAACTCAAAGCACTCTGTCTCCTGATTTGTTTGAAGCTCTTTATGTGCTCTGAGCATTATCAGCAGGCCGGCAACTGAAGTAAATATTGAGAATATCGTCAGGAATATTTTTCTTTTCCTGGTCATCTTCTCGTTCCATGCTCGTTTTCCTGCCTCTTTAGCCGCGTTTTCTCTCGCTTTTAACAAATGACTTTTATCGCTTTCGGAGTATTCCTTTTCTTCCTGAAGAACCGTTCTCATAAAGTTTTTGAAAGCCGTTAATTTGGCATTCTTTACAAGATTTTCAGGAAACACGATTCTTGTTTCTATATACTCACCGGGTACCGTATTGGGGATACTGTATTTGATAGTTCTGCCGTCTGTAACTTCTTTTTGTCCCACCAGCACACCGTGCAAATAAGATTTTATGTTTGCGGCATTAGTATATTTTGGCAGCTTTATTTCAATATCAATATTGGACGCATATCCGTTCCAGTCTTCCAGGATAAAAGTTCTGTCAAAAAGAGCAATATCCCTGTAGCGTTTAACCGAGTTTTTCACGATATATTCCACTATAACCGTACCCTGCTGCTTCTTGAAAGTACTGTAAACTTTAAGCCTTACAAGATTATTCTCATGCAAAACACTATAAGTACCATTAAAAACATTGGCATCCCATTGCCCCGCGGATAATTGCTCACATTCTATGAGTTTATCCTTGATCTGGGTATAGACTTTTTTTATTTCGATTTCTTCGCCATCCTGCTTGTCAATAAGAATTACCGCATTGTTGCTGTTGCCGAGAAAACTATATTTTACTTTTTCAGTCACGCCTAGTTCACCGTTATCGGCAATGCTAACAGCAACCTCATAATCAGATATGCGGTATCCATATTGAGGCTGAGCAAAACCAATTACGGTCATTAAAAGAATTGTAATGAAAGGAACAACTGTTAATGCCAGAATTTTTATTAATTTTTTTTTCAATTCAATATGCCTTCCCATATGCTTTAATGTTTACATACATAAATTCTTAGCTCTGTTGTGAATACTGTTTTCCCATTATCAGAGCTTTTATGTCCTTATAAAATGATTTGTAATCTATAAACAGCAGCATTGGAGCTATTATGGCCGCCCGGTACCGGTAATAGGTATCAGGCACGTCTTCACTTATCAGTGCATTAATAAGGCCGTAGGAAACAATGAAAGCCAATACACCAATCAGATAAGGATCCCATTTTATAAAAGCGTGCATTATGCCAAAAATCGAAATAACCAATCCAAGATACCATAACAGCATTTCTGCTTTTACAATAATAATCGCCGTTGTATTTGCCGCTATATCGGTTATATAAGGAACATCTTCAAGATAAGGCTTAGTTAAAAAACAATTAATGGAGGCGGCAACATCCTTTTCCATAATAGTTGCAAAAATTGAACTTAGCTCTTCATCCAGATCCTCATCTCCGCTTTTGCTCCTGTCCATCGCCAGGGCATGATAATCCCGCATATTATTCATCACTGTAGTAAAGTTTATAAGCAAGCTAAAGGCAAGGACTGTTAAGCAAAATATCAAAGCCAGCTTTCGCTGCGTTTTTATATAGTATAGCATCAAATAAATAAACAAAGCGCCGCTTAATGTATAAAGCATATAAATCCTAAGAAGCGTACTAAGCCAGATAAGAACGCAAACCCCTGTAATCAGCAGAACCTGTCCGATTATGGGCAATTGTCTGTCTTTGATTATCAGCAGAGCCATATACCAAACCAAAATAACAAAAAAGAAAATCAGTGATTCTTTCCTTGTGTCGGCAGTCCAGACGATCATGCTCGGTATAAACATGTATATTGTCCCTATTAAAAATGATCTTCTGTCTTTGAATTTAAGCTTGAGGGCTATAGATGTAAGATAATAGCCGGAAAGAATCGATATAAATGAGTTTACAAAAGATGCGGCATATCTGTTTACACCGAATATGGCATACTGGATCCCAACTAAAACGGTATACCAGGTATACTCATACTTCAGATCCCACACCGGTACTCCTGATTTTAACTGCCGGGCTATATCTTTGGCCACTTGATGGTAAATCAGACCATCAGTACCTGAATACTCGGTCCCGTTTGAAAACATTATAAAAGTAAAAATGAATCGTATTATCAATGCCAGTTCAGCAAAGATAATAAACCAAATTTTATTTGGTTTATCTTTAAACAAAAGCATCCCAACAATGGCTGAAAGAGCCATCAGAAATAGCATCCACAATATTTGTTCAAGCATAGTACATGCACTAACCTTTAGTTCAGATTTATCACATCTTATTAATGATGGAACAGTCTCACACCTGTGAAACACATAACCATATTGTATGTATCGCAGGCATTGATAACATCTTCATCACGCACTGAACCGCCGGGTTGTGCAACATACTTTACACTGCTGGCAGCAGCTCTGTCGATATTATCTCTGAAAGGGAAAAAAGCATCGGAAGACAAAGCTATTCCATCAAAGCTCTTAATCCAGCGTGCTTTTTCTTCTGATGTAAGCTTTTCCGGAACTACTTCAAACAATGTTTCCCATTCCTTTAACTCCATCTCGGTAATATCGTCTCTCAGATATAAGTCAATGGCATTATCTTTAACGGGATTTTTCAGTCCCTCTTTAAACTTCATCCCCAACACTTTAGGATGTTGGCGAAGCATCCATGTATCAGCTTTTCCGGCAGCAAGTCTTGTACAATGGATGCGTGATTGCTGGCCTGCGCCACACCCTATGACTTGACCGTCATATGCAAAACAAACCGAATTTGACTGGGTGTATTTTAATGTTATTGTGGCAATCAAAAGATCTCTTAACCCTTCCGGAGTAATATCCTTATTTTTGGTCACAATATTATTAAAGCTATCCTTGCTTATAACAGCATTGTTTCGCAATTGCTCCAAAGTTATGCCGAATATTTCCCGGGTTTCAATTTCTTCAGGCTTATAATCCGGATCCATCTTCATTATGACATATCCGCCTTTTTTCTTGTTCTTAAGAATCTCCAAAGCATCCTCTTCGTAATCAGGTGCGATAATTCCGTCAGAAACCTCTTTTGCAAGAAGCTTCGCAGTATCGATATCCACCTTGTCACTAATAGCAACAAAATCTCCGAAAGAAGATACCCTGTCTGCTCCTCTGGCTCTGGCATAAGCTGTCGCTACAGGAGAAATATCCATACCTTCAATGTGATAAGCTTTTTTAAGTGTATCGCTCAGAGGATGTGCCACAGCTGCACCGGCAGGACTTACATGCTTAAATGAGGCAGCTGCAGGAAGCCCCGTCGCCTCTTTTAATTCCTTAACCAATTGCCATGAGTTAAGCGCATCGGCAAAATTAATATAACTGGGATTTCCGTTTAAAACTGAGAAAGGCAACTCACCGTTTTTGATATAAACTCTCGACGGCTTCTGATGTGGGTTACAACCGTATTTTATACTTAATTCACGCATGTTAAATCCTCCGAAAATTATATATTGTGTTTATTTTTAATTTTAATTTCAACTTCGCCGGTCTTAACATCTATGGTTTTAACCAGAAGCGAAATAGTGTTATCTTCATTCAGAATATCCCAATAGTAAGCCAATGCGGAATCCGCGCTGTCCTGTACCGGCATCAGATATGGCTCACCCTTAAATGAAGGTAAAACCTCTCCGTCACATTCATAAGTATGAATGCAATGTCCTAATCCCTTGATTGGTTTTTCATAGTAATAAAAATTTCTGACACAGGTATTGGGATCCCCTTCCTGTGTTTTAAGAATTGAAAGAGTGTAGGCATTTCTTCCACCAAACTCCATTATACCTGTTATTCTTGGGGTATAATTAGGAGAGTCGGGTTCGAATGAACGAGTCATCAATGCCGCTTCAAAGCTTTTTCCTGAACTGATATAATCAAAAACAGTATCTGTTTGGTCGCCGTTCGATACAATATGATATTTTCCTATACTCTTTACAGGATAATAAATAATAAGCGATGGATCTTTTAGCTTGCTTTCATCATAAGCTTTTGTTCTTACAAAACCGTTTTCCTCAACAAATATCCTATTCCTGCTGTTTTCACTGCGGCCCATAATCCAATATATTTGAAAGAATTTAGTTCCGTCTTCCGATAAACCAAGTACAATTCCTCGGCCCGGATATTCATTTTTTTTCAGCTTTTCAGCATTACTTTGCGCTATCTGCTTTAACATCGGTGTGCTACATCCTTTCGAATTATTTATGGATTTATCTGAACAAATACATTTTATATAAACACAATAATATCAACAAGAGTTAAACACACCAAAAAAAGAGCCATACACCCGATGGCATTATACATTTTTTCACTAAAAATTAATTAAATATATAACATTCCTTTCTGTATTTTTTCAGAAAACTCTTCTCCTTTAATCAGAGAAAGCAAAGTATAGGCAAAAGCAAGAGCGGTGGCAGGCCCTCTAGAAGTAATAAAATTCTTATCAACAACTACATCTTCATTAGAAATTATGGCACCTTTCAGTTCTTCTTCACATCCCGGATAGCATGTGGCCCTTACACCATTATATAAACCCATTTTGCCTGGAATTGTCGGTCCTGCGCATATAGCAGCAAGTAAACCTTTTTGTTCCTGATGTTTCATCAGCAGGCTGCGTAATTCCTGTGATTCTGAGAGCTTATCAACTCCCTTTTTCCCTCCGGGAATAACAACCATATCCTCCGGCATGACCTCAATCTCTTTTATGGTTGTATCGGCTACAACCGGAATATCATGCGAGCTTAATACAATTTTATCGGCCTTTATTGATACCATAATTGTTTCTACCTGACCACGCCTTAGGACATCTACTAGAGTTAATGCTTCAATTTCCTCGAATCCGTCAGCCAGCATAACATAAACTTTCATAAAAATTTCCTCCTAAATCAAGTTTAATTATATTATAGCCCATGAGACATAAACCTAAAAGCCTGCTATAATATATTTATCTATTATATCAAAAGGGAGCAGGTATTTATGGTAAATTACAAATTAAAACTTATTAAAAATACCAATAGAAATGATATCAATGCGCCTCAATATTCATTAAATTACAGACAAAAAAAAGCATTTGAATCTAAAATCGGTTATGAGATTATATCTTTGCTTAAAGAAAATAATGATATTATTTTAGAAGTGGACACATCACTTTTTATCCAATCAAAAAGCAGCAGATTCATTCTTGAAGATTTTCTCTCCGAGATCAGAAAATTGAATCTTCAGTATTCCTATAAAAAGACCCAGTCTCAAAGGCATGACCTTCTATCGACTTTGTTTGGATTTAAAAGAACTGAAGACGAACACGTTATTACCGTCTATGTTCCTGATAGTGTCTGGAAGGATGAATCTTTCAAGAAAATAATCCCGGATTGCGGAGTAAGATACTATATAATGAAAGGCTCCGATGAAGCGCGTAAGGTATTGGACAACATGAACTTGATGACTGACAAGGAGAAAAACAGTTACTTTTTATATTTGATTTACGACGCATCCGATTTTTGTCAAATGGGTATTTCAAGCAGTCATTACGGGTATGACGATATTAAAAGGATTCTCGGAATAAGTTGAATCCGACATCCCATTTACCAAATATTAAATATTCTTCTATTTTTAAATTTATTGTTGTATAATGTATTTAGATGAGAACTTCTTCGTCTTTAAGAATATACATAATTTAAGGAGATGAAAAATATGAGTCCGGCTATAAAGCAAAGATTTTGCGCAAGGGTGTTAAAATTTGCGATTGCCGTTTCTGTTTTGTCAATAGTTATCTTTGCATTGGTAAAAGGAAATCTCTTAACCAGAGCCGCTATTATTTCTGTTGTTATCTCCAGTTTATTATACAAAGCATGGCGTCACAGACATGGCAAAGAGAAAGAATATGATGAAGTTGGTTATTGGAGCGGCCTTGATGACTTTGAGTTGGGTATCGATTTGCACTGCTTTAATGATTTGGAAATATCAGACGACGACCTTGATATATTCCCCAATGACTATTATGACGGCAAACCTGTTTAATTTTATTTTCATGGTATAAACCAAAAAAGAGAGCATAAGCTCTCTTTTCAGATTGTAGACAAAAACGGTTGTGGTTTTAGGCCATAACCGTTTTTTCTAAATACATCAATGATTTTTCTCTAAATACTGGTAAAAATTCAATAAGAAATTGCAAAATAGGGTTCATA
>Ga0134100_1001074_pt1 | contig 27344 bp, 33 predicted proteins | sample 11_taG_2_FD_94444 | JGI IMG/M metagenome (GOLD analysis project Ga0134100, IMG submission 94444) | Switchgrass degrading microbial communities from high solid loading bioreactors in New Hampshire, USA - 11_42_5_180_A3 metaG | ecosystem: Engineered > Bioreactor > Semi-continuous > Anaerobic >...
GTGATCCCCTGTGATACGGCAAGGGCTACAAGTTCTTCCCCCGGGTCTGATATTCCCGGCATTCCGGCATCACTGATAAGCGCGATATTCTGCCCGTTTTTAAGTTTATTCACCAATTCTTCTGCTCTTGAGATACGATTGTTGTCATGATAGCTTATTAAAGGTTTCCTGATACCGAGATGATTTAAGAGCTGCAGCGAGTGTCTGGTATCTTCCGCAGCAATCAGATCCACCTCGGACAGGGTCCTTACTGCTCTGTAAGTAATATCTTCAAGATTTCCTATCGGTGTTGCCACCAGATACAGGGTACCATATTTATCAGCCATTTGATTCTCCTCGATTTTCATTGATAATCTTCTGGGCGGGTGCAAGGTTCTCATTTCGAACGCCTTTAAGCACCCAGATCATTAAGATCAATACCGCCGTTTTTATGACATTCCTCCGCTTGCGCTCCGTCATGTCCCGGGCGTGGCCTCTCACGGGTCGCTCAAACATTTTCAATAATTTTACCGTTAGGTGGTCTTTCCTCCGAAGCAAGCCGGCTTATCTCAATGAGAAACCTTGCACCCGCCCTGGTAATGTAACTTCTAAAGTGTGATCGATTTATGCCTTGTTACATGGCATCCGATATTTACCGCTACCGGCAGGCCGGCAATATGCGTAGGATAAACATCTATGTTTACACCAAGCGCCGTTATCCGTCCTCCCAGGCCTGCTGGACCGATGCCCAGTCTATTTATAGATTCAAGGAGTTCCTCTTCCAGGTCTTTGTAGTAAGGATCGGGATTTCTTTCATCTATTGGCCGCATCAATGCTTTTTTTGCCAAAAGCGCTGCTTTTTCCATACTTCCCCCGATTCCGACACCTACAATAATCGGAGGGCAGGGATTCGGCCCCGCCTTATTTACCGTATCTATAACAAATTTCTTAACCCCTTCCACTCCGTCGGATGGTTTAAGCATTTTTACGGCGCTCATATTTTCACTGCCAAAGCCTTTGGGAGCTACATGCAATGTAAGCCTGTCGCCCTCGACTATATTATAGTAAATAATCGCAGGGGTGTTATCTCCGGTATTTTTTCTTCTTAAAGGATCGTCAACCACCGACTTCCTCAGATATCCCTTTTTATATCCCTGTCTTACTCCCTGATTCAAGGCTTCTTCAAGACTGCCGCCGACTATATGAACTTCCTGGCCTAATTCAACAAAAATAATAACCATCCCTGTATCCTGACAAATAGCAAGTTCATCATCGGCAGCTATATCAGCATTTTTCAGCAAACTCTGAAGTATGGAACGCCCCGTCTCGGACTCCTCGGCTTTTTCAGCTTTTTCGAGGGCTTCCCTTATATCCCGGTTCAGTAGAAGATTTGCTTTAATACATAAGTCCTCAACAGCTTCTGTTATTTTAGATATGTGTATGGTTCTCACCAAAACCCCTCCAGTTATTACTATTCTGCTTCTATTACAAACTCGCCGTTCTCAAGATCTGCCTTGACAATTACCTCATTTAATCGGTATTTCACTTTTATGCCTTCGATATTTGCCTTTCTCTGCCCCACCAGCTTCGAAAGAAGCTGAGGGCGTGTCCTTATAATAATCCTTTTTTGGTTTTCCAGGTGCATATCCAACCAGTGGGTGATTTTCCTGTACAGAATTCTTGATTCAACCAACTCACCGAAAGCAGGATGATACGGGCCTGCCACTACCGATCCTTCCAAGGTATCGGAATCCTGAAGCCCGATTCTCAGTACCGTAATCCCTGCTTCTCTGTACAGCGGCAAAATATGGGTACACCATTCAATGGCTTCTTCCAGACTAAGAGGGGTATACCAGCCGGTTAAATAATATTCCTCCAGCAAAGTATCTTTAATAACCAAAGTCGGGTATATTCTGACCATGTCGGGTTTTAGCCTTACAACATCCTTTGCCGTTTTCAGAGCTTTTTCGAATGTATCTCCGGGAAGTCCCAGCATTGTTTGGATTCCCAGCGTTATACCTGCCTTCTGTATCAATGAGCAGGCTGATACCACATCCTCAACGGTATGTCCTCTTTGACTTTTAAGCAGAACTTCCGGATCAAGACTCTGGACTCCCAGTTCAATAACTGTTACTCCGTAGCTTTTTAGAATCATCAAAATATGCGGTGTTATTGTGTCAGGTCTGGTAGAAAGCCGGATACCTGAAGCTTTTCCTGCTTTTAAATATGGCTGGGCAAGCTCAAGATATTCTATCATCTCATGTTCAGGGATACCGGTAAAGCTTCCGCCAAAAAAGGCTATCTCAACATCATCATTTTCTCCCACTGTAGAGAAACTTTCTTCAAGAATCCTTTTAGCCCGCATCGGGGACTGGGAGGAAACGGTGCCGCTGATTTTTTTCTGATTGCAGAAAACACAGGCATGCGGGCAGCCCATATGTGGTACAAATATCGGTATATTAATGTGTCGGGTTCTGTTCATCAAAATTCCTCTCTACTGGATTTTACCCATTTTCTCTAACGCTGCCTTTGCAGCCATCTGTTCTGCGTCCTTTTTGGATTTCCCAACACCGGTCCCGATGGCTTTTCCGTCAGTATAGACAGCCATTTTGAAAGTTTTAGCATGATCCGGGCCCATAGATTCTATCAGTTTGTATTGGATTTGAACATCACCGGATTTCTGAAGCTCTTCCTGCAGTGCCGTTTTATAGTCCATAAACAGCATTCCTTCTTCAGCCTTATGATAAATATCACCCAAAGAATGTATTATAAAGCCCTCCGCCTCATCAATACCGCCGTCTAAATATATGCTTCCTATTAAAGCTTCCATGGCATCCGACAGGATGGAAGGCCTTGTCCTTCCGCCGTTGGCTTCCTCTCCTTTGCCGAGCATTAAAAGCTCGCCTAAACCTATTTTCTTCGCACATTCATTCAATGACGACTCACATACGATAAGAGCCCGTAACTTACTCATTTCGCCTTCACTGAAATTTTTAGGATTATTATACAGCATGAGGCTCATGATAAATTCTAAAATTGCATCGCCTAAGAACTCGAGCCGCTCATTGCTTTCCGCCGCAAAATTATGGTTTTCATTTGAAAATGAGCTGTGGACAAGAGCGTTTACTGCATATTGCTTATTTCGGTATGTGTATCCTATTCTGTTTTCCAGGGTTTTTACAGTTTCCAGGACTTCTTCAGGAATTTTTGCCAAATGAATCCTCCTCAAATAATAACAATTTTATTGTTAATAAGTTTAGCACAATTCATTGTAATTTGTGTAGGCATATGTATTAAACAGGCCTTCTTCCTTCAAGCTCGTAAACAAAGGCTAGAACTTCCGCAACCGCCTTATATAGCTCCGGAGGAATAGGCTGGCCTATGTCGACTGTCTTGTATAATGCCTGGGCAAGGGCTACGTTCTCCATAATGTGTACATTATGCTCTTTAGCCACTTCTTTAATGCGTTTTGCCATAAAATCCACACCCTTTGCCAATACATACGGTGCCGACATTTTACTGGCATCATATTTGATTGCCACTGCATAATGAGTAGGGTTGGTTATGACAACATCAGCCTGAGGCACATCTTTCAGCATGCGGCGCATGGAGATTTCCCTCTGCTTCTGCTTGATTTTGGATTTAATCTCCGGATTGCCTTCCATTTGTTTATATTCTTCTTTTACTTCCTGTTTACTCATGCGAATATCTTTTTCATATCTTCGCCATTGAAAGAAATAATCCGCAGCTGAAACAGCTAAAAGTGCAAAGCATATTTTGATTGCTATATTAAGAGCCGTATCAGCCAGATAACCTGCAACAGACACAATGGGAAGATCCATAAGCTTCATCATGTTGGTAAACTCATTTCGTATTGAGCTCCATGCTACCCATCCCACCAGAATAACCTTTACAACTGACTTAATGAGCTCAAATGCCGATCTCGCCGAGAAGATTTTCTTAAGCCCGTTTATGGGGTTAAGATTGGAGAATTTCGGTTTTAATACTTCAGTTGTAAAAAGGAATCCGATTTGAACATAAGTTCCCAAAACGCCGACTAAAATGGCTATAATAAAAAGCGGAGCCACCATTTTTGCAATTTCAAGAGTAACAAAAGTTACTAATCGCATAATTTCATTGGGATCCTGCAAATTGTATTCGGACGTCTGGGTCAAAAAAATGTTAAAAATCGCGCTGCAGCCTGTATAAATACTTTTGCCCAATACTTTGATCGTAATAAACATTATAAGCAGAATCAGGTTTGTAGGCAGCTCCCTGCTCTGCATAACCTGACCCTTTTTTCTTAAATCCTGCCGTTTCTTTGGAGTTGCTTTTTCGGTTTTATCGGAAGTATCAGCAAACAGCTGAAGGTTAATATCAATCATGAGCCTTTCGCCTGTCTTAAGAATTCATAAATCTCTTCATATGTCCCCTTAATGATAACATTAACAATCCCTTTAAAAGCACCTATAGTAATCAGGATAACAGATAACCCCAGTATGATTTTCAATGGCATGCCCAGCATGAATACATTTAGTTGAGGCATACTTTTAGAAATGATCCCCAGCGAAATATCTGTAATTAATATCGAAACCGTTACAGGAGCGGCTATTTTAAATCCCAGCGCAAAAACATCAGTAAAAAGCTTAAAAACCTGACTTATCGCAGCGCCGTTAAATACTGCCTCACCTATGGGAAGAATTTTGTAGCTGTCAACCATTGCCTGAATCAAAAGGTGATGGGCGTCTGTAATAAACATCATTATGGTTGCAATTATAACATAAAAGTCTGCAGTTATTGGGATCTGAACATTTGTGATGGGATCAAAAACGGAGACCATACCAAAGCCTATACGCATGTCTATTAACTGGCCGGCGACATAAATGCTGGAAAACAGCAAATAAGAGATGAATCCCAGTATTAATCCGATAAGGAGTTCCTTGGCTATAACAATAATATAAGCCGCCAGTGACGTATAATTCAGTTGGGGCACAGGTACCGAGTTTGCTGTAACGATCGATAAAGCAAAACAAAATCCTGCTTTGAAATAATTCGGAATATTCCTCCTGCCAAAAAGAGGAGATAAGAAAAACATACCTGTAACACGAACCAGAACAAGCAGGAATATAGTCCATATATTCTGAAATATATCAAAGGGTATGACGGTCATGGTTACCCCCTTGTTTTATAGCTTTACATTCCAATAAACCGAAGCATACTTTCATACATGCGTAAAGTAAACTCTTTCATCGTGGTAAGCATCCATGAGCCTAAGAGAAGCAAAGCTACTATCATAGCTACTATTTTGGGAACAAAGTGCAGGGATTGCTCATTAATTTGAGTCGTTGCCTGAAATATACTGATAATCAACCCTACCACCAGTCCAACCAAAAGGACCGGTGCAGATATCTTTAAAACAGTTAACAAAGCATCTCTGGCTACATCCAGCAAATATTGCTCCAACTCTATTCCTCACTTCCAGAAGCTATCGCGCAAAGGATTTAATAAGAGTTTCAGTTAAAAGATTCCATCCGTCCACCAAAATAAACAGTAATATTTTAAATGGCATGGATATCATCACAGGCGGCAGCATCATCATACCCATAGCCATCAGCGTGCTGGCTACCACCATATCAATTACCAGGAAAGGTATATACAGCATAAACCCCATACGGAATGCCGTATTTAATTCACTTATCATGAAAGCGGGCGTAACCACCGTCAAGGGAAGATCAGTCAATTCTTTGGGAGGTTCCACACCGGCCATACTTGCAAATAACGCTAAGTCTTTATCTCTTGTGTACTTTAGCATATTATCTTTTATTATATCCTCAGAGGTATCTATGGCCTCTTCCAGTGAGATCTTATTTTCAGTAAACGGTTCAAGAGCATTTTCATTGATATCGGCCATTACAGGAGACATAATAAAAAACGTTAAAAATAGGGCAAGCCCTATTATCACCTGATTGGGTGGTGTCTGTTGCGTGCCCATGGAATTTCTCAAAAAAGAGAGAACAATAATTATACGGGTAAAGGAAGTCATCATTATGAGAATTGAAGGTAATATTGATAACACCGTCAGGAGTAATAGCAGCTTTATGCTGGCACTGATCTCCGCCGGGTCATCAGTAGAATTGATGGTAATCCCCTCATCAGAAATGGAAATCCCCGGTGCTGCAAAAGCAGCATTGCTCAGCAAGGCAAAACATAGCACAATCAGTATCATGCATATTACTATTTTTTTCATTTGCATAGTTTATTCCCTTATGTGATTGTTGTCATTAATTCTCTTCAGTTTCTTAATACTCCGCTGAATTACTGTTTCTTCTGTCTCTTTCTCATCAACGTCTTCATCTGAGTGGTTATTCTTTTTATCACTTAATCCGGAATATGTATCAAAGATCCTTCTGAAATTAAAAACAGCAGCGCCTGTTTCTTTCTGTTCTTCTGTATCATTGGTCTGTATTTCCGCGTCAATTTCAGATACAAGTTCTAAACCTTTTTTGCTGGAAAAAAAAAGAAAGTACTTATTCCCGACAAGTATAAGATAAAGACATCGATCAGGACCCAACGAAAGGGTCTCTACAATTTTCATATTTTTGTTCTTCATGCCGCCGGACATTTTTCTACCAATTAATCTGGTTGTATAATAACAAAGCAGTAGAACTGCTCCGAATGCAAAAAAAACTCCAAGCGTCTCAAAAAACATAGAAGTCCCCCTCTTTAGGGTAAAACTAACCAACTACCTTTCTGACGGCTTCCAGAACACGTTCAGCTTGGAAAGGTTTTACGATAAAATCTCTCGCGCCGGCCTGGATAGATTCTATGACCATAGCCTGTTGACCCATAGCCGAACACATAATTATCTTAGCAGAGGAATCTATTGCCTTAATTTGTTTTACAGCCTGTATTCCATCCATTTCAGGCATTGTTATATCCATAATAACCAGATCAGGATTTACCTCTTTATATTTTTCTACTGCTCTATATCCATTCTCGGCTTCCGCAACAACAGTGTAACCGTTTTTTGAAAGGATGTCTTTGATCATCATACGCATAAACGCAGCATCATCAACGATCAGTATATTTGCCATAGGTCATATCCTCTCCCTGTAATAATCAACATACTAAACATATACCCAAATTTCTTATTTTATATCAATTATAATTGATATTTTGACAAAATAAAAGTATTTTCGTCATCTTATAGCCGTTTTGAGGGATGTATTATATCGGTAATTCTTACGCCGAAACTTTCATCAATTACAACTACTTCGCCCTTAGCGATTGCTTTACCGTTCACCAATATATCTACAGGTTCTCCGGCCAGTTTATCCAATTCTATAATAGAACCCTGTCCAAACTCCAGAATCTCCCTGATCTTTTTAGTGGTACGTCCCAATTCAACAGCAATTTGCAAAGGCACATCCATCAATAGATTTATGTTCTTCCTTTCGGCATCAGCCAGGCCATCATCAAAACTCTGGAATTGCATAGGCTGAACATTTACCGGCTGTTGGAATTCCTGCCCCTGTTGAGGCATTTGATATCCAGGCATAGGTTGATAGCCATATGAACCATAGGGGCCATATTGACTCTGTTGCGGTGTTGGAGACATCTGCTGAGGATGCTGTTCATAATACGGCATTTCAGTATGAGGTTCGCTAGTATGGCTTTGCGGTTTTTTCGCCGGTTGAGATTCAACAGCCGGTGGTGTAGGCTCATTTTTACGCAACAGATTATTTGCGATTTCTTTTGCGAAATGAATCGGTAAAATCTGCATGATTTCACTGTCAATTAAATCGCCGACTTTAAGAGAAAAAAGAATAACAACTATATTATTGGATTCTTCATCTATTCGTATTTTCGAATTATCTTCTCCAATGCCGATCAAAGCTACTTCCGGGGGTGATATATCAACCCGCTTATCAAACATTGAGGATAATGAGGTGGATGAAGAACCAACCATTTGATTCATTGCCTCACTTAAGGCGCTTAAATGCAACTCACTGAACTCATCGTTCATGTTGCCATAACCATCCCCGCCCATCATGAGGTCAGTAATAATCTTAGCATCTTCTTCTTTTATGATCAGGAGGTTATAACCCTTTAATCCATCGGTATACTGAACCTTAACGGCAATATAAGGTTTAACAAACTTTTTAAAGAATTCTTCCCACGTTGTTTCTTCAACTCTGGGAGTTGTAATACTCACCTTTTGTCCCAAAAGTGTGTAAAGTGTCGTAGCGGATGTTCCCATGGAAATGTTGCCTACTTCACCAAGAGCATCCTTATCTTCATCAGTCAGTAAATATTGCCTTGGCGCATTTGGTTTTGACTGAGTGTTAATATCGTTCGAGTCAGTTTTTTGTGATTCCGGTTCAAGACCTGTGCCATTCAGCAGGGCATCTATTTCAGCCTGAGATAACATATCTCCCATATTAATACTCCTCCTCTCGGACTATATCAGTAATCTTAACTGCCATCTTTTTGTTCCGTGCACCTGGCTTCGCATAAAATTTCAACATATCTCCGACCATTACCTCTATCTTACCGTTTACGTTTGTGTTCAGTGTCAAAACATCTCCCTGCTGCAACATCAGGAAATCATGCACGGAGATGGTCGTTCTCCCCAATATTGCGGAAACAGTAATTTTGCTCTCTTCTATTTTTTTCTCGATGACTTCCTTGTCTTCATCGTTAGAACCATGTTCAATAAGAGAAAACCAGAGCTTTGTCGAAAGCTTGCCCATAACCGGTTCAACTGTCATATGAGGTATGCACAGATTCAATAAACCTTCCACATCACCGATTTTTGCTGTAAACGTAACTAAAACAACCATTTCATTCGGTGACATAAGCTGAGCGAACTGAGCATTTGTCTCAATCCTGTCCAAACTTGGCTTGACAGTCGTAACATTTTCCCATGGCTCCCTCATCAAACCAAGCATTTGAGTAATAAGCCGCATTAAAATGGCTAATTCTATTTCAGTGAATCCCCTAACTTTATCCATAGTGAATCCTCTGCCACCCAATATTCTGTCTATAAGGGCATAGGCAATAGAGGGATTTATCTCCATAATTATTGAGCCGGGCAGCGGGTTAAAATTTATGATTCCCAGCACGGCAGGATTAGCTATTGAATTGGTAAACTCCGAATACTGCATAGCCTGGACAGTCTGTACTTCCACCTGTACCAGCGTTCTTAAATAGCCTGAAAGAAAGTTGGTCAACAGTCTCGCATAGTTTTCGTTTATAATCTGTAAAGTCCGAAGATGGTCCTTTGCGAATTTGCTCGGACGACGAAAGTCATGATTGCGTATCTTCTTCTCGGAAGTATCTATTTTTATCTCTTTAACATCGAGCTCACCGGCATTAAGCTGTTGCAGCAACCTGTCTATTTCATTTTGAGATAGTATATCTCCCACAAGATCCACCCCTGTTACTGTCTGATCCATTTATCAAAGACTACGTCTATCACAATCATATCTTCGGAATCATCTTTTCTGACTATTTCATTAAAAGCAGCTTTTAAAGATGTCCGGGCTTTATCCATTGCATCTTCTCCACTTAGGTCTTCATAGCTTTGGTTCATAAAATACTTTATGCAAGCTTGTTTCAGCATACTCAGATTCTTTTCCAGAAGCTGTTTGCGCTCTTCAGCCAGCTTATTTTTCTTGCCTCCGTCATATATTACGGATATCGATGCCATAAGAAAACTGTTAGGATGATCCTCTGTACTTTTGATATTAAATATGGCTTCGTTACTATCGTCATAAAGTTGAAATTCGACCTGTTCCTCTTTGGGCACAGCACGTTCTACCAACGGTTTTGGCGTTTCCCCGGAAGAAGAGGCCACTTTGTTGGTGTTAAACGCAGTAAATATGAAAATTATCATAACCGCCAAAGCTAGTGTAAGAACGGCTATAATGGAGAGTAATATAGTATACAATGACTTGCCCTGCAAAATTTGACACTCCTTTAATGATAGATTCTATGTCATTTATCGTCATTTATTGGCGAAGTATTAATTGTTCTGTTGAAGAAAAAAACTTTCTGCTTATATTCTATTACCCTGTCAATTACTTCATTAACCTTTTCAGTTACGACAAATTTTTTCCCATTTGTCAGAGTTATAACTGTATCAGGGGTCGATTCAACCGTTTCAATCCATTCTGCGTTGATAAAAAACCGGGTATTATTTATGCGTGTTACCTGTATCATATTGCCCCGCCTTTCAATTTGGATACAGGGCTGCCTCAGGATTGAAATACTGAAACAGCCCCTTTAATCAATTAGCGTTTGATGTTTGCAAGTTCCTGAAGTATTTCGTCTGATGTTGTCATAACACGGCTATTGGCCTGGAACCCTCTTTGGGTTATTATCATTTCGGTAAACTGCTTGGCAAGATCCACATTGGACATTTCCAGAGTACCGGGAACCAAAGTTCCGGCGCCGTCTCTTCCAGGCTGCTTGCCCACTTTGAAATCACCGGAGTTGGGTGTCTGGGTAAACTGGTTTGCGCCTACCTTCTGAAGACCTGCCGGGTTATCAAATATAGCCATGGCGATTTGCCCCAGAGGCTGTTGCCGGCCATTATCGTATACCCCTGTAATGACTCCGTCACTGCCTATGCTGAAAGTAGTCAATGTTCCGGGTGCATACCCATCAACATGGGTCGTTTTAACAGATGAATCATCCGCGAACATGGAAAGCTGCTCCATATTAAGCTCAAATTTAAACGGTTCGCTTCCCATTGTAATACCTGGTGTTATTTCTATGATTGGTTTGTAATTGAAATTCGTTAAATCATTCTTAACTAATCTCCCTTTAGAGTCGAACTTAATAAATCCGGATGCCGATTCGGTTGCCGTAGCATTTGAGCCGCCGTCAACCACGTAGTACCAGGATGTTTCAACAGGTGTATCATCACTGGTACCTGACGGGCCCTGGGTGAAATTTTTCCAGAACTTTACAGTAAGTTTATATTCATTTCCCAGTTCATCATATACGGATACCGGAACGGTAAAATGTGGTTCAATATTAGCAGAATTAGCTTCACCACCGTCAGGTATACCATCGCTGCCTGCCGTTCCGTCAGCTTTAACCACATCAAGAATGGTGTTTAAAGTCGCTACCGGCGCTGTTTTACCTGTATATCCTCCAACCGGAGTTACTGTGGAATCAAGATTTCCGGCAAGAATTGCCTGAGTAGTTGCCTTGGCAGCTATAATCCTCTTGTTGCTGTTATAAATATCCGAATAAAGGTTAAGGGCTGCGATGGGCTCCTGAGTGTCAAAAACATACCCTTCATCAGTATAATCATACTTCATCCAACCGTAAACATTTTGTCCGGTAGCAGTAACAAGATTGCCCAGCTTATCAATAGTGAAATTACCTGCTCTTGTGAAGAAATATTCACCGTCATTTCCACTTCTGACGATGAAAAAACCTTCACCTTCTATAGAAACATCAGTAGGACTTTCTGTTCTTTGCACACTTCCTCTGTCCATCAGGACGTCAATTGCGTCTATATTCATACCAAGGCCAACCTGCATTGGATTGGTACCACCCCGCCCAGTTAATGAATCAGGCGAACTGGCAGGTGACAGAGTTTGTGAAAAAATTTCCTGAAAAGTGGCACGGCTTGCTTTGAAACCTACTGTGTTGACGTTGGCAATATTATTGCCTATTATGTCCATACTGGTCTGGTGGGCCTTCAAGCCTGAAACACTTGCATACATGGACATCATCATAAAAATCAACCTCCTAAAAGTCTTCATCCCATCTGTCATTCAGGAATGAACAGCCTCCCGGTGGGTCCGGCTGTATTGCGACTGTAATAATAGTACTGTTTCGTAATTGTTATTTTGCTGTCAGTAATCAGGTAAATACCGCTCCGTCAATATTTGTAAAAACATTATCCTTCAGCTCGTTTTGGTTTAACGCTGTTATTACCGTTCTGGCATTGACATTTACCACAAATGCCATATCGTCCATAACCACCAGCGTATCCCTTATACCTTTCGACGATGCTTTATCTACCGCATTTTTCAATCTCTCAACATGGCTGGCATCCAGTTTGATGTTTCGGGATTCTATACGCATTGCAGCATGTTTGGAGATTTTTACCTCCCTGGTTTCGTTAAGCTTCTGATTAAGAATGGAAGAAAAATCTTCTCCAGGCCTGGAAACAGGAGTTTTTGCAGCAGGTTTCGCAGTCCCTACAACCTGATGAATACTCTGAATGGGATGATTGTTAATATTCATAATACTGCCTCCCATCATAATTCGTCAGTCGGTTTGGTTTCATCGGACGGATTGGTCTCATCCGAAGTATCGTCTGATGTATCGCCGGATGGATTCAGCTTTCTCAGCTCCTTTAAGATTTCATTCAGAAGCATTTGCTCGGTGGATAACAGATCAATTCTCTTGGTTGAGTAGATATTTCCGGCAGGAACTTTAACCTGGTCAAGAATCAGTCTTATCTCACCGTCTTCGCCATAGTAACCTCCCCTTAAGGTCCCTTCAACTTTGAATTTTTCTCCTGTCAAATCATCCTCGATTCTTAAGGAGACTTCTTTGCCGGCCATTACCTCAATATAGTCTTCAATATTTTCCAGACCTGCTAAGTCAAGGTTATACGGCTTAATTTCAACTTCATCCAGTATTGCATATACACCGCCGGATTCCTTGACAACTGTTGAAATTATTCCCTCAAGGGAACCGGTTTTACCTGAATCGTTAAGAATATGAGCTTTGCCCAGCATTCCGATTATCCCGCTATACTCTGTAACATCTCCATCAGAAGTTTGACTTTCATTGCCGACCCAGGTTATCTTGCTCAGAGGCACATCATCTTCACCTACGACCAAATACACCTCCCCGTTCATCATGCTCACAGAATCTACCCTGCCTTGAACATATTTAACATCCCCGTTGTCATCCTCTATTTGTGCTGATACGTACTTGCCCATAAGAGCAATGCCTGCTGAGTAGGAGAATGATTTGTTGAGGTTCTGCATCTGTTCAAGAGAACTGAATTGTGCCAGCTGTGCAATAAATTCGGTATCGGAGGACGGGTTCAGAGGATCCTGATATTGCACCTGTGTGATCAACAACTTTAAAAAATCATCCTTGCCAAGCTCCCCCGTATTACGTGTGGAAGATGAAGACTTAGCCTGAGATTCAATGATCTGTTCAATCGTTTTTTGTTTGCTGACGTCTGTAGTAGAAGTAACGGACATGCTTTTCACTTCCTTTCCCTTAAAATATCCGGAGATTACGCCGTAAGGTCAATTTGAGAAGTATCATTAAAATACTCTTTTTCAATTCGCGCCCGCAAATGACGTTTATCAGTGTTTACCTGTGAAGAAGTGCCCGTCATTCGCTCAATACCGGCCAACTGTACTCCACCCTTGCTGTCCCGGTTCTCTTTGCTTTGGTTATTTTCATTGCCGTTCCGCACCGAAACACTAAGGTTCTGAACACTATAGCCGTTCTTTTCCAGCGCATCTTTAAGCATTTGCATGTTACTTTCAAGAATTTCCTTTACCTGCTGGTTTTCAGCGGTTATCTTTGCCAGTATCTCTCCCCGTTCATGGATAATTTTAAGGGTCAGCTTACCGAGACTGTCAGGCTTCAAATGCATCTCCATCTCCTGCTTGCTCTCTCCTGCCATAAGCTTTACCTTCATTACTACCTGATTTGTTACTGTTTGAGCAAGAGTCTGAGGCTTTTCGGATAAAGGAAACTGCATATTCTCAGGAACATCCGGCTGAATTAAGTTTTTCTCAGGTATCTGCTGGTTCTGAATAATAATGTCTTCGAAATGATTGTCAAACTGTGGGGCTGTCTTCACCTGAGAAGTATCAGCATCTTTGGGGACTGCTGCAAAACCTTCTTCATCGTCTTTTGTCTCATGCTGAGTCTCCGGTTCGACCTTTGCGGATTCATTCAGAACCTGTTCTTCCTGGACAAACTCTTCGCCAAGATCGGCTTTAAGGGCTGATACCTGTTCATTAAGCTTGTCGATCAGCTGCGCGCACTGACTTTTTAGCTGCTGAATCAGCTCTTCTCTGCTTACACTTTTGCCGTCAATCTCGATTTTTAATTGCGACAAATCCTCACCGCCGGATAGCTTTTCCAAAAGGGCCTGAATTTTTTCAAACAACTCATTAATCTCAGGGGTACTCATATCCTGGCTCAATTCGCTCATCATTTCTTTAAGCTCTGCAACATCTTCCTTAACCAGCGCCATTAACAATTCCATAAGATTGATTTCTCTGCTGTCGGCCGGCAAAACTGATTGTAATTGCGGCGGAGTATTTGATTTTGCAGGTTCAGCGGAAACAGTCTTAATGTTCAATCGCGCCATAAGTTCTTCCAACAGAGCTATTAATGCTTCAAGAGAATCAATTTTTTCCTGTATTTCTTCTTTATCTTCATCGCCACTTTCGGGTTCTGTACCCTCAACCTCCGATTCTCCCCTGACTTCCGGCTCAGATAATGCATTAACGTTTTCAGGCGCATTGTCAAGTCCTTTCGTTCCAGGTTCAGGTTTCTCAACATTCACAGGTTTGTCATCATCCGTAAATACACGGTTTTTCGCCAATTGAATTTTTGTTTCATGAGGTTGAACCTGAAATCTGCTATTTCTTCTGTCAGCGATCTTTTCGCTGAGCATGTTCATAAAGGTATCACCACCTGACAGGAATCCTTTGGCTGTTCCGGTTTTTTTATTATCCTGTATTTTGAGGTTTAATATCATGGCGTTAACCCAACTGCTCTGCATCTTTTTCACCTCCTTCCTGACAACCTTAAAAAGGGAATTATATATGCATCACCGGCCGAGCCTACGGCCGGAGAGCAATCCATAAATATCAGCAGCAGTTTTTGCATCCATTTTTTCAAGAATCGGAGCCATTACTTTCGGTTCCATACCCTCAAAAATATCCAGAGCCGCTTCCTTATCCTTAGAAAACAGTTCTGCCAGCACATTCGCAGCTCCCTGAGGATTCATTGTAGTAAAAGGTTTTGCCAGAGCTTTTTTTTCTTCACTGATTGCAGCTTCTTTCATTACTTCAGCATAGACAGCTTCGGCTGCGGCTTTGTCGATTTTTTGAAAGTAACCCTTAAATCCCTCAGGATCCCCTTTGGCAATAAGCTCTGCCAACGACTTTTTTAAAGCCTCCAACTCTGCTTTTTCGTCTTCAATGGTCTTCAAAAGCAGTCTGTTTTCTTCAGCTTTTGTTTCCGTATCAGCTGCGGCTTGTTTTTCAGCTTCCATTTTTTCTATAGTTTTTTTTGCCTCTTCTAGTTTCTCTTTTAAACTTAAAACCATTTCCCGGTATTCCTGATATTTTTCCACAAGTTCCTTATCGCTCAGATACTTCGGGTCATCCGGGTCATATCCTGCTAAATCCTTAGGCATAAATACTTTCAGAATGGGATAATTCTTAACATACGGCTTTAATGAGTCAGCCAAACCATTAATATTGTTTTTGACCGTAAAATAAAAAACACCGGCAAAAACAACGGCAACAACCAAAAAAGCCATTAATACCACAATTATTGATTGTAAAAAGCCTCCAGGTTTTTTTGATTGATTATTCTGTTGCTGCTCCGAAGTTTGTTTCTCCTGTTTTCCCATTTCTTCCATGAATAATCTCCTTAAGGCGACTATATTGTTATTCCTCGGTTTCTTTGCACTTTACCCGTAATCTTAATAAAAAAAAGCCGGCTGCTATGTACCTTTGCTAACTTTTTTAAGCTTCGAATGACTATATGCTATTACTTTTATCCGTCATCCAAAATATCGGTCTTACCATTACTCTCCTTAAAGCTAACCAGCTCGTCTACCTGCTGCTGCTCTTTTTTGTTCTCCTCTTTCAAATACTCCTGGAATTCCCTTTCCTTAAGATTCTCTAAAACCTTTCTTTCTTTCATTATTTCAACGAGCTTTTCTCTTATATTATCGACATTTTTCTGCTGCTGCTTAACAATCTCTTTTTGCCTGTCTTTTTCATGCTGAAGACGTTTGAGATATGATTTCAGATCTTTGATTTTTTCAGGGCGAATGACACCTGTGCACGCGCTTCTTAATTCGTCAACGGTATCATCAATATTATCCTCTATGGCTTTAAGCCTGGATTTTTCTTCCTCAAGCTTCATAATAGCCGCGCCCAGTTCGTTCTTAGCATTCTTTTCGAGTTGCTCTTTAAGTTTTAAAAATGTTTCCAAGCGGAATTCAAATCCTGCCATTTAATCTCCTGCTTCTATCATTTAACCGCCTTTTTTAGAAGTTCAATAGTTTCAGAAAATGAATAGCGAGTCATTGTATCCTGTATCAGAAATTCATTGATACCTTTGTTTAATCGAATTGATAAATCTATCTCCGGATTGCTTCCTTTAACATAGGCGCCAACATTGATAAGATCCTCGGCATCGGCGTATACTGCAAGGTTGCGTCGAAGCTCATTGGCGCATTTTTTATGCTCATCGTCTATTATGTCGTTCATGACACGGCTGATAGACGAAAGTACGTCTATTGCCGGATAGTGATTTCTATGTGCAAGTTTTCTTGAAAGAACGATATGCCCGTCCAAAATACCGCGTGCTGTATCAGTTATAGGCTCATTCATATCATCCCCGTCTACCAACACCGAATACAAACCGGTTATTGACCCTTTGGATGATGTTCCTGACCTCTCCAGGAGCTTGGGCATTGCAGCATATACCGAAGGGGTATAACCTCTGGTTACAGGAGGTTCACCAATGGCAAGCCCTATTTCTCTCTGGGCCATGGAAAAACGGGTTAAAGAGTCCATCAGAAGGAGCACGTCATTTCCGCAGTCCCTGAAATATTCTGCAATAGCCGTGGCCACCAAAGCTCCTTTTAATCGGATCAGGGCAGGCTGATCCGAGGTTGCAATAACAACCACTGAACGCTTCAGGCCTTCTTCTCCCAGATCTCTTTCCAGAAAGTCCCGAACTTCACGTCCACGTTCCCCAATCAGAGCGATCACATTTACATCTGCCTTGGTATTTCTGGCGATCATACCGATAAGTGTACTTTTGCCCACACCGCTTCCTGCAAAAATACCCAGACGTTGTCCTTTGCCCACAGTGATAAGCCCGTCAATGCACTTTACACCCAAAGGAAGAGGCTGCGTAATTCTTGGCCGCGTCATTGGATTCGGCGGAGTATTATTGACAGGATAGTACTTTTCTATATCTATCGGCCCTTTACCATCCATAGGGTTCCCCAAACCATCCAGAACCCTGCCTAACAATTTCTGACCTACACCTACCTCCAAATCCCTGTCGGCTGCCACCACAAGATTACCCGGCCCAATTCCTGACATATCACCTATTGGCATTAATAATACTTTTTTATCCTTGAACCCAACAACTTCTGCAAGGACCATTCTGTTATTTTGGGCGAAAACATTACATAAGGCCCCGATATGCGTCTCGGGGCCCTCGGCCTCAATCGTGAGACCTACAACTTTAGTTACTTTACCTGAATATCGGACAAACTTCCGTGTTTCCAGAAGTTTCTTATATTTGTCTAATGTAATGCTGTTATTCATATTGCCGTTCATCACCCAACAACTCAAAAAATGCTTTTCTGATACTTTCCAGGCGAATATCACAACTCCCGTCTATAGATCCATATTCAGTTTCAATTACGCAGGAGCCTTTCTTCAAAGAAGCGTCTTTCTTTATTTCAAGCTCATTCAGCCCTTTTATGCTCATACGGAGGGTATCTTCGTTGGCCGCAACATATTCATAATCCTCAGCCGATACCTTTAAAACAATATTTTCCCTGTTGCAGCATGAAAGGATTGTTTCTCTGACTACCCCCATTATAGCCTCACGGTTATTGCGGATTTCATCTCCCACTACCCTGGCAGCAATGTCGAGAACCAAATCTATAATATCATGCTCAAGGGATGACAGAGTGTCCTCATAGGCTTTCCTGCTCTTCTCTCTGAACTCCTCAGCCTCTGCTATAATATCATTATAGTGTAGCTGGGCCTGTTCTTCGCCATATCTGTATCCCTCTTCTTCTGCTTTAATCTTAGCTTCGGACGCAAGACGCTCCGCGTTTCTTTTTGCTTCCTCAATTATCCTTTCAGCCTCAAGTTCAGCTTCCCTTTTTATTAAGGCTGCATCCTCCTTAGCCTTATGAATTATATCCTGACCGATTTCAAGCTCTTTTTCCGGGTCGATTTTTTTTGCCGCAACCTCATCAAAAATAGCCTCTACTACAGACGGCTTAGATACACGTTTTTCCGGTTTATAAGGATTTCCTATATTCACTTGATTACGCTTATATATTCCATAGCCATAGCCACTGTTATACAACTATTTCGTCTCCTCCACCGCGCGAAATAATAATTTCTCCGGCATCCTCCAGCTTTCTTATTATATTTACTATCTTTTGCTGAGCTTCTTCGACATCCTTCAACCGGACCGGGCCCATATATTCCATATCTTCCTTTATCATCTCAGCCAATCTCTTTGACATATTATTGAAGATCACATTTTGTACCTCTTCTGTAGCGCCTTTCAGGGCAAGGGCCAGCTGACTGTTGTCGACCTCATGCAGGAAACGCTGAATAGATCTGTTATCAAGCTGCAGGATATCCTCGAACACAAACATTCTTTTCCTTATTTCCTCAGCCAGATCAGTATCCTCGATTTCAAGAGAGTCCATAATAAATTTTTCCGTGCCTCTGTCTACCGAATTCAATACATCAACTATAGCCTGAATTCCGCCTACTGCGGTAAAGTCCTCGGTAACAAGCGCTGAAAGCTTTTTCTCAAGAACTCTTTCAACTTCTTTAATTATTTCTGGGGATGTTCTGTCCATGGTTGCGATTCTCTTTGCCACATCCGCCTGTTTTTCCTGAGGCAGAGCTGACAATACCGCAGCCGCCTGGTGAGGTTTTAAGTACGATAAAATAAGGGCTATTGTCTGAGGATGCTCACTTTGAATAAAATTCAATACCTGAGCAGGGTCTGCCTTTCTTACAAAATCAAATGGTCTGACCTGCAGTGAAACCGTCAGCTTATTTATGATTTCCATTGTTTTCTCAGTACCCAGAGCCTTTTCCAGTATATCCTTCGCATACTCAATGCCGCCTTCCGTGATATACTGCTGCGCCAGGCATATTTGGTAGAATTCATTCAATACCTTTTCTCTTTCTGCGGGCGAAACAGTCCGGATATTTGCTATTTCCAGAGTAAGCTGCTCTATCTCATCTTCTTTAAGATGCTTAAAAATTTGAGCCGACCTTTCGGGTCCCAAAGTAATAAGTAACATGGCAGCTTTTTCTCTGCCTGACAATTCTCTGAAGGTATCACTTTTGGGCGCCATATTTCCACCTACCTTTGGGAAGAGCTGATAAGAAGCTTAATCCCAATCCTCTGCCAACCAGTTTCTTAATAATTGGGCAACTGAATCAGGATTATCCTGAACAAATTTATCAATTTGCTTCTTAAGCTCTGATTCCTCCTGTAAATTAATATTCTGAATCGTTTCAACAGACTGCGGAGCTGTCCCTTCTCCGGCAGCAGCCGCTTCAAGCGCGGCGGTTTGGATCTCTCCGGACACAGCTTTCTTCTTCGGCATCGCGGTGATCACCATAACAATTAACAAAATCAGCATCAACACATAGAAACCGAACTGATCAAAGAGCTCGGCAACAGTGTCCATGAGCGTGACCTCCGCCGGAGCTTCTGCAGCCAGTTTTTGCACACTTACTGTTATATTCTCCACGGGAACTCCTGTTGCAGCATATGCGGACTGCCTGACCTGCTCCAGATATTCCGGAGTAAGGGCGTCGGCTGTTTTAATATTCTTTCCGTACCACAGGGAAATCGACATGGTAGACTGTTCGTAAACAAGATTTCCCACAGCCTTCTCTTTTTGTTCATTAGTCTGGTTATAAACGTACTCCCGAACAGTATGGTTTTTATTATATTGGGAATTTCCGTTTTCATCGGTTTGATATGTAATTGTTCCCTGGGGATTGGTATCGGTACCCGGTATATCGCCGACTTCGCCATTGATTAGATTTTCTTCAAGCGTTTCTTCATTCAATACTGAATTTTCTTCTGCAACAGGCGGTTCATATTTTGTGGACGTACTGGTCAATGTGTCAAAATCCAGAACCGCATTGGCAGATACGCTGATGGTATCAAAATACTCATTTTGCGCTACACCGATCTTGAAAAAGTTATAAACTTTATTTTCAAGTTCCAGCTGTCTTTGACGGCGCATTTCATCCTGACTGCTGGCCTTTAGAATATCTTTCTGAGAATAATCCCGTGATAAAGGATTAAGATTTTGATCTACTATAGTTATCCGGTCATCTGGAATGCCAAGCGAAGCAGCCACAACCTTGGCTGCCGCATCTACCTGGCTTGGAGTAAGCGGTTGTTTGGTTTTCAACATAACATACGCGCTGCCTTGCTGCTCCTCCGAACCGGGTTTCACCCAATATGATTTTTCGGGCTTTGAATATTGAACAGTAGCATTTTCAACATTTTCAAACTTTTTCAGCTTATATACAAGATCATTTGTAAGGTAGTTTTTCCAGAGATTTTCCTTATCGCTCTCTGTTGCTGTTAAGGACAATTTGCTCCATGTATCTGCAAAAGTTACCTCAGGTGAGATGATCCCCTGAGTAGTCAAATCAAACTCGATATCTTTTTTGCGCTTACTGTCAACATAAATCTGATTTTCGCCTTTTTTAAACTTAATATCGTTTTCGGTAAGATATGAAACTACCGGCTGTAGATTAATGTCTTCTGTGGTATCGAAAAGCGGTACATATTCCACTCTCAGTGTCAGTATCATTGTCACTGCAATTGCAAACAGTAAAACTCCGGCCATTATGTATATTCTTATCTTCTGACTTTTCTCAAGATTACCCCAGAAGCTCTTGATTTTATCCAAAAGTTTCTTTATCCCTTCCGGCATATATAACCCCCCGATTAAGGTTTTTTTCTATAGTACCTCATGCTTTATCTGCGGTAAAAAGCAACCGTTATATCTGCATTCTCATAATCTCCTGATATGCATCCATAACCTTATTGCGAACCTCCATAATAAACTGGAGAGATATTGACGCTTTTTCAGCTGCTATCAGAACCGAATGTATATTATCGGTTCTGCCTGCAACGAAGTCCTCTGTCATTTTCGCAGATTCCTGCTCGAGAGTGTTTACATTATTCAAAGCATCATAAAGTATTTCCTTGAAATTAATGTTTTGGTCATGGTTATTGACATTCTTCACAGGTGAAGCAATTGTACTGTTTATTGAATTAACGCCTTGCACTGCCATTTAGTTAAACCCTCCTGTTCAGAAGTCTTACCGCCCGATTTCAAGTGCTTTTGAAGCCATTGATTTTGATGCGTTCAGCGCAGTTACATTGGCTTCATAAGCACGGGTCGCTGATATCATATTAACCATCTCGGTTACAATCTCAACATTTGGCATCCTGGCTATGCCATTTTCATCGGCATCAGGATGACTCGGATCATATACCTCTTTAAAAGGTGTGGGATCTTCAACTATTGCCGCAACTCTGACTCCGCCTCCCGTCAAATAGCGGCTGCGGCTTTGTTCAGACAGATATTGGGAGAAAGGTATATCTGCTTCTTTCTCCTGAAAGACCACAGTCTTTCTTCTGTATGGAGTACCGTCCTCTGTTCGGGTTGTATTCGCGTTGGCAATATTCTGCGATATTACGTCCATACGAAGGCGTTGTGCCGTAAGAGCAGATGCACTGATGTTAAAGGAATCAAAGAGCCCCATAATTATCTATCCCCCTTGATTACAGTTTTCAGCTTTTGAAAATCACCGTTTATCCTTTGTATCAATGTATTATATCTGATAGTGTTAGCAGCCATTAAGGCCATCTCATGTTCAATATCCACATTGTTTCCATCGCTTCTGTATGACGAATTTGCAGGATCCTCGATTATTTGCATACCATTTGAGGATAACCTGGTCTTTCCCTGTGAAATCCGGCTTGTTTTCATCTCACTGTCAAGATATTCTTCAAACATAACTACTTTTCTTTTATATCCGGGTGTGTCAACATTGGCAATGTTTTGTGAAATAACATTATTTCTAAGCCAGGCTGCATCGAGCCCACGTTCCATGATACTATTATTTTTTGTAAACAGAAGATCGGACAGCACAGAATCACTCCTTAAAATGGCTTATAACAACCATCTTATCATTAGTATAAAATGGGGCACGAAAAAACATACAATATACGTACCTACATTAGAATATACCACAATATTATGACAGGTACAATAAATGTTCTACAATATATATCATATTATTTCCTTTAATTTTCTCATATTTTGTTTAGAATTGTCAAATATTCCTTGGTTTTTTAATAGCAGCAAATTCAAGCTGCATGCTTTTTACGTAACAATAGAATAATTAAATTATTATTCCGTTTTCACCATAACTTTCTACTTATAAATAGATTAGCTCGAGCAATAATAAGCATTGAGGAGGTGAGATAATGGCAAATAATAATTCAAGAAGCAAAACTCAGTTTGATAACATGAAATATGAGATTGCCGGCCAGCTTGGCATTAACTTAAAGCAAGGTTATAATGGTGACTTAACTTCCCGTGAAGCCGGAACAATCGGAGGTAATATCGTTAAAAAGGTATTCCAAACTTACACCGGAAATCAGTATCCTCAGTATGATACAAACCAACAACAGAATAAATAATTAGGATTTAGCGCATAAAAGGGGCTGTATCGCGAAAACCGATGGGGCCCCTTTATAATTTGTTGATAAAACAGTTAGACTATATTATCTAAAAAGTGAATAAAAATTGGGAACAATCTCTTTTAATCATTTTAGATTAAGGCACACTTGATTCTCGTCTTTATTCATCATCTTCATCGGCTTTAATATTGATCTTTTCAACTGTTGGTTTTTCTTCTTCCGTCTTTTCATGCTGCTTTTGTTCCTTTTCTTTCTTGCAGCCAGGCTCGAAGGCCTTTTTAACTTTTTCAATAATATTCGGTATATTGTCCAAAGCTCTGTCAAGTGTTGCATCAGGTGATACCGGAATCATTTTTATTGTGTTATTTCTGCCTACTACCATAAAAGCAACCGGATTGATACTTACCCCTGCACCGCTGCCTCCGGCAAAAGGGAAAGCATTGGTTTCTGCCCTTTTTGAATTGCTGAATTCCCCGCCGCCAGCAGCAAATCCAAACGTCACTTTTGATACGGGTATAATAACGGTTCCGTCTACTGTTTGAACCGCATCACCTACAATAGTATTTACATCTACCATTTCTTTAATATTTTCCATGGTTGTTCTCATAAGTTCTTCAATTGGATGCTGTCCCATATTTTTCTTTTTCTCCTTTCCTTATTTTTTCAATATATTCGTTGGCTATCAGTTTTATAATATGGATTATTCTCACCCTTAATATGCAGGAAATATGAAAATCAGGAGTTTCTATTTGAAAATCAGGATAGAAATCCAAAACCAGATTTTTTTGTGGAATAAAAGGTATTAATACCCCGATAATGCTCCAAATATTTCCATAAAGCAGTGCGGTTAATGCAGAATCTTTTGTGGACAGACGGCCTTTTACAGATAATATTAATACCTTCAGATCATTTTTCAGATGATTATAGGTATCTCTTGAAAAAATAAGATTCAGTACCGCTGAAACCCTTCCTTTTTTCTTTTTTTTATCATCGGATACCTGTTTTTTCTTTTTTAGAAAAAAGTTTAAGCCGCCTTCTTTTAGATTCCAGGAAAAAAGCTTGAGAATTCGGTACAGCGTTACCTTAATCTCAATCTGAAATCCATTGGAATCAAAAGAAATTTCAATCATAAAAGACAATTTAGCGAAAATTATCGTTATTATAATAAGTAAAATTAGAGCTATAAAAATAGCCAGAAAAACCATACGTACCTCCGTACTATATGTTTTCCGGCTTATAGTAAATTATTCCAAGTAATACTAATCTAAAGGAATCTTTTCATACACTTCAGGTATCTCATTCATCGCCAGCGGCGGAAGATCTTTAAGGCTTGAAAAACCAAAAATGCGAAGAAATTCTTCGGTTGTAGCATATAACTTAGGCTTTCCGGGAGCATCATCGCGGCCTACTTCCTGAATCAAGTTTCTTTCCAGCAGCTTTGTCAGAACACCGTCGCAATTTACCCCTCTTATCTGTTCTATGTAAGCTTTTGTCACCGGCTGATTATATGCCACAATTGCCAATGTTTCATACGCTTGCGGCGTAAGTCCCTGCTTTCTTCTTGTAGTCCCCAGCTGCTGCACATACTCATCAAGCTCAGGCTTGGTACAAAGTTGATATGCGCCGTTAATCTCCCTCAACATAATGCCTCGGGAAGTATTCTGATATTTATATTGCAAATTTGATAAAATTACTTTCATAGTCTTTTTATCGTGTCCGATTATTTCAGCGATTTTTTCCAATGGAACCGGATCACCCGAAGCAAAGAGCAAAGCCTCTATTATCGTCTCAACGTCTTTTATTGAGTCCATATTATTCATCCTCTGTTAATGACATTGGATCATCATTCCTATTTTCATTTTTATTCGGCATCAGGTATATTTCTCCAAATTCAAAATTTTGTTGTATGGAAGCCTGTCCTTCCCTGACAATTTCCAATGCTGCCAAAAAACCGGTAGCCACTTCAAGTCGGCTCTTTTCCCTTGGATTATATAATTTCGAAAAGCACAGCCTTACTCCTCTTTTTAAGAATCCCAGGATTTCCCTTACCTTTGCCCTTAACGATACTTTTTCCTGGTTAAGAATTCGTTTCATTTTTTTAGAAACATCATTCATTTTTTCATTATATTTTTTTAATACATTCATCATGCAGATTCTCAGGGTTTCAGGAGAAACATCCATCTCCTCGAGAGCAATTCTGTCAGGAATAGCCTCCGGAAGTTTATAATGGGCACCGCTCCACTTCTTCTCCCTTTCAGCCAGCATTATTGAACATTCTTTATACTTCTTATATTCCAGGAGTTTTATAATTAGTTCTTCACGCGGATCCGCCGATTCTGTTTCTTCACCTGGCAAAGGCTCCCGCTTGGGAAGTAGCATTCTGGATTTGATATGTAGCAGGGTCGCCGCCATAACCAGAAACTCGGAAGCAATATCCAAATCCAGCTCCTGCATGGCATTAAGATAATCCAAATATTGTTCTGTAATTTCCAGAATGGGAATGTCATATATATCTATTTGGTTTTTTTCTATCAGATAAAACAATAAATCAAAAGGCCCTTCAAAATTTTGAAGTTTTATGGTACAGGCATCGGTTAGCGCGCTTTTCATGATATCCCCTTAAATCCAGTCAATTTTCATGACCCGGCGAACCTCAGCCATGGTCTCTTCCGCCTTTATCCTGGCCTTTTTATTGCCTTCAATGATAATATCCTTAATGTCGTCTGTTCGTCTCAGCCATTCCTGCCTTTTTTCGTATATTGGTGTCAATAACCCGGCAATATTGTCTGCCAGCTTTCTCTTGCATGCTACACAGCCGATCTCGCCGTTTCTGCAGTCATGCTCTATTTCAGCCAGCTGATCCTCTGAAAAGAGTTTGTGGTATGAAAATACCGAACAAACCTCCGGATGTCCAGGATCATTTTTGTGTATACGGGCAGGATCTGTTACCATGCTCATTATCTTTTTCCTGACAACATCAGGGCTATCTGATAATGCAATGGTATTATTATAACTCTTGCTCATTTTTCGTCCGTCCAACCCCGGCAAAACCTTAGCTTTCGTTAAAAGCGGCTGGGGTTCCGGAAATACCTGACAATTATATAAATAATTAAATCTCCTTGCAATTTCTCTGGTCATTTCTATATGGGGAAGCTGATCCTCTCCCACAGGCACGAAATCTGCTTTGTACATGAGAATATCTGTGGCCATGAGGCACGGATAGCCTAAAAAGCCATAAGTTGAAATGTTCTTATCCTTAAGCTGATTAAGCTGATCCTTATAGGTAGGACATCTGTAAAGCCAGGACAGCGGTAAATTCATTGAAAACAGCAAATGCAATTCTGCGTGTTCTTTAATACAACTCTGGATAAAAAATGTACATTTTTCCGGGTCAAGACCAGCTGCCAGCCAATCAACCAGCAAATTGGTAATGTTATCTTTGTAATCATCGGTATTCTCATAGCCGGTTGTCAGGGCATGATAGTCGGCAACAAAGAAATAGCAATTATATTCATTCTGAAGCCTTACCCAGTTTTCCAAAGCTCCGAAATAATTGCCCAAATGCAGGGCGCCGGTGGGTCTCATTCCGCTTAGTATCGTACCTTTTTTATCCATGATTTCACTCCTGAGGAACTTAATTTCTATCACCTTATGTTATATTATTTTTCAATACATAGTCAAGTACCTAACCAGTAAACCATAAATCATAGCGACAATTCTTCCGGTTACATTATGAGGACGGGTGCAAGGTTTCTCATTGAGATAAGCCGATCTGCTTCGAAGGAAAGACCACCGAGCGGTAACTTTATTGAAAATGTATGAGCGACCCGTAAATGGAAGAGCACACGGCCGGGACATGACGGAGCGAAGCGGAGGAATGTCGGAAAACGGCGCTATTGATCTTATAGACCTGGGTGCTTGAAGGCGTTCGAAATGAGATCCTTGCACCCGCCCCTTGCTGACATAAGATCCTTCACTGACACTAAGGATGACATTGGTAGGCGGGTGCAAGGTTTCAGGCGGCCAGAAGAACTATCCCTCATGGTTTATAATAGAAAATTTTATTCTTGTATTAAAAATTCTTGCAATGGGAAATACTTCGTGATATTATATTGTGTGTTGCACAAAGCAGTAGGAGGTGAGCATAATGCCTAATATTAAATCAGCCATGAAGAGAGTAAAAGTCAGTGAAGCGAAGAACCTGCAGAACCGCATCAAGAAGTCGGAGCTTAAGACTACTCTTCGTAAATTCCGAGAGGCTGTTGAAGCTAAATCACCCGAAGCCGAGAATTTGCTTAAGCTCGCTATTAAAAAGGTAGATCAGGCTGTTTCAAAAAATCTTATTCATAAGAATACCGCCTCCAGAAAGAAATCTCAGCTTCAAAGGGCTTTTAATACATTGTCAGCGAAATAATATCAGCAACATGCCAAATTAAAGTATAAAAAAACAAAACGTACCTAAGGTACGTTTCAGACTGAAGACAAAGCTCACTGAAAAGTGGGCTTTTTTTATCTAAAAGAGTAGTTAAGGACATAACAATCATGGTATAATATAAATACATGAAACGCTCATGTAATAAGGATTTCAA
>Ga0134100_1001087_pt1 | contig 27207 bp, 17 predicted proteins | sample 11_taG_2_FD_94444 | JGI IMG/M metagenome (GOLD analysis project Ga0134100, IMG submission 94444) | Switchgrass degrading microbial communities from high solid loading bioreactors in New Hampshire, USA - 11_42_5_180_A3 metaG | ecosystem: Engineered > Bioreactor > Semi-continuous > Anaerobic >...
CAGCTCAGAGGTCCCTCTTTCCCCGCGGCATAGTATCCCCTCTGTTCCGATACCCACGGCCCACGGCCGTCCGAAGGCTTCACGTGATCCTGGGCCGTCCTGACGTTCTGACGACGTGGCAACCCCCTCGCTCCCCCTGCAAGCCCCTCGGCTTGAGTGCCCCCCAGCGCCCTCTCGTGGCAGCAGGGTCGTCCGCAAGCGAAACGAAAGCTCACGCGGTCCGGAGGCCGGTAATTCACGCGCACAAAACTGTTGCCATGGACGTCTATACTTGTAATTGTATTCTAGCTGGAAGACAGGAATCCTTCCGCTCAGGCGTCGCTGCCCAGGCGGCCGTCCAATACAGTGTGAGTCTCCGTGGTCCGCTCTATTGTTTTGCGGAGGCAAAGGTCACTGGTGCGTGGGCGCGAGTGCCGGTGGCCGACGGCACCGCTGATGTCCCGGCCCTGGCCATCCACGGGCTGCTGGGCGTGGGGTATCGGTGGTAAACCTGGGAGGGAGGCGGGCCAGTTGCCCCCGCGGGACATGCCTCCATCTCCCAAATAGCAGGAGGTGGGGATCCCCGGTCGCCCAGTGGCGAAATCACTGATAGAATTTGGCCGTCTCGCATTCGTGGTGCTCACCTTCAACGCTCGCGATCTGCTACGCAGCTGCCTTGCCAGCGTCTTTGAGGAATGCGCATTGCTGGCAAACTCCATTCCGAAAACCTCGGTCCCCCAAAGGGCTTCAACATCGGGATCGCGAAGGCTTTGGACGCGGGGTCGCCGGCGTACTGAGGTCTCTATCGGATGTGGACTTACAAATCGGCCAATGCCTGCATCGGATGCGGGTTTCATAGTCGGTGTGAACGCGCATTGCATGCGGATTCCAGAGCGCCTCGAAATGCACACGCAGTGCAGGTTCTCATGGCTGTGAGTTCGTCATCGGATGCTGTTCCCGGGCGAGACAGTTGCGATAGGAAGCATGTCCCTGTCACACCGGTCGACTGCGAAGCAGATCTGATGATCCCGGCCGATAATCATGCCCGCCGACAATGATCCCGGCCGCTCCCCGCCGATGTGCGCCGATAACGGTCCCTGCCGATCCCCACGGATCGGATTCCCGCCCAAAACGATCCCTGCCGTTCCCAGGCCGACAGCCTTCCGTCGGCAAAGCCGATTATCGCGATTTCGTATCGGAGAGAGCTGAAATCAGTTATGGGGATCTGAACGCGCAGCCTTCAGCCAGCCGCCAGCCGGGGGCTGAGGCTGAACCGCGGCCCCTGCCCCTCTAGCCAGCCGATAATGAGCTTTCAGTCAACCTCCAGTCGGCCTTCAGCCGGCCCTCAGCCAGCCTTCAGTCAGCTCTCAGCCATCCTTCAACCAGCCTTCGGCCATCTCTTAGCTTTTTGACTGATGAGCTATCGCAGCGGGTTGCATCCAACAGCCTGACACAGATCCCAGAGGGTTTGCCCGAAACCATGTCATGATACAAACCAACTGCTTCAGTGGCACTGTAGCCTGCGGCAGGAAATCCCTTTTCTGTATAGAATTATACGGTATGGATATCAGCGTCCCTAGAGAGTTGCTAGACGAAAATGCCTTGTGCTTGGCTGCCAAAATGCTGTATATCGCCATAATCGCGGATAACCGCGGCCAACACGCAGTGTCTTTCCAGGAGCTTGCGCGGATGACCGGGATTCGAGACAGGCGCACGATTGTGCGATGCTTGAAAGCGCTCCAGGAGACAGGCTGGATGCAGGTCAGCCCGACCGGCTCTCGACCTGGAACTGGCTCGACGAATGATCCGCACGGCGGATTCGACGGGACGGAGCCTAACCGGGACGACTGGCGACGGCTCAGAAAGATTGTCCTAACTCCCCGTAACCCGGTCATGGAACTTAGGATACGGAAAGCTGAGGAGTTCAACAGTCGCCTGAGGACTGCACCCCATGTGGGTGAATTCCTCATGAAGGGGTGGCTAGACCTGCTCGTGGACGACACCGATTATGTTGACAACTTCAGGCCCGATTTCCTCAGGAACCCGGTTACCGGAGAAAACCTCGAATACGATCGGTATTACAGGCGCGGCGTGGCATTCGAGTTCAACGGCCCACAGCATTATGGCCCGACTCGCCGATATCCGGACAGGGACCGTGCAAGGGATCTTCGGGTACGTGACCTAATAAAGAAGGCTCTCAGCCTCGAAAACGGCGTTGAATTGCTGATTATACGCCCAGGGGACCTCTCCATGAGCAGGCTCACTGCGAAAATCGGAAATCGGCTGCCTCTGAGACTCGTGGACTTTTCTGATCCCCTCAGAACGGCACTGGACAAGGCTTCCAGCGTCTATACCCGAAGGGTGAGCAGGTCGGTGGCACAGGAATAGCAGGATGCCCCGCATCAGGCGGACCACAGAAGGAAACCGAGAGTGACCTCAGACCGAACGTAGCACTCCCTTTTACACACTCTGGAAGGTCTTTTCCGCAAGAAACCTGCCCTCGGCCACATGTTGCAACGCGTGACGCGCGCCAATCGCAATCATCGTATGCCTTTCGCGGTGTTCTGAACCGAAGTATCAGCCGCACGTGGAACGTAGACTGCAACGATACTACCCCGAGAACCGGCGGTGGTTGCCGTTTTCATCCTTTCGCTGCTGGTGCCAGCCGTGGGCCGGCATGGAGAACTGCCTTGAAAACAGCCGGATGGCCGCCGTTTTCATCCCCTCGCTGGCGCCCTCTCGACAGCGTCGATAGCGGCGGCAGCTTGCCGCCATGGACGACTACCAGGTGATCTCGAATAGGCGGCTGCGGCCCATCACCTGGTTTGCGGACCAGATGCCGATGGCGGCGCCGACCAGCGTGTCGCTGGGCCAGTGGGCGTGCTCGTACACCCGCGAGATGGCGACAAGGGTCGCGCCCGCATAGAAAAACACCCGATACTTCGGATATTGTCTCGCGAGGACCGTGGCAAGGGCGAACGCGGCCGCGCTATGGCCGGACGGCATGGAATTGTACCCCTCGCGAATGCACGGACCTGCGAACGAATACGGGCCCTGCCCGAGCCCCGGACGGGCGCGCCCGAAGGCCGCCTTCAGAATCGCGCAGCTCAAGCCGGAGTAAACCACGGCGTTTGCCGCAAGATACCCGGTCTCCGGATCGCCAAGCGCCACGAGACCCGATATCCCGAGGGTTGCAACGCCCGTCCCGAGATCTGTGATGACGTCCCCCAAGCGGTCCATCCGGGGGTCCCTCGGGCCGGAGTTGATCCGATCATATAGGTCTCGGTCCACGAGCATGACGGCGCCGCCCGCTAGTGCTAGCAACGATGCCTTACCGGGATCGATCTCGACGCGACCCCCGTAAATCCTGCACAGGTCTTCCCGGAGCGCGTTTGTAGGACCGGCAGGGCAGGCGGCACCGGCACCGAACCCGTCCACCAGGTTCGTGCTGCGGCTCCCGACGGGAGTCCCACGTGGGCCGTCGTCTATAGCGATAACACAAACCTCGAATGGAATACGCTCGGAAGTAACCTGAACGTATTCCGCTCCGGATGGCGACGGCGGTCCCCCCGCAACTGCGGACTCGCTCAAGCGCCCGGTAGGAGCCACCACGGTCGGCACCGCCCGTTCCGGTCCGGGCACCGGAGCCGCTGGCACAGGTCCAGAGATCCGTAGCTCGGGAGCCCAGGACTCCCCCCCAGGGGCTGGGAGGTCCGACCCGGAGACCAAAACGTACTGGGACGAGCGTGCGGGTGAACGCCCGAATGAATCCGGGGCAGGGGCCGGGCAAGCCAGGGCCGACGGGGTACCAAGCGCCAGTGTCGCCACTGCGGTCGCCACGGCCACAGCGATCATCATGACGACCTGTGCGCCTCCGGGGATGCGGCAAGGCCTGTAGTGAACCTGCATGGTGCCACCTCCAGAGCCTCCTAAGCTTCCGCTGCCTGATGTTGACCTAGAGAATGAGCGTCTCAAGCAGACAATGCACTTCTTAACAAGAGAAGAGTATCCGACGCCGGTAAAGATCCGGTGATGACGGGGCAGGCTGCTGGCCGCTGCTTGCTGGCACGGCCGATCATCCAGAACAACGAATGCCTCGCCTCGGGCCATCATGCGCTGATCCCCGACGTTAGCCGGCCTGGTATGACCAGCGGTGGCGAACGACGGGCCCCGCCGCGCCCCTCACCGTCGCACCGTCGACCTTCGGGGACTGCTTCGCCCACCCGCTGCGCCGTGGCGGGCGCCGCCTAGCCAGCATACCCGCGCGGGTGATGACGGTGCCACTCCCACGCGGTGGCGATGATGGCCTCCAGGTCGGCGTAGCGCGGCTTCCACCCGAGCTCGCGCGTTATCCGGTCGGAGCTCGCGACGAGCGCGGCAGGATCCCCTGGGCGGCGTGGCGCGTCCACGACCGGGATGTCCCGGCCTGTGACGCGGCGCGCTGTCTCTATCACCTGCCGCACCGTGTACCCCTTGCCGTTGCCAAGGTTGTATGCCCGCGAGCAGCACCCGGCGACCAGTGCCTCGGCGGCGAGCACGTGCGCGGACGCGAGGTCGCACACGTGGATGTAATCACGCACGCACGTCCCGTCGGAAGTGTCGTAGTCGGTGCCGAACACCTCCAGGCGCGGGCGGAGGCCCAGAGCCGTCATGAGCACGAGGGGGATGAGCTGCGTCTCCGGGTCGTGGTCCTCGCCGATGTCCCCCGCGGGGTCGGCTCCGGCGGCGTTGAAGTACCGGAGCGCGATGTATCTCATGCCGTAGGCCCGATCGTACGCGGCGAGCACGCGCTCGAACATGAGCTTGGTCTCGCCGTACACGTTCGTCGGGCGGCAGTCGGCGTCTTCCTCGATGGGGACGCGGTCCGGATCTCCGTAAACGGCCGCCGAAGACGAAAACACGATCCGACCCACGCCCGCTTTCCGCATGGCCTCCAGCAGCACAAGGCCTTTGGCCACGTTGTTGTGGTAGTATTTCGCCGGGTCTTGCATGGACTCAGCAACCGAGGTGTAAGCAGCGAAATGCATCACCACGTCGAACTTGCTCGAAGAGAGCGCGGCCCCCAGAGCGGCGGCATCGCCCGTATCGCCGACCACGAGCGGGCACCCGCACGCTGCCACGGCTTCGCGGTGGCCTTTCTCCAGGCTGTCGTACACCACCACCCCGTGGCCCGCCCGCAGAAGCTCACGGACCACATGGCTCCCGATGTATCCAGCGCCTCCCACCACCAGCACGTTCACGGGCAATAGCTCCCTCCCCGCCTACCTTGTAAACCGAATCCCGAGCCCAAACTCCGCCAGCTGCTCATCCCATGTGGCACTGATGTCGTAGCAATGATGATGATTCGTCACTGAAAAGCCGAGGTCTCCCACGGCATTGCCGCTGATGTCATAGGTCGCGCGGGCCCCGAGGCTCCACGACCTGTTAAGCCGGACGGTCACATCCGCTGTCACCTGGTTGAGCGGAGAGAGCGCGTCGAAAGCGAACGGGCTTGCGCCCGACACGACCCGGCGGGTGTAGTCGAGCCCGGCAACAACGCGAGGACTCTCGCCTCCAAACGCCTCGAGGCTGCCGAAGCTCCCGTCCAGGCTCGCGGTGGCAGTAAGCGACCCGATGCCGTCGCCGGTCCCATACCACGCCCGCCTCGCGGATGCGCTGAGCCCGGCGGTGACGTGGACGCCGCCAGCGGAGGCGAGATTCAAAGGGCTCGAGGACACAGAGACCGCCGCGTACAAACGCGTGGACTCGATCCCGCCTGCGGGTTCCTCGAACCGTCCCGCGCCTCCGCTGAGCATCACGTGCATGCCGGGGATTCCGAAGGGGCCGAGCGTGGCGTCTACGGCGGGCAAGGCATAAACCGCCCCCGTGCTCGGAAGGTCCTTTCTGGCGACAGCATTAAGCGCAAGCGGCCCTAGCTTCGCGACGGCTGTGACCCCGCCCTGGAGCCCGGCGTCGAAGGCCGTGCCGGAACGGTAACTCGCGTCGGCCGCCAGGGAGAGAGTCGACGCATCCCCTTGAGCCATCGATCTGGTCAGGTCCAGCGCGCAGCGCGCGGACCCGTATAGCCCTTCCCACGAGCGCAGTCCCGCGATAACGGTCGCGCTCGCGCCCGACCACGGGCTGGTGTTGGCGCGCGCCTCCAGTTGAAGACCTCCGGGCCGCGTAACGTAAGCCGCGTCGTACCGTATGGTGAGGTCCTCGCGCGACCGGTCCAGGTATGAAACGCCTGCCACAAACCCGTTCTCGGGGTCATACCCCAACCTCGGGACCGGGTAGCCCTCTCCCTCGACCCATCCGACCCTTTCCCCGCGTAGCGGGATGGTGAGCCTCGGCACAACCAGCACGGGCAGATGCTCCAGCCACAGAACCGGCCACTCCGCCACAACCCGCTGGTCAGGGAATATCACAAGCCGTTTCGTGGTCACCCGGTAGCATGGGTCCTCTAGATCGCACCCGGTTGCGTACGCGTCGGACAGCGTGAGCTTGTCGGGGGCCACGTCCATCTCCTTCCCACGCACGTTGACTCCTGGGACAGAGCCCTCCGGGTCGAGCACCCGCCCGGCGGCGGTCTTCATGTCGTACGCAAACAGGCTGCACCGCGTGACGGAAGAGCCCCGGCAGATGAGGACGTTGCCGCGCGCCAAGAGCGCCCCGGCCCCGACGTCCACCCGGACGTAGTCGGCAGAGACGAGAAGGTCGCCGCGGGTTGCACGCACATTGCCGCGGGCCTCAATGATGGTCCCCCCAGCGCCGTAGTGATACTCCGTCGAGTCAGCCTCAATCACCACGGGCTCCTCGCCGGCAGCGGGGTCGGCCGCGGCAGCCGGGACGTCCGCTCGGCCGGACGCGCACGCCTCATCGGACCAGGCCGGCACGAGGGGGACAAGGACCGCTACCGCGAAAATGACGACAAGCCGTAGTGCGGCACGCACAGGAGTATACGCTTTGTAGGCACGTACCATGTCCTCGGTCGAAATGCCCATCTATTTCAGAAAAAGGCCCCTCGAACGATCTCGGGGGCCTTGCTCAGATTTGAGGTTGAAACCAGCGTGGATGAACGGGCAACCGGTCGTTTTCCGCACGCCCCTACTTGCTCGGCTTTATCTGGACAACCGGCGTCTCTTTCGTAAGCTCCACGACAGTGTCCACTGGAAGCGTCATGCCCAGGACCTTGGTATCAGCGCCGACGGCCACGTACAACTCGGTGCCGTCTGGAATGTTGACGTCCTTGCCCTGAACGAAGAAAGCGCCGAGGGCTCCGACGGGCCCGAACACTATGAACCCTGCCAAACCCGCGCCGATGGCAAGTTGCATCGACTCGTTCAGCTGCTGAGTGCCCTCGTCAAAGGCAAGCGGCACCGCCGTCCCGTCGAGGGTCCGGACATCCTTCAATTCGAGAGTGATCCTGCCATCACGGCCGAGCCGCCCGGCTGGCGTGACCTCTGTCACGACTCCGTAACCGCGCGTCCCTTTCGGGATCACGAGCTCGTTGCCGACCACCACGTCGCGCGCCACCTCTATGTCGACCTTCTGCCCTTTTTGAGTGACGCTGGAGTCGAGCTTCCCTATGAGTCTGATCCTAACAGGCTGCCCCTTGGGGAGAGTGGTGTCCTTCGTCTTGAGCGTGCCCTCAGGCAGGCATAGCGCGGCAAGGTGATCCGCCCGCGTCACGATGGAGCCCTGACTTGGCTCGCCCAAGATCATGGTCTCAAGCCGTTCCAGCTTGGTGGCGGCCGGCTCCGACGTCACGCGTCTTTGCACGAACCACTCAACCGCGCCGAGCTTGTACCCCACCGACGGCCCGACGCCGGGCCCGCCTCCCGCGACCAAACGGAGCCTAGCGATCCGGTCTATCACCGACCCTTCCTGAGGTTTGCCGAGGAGCTCCCTCTCCAGCTGGGCAACGCGGTCAACGATGGCCCCGCTGAGCTCCTTACCGTACAACGTGGTCTCGATCGCCGCAAGGCTCTTCAGAAGCGTCGGCTGTTCCTGGGCAAGAGCCGGGACGAGCGAGGTCGCGACGATAATGGCTGAAATGGTTATGGCCACGCCTGCTTTCGCGATACCTTTCTTACGACGTGTGAACACGCCTGCTAGCCTCCTTTCTTATCCCACAGCCGACCCTACCAGCCACCCAACCCTGTATGGCCTAGAACCTGATCGTGAGCTCCGCTGTGGCGACATTCGTACGATGCGACCCCGGCGACATGGTCTCGGGATCTATGCTTTGGAAATCTATGAGCCTGTAGCCAAGCACGATGGAGGCGGTGCCTCCGAACGTGTAACCCACGCCGAAGCTAGTGGTGGTCTTGCGGGCGTCTAGCGACAGGCCTGGCAACGTATAGTCGCCGAAGATCCCCGCAGCCTTCGAATTGGACTCGCCGGTCGCGTCCTGGGACGATGATCCGCTCCACTCTATTCCCTTCGGCACTAGATCCGTGATCCGTGAGTACGTATACCCCGCCTTGATGAACGCCGAATCAGACAGGGCGAACTTGTAGTCGATCCCGAGGAGCGTCGTCGCTCTTGCCTTGCTCTCGCTGTCGTCGGCCGCGTCCTCGTTCCCCTTGACCAGCTCGTAGCTGGCCCGGAATATAGCCAGCTGGCTCAGGGCGTACTTAAGGTCGAGGCGCGCGACGACGTCGTCTCCCTCGCTGGGCGCTATGCCGCCGGGAGCCGGCGGCCCGCCCAATGACAGCTCAGCCTTGGTGCCGTCTTCAAGCGGAATGGTGACGGCTGCCTCCTGGCCCGCGCCTTTCGCTGTCACCGAGCCCGGATCGGCGGGTGAGATGGGTCCGGGAGCCGCGGGCACACTCACTCCGCTGCTTCCAAGAAGCTCCGATAGTCTCTTGCCGCCGGAAAAGGCCTCGCGCCCGGCATCCCCCGGAAGCGCCGAGAGCGCGGCTATCACTCCTGGATCTGGACGCAGCTTCAACGAGGACCACGCCTCAAAGGAGCCGGGAAGCTGCGGTGTCCCCGGGATCACGCCGAGAACCTCGTCCGACTGGGACCCTCCTCCAGACGCTCCGCCCGGCACGCTCCCCCCGGTAGCCGCGGTCCCTCCGCCGTGAGACATGCTCAGGACCGCGCCTGGGGACACTCCCGCGCCGTCGGCCGCCGGCGCCCCGCCGCCGCCCGTGCCCGCAGCGACTTCCCTGCTGAGCATCGCCGATGAGGCCCCCGGCGAGCCGAAGTTGCCCGTTCCGGAGACCAGGGCGAGCTCGCCTGCGAACTCATCTTGAAGTTGGGAAAGCAGCTTGCGTTGGTCGGGCGTCAGCGCCGCCCCCGCTTTCACGCGCTCGCTAAGGCGCGCCACAGCCCAGGCCATTTCGTACCGGGTCATGACGCGGCCGCCCGCGAACGCGTCGGCAGAGTAACCCTCAACAAGACCGAGCCGAGCGAACTGGGCAAGCGCCTCGTACGACCAGTGCCCTTTCGGGACGTCCGCAAAGGGGTTAGTGGATGCGCCCACGCGTGCGACCGGGCCAGCCAGCGCTACCAAGAGCGCGAGCGTCAGGACGCCCGCGAGAACCCACTGGCTGCGCCCAGAGGTTGCTGCCCGCAAAGCTAGCCGCCCGATGCCCGCGCGCCGCCGATGGGGCTTCGCCGTTTTTTCTCGATACACTCTCGTTTCACACACAGCAGGCCACCACACCTTAGCAGCGCCGCCCACTCCAGGCCCGCCCCTCGCCGGACCCGTTCAACGGGAACGGCTGCTCGGCGGGCTCCCGCCTTTCCCAACCTGCCCTAATAAGTATTCTATGACCTCCAGGGAAATCCCTCCCCGAGGTCCTACTTTTCGACTGAATGGAAAAACCTTTCAGCGAGGACGACAGCCACATAGTCGTCGAAGGGCTCGCCCGGCGTCCGAAAAGACACGGGGACAAGCCTGCCCAGCCCGCGCAGGGGATGGTCCTCGAGATAGCGCCTCCGCCCCTCCATGCTGCTCTCGTGTTCGTCCACGAACACCACGCGAATGGGTTCTCCCGCGGCCCTGTCACCCACCTCTTCGAGCTCCCGCGCAAGCGCCCTGGACCCTGTGCGGTCGCCGAGGACGACGACACTCACTTCGTACGTGCGGGCAAGCTCCATCACCCGGTCGACCGCCTCTGCCCTCGCCACTATCGCTTTCGCGATCACCGTGCCGTCGGCTCTGACCACCGCTACGCCGCACTTGTCGCGCCCGGGATCCACGGCTATCACGGCTTCAGGCCCTGCGAGATCATCCCTGGGACCCTGCTGATGTTCTCGATCCATACCCGCACCCCGCATGCTAGTGCGATCCTCGCCCATGAGATTCTACCAGGTTTGGTGGCAGATGGGAATGGCCTTTCCTGAAAATCACCCAAACGAATGGAAAACCCCGGGGGAGGAAGCTCCCCCGGGGCATCGGTCGGCCGCGACACTACGTCGATCGAGCTAGAAGGTGACCTTCAGCGAGCCGGTGATGACGCGCGCTGTGTAGTCGTATATGGTATCGTTCGCGTCCCGAGTCCTATCGGACTTCACGATCTTGTAGCCGAGGGTCAGCGTCGTGTTAGTCGCGATGTTGTAGGTGTAGTTGATGTTCGCGATGATGTTCGTGAGCGGCGCGAACTCATACTCCTTCGCAACCACATTGGTCGGATCCCCTGTCGAGTTATCCCACCTATCGAGCTTATAGTACCCGGCGCTCGCGTCGATGCTCGCCTTGGGCGTGAGCTGCGAAGTGACACCGGCTTTCAGGATGTTCTTCGAGTACGGATTGTAGTCATTCAGAATGTCCTTCGCCAGCGCATAGTTGTAGCTGGCCGTTATCTCCGTGCCCTCTATCACTGGGAACGTCGCCTCCACGCCGGCCTCGAGAGAGCTCTCGTTGGTGGCGACAACCCCGTAGTTGAGAGCCTCATCCTTGTTGACCACGTCGGTGTCCATCTTGGTCCAGTTGTAGCCGCCCGTGAGCTTGAGGTTCTTCGTCAGGGAGAACTCCGCGTTGAGGTCGAAGACGTTCTCGACATAGTACTTCTCCGCGGTGCCAGCGTCTACCTTCTTGGTAGCGCCGGTGACCTTGTACTCGGCGGTTACCGGAACGACCTCTTCCTCGCCATCGGCCGCGAACTTCGCCACGTATTCGCCCTTCACGCCGCCGGTGAGCTTGAATATGTTGGTATTATTGGCATACGGAGCATCGGGACCGAGCGCGTAGAGCACGTTCTCCAGGCCCACGCTTGGGGTTATGCGGAGCTTGCCCCACGTCATCTTGTACTCGGCACCCGCCGTGGCCGTGTTGGTCTTGGACTGGTCCCAGTCCGCCGTCTGGTCGGCGTCGCCAGTGACCTCGTAGCCGCCGGTGAGAGTCAGATTTCCGATGGGCAGCTTGCCGTTGATGCTGACGGTCTTGAAGTTATTGCCTATTCCGTCGTCAGTCGTGTCGATGTCGACAAATGCCGGCTTGAATGTGTCCTCGATCCTGGTGATGTTTCCGGCAAGTTCGAGAGCACCTAGCTTGCCGGCGACATCAAGCTTCGCCGCCGTGCCCGTCTGGGTCTGGGTCTCACCGGAGTACTTCATCTCCTTCGCGAACTCGCCCGACACGCTCCAGCCGGGGGCGAGCCCGAAGCTGCCGGCAACCGCAACGACCGTGTCCTTGGCTGGCGCGGGATCGAAGCTGGTGCCCTTGTCGATCACGAGGGACTGAGGATCTTCGAACTGCGACACGTACACGGCGCTGAGTTTCAGGTTGTCAGTCAAGGCAACCTTGCCCTCGCCCGCGCACACGTAGTAAGCATACTTCGAGAGCTCCGTTTCGTCCACGTTGGGAGTGTTCGGATCGTCTGGAACCAACGTCCGTGCAGGCAGCTTGAGGAACAGAGTAGTCCCTGAGATCTTCCCGAGCGAGGCCTGCGCGATGACGCCTTCATAGAGTGGGTTGCCATCGGAGTCCTCGAGCAGAGCATTCACCATCGTGAATGGGGTGAAGGTGTTCTCCGGCAGGAGGATGCCGCCCGCGTACAAGTGCGCCAAGACGCCCGGAGTCGTGACGTCCAGCGAGAGATCGCTGAGCGCGAAGTTGGTTTCATCGTCGGTGCCGTATATCTTCTTGACGGTGCCTACACCAACGTTCACGACCACGCCGTCAGCAGGCCGCGCCGTCAGAGTCAGATCCAGCTTGTGCTCGAAAGTCGTCGTGGGAGCATACGCGCCGTCCGCCGCATGGTTGTCAGCGACATCGTCCTGGAAGATGTCATTCGGGTTCACCCAGGCATTCGCGGAGTCGAAACCACTGTTCGCGTAGATGTCCACGTCCTTGAGCACGACCTCGCTGGACCCGCTTATTGCGACCTTCTCGTGGCCGGCGATGTGTTCGTCGAGCTTCGTGCCGATGGCTGTGGTCTTCTCGTCGAGCGCGCCGAGCTTCTGCTCGATGTCAGCGATCCGGCTGTTCGCGAGGGCGAGCTGCTCCTCGAGAGCCACCACGCGCACACCGAGAGTGGTGAGCTCGGGATTGAACTCCGTCTTCAACGCGTCGATCAGGGCGATTAGCTCCTTCGCTTTGGCCTCGATCTTCGCGTTGAGCTCATTGTCCCCCGAGGCGATCTTCTCCTCGAGCTCTGCCTTGACGGCTGCGATCTTCTCCGCGAGGTCGGCGTCGCCGTTAGCGGCCTCTGTCTGGAGCTCGAGAGCCTTCACGTTGAAGTCGCCCTCGAGGAGAGCAAGAGCCCCGTCGAGCTCGACCAGCTTGGCGTTGATGTCGTCGGTCTTCTTGTCGACCTCATCAACCTTGCCGGAGACCGCGTCGACCGCGCCCTCAACGTTGGTGACCCGGCCTTCCACGCCGGCGACCCTCGCCGTAAGCGCGTCAAGCTCTTCGGTCTTCAGCTTTTCCACGACAGTCTGCTCGATGACTTTCTCGATGACCGGCTTCTCGACGGTCACGGTCTCCTTCTCGCTGGGCGCGGCGGGCGCTGCAGGCGCGGGCGCAGGAGTGACCCCTGCCCTTGCCGCCTCCATCGCGGCCTTTATCTGCCCATCGAGAGACACCAGGAGCCTCGCGATGACCATCGCCATCTGGTACCTGGTCATCGGCTCCGCGCCCTTGAACGTGCCGTCGGGGAAGCCCTCGACAAGCCCGTAGGCGGCGAGCTGCTTCACGGCCTCGTATGCCCAGTGGTTCTCAGGCACGTCGGCGAAAGGACCGGCTGCCGCAGGAACTGCCAGCGCTAGCACGAGTATTGCCACTAGCGCGATGGGCATGTACCTCTTCATCATGATATACCCCCTTGGTTTTAGTCGCCTTCAGGGCCATGAGCCTCGCCCCGCGGGGTCGGCGATGAGTTGCCTCGTTCCCTCATCCCCTACAGCTCGCGGCGCCGGGCCCACGCCCCTTTCGCTCTATCCCTCACCGGCCTTCGTGGGAAACCTCAGGTGTTCACCTCCTTTCGCCCACTGCCGTATGGGATAAACATGGCTCAAACGCCAGCACTAACCTCGGCATGATCTATTCTCCATTATGCCACGAATTCCTTCAATTGGCCAGAAGTTTCTTGGCCGCTTTGCAGGCGTTTTAGGGTATGATTCGCTAACTCGCCCTGTTTTTCCTTCAAGAGGAGGGACTTGCCTCGTCTGCCAAGAGCCAGCCGTCACGTGCCCGCCCGGACCGCGCCGCCGCCCCATCGGCGCGGGAGGATCCCATAGCACCCGCTCGCTAGAGTATATGAAAGGGCCCCGGGGGGATTCCCCCGGAGCCAGCCGCGGCGCAGTGCAACAAACCGCCCTGACAGCCTGATGGAAAGAGTACCGCAGGCCGGGGACCACCCCGACCTGCGGTTCGTTCGTGGGCGAACGACCCGCGCCTCACCTTCGTCCACGCGCGAACGTTCGCCTGCGTTTTCTGCGCTTCATGCCGTTCGTGCCAAGCGCCGCCTCTAGAACTTCACGACCAGCGACGCCGTGGCGACGTTGGACCTGTAGCTGTTGCCCGGATCATCGTTGGCGGTGTACGACACGGCCTTGTAACCCAGCTGGAGATCGGTGTTCTCCGCGATGTGGTGAGCAAGCCCGATCTCGCCGGCAAGCATCCGCCCGTCCACACCGGGATCCTTCACAGAACCGGCAGCCATGCTGACCTCGCCCGTGAGCTTGGTATTCGGCGTCACCTGGCTCTCGATCCCGGCCTTTGCCGTGGTCTTGACGCCCTCAATCTCCGTGCTGTCCTCAGTCCACGGGGTCGCGTCGCTGTAATCCACGCGCTTGTACTCCCACGAACCGGTGAGCTTCGTCACGGTCGTGACGTCGAAACCGAGGTCCACGCCAGCCGTCTTGACGGTGTACGCCTCAGGGACCGCCGTGCTCCTGGCGTCCTGAACGTCCATGTTGTAGGACTTATACCCGCCGCGGAGCGCGATGGCAGGCGTCAGGTTGTGCGCAAACCCGAGATCCAGAACAGTTTCCTTCGACACAGGCGTCTTTGCGTCGAAGTCCCGCACGTCGGTAACGGAGTACTCAACCGACAGCGGAGCGTAGGTCGCCGAGATGGACCTCGCTATCTCCAGCGAGTTGATGATCGGGTTTGGCTTTGCGCTGTCCCGATGTGCGAGGGCCACATCGACCCCTGCCGCCACGTCGGCACCCAGGAGGTTCCGCTCGAACTTCGCACCGACGGACTGCGTGGCCACCACGTCCTTGCCGTCCTCGCCCGCTTCAGGCACCCAGTTCGCGTTCCCGGTCTTGTCGTATCCGCCGGTCAGCGTGAGCTGGCCGCCGACCACGGCGAGCGGCAGGCTGGCTTGGACGGACACTGTCTTCACGTTGTTGTCTATTCCGCGGTCCTCGGTGGAGTCGTACGGTACTTCGACGAACTCGGGCTGGTACCCGGCCTCGACCCTCGTGTAGGCCGCGCCGAGCTGACCCGGACCGAGGCGGCCGTCGAGACTCATGTCAGCAGCGGTGTGCTGGGCTCCGCTCCCGTCGATGTGCCGCGCGAATTCGGCTGACGCGCTCCACCCGAGCGCGAGGTTGGCTTTGGCGTTCACTGCGGCAACACTGTCCCTGTCCACGGTCGCAGGACCGTTCGCGATCGATTTCTCATCGTCGAATGCGGTCACGTAGGTCGCTCCGATGATGAGGTTGTCGGTGAGCGACAGCTTCGCGTCGACCGCCGCCGCGTACCTGGCGTAAGCGGCGCTGCCCGCGTCAGTGACCGGAGCCTGCAGCCTCCACACAAGACCGGTGGCGTTCAAACGGCCGTAAGCCATTTCAGCCAGCGCCCCTTCGTAAATCGGGACGCCATCGTCATCGCGAAGCAGGTGGCCCTGCAGAGTGAGGTCGCTGAACGTCCCGGCAGGCTCCGCCACGTTGCCAACGTGCACGTGGCGCAGGATGCCCGGGGTTACGATGTCGAGGTAGAGACCGTTGTCTTTGAGCTGGAACGCGTTGTTGTCCCAACCGCCGCCGAAGATGTTCGTCATGGCGGCAAGGCCGGCCTCGGCTACGACGCCGTCGGCCACGTTCGCCGTGAGCTTCAGGTTCAGCTCATGGCCGAACTCGCTCGTGGGAGCAAACACGTAATCAGTGCTGGACGCGTTCTCAGCCGCATCGTTGTTCTCCGGATTGAAGGGATCGAGCCACGGCGTTCCGCTGCCCGAGATGTCCACATCGTTGAACCTGACCGTGCTGTCGCCGGAGATGCGGACTTTTTCGTGGCCAGCTATATGCGCTTCGAGGTCTGAAGCGGTCTTCGCCAGCTTCGAGGATAGCTGCGCGGTCACCTGGTTGACATCCTCAATCTTCGAGTTCACCAGCGCAAGCTGGTCCTCGAGGGCCGTCACGCGCACGCCGAGCGCGCTCAGCTCCTGGCTGAACTCGGTCTTGAGAGCCTCGATCACTGCGATGGTCTCAGCCACTCGCGCGTCGAGGGTCGCCTGGTCCACCGAGCCTTCCTTCTCGACGATATGCTGCTCAATGATCTTCTCGATGATGGGTTTCTCGACTACCACCGGCTGGGACTGACTCTGCCCCGGCTGGGCCTGCTGTGCGGCCGCCTCTGCCGGCTGTGCGGGCTGTGCAGGCTGGGCCTGCTCGGGTTGGGCCTGGGCTCCCGCCTGGGCCTGGGCCTCGGCGTTCGCCTTGGCCTGCGCGGCCTCGTGCGCCTGTATGGCTTCCTCCGCGGCTTTGCGCGCCTGCTCAGCCGCTCCCTGTGCCGCTTGCTCCGCGGCGGCCTTGGCAGCCTCTTCGGCTGCAGCCTGCGCTATCTCCTGAGCTGCGGCCTTGGACATGTCTACGGCCTGCATCTTGGCCTCATCTATGGCCTTGTTGATCGCCTCTTGCTGCCGCGCCTCCTGAATTGTCGCCTCGTCCTTTGCCTGCTGGATGGCGTCCCTGATCTGCGCGTCCAGATCTGACAGAAGACGAGCGACCACCATGGCCATTTGGTACCTGGTCATTCCCTCGGAACCCTTGAACGTGCCGTCCGGAAAGCCTTGCACGAGGCCAGCAGCTGCAAGCTGTTTCACAGCCTCGTATGCCCAGTGGTTCTCCGGGACGTCGGCGAAGGGATTGGCCATGACGGGCAGCGCCAGAGCTAATGCTACGACGACTGCGATGATCGCTGCCATGTATCTCTTCATCATCCAATACCCCCTTGAATTTGCGTGAAGAAGGCCCTTCCCGCAACACAAGGCGGCTTCCACAACGAGAGTCTCCTTGTTTCCTCTCATCGGTCAGGCCGCACGTGTTTCGGACCACGGGCCCTTTTGCCACCGCCCGATGCTGGGCTTTCGTAGGGGGCACCTCCTTCTCGCCCGGATTGCCGGCGGGGCAAAAGACTGTAACCATTGCTGCGAATGATGGTACGTTGGTGACGGTGCGCCGCTCGAATCGTTACGCGTCGAATCGTTACGAACTCAAGTCCTCGGGTCGCTACCCAGGCTCTGGCATCTTCTGCGCCGAACTACTGCGGTTTGGGCCATCCAGCCACTTGAGCTACCCGGTTACCCCCGAGTCACTGGACTTGAGCCATCGGGCCACCTGAGCCATAGGGCTACCCTCGAATTACTGCAGATGCATTTCTCCGCTGGTTTACATAATCCTGCCCGCGAGAGCTATGGCTCGCGATGTGGGTTGGTGGAAGGAAAGGCATCTTTGGGGTATGGAGGGGTTGGATGGGCCGGGCGGAAGAACCAGGGAAGAACCAGCGACATGAATGACATGACTCCGGTGCCCGCTGGCCTGGCACGCGCCGGCGAGGAGAGAACGCATATCGGCATCGGTAGGGTGGACGTGGGAACAGTAGGCACGGCGGTAGGCATGGCATGGCGCGTCCACCTGCATCCACCCGCATGAGAGGAGCCCTGCATCAGCCGGCATATAGATGGCACGGAGATGGCCATCCCCGGGAGTGGCCCCGGTTTCCGGACGACCCGGGTCACCTCTCGGACTGCCATCCCTGCGGGTCTGCCTGGATCTGCCGGGTCTGTGCCGCCTATTGCACCACCTGGAACGCGACCTTGAGCGGGGGCTTGGTGTTCCACGTGTCCTGCGCCGCGACAGCCAGAACGCGCACCTTGCGCCCGGCTTCGAGGATCTTGGAAGCGGCGGCGTTGAACTCTGAGAGAGGAGCCTCGCCGACCCTCCCCTCGGCGTCGGTTACCATGCCTCGCTTCGTAGCCTCGTCGTTCGCGGCCATTAGGAGGGTCATGAGCTCGTCCTGGACGCCGTTGGGCCCCAGGGACCCGTCTATCTCACGCTCGGCCACGACCTGGCCCTGCTTGAAGATGAGCTTGTTCTCAAAGAACTGCAGGTAAGCATAGACAGGCTGGCCGACGAAAGCGTTGGTTGCTGAAACCAGGCGCACGACCACCGGCCCCTTGGCCGCGGCGATCCTCTGCGCTGTGTTCTCGAGGTTATCCGTGAAGAAGATGATGGCCTCGTTCTCGCTTCCCTCGATCTTCGCGTGTCTCGCCAGCGCCAGGCTGTCGGCCTTTTGCAGGAAGGCGGCCACGTCGCGGCGTATGTCCTCGATAGGCCTCGAGCCCTCGATCACCGTCGCGAGAATGATCTCGTCCGCCCTGTACGTGATGTCCGAGAGTTGGAGCCCCTCAAGGTACTGCGACATGCCCTGCAGATACGAGTAGAGCACGTTCGCCCCCTGGGTGAGATCGCGTATGCGCGTCTCGAGAGCGCGGCTCTCGTCTTCGAGCTTCTGTTTTTCCGCGTCGAGCTGGGATATGGTCTGCTTGAGGTCCCTCTCGGTGTTCTGGAGCGCCACGATGCGTTTGTTGGCCTCGTCCAGCTGACCCTGGGCCTGGGCATAGCTCGTTTTGGTCTCGCCCAGCTGGGCCTTCATGTTCTGATACTGCTTCTGCATCTCCGCAAGCTCGCTCTGCACCTGGGCCAGGTCGTTCTCGGCCTTGACTCGCTCCTTTTTCACCTGCTCGAGCTCGGCAGCGAGCGTTTCATTCCTCGCCGTGAGCATCTCGTACTCCTTGGCCTTGGTCTTCGCCGCCGCTGAAAGCTGGTCGATCTCGCCGGTAAGAGTCTCGATCTGTGCCTGAAGCTCGCCCACCCTCTTCTCTCTCGCCGCAAGCTCCTGTTGTTGAGTGGAAAGCCGCGTCACCGCCGACGCAAGCTCCTGCCTGGTCGTGGCGAGCGCGGCCTGGATCTCATGCATGTTGAAAAGCGCGGTCCGCACGTCTTTGGAGACGACGCTCATGACCAAAATGGACGTGGTGGATACGACCATCCCGGTTATCACCGTGACGATCATCGAGGTGTGCTTCGGCCGTAGGCCGAAGATGCTGAGCCTCCTGCGGCCGACCTTCATGCCGATGCGGTCGCCTACGAAGGCGATGACCCCGCCGACGACGACTAGCATAAGTACTAACGTAAGACCGTACACTTCGTACCTCCTAAACGCCCGTGCCGCCTGCGCGGAAGGACACTAAGCCAGCAGGCTGAGGCTGGGGCTCGGAGTGGGCCTGTGGCACACCTCATCCGATCCGTCCCAGCTGCCCCGAGGCAGCCGGGAAAGCCCCGGAACGGCCCGGAGAGGCCCGAAAGGGCCAGGAATGTCAGGGGATCCACCGCAGGCGTCTCAGGACTTGCGCGCGATCATCAAGGCACCGCACGCCCCGAAGACCATGTTCGAGAACCACGCTCCAAGCAGCGGCGGCACGCTGCCGCGCTCCGCCACAGCGCAACTCAAGCTCATTATAACATAGTAGACAAAGATGATGAGTATGCTCATCCCGAAGCCCAGCGACGTCGAAGCCCTGTGCGTCCTCACCCCGAGCGGCGCCCCCACGAGCCCGAAGACCAAGCTGGCAAAGGGAATGGCAAACTTCAGGTACAGCTGCACCAGGAGGCGCGCGACACCAACCCCCTGTGCCGAGAGGTCACGGATGTACTCGCCAAGTTCTTTCGCGGACATCTCCTCGGGCGTAAGCGAGCCCCTCGCGACCTCGGACGGCCTGTGCGCGATCTGGGCCTCCTGCCGGGCGAACCTCACCGAGGCGACCCTGTCTCCGTCCAAGACAGTATACACTACCCCGTTCTCGAACCACCACCCGGCATCCTCCCACTTGGCGCGCGCCGCCTCGGTGATCCGGGCAAGCTTGCCGTTCTCGAACTCCTGGACGGTGACATTCTTGAACGTGTTCTCCCGGACGTCGTACGAATCCGCATATATGAGCCTCGCGAGGGCCCCATTCTCGAACTCCTTTATGACGGCGTTGCTCTGGAGGAACGGGTTCCCGCGCCGCCCGATCTCCCACATGATCTCCTCGGACCTGCGGTTCGCCGCAGGGACCACCGTTTCGTTCAGACCCACTGTGACAAGGCTCACGGCCACGCCCAACACGACCGCCGGGGCCATCAGCCGCTGGAGGCTCATGCCCGCGGCCCGCATCGCCACGACCTCGCTCCCGGCGGAGAGGCGGCTGTAGCAAAGGAGCGTCCCCAAGAGAGTGGACATCGGCAGTACGAGGACCATGACCCTGGGAAGGCCTAGCGCGAAGACGAGGAGGGCTGTCCCCACACCTACCTCGCCGTCCACGAGCAGCCGCGCGAGCTCGAAAAGGAGATCCCCCGCCACCATTATGAGGGTGAAGGCCGCAACCGAGAAGAAGAAGGGACCGAGGAGCTCCCTGTATATGTATCGCTCGAGCATCTTCGGCCTCAGCGCGATCAAAGCGTAAACCGCTCCCCAAGGTAGAATTTGCGCGCCACAGGATCATCCGCGATGGTCGCTGCATCCCCGGACACCAAGATCTTGCCCTGGTGCATGATGTAAGCACGGTCCACAATGGACAAGGTGTCGCGGACGTTGTGGTCGGTGATGAGCACTCCGAGCCCCTGCTGCCGGAATCTCGCGATGATCTCTTGAATGTCCGCAACCGCTATGGGATCAACACCCGTGAAGGGCTCGTCGAGCAGGATGAACTTGGGCGATGCGGCGAGGACCCGCGCTATCTCGACGCGCCGCCGCTCGCCGCCGGAGAGCGTGTACCCCATTTGCCTGCGAAGGTGCCCGATGGCGAGTTGGTCGAGGAGTTCCTCGAGAAGGGTGCGCCGCGCCGCTGGCGCAAGCCGCATGAGCTCAAGCACGGCAAGGATGTTCTCCTCGACCGTGAGCTTCCTGAAAATGGACGGCTCCTGCGCGAGATAACCCAGGCCCAGCCTCGCCCTCTGGTGCATTGGAAGCCGCGTTATGTCGCGGCCGGCCAAGGTGATGGCGCCCTCACGCACGGCCTCCAAGCCCACGATCATATAGAACGTAGTGGTCTTGCCCGCACCGTTAGGCCCGAGAAGCCCCACCACTTCCCCCTGCTTGACTTCGAGGCTTACGCCTTGAACCACCTTGCGCCGGCCATAGGATTTCACGAGGTCCTGGCAGATAATGGACACTCCACACCCTCCAAATGCACCCCCATTTAGCGCGCCGCACTTGAGCTCGAGGCATTGGGGGACGTTATCTCTTCACCGGGGATGACAGTACGCGTGCCGCCCGTGGCGACGACGGTTTCGTCCGCGAAAAGCACGGTAATGGAGGCTGCCGTGAACACCTTGCGGCCCATTTCAACCCGGGCGTTCCCCGTCACGATGCCTTTCTTCTCCCTTCCGAGGTAGGAGACGCGATCTCCGGAGGCCTGCACGCGGCCGTCCTGGTAGCTCACGGTCACGCCGCCGGATGCGTCCACCTTCTCCTCGTTGGGATAAAACACTAGCTCGACCGCGCTAAGCACGGTTTTCTCCTTGGTGTCCTCGAACTTGGCTTTGTCCTTGCCCTTCACCCGCACGCAGGGCACCCGGTCGTCATACTCGGCGTAGTCTCCCGTGATCCTGAAGGATTTGTATGCGACGACGACCTTGCCCTCGGCCACGGTGACCCGATCCTTGCCTTGATACCGCACCTCTTCAGCCGTCATCTCGAGGGACTCGCCGTCAGTGCCTTTGGCGCCGGCCGCACCGGTTTTCGAAGACGCCTGGGCCTGGGCGGAGGCCTGTGCCTGCGCCTGTGCTTGAGCCTGGGCCTGAGCCAAGGCCACCGACGACCCGCTCCGGAACATGAAACCTGCAGCGACCACGGCCACCCACCCGAACAGCACCACGCACACAGCCGCCGCGACCGCAGCGGCGATGCCGCCCGCAAACCTCTTTCTGGCATGTCGCGCACTCAAGCCGGCGCGAACATCGGTGCGAGCGTCGGCGCGAGCATCACTCTTCCTCAAGGTTACAGCCCTCCCAGCGCCCAGTATCCAGGTAGTTCACGATTATCTTCGCCGTCCGCGTGGCTGCGCCCTGCTCGCCCATCCTTTCGTGCCCGGCCCTGCGCATCTTCGCGATGCGGGCGGAATCCGCCAGTATGGCCAGGACCTCGCGCGCCACGGCATCGGCACCACCTTCCTCCACAAGCACCAGCGCGTCACCGAGGAGCCGCTTCTGTGCCCTGGCAAATCTCACGTTGAACTGCGGACCGTCCGTGGGGAACGCCACAACCGGGCGCCCGAGGCCCGCGGCCTGCTCGTTGCCGGTGCCCGAGAGACCTATGACGATGTTGCTCACGTTGAGCACGTCGCCGAACCGTCCCTGGGTCAAAATGACGCAAGGCTCGTCGAGTCCTTCGGGATAGACTCGCGCGATGATGCCCGACTCGAAGTCGGCGGCATCGCCCCGGACACAGCGCCAACCGGCCTTCTCCAAGGTCTGGGCCATAAGCCTCCCGTTCAGGCTGGGGGCAAGGCCCGCAACGAAGTCAAGGCCGTTATCCGTGGCGGCCGCGAGACGCCGGACGACCTCCAGGACAGCGACCATGTTGCGATACGCCTCTTGACGCGACCCCGGCAGTATGCCCACGACCTTCCTCTCCAGCGTAAGCCCGAAGTTCTCGCCGGTGATGGAGAAGCCATCCATCATCACGTTCCCGGCGAACCCGGCCTTGACCCCCGCCGCAGCGAGGGCCAGAGCGGTCTTCTCGTCGCGAGCGAGGACCAGCCCGGCCAGCTTGCGCATGAGCCACGTCTCGACGCCGTAGTGCCCGTGGATGTACTCTGACTTCGCTGTGGAAAGGCAGAGTATGGGCCGCCTCACGAAAAGGCCGGCCAGGAGGAGCGGGTACGCATCTCCCACGCTGACGACGAGGCTCACCTGGGACGCGCACGCTCGCAGGTGCCGGATCTGACTTGCGGTGAGGCCGACCAGCCCTGCTCGTATGTCCCGGAGGAAGAGGCCCACCCCGTGCTTTGCAAACCCGCCGCTCGGCATGGATTTCTGGACCCCCACTATCTTGATGCGGGCGTCGCGGTAGGGCTTGCCGAGGCCGACGAGGGGGAAGCCCACCACATCCAGGGACGGGCGAAGAGCCCGCACCTCCTGAGCGATCATGGCGCCTATGACGTCCTCACCGTGTCCGTTGCTCAGCACGAGCACAGTTGTCATCCCCGGCTCACCACGGTGCTGAATCTAACGCTTCCTTTCATGACGGCCTCCTTGAGCGCGGCGTCTGCCTCAAGGGCATCGCCGGTCATGGTTGAGCGCCCGTCCGAGAACGTGACGTCACCGGATGCAGCAAATCTCGACGCCCCCGGCTCCCAGGTGGCCCTCCGGGCCGAGAAGACCGCCCCGTTCTTGGACGCGACCTCGATGACCCCTTCGAACTCAAGCCTTCCCGAGGCAAGGTCCACAGTGAGGGCCTGTGCCCGCACGCGCGTCTCGGCGGCACCATCCACGTACCGCGCGCCTTCCACGTCGGCTAGCCTCGCCATCCTGCGTTCTTCCGCTATCTCTATCGTGCCGGCGGAGAACTCCCACTCGGGTGCCCCGGACGGGCTCGGAACGACTATCCTCGTGCCCTCCAAGACCACGCTTGCCCCTGGGAGAGAACCACGGGCCTGGGCCCCGGCTTGGGCATCGCCCGCCGTCGCCTGCTGGGCGGGCGCGGAATCGCCCGGGGACTCCTGTGACACACTTCCCTCGTTTGCGGGAACAGGCTTGACGTAGAGCCGGACGCACACCGTGGCCGCTATGGCGGTGGCTAACACCGCAAGAATCAACATCACGAGAGCAGGCGCAGGCTTGCCGCCGCCCTCCCTGCCGGGCCCGCGCCGGGGACGAAGGTGCCCACCCGCCCCGATCACCACACGGCCACCCTCTTCTTCACGGTCTTCCGCGGCCAGATCTTGACGTTCCTCTTGACGACGCCGCCCTCTTCCACGATGCACTCGTCGCTCAGCACCACGCCCTCCCCCAAGGACGCCCCGGGCTTGAGGTAGCACTCGCTCCCAACGACACAGTCTTTCAACCTGGCATCGCGTCCCACGCGAGTGTTGTTCCAGACGACACTCTGGAAAACGCTCGCCCCTTCTTCAATAACGCAGTTGTCGCCGATCACGCTATACGGGCCGACCTTCACCCCGCCGCTCAGCCTAGCGCCGCGCCCGATGAGCACCGGCGCCTCGATCTCAGCGGCCGCGTGTATCTCAGCGCCCTCGCCCACCCATACGCCGCGCGAGACTTCCGTCCCCGGGATTTCGATGCCAGTGAGCCCCGCGAGCACATCCCGGTGGGCAAGGCGGTACTGACCAAGCGTCCCGATGTCGCACCAGTACTCATCGATTGGAAGACCGTAGAAGGGCGCTCCTTCCCTTACCAACCGGGGGAATATGTCCCTGCCGAAATCGGGCGCGCCTTCCGGAGGAATGTAGTCGAAGATCTCCGGCTCGAAAACGTAGATCATCGTGTTGGCGAGGTTGCTCTTGGCTTCCTCAGGGCGCGGTTTCTCCTGGAACGCCAGCACCATCCCCTCGTCGTCCGTCACCACGACGCCGAACCGCGAAGGATCGGCCACCGGCTTGAGCCCTATGGTTGCGAGCGCGCCCCTCTTGCGGTGAAACTCCACGAGCCTCGAGAGATCGGCGGACGTAAGAGCGTCGCCAGCGATGAGGACAAACGTGCCGCCGTCCTCGGCGCGGCCCGGCGGACAAAGGAGGTCCTTCGCTGCTAGGACGCCGCCAGCCGTGCCGCGGAGCTCTTGCTCGCGTGAGTAGCGGAGCGTGACCCCGAACGCTGTGCCGTCACCAAAGTAGGACTCGATGGCTTCCGGAAGATACCAGAGGTTCGCGACGACATCGGTCACGCCGTGCCGCTTCAGGAGGGCGAGGATGTGCTCCATGGCCGGCCGGGTCGCCACGGGCACCATGGGCTTCGGGACATTCACCGTCAAGGGCTCGAGGCGCGAGCCCACACCGGCCGCCATAACCATGGCTTTCATCGCCCCACGCACCTCCGACTCTTGGATTCCCTCACTCGCACTCGTGGCGCCACACCTAGACAACCTGGTCCTCGCCGAACCTCGCCGACGCAAGCCGCGTGTAGACCCCGTTAAGCGCCATGAGCTCGTCGTGGGTGCCCGACTCGACGATCCTCCCGCCGTCGAGCACGAGGATCCTATCGGCCATGCGGACTGTCGAGAGCCGGTGTGCTATTATGAAGGTCGTCCTGTTCCGGAGCAGCCGGGCGAGAGCCTCCTGTACCTGCACCTCCGACTCGGGATCCAAAGACGATGTGGCCTCGTCCAGAATGAGGATCCGCGGGTCCCGCAGAATCGCCCTGGCAATCGCGATTCTCTGGCGTTCCCCGCCCGAGAGCGTCGCACCCCTCTCTCCTATGAGAGTATCGTACCCGTCGGGCAGCCGCATCACGAATTCGTGTGCGTTCGCAAGCTTCGCAGCCTCCACGATCTCCTTCATGGTCGCGCCCGGCTTGCCATACGCGATGTTCTCTGCCACGCTCACGCTGAACAAGACGGTCTCTTGAGGCACAAGGCCGATGACCCGCCGGAGCGACGACAGCTTCACTCGCCGCAGATCGTGGCCGTCGATGCGCACGGTCCCTGACGAGGGATCGTAGAACCTCGGGATGAGGTTGATGAGCGTGGTCTTGCCTGCGCCGCTCGGCCCAACCAGGGCCACTACTTCGCCCGGCATGACCGTAAGGTTGATGCCGTGCAAAACAGGTTCGTCCGGCCGGTAAGCGAAGTACACGTCCTCGAAATCCACGCGGCCTGAAAGACCAGCGGGCAGCCCGACCGCGCCCGGCGCGTCCTCCAACTCAGGCTCCTCATCGAGCAAGCTGAAGATGCGGTCCGCGGCGCCAAGGGCTTGTTGGAAAGAACCGTAAGCGGAAGAGACGCGCCCTATGGGAGTCGGTGCCGTCCCGACCGCTCCGAGGAACGCCATGAATTCTCCTAAGGTGAGGCGGCCGGATATGACCTGCCGCCCGCCGTACCACAGCACCACAGCCAGCCCTATCACCGCAAGGAACTCCACCACGGGCCCGACCGCTGCATTCACCCGCGCCCCCTTGAGCGAGGCCGCGAAATTCCCCTCGTTCTCGCGGCGGAACCGCTCCATCTCGTGGGCCTCCATGGTGAACGCCTTGACTATCCTGATGCCCGCGAGCGTTTCCTGGAGCACCGAGGTGACGTCGGCGATGGTGCTCTGGATGAGACCGGTTATGCGCCGGAGCCTGTTGCCGGCCTTCCCGACAACCGCGGCGACGAGCGGCATTATGGCAAGGGTGACGATTGAAAGCCTCCAGTCGAGGTAGAACATGAAACCCACCGTTCCCGCCAGCACAACCACCTGCGACAGGAGCTCGGCCATGCCCGACGACACGCTCGTCTGGACAATGGCCACGTCGTTCATGACGCGCGATATCATCTCGCCGCGGCGCTGGCTTTCGTGGAACCCTAATGACATGCGCTGGAGATGGCCGTATATCCTCTCCCGGAGATCCGCGACCACCCTGTGCCCGACGAACGCCATGAGGTAGACCTGGCCGTACAGAACGATCCCCCTCACAAAGAACAGCACCAGGATGCCGAGGACTATGAGATTCAGCATGGAGGCACGCGCGGCGACGTCGGGCCCTGAGAGAACCCTATCTATCAGCTCCTTGACCACCCAGTATATCACAAGGTTGGAAAGGCCCGCGAGGACAGTGCAAACGAGCCCGCCCGCGAAGATGTGGGCGTAAGGCAACATCGTCCTTATGAGCCTTCCAAGGGGGCCTTTCCTGCCGTCCGTCAACGGCGCCTACCTCCAGTCGAAACCAACGTCTCGAGCACAGCCTCGGCCACCCGATTTGATGCGCCGGGCTGGCCCATGGCCTGCCTCAATTCCACAGCAATTCTACCGCGCGCCTTCCCGTCCTGCAATAGCTCCAAAACCTGGATGGCCACGTCTTGAGCGCCGATGACCCCGCGGACCTCGGGGGTGACCATTCGTCTTTGGCGCTTATTGGGAATCGCGGCGAACTCGATGCGTTCAAGGGCGCGCGGTACCACCACGCGTTTCAGGTAACGTCCTGCCCCGGGAATGCTCCCCAGAACCCCTGCAAGCCCCGGAAGCGGCACCTCTTCCGGCAGGTTCATCGGGACTGCCACCACAGTCGGCACTCCTAAAAACGCAAGCTCGGCCGTTACGGTGCCCGGCAACGTAACAGCCACGTCGGACGCGGCCATGGCGTCATATCGTCCGTCTTCCACCAGCCTGACGGTCACCCCCTCGTCCGTGCGGACGGCATATGTGCGTCGCGCCCCGATCTCAGAGTCAGGTTCCGACGCCCCGCCGACCGGCACAAGCCTTCCGCCGGCAGCCTCGAGCCTCCCGGGTGTTCCGCTGTGCGGCACCGGTTTCACGCTGGCCGCGAGACCGGCCGAGCCGCCCGCCTGCCCGGGGTCCCGGCTGGGCCGGC
>Ga0134100_1001089_pt1 | contig 27179 bp, 25 predicted proteins | sample 11_taG_2_FD_94444 | JGI IMG/M metagenome (GOLD analysis project Ga0134100, IMG submission 94444) | Switchgrass degrading microbial communities from high solid loading bioreactors in New Hampshire, USA - 11_42_5_180_A3 metaG | ecosystem: Engineered > Bioreactor > Semi-continuous > Anaerobic >...
CCGGGCCGTCAGCCCGGGCTTTGCTTATGAGCGGATAAACTGTGTACGCTTTGTGCCACGCCGCGTTATTACACTCGTTTTGGGTGCGCGCAACCCGCCGTGCCGCAGGACACTGCGCAAGCTAACGAAAAAAGACTAACGCCAGCTTTACGCGTGCCGCCGCGCTGTGCGTGCTCTCGTTACTGATGCGGCTTTGTGCGCGCCGCCGCGCTGTTCGCGCTCTCGTGCACTTTAGCACCCTAAATAACCCTCAAAGCCCGGGCCGTCAGCCCGGGCTTTGATATTTGCGTGCGCGCAACCTGAGCTGCGGGAATGCGGCAGCCAAACAAAAAAACAGCCCGGGCAGTGTCAGCCCGGGTTTTGTTTTCGGCGGAAAAATGGACGCGCTCTGCGCCGCGCCGCATTGTTTACTCGGTTTGGGCACACGTACCCCGCCGCGTTGGGAACGTAGCGCAAGCCTCACCAAGTATACTGACTCCGGCTTTATACGCGCCTGTGCGCTATATGCGTTACTTACATCCGTCTAGGAAGCGCCTATGATTTGCCGCGCGGCATGATGACACTCGCTGTGCGTGCTCTCGTTACCAACGCGGCTTTGTGCGCGCCGCCGCGCTGTTCGCGCCCTCGTGCACTTTAACACCCTAAATAACCCTCAAAGCCCGGGCCGTCAGCCCGGGCTTTGCTTATGAGCGGTTATATAGGCGCGTTTGTGCCGCGCCGCGTTTTAAACGGATTTTCTTTTGCATTCGCGCTGTCGGTTCCGCGCCGCGTTTCGTACCCGTTTCGGGCGCTTACCCCGCCACACAAGCTACCCCAAGGCCGATCTGATGGCGGGCAAACACCGCACCGCCGCCTCGTACCCGATCTCCATGCACTCGGCCATCCTGTCAAAGCTCAGCGCGCCGACGGTTTCAGGCAGCGCCGGCGTGATGCGGAACTTCTCGCCGACGGTCATATACTCCGTGAGCGTGCTGAGCATGAGGGAGATGGACGAGTCGGTGATGTCGATGATGTTCGCTTTCGGCTTGAGAGGGTAATTGCCCGACAAATCCACGCTCAATATCTTCTCCTCACCTGCCGCAAGCAAAAGCTCCACGGGGACGACGTCCGTCACGCCCCCGTCGACGAGCACCATTCCGTCCTCGTAGACGGGGCGGAACACGGCGGGGATGGCGCTTGACGCGCGCATGGCGCGGCTGACCGGCACGCCCGTTTTCCAGACGGTGTTCTTCTGCTCGGACACGCCGTGGAGCGTGTTCGTATACGCAATCGTCTTTCGGGAGACGAGGTCCACCGCGGTGATAATCAGACGCATCTTCACCTCGGTAATATTCTTCCCGCCGGTCAGCTCGTCGAGATAGCGCTCGAGCCGGTCGCCTTTTAGAAAGCCTGTAAACGTCACGGGCCTGCCCATAAAAAGCTCGGCGGCGGAAATAATGATGCCGAGGTAGTCGGCGTCCACGATGAGCTTCGTGTGGCGCGCAAGCTCCTCAACGTGCCTGCGCATCTCAGACGGCTTCATCCCGAGGGCGTACATCCCGCCCACGATGCTCCCCGCGCTCGTGCCGGCCACCGCCTGAGGGAACAGCCCCGCCTCCTCCAGCGCGCACAGGACGCCGACGTGCGCCGCCCCGCGCGCCCCTCCGCCCGAAAGGGCAACGGCAAACCGCATCGCGCTCACTCCTCTTCCCTTTTTACTGCGACAATATGAGGAGCGAGGCAGCCGATATGCCAGTCCAAAGAAAAAACCCGCTTTGCCAGCGGGTTTGAAGCGTTATTCGTTAGCCCACACTGAAAATCCTGCCTGTCTGCGCCGTCTCAAATCCCGCCAGCGTCTCCACCTCATAGCGGAACCGCTCGGACGTGATTACGTCGATGAGCGCGCGGAACGGGGCTTTCTCCACGTCGGAGCGGCGGATTACCGCGTCGTAGCACTCCAGCTGCAGCGGGATAAAGTCGACGCCCTCAAGGCCGCGCATCTTCAGCTCGGCGCCGACGCCGACGTCCGCCTCGCCGGCGGCGACGTGCGCGGCGACGGCCAGGTGCGAGTTAAGCTCCGTCTCGTATCCGGCGATGGCCTCGCCGGTACGACCCATCAGGCGCAGCTTTTCGTCGATGAGGACGCGCACGCCGCTGCCTTTTTCGCGGTTGACCATCCTAATGTCGCGCCGGAGGAAATCCTCCCAGCCGGTGATGTTTTTCGGGTTCCCCGCGCGGACGTACAGCCCCTCCATCCGCTGCCCGAGGCGCAGCACCATGCACGGCACGCCTGGCATCATCTTTTTCACGTACGGGAGGTTGTAGGTGTCCGTGTCGCCGTCCCAGAGGTGGGCGGTGGCGACGTTGACGCGCCCCTGATACAGGGCGTAGATGCCGTTGTAGCTGCCCAGCGGCGAGCGGAAAATGGGGATCGCGTCGCCGAGCGCGCTCAGGTGCGCCACGAGGATGTCCAGCACCATGTCCTTCCCGCAGATGACGAGCCCGCCCCCGCGCAAAACCGTTTCGTCCCGCAGCGCGCCCGCCGGATGGCTCTCCCCCTGCGCGGGCGCGGGCGGCGGAGATGGAAGCGGTCTTTCAGCAGGCTGGGACTGCGCGAGGTAGCGGCCCAGTTCCGCACGGGAGACGCGCAGCTGCTTGCCGACCTTGACGGCTTTCAGCTCCCCGCGCTTGATGAGCTCGTAGACCGTGTTGCGCGCGATTTTGAGAACCGCGGCGACCTCCTGCACGCTCAGCAAATCGTTTTCCATGTCTGCCCTCCGCTTTTGCCGCTGCTTGTCTTCCTTTATGCCCATATTATACCACCCGCAAGACGCGGGCGGAAGACCGGTATTGTTGACTTTTGTGCGTTTTGCGCCCGTTTTGCCTCTTTTTTTATTGGTCATTGCCTATTGACTTCAAATCTTCACGGTATTATGATTTTAGTAATGTTTCGTTACGTTTTATTCATTTTCAATATGTGAAAAACGTGATGAATCATACTAAAACGCCGCTTCACTTTGCGTTTTCGGAAAACATCGCTAAACTGAGGAGAATAAACATGAAAAAAGTCCTCCCCCTGCTTCTCGCTCTGACATTCGTCCTGAACCTGGCCGCCTGCGGAAAGGCAAGCGAGCCGGCACAAAGCACGCCGCAGGAGCCGCCCGCGAGCGCACCGCCGTCGGAGACGGCCTTAACCCCGCCGGAAGACGGCGTCTTTACGGAAAGCACCGACCTGTACATCTCCGCCGCGGCCAGCCTCACGCAGCCGATGGAGGAACTCAGGGCGCTCTACAACGAAAAAGCCGGCCCGAACGTGAACATCATCCTAAACTTCGGCGGCAGCGGCACGCTTCAGGCGCAGATTGAAAACGGCTCCCCCGCCGACATCTTCTTCTCCGCGGCGACAAAGCAGATGGACGCCCTCACGGAAAAGGGCCTTGTGGACACCGGCACACGCGTCGACCTCCTGAAAAACGAAATCGTGCTCATCGTTCCCGCAGGCTCCGAACTGCCCGTCTCTTCCTTTGAGGACGTGGCCACGGACGCCGTGGGCTTTATCGCCCTCGGCGAGACATCCAGCGTCCCCGTGGGGCAGTACGCAGAGGAAGTGTTTCAAACCCTCGGGATATGGGACGACGTTGTCGTCAAGTCCGTCTTTGCCACGGACGTCAAACAGGTGCTCTCGTGGGTTGAGTCCGGCAACGCCGACTGCGGCGTGGTCTACAAGACGGACGCGGCGTCCGAAAGCGGCGTGAAAGCTGTCGCCAGCGCGCCGGAAGGATCGCATAAGCCGGCCGTCTACCCTGTCGCCGTGCTGAAAAACGCGGAAAACCGCGCCGCCGCTTTGCATTTCCTCAAGTTCCTTCAGACGGAAGAGGCCCTCGCGGTCTTCGAGCGGTACGGCTTTACCGTCAATAAATAATAAATCCCACCTCATAAGGAGGCGAGGTCTTGGATTACTCACCGCTCTGGATATCGCTGCGCACCGCCTGCGTGGCGACGGTTTTCTCCGTCGCCCTCGGCCTTGTGGCGGCGTACTACGCCGTGCGCCTTGGCAGGGTGCTCAAAGGCCTTGTGGACGGGATACTGACGCTGCCCATCATCCTGCCGCCGACGGTGTGCGGCTATTTCCTGCTGCTGTTTTTCGGCGTGAGCGGCCCGGGGGGGCGGCTTTTTGAGGCGCTGTTTCACGAGCGCGTCGTCTTCTCGTGGTACGCGCCGATTATCTCCGCCACCGTCGTGGCCTTTCCCCTGTTTTACCGCACCATGCGCGGTGCGTTCGAGGAGTTTGACCGCACGCTCATCCACTCCGGCCAGACGCTGGGGCTCTCCGGCGCCTTTATCTTCTGGCGCGTGATCCTGCCAAACTGCCGCCCGAGCTTAGTTGCCGGGACGGTTCTCGCCTTCGCGCGCGCCCTCGGGGAGTTTGGCGCGACGATTATGCTCGCCGGCAACATCCCCGGGAAAACGACGACGATTTCCATCGCCGTGTACTCGGCCATGGCGGCGGGGCAGACGGAGCTGGCCAAAAAGTGGGTGCTCATCGACCTTGCCATCTCCTTTGCCGCGATGCTGATTATGAACTTCGCCGGCGGCGGCGCAAGGCGCCGGGACACCGGCGTGGCCCGCTGAGAGGAGGGCGCCATGGCACTGGATATTGATATTATAAAGCGCCTGCCGGGCTTCACCCTGCGCGTTCGGCTCAAGGCGGGGGGCGAAATCGTGGGCCTGCTCGGCGCGTCCGGCAGCGGCAAGAGCATGACGCTCAGGTGCATCGCCGGCATCGAAACGCCCGACGAGGGCGTCATTATCTTAAACGGGCGGCCGCTGTTCGACTCCGAGCGAAAAATCAACCTCCCGCCGCGCCGCCGGAAAACGGGCTATCTCTTCCAGAGCGCGGCGCTGTTTCCGAACATGACGGTCGAGCAGAACATCCTCTGCGTGCTCAAGGGCAAAACGCGCGAGGAAAAGCGGCGCGCGGTAGAGGGCGTGCTCTCCCGAATGGGCCTTGAGGGTCTCGGCAAACGGTACCCGTCGGAGCTGTCCGGCGGGCAGAAGCAGCGGGCGGCGCTCGCGCGCATCCTCGTCACGCAGCCGGACATCATCATGCTCGACGAGCCCTTCTCCGCGCTCGACACATACCTGCGCTGGCAGCTTGAGCAGGAGCTTGCCGCCGTTTTGCGGGACTTTACGGGCACGAGCCTGTTCGTCTCCCACAACCGCGACGAAGTCTACCGCCTGTGCGACTCCATCGCCGTCCTCTCCGGGGGGCAGATCGCCGCGTCGGGCGACAAGTGGGAGATCTTCAACAACCCCCAGTCTCACTCCGCCTGCCTGCTCACGGGGTGCAAGAACATCACGCCGGCGCGTCAGACAGGCGGCCTTTCCATCGCGGCAACCGACTGGGGCGTCACCCTACAGGCGGCGGCGCTGCCGCCCGAGCCGGTGCGGTACGCCGGTATCCGCGCGCACGACATCGCGTTTGCCGACTCCCCCGCCCTGCCGAATACTTTCCCGTACGAGCTGGTTGAGGAAATGCGCGACACGTTCAGCTACATCTTCATGGTCCGCTTAAGTCCAAACGCCCGCCCGCTCCGGCTTGAAATGTCGCGCGAGCAGTACCGGGCGCTGGGAAGGCTCCCGCCGTACGTCCAGCTCCCGCCGGAAAAGCTCCTTCTGCTCACGCGCGACTGACGTTTCCCCATACATGCGAAAACCCTGCGCACTGGGCGCAGGGTTTTCGCTTTTAAAAAACGCGGCAAGCGCAGCATTATCAAAGCAGGGACTCCTCAGTGGGCGCGTCAACTTGCGCCGCCTCCTTTTCCGCGCGGCGGCGCGCAAAGGAATCTTTCAGCGGGCGGCAGATAAAGCGCCCGACGGCGTAGATAAAAAGCTGAATGAGCGTTGCCGCCGCCACGACGAGAAGGAGATAGAAAACAATGTCCTTGACCGACATGGGCTTGAGCCGAAACTGCCTGTCGATGTTGCCCATGTCGCCGAAAAACTCAAGCATTTTCTTGGCGGGCGGCGAAAAATACGCCCTGATCCCCAGCTTCGACTTGATTATATCAACCAAACGCAGGTAGACGGGGACGAGCCCGAAATGCGTCAGGTACATCGTGAGCGTGATCTTGCCGAGGTTGTCCCAGATGCGGCGGTTTAAGAGGCGGGCAAAGAGCGTCACGTTCCAAAACGCCATGAGGACGATGATCATGACGTAAACCGTCCGGCGAAAATTGTCCACGCTGATGTCCTGATGAATCGTCAGGGCAAAGAAGCGGTAGATGGCGTACAGCTCAAGCGCCGAGAGGAGGACAATCCACGCTTTGCTCAGTTTGATGTCCTTTACGCGGTCGTAAATCAAAAACACCGTCATGCCGAAGGCCATGCTCGTTAAGGCGCGCACGACGCCGGCCGGAAACGGCCCCATTTTGATGTAAAAGTCGAGAATAAACGTGGAGTTGAGGGTAAAGTATGTCAGCCCCAGAACGCCGAGCAGCGGCGCGAGGAATTTCATGAGGTCAAAATGCCTGTACGCGAGGTATGTATAGATGTAGCCGGCGATGAGCAGCCCCGTCAGAAACCACATCGGGACGATGGGCGTGCTTGTCTCGTTGTAGCCGAACGGCGTGCCGACGAGGAAGAGAAACTCCCATTCGGAGTTCATAAACGCCTTCAGCTGCCCCAGAAACGTCGGCCGAATCCCCCAGCCGCCGTACATGTACCGCGAAACGGTGAAGGGATAGACGAAATAGTGCAGGATGAGGGCGATCAGCAGCACGGGGTAAATCGGCAGGACTTTTTTCTTGACGTATTCCAGAGCCTTTTTCCGCGCCTGCTCGGGCGTCGGGCGCTCATCCCTTCCGGCAAGGCCGCGGCTGACGGAGAGCATCAGCAGAAATCCCGAGAGGATAAAGAAAAACTCGACCGCGCTTTCGCCGGACGGGAGCAGCTTCGGGTCCCCGAAATAAAACTCCCCGTGATAGATGCATACCAGCGCCGTAAAAGCAAACCGCCAGAACTCGGCGGTCAGCGCTTTTGGCTTTTTCCGAACGAGCGTCTCCTGCAAAGCAGTCAGACTCTCCGTCATGTATCATAACCCCCCACAATTCTCCCTCGAACAACGCCGCGCCCTTTCGCGCGCCGCTTTATGGGCGGCGCGCGCCGGGAAGCGGTTTGCTTTACGGCGCCGGCAACATGCACCCTGCCTGAGGTGGCGGCCGTTTCGCCGCCTCTTGTGACGCTGACAAAAATGTCAAGTCATTATAATACGCAATTCATAATCCCGTCAACGAACGGCGCGCTGTTTCATGGCATCTACCAGTTTGCCGCTCCGCCTCTTGTGCAACGCGCACAGCTAAGGCGCGTCAGTTGTTGCTATTTATGCGCCTTATTGACAGTTTTCCGGCGTTTTCGCCGCTTTGGGCGCCCGTCCTGCGCAAAGCGGGGAAATAAGCGGCTTTTGTATCGCGGCGCGCTTTTTTGCATCGTCTTGCACCGCTGCACGCGCTTTTTCCGCGACGTTTACGGCGCGGCGCGCGCTTTTTCTGTGTCGTCATGCGGCGCGGAGCCTCCTGACGTCCAGGGCGGTTTCCCCCGCTCAGTTTTGCAAAAGGCAGGAGCCTTCCCACGCCGGCGCTGCGGGCTGCAGGATCACAGGACAATCTCCGGCACGGCGGCGTGCGGGCGCGGCGCATGAATTCATAGTCGGGCATTATGAATTTACTGATTATACGGCTCCGGCAGGCGCCGGCGGCGCGGCGCATGAATACGGGGCTTTCGCCGGCTGACTTTAGCACCCCGCTGGCGGCGGGCTTGACAGGCTTGTTTCGCAATTTGAGACAGGCTCAATCACAAAAACGCGCTCTTAATGTATTGGAAAAGTGCTCAAAAATAATGTTTTGGGCCTGGCCGCTTCTCATATCATCGGCTTTTTCCGCATATAGTCTAGCATGACTATTGCCGGGAGTGATGTTTTTGAAGACCAACATCGAGGAGCGCGCCTGTGATTTGGCAATATACATCATAGAAACAAAGGCGACGGTACGGTCGGCGGCAAAGAAGTTCGGTATAAGCAAAAGCACGGTACATAAAGACCTTTCGGAACGTCTCGAATCCATCAACAGGCCTCTTTACCTGCAGGTGAAGAAGGTTCTTGAACAAAACAAGGCCGAAAGACATATACGCGGCGGCCTTGCCACACGGATGAAATATAAAGGCATGTAGCGAGACGGAGCCCGGCGCCGCGGGCTCCGTCGCGTTTGCTTCCATTTTTTTGTGCAACTGTTGTTAAATGACGCGCTTTTTGCGCAAAGAATCATACATTCTGGCTATAGCATTGCGCGCATGGATATCGTATAATATAGCCAAAGATGAAAGAGTAATTTTGGCGAATTGTCGCGTAAATTCTGCCTTATGACTAAATTTTACCGCGACGAATTATGCCAAAATGCCACCTCCTTCCCGTCGATACGCGGTTGCCATTTTCTGTGATACCCTCTCAAGCACTGTTGGGTCCGGCGCTGTGTGCCTCCTTTAACAGATGTTAACCTCTCTCCCCTCCTCTCTTGCGGTCAACCCTCCCGATTTCGCCGGGCTCAACAAACACTGCTTGTTTACCAAAACCAGCGCAAAAGTCCGAGGCAAACGCCTCGGACTTTCGCATTTTAAAAACGCGTCCAGCTGAAATACGACGTCCATGTTATATATTTGACAAACTTTGGCTCAAATTTTCTCTATATTGTCAATTCGACTTTTTCCAAATCGCTGGTATACTCATGTCAAGGTGCTTTGCATCGTAATCTCAGTACTTCTGGTAAACTCCATCCCCCGGCAAGGCTTTAAGCCCTTGTCCACACCGCCTTAAAGCGCACTGTTTCTCCTTTCCCTTCAATCTTCTCATTATTCAAAAATCGCAGCAAAAAGGGCGGCTCCATGCCGCCCTTTTTGCGTTATTTTCTCCGCCCCTTGCGCGGGCTGGTTTTTTTGTCCCTTCCGCCCGCTCCGCCGCGCCCCTTCGGGGCGCTTTTTGCACTGCGGCCGGAGCCTTTCGGCGTCTTCCGCGAAAAGTCCTTTCCGCGCGCCGGCGCACCCGGGCGGATCAGGCAGTGCTTTCCGTAGCCGATTAAGTCCTCCCGTCGTCTCTTTTAGCGCCCTGAGGACAAGCTCGCGGTTTTCCGGCTTTTTCCACTGCAGCAGCGCCCGCTGCATCGCCTTTTCAAGCGGGTCGCGCGCCACGTACACCGGCTCCATGGTGCGCGGGTCAAGTCCCGTGTAGTACATGCACGTTGAGATGGTGCCGGGAGTGGGGTAAAAATCCTGCACCTGTTCCGGCTGAACGCCGCGCCTGTTGAGGTATTCGGCAAGGCGGACTGCGTCGTGCAGCGTCGACCCCGGGTGGCCGGAGATGAGGTACGGCACGAGGTACTGCCGCTTGCCGTACCGCTCGTTTAAGCGCTTAAACTTCTCCTCAAAGCGCACGTAGACCTCGTGCCGGGGCTTTCCCATAAGCTCCAGCACCTCGTCGACGCAGTGCTCCGGCGCCACCTTGAGCTGGCCGGAGATGTGGTTTTTCACGAGGTCGGCGAAAAACTCGCCGCTTTTGTCGAGCATGAGATAGTCAAACCTTATGCCGGACCGGATGAACACCTTTTTCACGCCGGGCAGCGCCGCGATTTTCCGCAGAAGCTTGAGGTAGTCTGTGTGGTCCACGTCCAGCCTGAGGCACGGCGTGGGCGCAAGGCAGCTTCGGCCGCGGCACATCCCGTTTTTAAGCTGCCCCGGGCAGGACGGGCGGCGGAAATTGGCCGTCGGGCCGCCGACGTCGTGGATATACCCCTTGAAATCAGGGTGCTTTGTGAGCATCTCCGCTTCCCGCAGGACGGACTCGTGGCTGCGGGAGGTGACCATGCGCCCCTGATGGAACGCGAGGGCGCAGAAATGGCACGCGCCGAAGCACCCGCGGTTGTGGATGATGGAAAACTGCACTTCCGATATGGCCGGCACGCCGCCCTCCTTCTCGTACATCGGGTGCGGCGCGCGCTGGTACGGCAGGGCGCTGACGCGGTCAAACTCCTCCGTAGTCAGCGGCGGCTGCGGCGGGTTGACGATGAGATATTTCCCCATGCACTTTTGAATGACCGCCCTGCCGCGCACCGGGTCGTGCTCGTCGTATTGGATCATGCATGCCTCGGCGTAGCGGCGCTTGTCCGCCGAGACGTCCTCGAAGGACGGGCACTCGACCGCCTCAAACCGGCACTTATCCCTGCTTTCGGACATGAAGGCCGTGCCGCGCACGTCGGTGATGGACGCGATAGGCTCCTTGCGGGCAAGGCGGCGGGCTATTTCACGCGTGGCCTTCTCGCCCATGCCGTAGACAAGCAGGTCGGCCCCCGAATCGGCCAGAATCGGCGGCATGACGCGGTCTGCCCAGTAGTCGTAGTGGGCAAACCGGCGCAGCGACGCTTCAAGCCCCCCGATGATAACCGGCACGTCCGGAAACGCCTGCCGCGCGAGCTTTGAGTAGACCGTCACGGCGCGGTCGGGCCGCCGCCCCGCCTTCTTCCCGGGGGAGTAAAAGTCCTCGCTGCGCCGCTTTTTCGCCGCCGTGTAGTGGGCGACCATGGAGTCGAGATTGCCCGCGTTGATGAGCACGGCGTAGCGCGGCGCGCCCATCGCCTCAAAGTCGCGCGTGTCCTTCCAGCGCGGCTGCGCGAGGATAGCCACGCGGTACCCGTCCGCCTCCAGCACGCGGCCGATGACGGCCGTCCCGAAGCTCGGGTGGTCGACGTATGCGTCGCCCGTGACGATGAGGAAGTCGTAATAGTACCAGTCCCGCGCGCGCATGTCCTCGCGGGAGACGGGGAGGAAATCAAACGCCGTCATGCGCCGTCACCGGGCACGGCGATGTCAAGCTCGAACACGCGCCGCTCCGAAACGCCGCCCGACTCCGCGCCGGCGGGGCAAAAGCCGTTTCGCTCGCAAAACTCTTTCGCAAGGGCGTTTTCCTTTCCGACGCTCATGCGCACGCGCGTTCGTCCCAGCGCCCTGTAGACGGAGACGGCGTGGCCCAGAAGCTGCGCCCCCTTCCCCGTCTTGCGCACGTCGTCCTCCACGTACACAAACTCGATGACGCCGGCGCCCTCCTCCGCCGCGCGCGCGACGTCAAGCTCAATGACGCCCACGGGCTCTTCGCCCAAATACGACACGGCGACGCCGCGCGGGTGCGCCAGCGCGTTTTTCCGCACGCCCTCAAGCCAGCGCTCCCTGGGCGGCGCTTTCTCCCCGCACTCCATATACCAGACCTTTTCGCGCCATTTGAGGTACAGGTCCTCCTGATTGGCAAGGTCCAGCCGCTCGAAGCGCATGTTGGAGCTGTCGAACGTCGTGGACTCGCGCCACCACTTCTGGCGCGCGAAGGTGCTCAGCTCCTCCGGGATGTGGGCGCTGTCGCCGTAATACTCAAATTCCATGTTCCCCTCGCCGTCCACTTTAAGGAGCGAGACGGACGTGTTGTCCGCATGGGGCACGCGGGAAATCTCGTGCGGCGCGATGCCCATGACGCCCGCCGCGAACGCCCGCAGCGCCATGCCGTGCGTCACGACGGCCACCGTCTTCCCATCGTTTTGCCGCGCGATGCCGCGGATGGCGTCCGTGACGCGCGCCACAAGCGCGTCAAACCGCTCCGCGCCCTCCACCGTCCACCGGGCGGGGTCGTTGTTAAAGGCGTAGAGCTGGTCCGGCTCGTTCCGCTCCACGTCGCCCCACGTCAGGTCCTCCCACACGCCCATCGCCACTTCGCGAAGGCCGGGCACGGGGATGACGGGCAGATTTTTCGGCCCCGCGACGGCCGCGGCCGTCTCCATCGCGCGGTGTAAGTCGCTGGAGTAGACGGCGTCGACGGGGATATCGGAAAACCGCGCCGCAAGCCGCTTGATCTGCTCTTTGCCGCGCGGCGTGACAAGGCTGTTGTACTGTCCATGAATGCGCCGGTAGAGGTTGCCCTCCGCTTCGGCGTGCCGGATGATGTAAATCGTCGTCATATCAGTTAAGCAATACCTTTCCTGTTATTTCTGTCACGTTTTCAATCTGGTGTTCGTCGAGGTAGCGCACAATCCCCTCGGTGACGCGTATTGCGGCGAAGGGGTCGCGGAAGAGCGCCGTGCCGACGGCGACGATGTCGGCCCCCGCCAGCATCATCTCGACGGCGTCCTCCCCCGTCGAGATCCCGCCCATGCCGCAGATGGGGATTTTCACAGCCCGGCGCACCTGCCAGACCATCCGGACGGCGACGGGAAACACGGCGGGGCCGGACAGCCCGCCCGTGTTGTTCTTAAGCACCGGCCGGCGCGTGTTGATGTCGATGCGCATGCCGAGGAGCGTGTTGATGAGGGACACCGCGTCCGCCCCCGCGTCCTCGACGGCGCGGGCAATCTCGGCGATGTCCGTGACGTTCGGGGTGAGCTTGACCATCACCGGCACGCGCGCGGCGCGTTTGACCGCCCTTGTGACGGACGCTGCCGCGTCGCACGACGTGCCGAACGCGGCGCCGCCGGCCTTGACGTTCGGGCAGGAGATGTTCACCTCGATGAGGTCCACGCCCGCGTCCGAGAGCTTTTCCGCCATCTCGGCGTACTCCTCCACGGTTTCGCCCGAGATGTTGGCTATAATATTCGTGCCCAGCGTTTTAAGGTACGGCAGCTCCTCCTCGATAAACCGGTCCACGCCGGGGTTTTGAAGCCCCACGCTGTTTAAAATGCCCATCGGCGTCTCCGCAATGCGCGGCGGCGGGTTGCCGAGGCGGGGCCGGAGCGTGAGCCCCTTGACGCAGATGCCGCCGAGCCGGCTTAGATCGAAGATCTCGCCGTACTCGCGCCCGAACCCGAAGGTGCCGGAGGCGACGACAACCGGCGTCTTAAACGGCACGCCGGCAAACGTCACATTTAAATCCGCCATCACCAGCACACCTCCTCCGCCCAAAATACAGGCCCGTCCTTGCAGACGCGGCGCATTGCGCGCGCGCCGCCCTCCCGCGTCTTACACGCGCACACAAGGCACGCGCCGACGCCGCAGCCCATGCGCTCTTCCATCGAAACCTGGCAGGGCACGCTATGTTCCGCGCAGATTTCCGCCACAGCCCGGAGCATCGCCCGCGGGCCGCACGCCAGCACGCCGGCATATCCCCCGGACGCGAGCATCTCCCGCAGCGGCGCGGCGATAGTGCCGTAAGTCCCATAGCTGCCGTCGTCCGTCGCGACGGTCACTTCACCGCACGCGGCGCGAAACTCATCTTCCAATATGACCGCATCCTTCGTCCGGAACCCGAGCACCGCGTCGGCGCTTTCCGCGCTTTTCGCGGCATAAAGCAGCGGCGGAACGCCAATCCCGCCGCCGACGAGAAGGTATCTTCCCTTCCGAAGCTCAAAGCCGTTGCCCAGCGGGCCGAGAATGTCGAGCTTTTCTCCCGCGCGCCTTTCGGACAGGTACCGCGTCCCCGCGCCCTTTCGCTCGAAGACGAGCGTGAGCGTGTCGCCCTGCGCGTTACAGACGCTGATGGGGCGGCGGAGGAAGTTCCCCTCCCCGCACTTTATATGGACAAACTGCCCCGGCTTTGCCGGGCGCGCAAGTTCGGGGGAATAAAGCGTCATTTTCCAGACGGACGCGGAAAGCTGCCGCACGTCCCTGACGGCGGCGAGAGTCAAAACGGGCATTTGAAACCTCCGGCTCTTTGAATTTCATTATGGATATTTTACCGCAAAACAAGGAGCTTATCAACAAGGGTTGTTTAATTAAACGAAATTGCCGTCTTGCCGGGCGTTTGCCTTGAAAAATTTGTGAAAGTAATATACTATTTGTTAAGACGTTGTGCATTTTGTCGCCTTCTGTTTTCCCTCGGCCGGGCAAGCCTTTTCAGGGCGCTTCCGGCGCAGGAAAACAGGGCTCTTCCGGCGCGAAACCGTCATTTCGCGCACTTTACAGCAAGGTTGGGGATACAATGAAAAAAGTGGCCGTTATCATGGGGTCGGACAGCGACTGGCCCGTCGTCTCCGGCGCGGTAAAAACCCTCAAGTCGCTGGACGTCCCGGTTGTGGCGCGCGTCATCTCGGCGCACAGGACGCCGCAAGACGCCGCGGCGTTTGCTTCAAATGCAGCTTCCGAAGGCTTCGGCTGCATTATCGCGGCGGCGGGCAAAGCGGCGCACCTGGCCGGCGTGCTGGCCGCGTACACGATTTTGCCGGTCATCGGGCTGCCGATTAAGTCCTCCACGATGGACGGGCTCGACAGCCTCCTGTCCATGGTGCAGATGCCCTCCGGCGTGCCGGTCGCGACGGTCGCCATCGGCGGCGCGGAAAACGCGGCGCTCCTCGCGGCGCAAATCCTCGCCGTGGAGGACGAAGAGCTCGCCCGGCGCCTGCGCGCGCACAAACAGGCGATGGCCGACGCCGTCCGCGAGAAAGACAAAAAGCTGCAAAGCGAGGTTGACTCCTTATGAAAAAACTTGAGCAGCTCTACGAGGGCAAGGCAAAAAAGGTCTTCGCGACGGACGACCCGGAGCTTGTCATCGTCGAGTACAAGGACGACGCCACGGCCTTCAACGGCGAAAAGCGCGGCACCATCGTGGGCAAGGGCGTCATCAACAACAAAATGACAAACTACTTCATGCGGCTCCTCTCCGAGTCGGGCATCCCCACGCACTTTGTGCGGGAACTGTCCGACCGCGAAACGCTCGTGCGGCGCGTGGACATCGTGCCGCTTGAGGTCATCGTGCGCAACATCGCCGCCGGTTCGTTCTCGAAGCGGTACGGCGTGGAGGAAGGGCGCGTCCTGGGGCGCCCCACCCTCGAGTTCTCCTATAAAAACGACGCCCTCGGCGACCCGCTCATCAACGCCTACCACGCCGAGGCGCTTTCCCTGGCGACCCCCGAAGAGATCGCCCGCATCACGGAGTACGCCTTTAAAATCAACGACATCCTCAGGGATTTCCTCACCCAGTGCGGCATCACGCTTGTGGATTTTAAGCTTGAGTTCGGGAAGACGTCCTCTGGCGAGATCATCCTCGCCGACGAAATCTCCCCCGACACCTGCCGCTTCTGGGACGCGAAGACGGGCGAAAAGCTCGATAAAGACAGGTTCCGTCAGGACCTGGGCAACGTGGAAGGCGCGTACCGGGAGATGGCGCGCCGGGTGCTCGGTTAAGCTGCATCGCATCAGAAAGGAGTGCGCCATGCATCAATCCAGATCGGACAGCTACGCCGCCGCCGGCGTGGACATCACCGCCGGGTACGAAGTCGTCGAGCGCATAAAGCCCCTTGTGAAGAGCACGTTCCGCCCCGGCGTCATCGGCGAGCTCGGGGGGTTTGGCGGCCTGTTTGAGCCGCAGCTTGAAGGGATGCGCCGCCCCGTCTTCGTCTCGGGGACGGACGGCGTCGGCACGAAGCTGAAAATCGCCTTCATGATGGACAAGCACGACACCATCGGCATCGACTGCGTGGCCATGTGCGTCAACGACATTATATGCTCCGGTGCCGAGCCGCTGTTTTTCCTCGACTACCTCGCCCTGGGCAAAAACATCCCCGAGCGCACGGCGAAAATCGTGGAAGGCGTGGCCGCCGGCTGCCGCGAGGCCGGCTGCGCGCTCATCGGCGGCGAGACGGCCGAGATGCCGGGGTTTTACCCCGAGGACGAGTACGACATCGCCGGTTTCGCCGTCGGCGTCGTGGACTATGATAGGATCATCGACGGGAGCAAGATTAGGCCCGGCGACATTCTCATCGGCCTTGCCTCCTCGGGCCTGCACTCAAACGGGTACTCCCTCGTGCGGAAGGTGCTCGACCTCACGCCCGAAAAGCTCAAGCAGGAAGTCCCGGAACTCTACTGCACGCTTGGGCAGGAACTTCTCAAGCCCACGCGCATTTACGTCCGCCCGGTGCTGCACCTTATCAAGACGCTCGGCATGGACATCAAGGGCATCGCCCACATCACGGGCGGGGGCCTCATCGAAAACGTCCCCCGCATGCTGCCGGACGGAATCAAAGCCGTCATCTATCCCTGCAATTTCCCCGTCAGCCGGATTTTCACCTACCTGTCCGCCCACAGCGACATCCCGCTGCGGGATATGTACAACACGTTCAACATGGGCATCGGCCTTGTCATGGCCGTCGACAGCAAGGACGTCGGCGAGGTTGTAAACGCCCTGATTCAAATCGACGAAAACCCGTACGTCATCGGCAAATGCATTGAAGGAGAGAAGGGAGTTGAGCTCAAATGGTAAGAACGGCTGTCCTCGTTTCCGGAGACGGGACGAACCTGCAGGCCATCATCAACGCGCACAACTACGGAAAGATTAAAAACTGCCAGCTCGCCGCTGTCATATCGTCCAAGCCGAACGCCTTTGCCCTCACGCGCGCCCGCAACGCCGGAATCCCGACGTTTGTCGTCAGTTACGCCAACTTCGCAAGCCGTGAGGATTTCAGCCAGGCGATTCTAGAGAAGCTCAAGAGCCTCGATATCGAGCTTGTCGTCCTCGCGGGATTTACCGTCGTGCTCAGCTCCCCCGTCCTTGAGGCGTACGAAAACCGCATCATCAACGTCCACCCCTCCCTTGTCCCCGCCTTCTGCGGCGAAGGGTACTACGGCATCCGCGTGCACGAGGAGGCCCTCAACTTCGGCGTTAAAGTGACGGGCGCGACCGTCCACTTCGCCACGGCGGAGGCCGACATGGGCCCCATCATCCTGCAAAAGGCCGTCCCCGTCCTGGAGGGGGACACGCCCAGGACGCTGCAGCGGCGCGTCATGGAAGAGTGCGAGTGGAAAATCCTCCCCGAAGCCGTCTCGCTCTACTGCGAAGGACGGCTTGAAGTCGTCGGCCGGATTGTACATATCCGGGAGGCAAAGGGATGAACGTGAAAACGATCGCGGAAAAGCTCGGCGGCAACCGGTATCCCGGCCGCGGCATTCTGCTCGGTCGCGATGAGGGCGGCGCTCACGCCGTCCTTGTCTATTTTATCATGGGCCGCAGCGAAAACAGCCGCAACCGCGTGTTCGTCCGGACGGAAGACGGCATCCGCACCGAGGCGTTCGACCCGTCGAAGCTGACGGACCCGAGCCTTATCATCTACCGCCCCGTCCGCATCCTGGGCGATACCGTCATCGTCTCAAACGGCGACCAGACGGACACCATCTACGAGCATCTGAGGTCGGGCGGCGATTTCCGCTCCGCGCTCATGACGCGCACGTTCGAGCCGGACGCGCCCATCTACACCCCGCGCATCTCCGGCATTATAAAGCCGGACGGGTCCTATGCCCTGTCGATCCTCAAGACGATGAACGGGAACCCCGCCTGCTGCTGCCGGCAGTTTTTCGAGTACGACGCGCCGCTCCCCGGAGCCGGCCACCTCATCCACACATACAGGGAAGACGGCGACCCCGTCCCCTCCTACGAAGGGGAGCCGGCGGCGGTGTCCGTCCCCGGCTCGCTCGACGAGCTGGCCGGCGCAGTGTGGGAGGCGCTGGATAAGGACAACCGCGTCGCGCTCTTTGCCCTGCGGAGAAACCTCAAAACCGGCGCGATGGAGTCGCGCATCATCAATCGATTTGGAGATGTCACGCCATGACGGAGCTTGAACTCAAATACGGCTGCAACCCGAACCAAAAGCCCGCGCGCATCTTCATGCGCTCGGGCGCTCTGCCGATTACGGTCCTCAACGGCCGGCCGGGGTACATTAACCTCCTCGACGCGCTCAACAGCTGGCAGCTTGTGAAGGAGCTTAAGGAGGCCACGGGGCGCCCCGCCGCGGCGTCGTTTAAGCACGTCTCCCCCGCCGGCGCCGCCATCGCGGATGCGCCGCTGACCGGCGAGGACAAAAAAGCCTTCTTTGTGGAGGGCCTTGCCCTCTCCCCTCTCGCCGAGGCGTACGCCCGCGCCCGCGGGGCCGACCGCGTCAGCTCCTACGGCGACTGGGCGGCCCTCTCCGACCCGTGCGACGAGGAAACGGCGCGGCTTTTGGCGCTCGAGGTGTCCGACGGCGTCATCGCCCCGGGGTACAGCGAAAAGGCGCTGGAGATCCTGCGCAAAAAGCGCCGCGGGACGTACTGCGTCATCCAGATTGACCCGGACTACCGGCCGGAGCTCATCGAGCGCAAGGACGTGTTCGGCGTCACCTTCGAGCAGCGGCGCAACGACGCGAGAATTGACGCGTCCCTGCTCACAAACATCGTCACGAAAAACAAAGACCTTCCGGAGAGCGCCAAACGCGACCTTGTCACAGCGCTTATTACGCTCAAATACACGCAGTCCAACTCCGTCTGCTACGCCGTGGGCGGACAGGCCATCGGCATCGGCGCCGGCCAGCAAAGCCGCATCCACTGCACGCGCCTTGCCGGCACAAAAGCCGACAACTGGCACCTGCGCCGCCACCCGAAAGTGCTCGCCCTGCCGTTTATTGACGGCATCGCCCGCCCCGTAAGGGACAACGCCATCGACGTGTACATCTCCGACGACCCCGATGAGCTTTTAGGCGGCGACGCGTGGCGGGATGTGTTCACGGCGCGGCCCGAGCCGCTGACAAAAGAGGAAAAGATTGAGTGGCTGTCGCGCGTTGCGGGCGTGAGCCTCGGGAGCGACGCGTTCTTCCCCTTCGGGGACAACGTCGAGCGCGCGCGCAAATCGGGCGTAATGTACATCGCCCAGCCGGGCGGCTCCATCCGGGACGACGACGTCATCCAAACGTGCGACAAATACGGTATCGTCATGGCCTTTACCGGATTGCGCCTGTTCCACCACTGATATAAGTTAGGAGGTCCGCTATGAAAGTTCTTGTCATCGGCGGCGGCGGGCGGGAGCACGCCGTCTGTCTTGCCCTGTCCCGCTCAAAGCGCGTCACGAGGCTCCTGTGCGCGCCCGGCAACGGCGGCATCGCATCTGTGGCCGAGTGCGTGCCCATCGCGGCGACGGACGTCCCCGCCCTCGTGCGCTACGCGAAGGAAAACACCGTCGACTTCGTCGTCGTCACACCGGACGACCCGCTCGCCCTCGGCCTTGTCGACGCGCTGGAGGAGGCCGGCGTCAAAGCCTTCGGCCCGCGGAAAAACGCCGCGATTATCGAAAGCAGCAAGGTATTCTCCAAAAACCTCATGCGTAAGTATGGAATACCCACGGCCGAGTACGAAGTGTTCACCGACCTCGAAGCCGCCGAAGCGTACATCAGGGAAAAAGGCGCGCCCATCGTCGTAAAGGCGGACGGGCTCGCGCTTGGCAAAGGCGTCGTCGTCGCGGAGACGGTGGAAGAGGCGCTGAATGCCGCGCGCGCGATGATGCGGGACAAGAAGTTCGGCGAGAGCGGCTCCCGCGTCGTCATCGAAGAGCGCATGACGGGCCCGGAAGTGACGGTGCTGGCCTTCACGGACGGCAAGACCATCCGCCCGATGCCCTCCTCGCAGGATCACAAACGCGTGTTCGACGGCAACCGCGGCCCCAACACCGGCGGCATGGGCGCGTTTACCCCCAGCCCGCACTACACGCCGGAGATTGCGCAGGTGTGCATGGAGACGATTTTCCGCCCCACCATCGAGGCGATGAACAAGGAAGGGCGGCCGTTCAAGGGCGTCATCTACTTCGGCCTGATGCTCACGCCGAACGGGCCGCGCGTTGTGGAGTACAACGCCCGCTTCGGTGACCCGGAAGCGCAGCCGCTGCTCACGCTCCTTGAGACGGACCTGCTCGACATCTTCGAGGCGGTGCGGGAGGAGCGCCTCCATGAAATCGACATCCGCTTCCGCGACGAGGCGGCCTGCTGCGTCGTCATGGCAAGCGGCGGCTACCCCGGCGTGTATGAAAAAGGCTTTGAGATTACGGGGCTGGACAAAGTCCCAGAGGATATTATCGTCTACCACGCCGGCACAACCTTCGACGGCAAGGCCTACCGCACAAACGGCGGGCGCGTTCTGGGCGTGACCGCGACGGGCCCGACACTTGAAAAAGCTGTCGAAAGAGCGTATGATGGCGTGGAGCGCATCGCGTTTAAAAATATGCACTACAGAAAGGACATCGGAAGAATTTAAGGCCATTAAGGCGGGGAGGGTTTGAGATAAAGAGACGATTCAATATCCGCGCATTTTTCCGGCGCGCGCGGGAGGCGTTCCGGCGCCAGCCCGTCAAGTTCAGTGTGTTCCTGACGCTGCGGCTTCTCGTCATCGGTGTGATGATCACGCAGATTGCGGAAGGCAACCTGTACAACGCCGTTGAATGTGTATTGACGCTCTTTTTGTTCATGCTCCCCTCTTTCGTGGAGCGCCGCATTAAAATCGACCTGCCGGATACGCTGGAAGTCATCGTTGTCCTGCTCATATTTGCCGCCGTGATTCTCGGCGAGATTCAGGAGTATTTCGTAAACGTCCGCGGGTGGGACACGATGCTCCACACCATCAACGGCTTTCTCGCCGGCGCCATCGGCATCGCGCTCATCGACATATTAAACCGCACGGAGCGCTTCCATTTTAAAATGTCCCCCGCGTTCGTCGCGCTGATGGCGTTTTGCTTTTCAATGACCGTCGGCGTCGTGTGGGAGTTTTACGAGTACGGCATGGATACGTTCTTCCGCCGCGACATGCAGAAAGACACGCTCGTCGCCACCTTCAACAGCGTTGCGCTCAACCCGGAGGGGCGCAACGTCCCCGTCGTGGTGACGGACATCTCAAAGACCGTGATTTACGGGAAGGTAAACGGCGTCGAGACGGAGATTGCGCTGAGCGGCTACCTCGACATCGGCATCCACGACACGATGAAGGACCTTCTGGTCAACTTCATCGGCGCCAGCTGCATGTCCCTCCTTGGATACGTACATATCAAGCGGCGCGGCGAAGGGCCGAGCGGCCACGTTTTGAAAAACCTCATGCCCACCATCGAAGCGAGCGCCCTCGAGACGCATGACGCCGCGCACAGCGCCCCGCCCGATTGACAGGGAAAGCGAAGTGTGGTATCGTATCTTTTGCTTTTCCCATGGAGAGATACCGAAGCGGTCATAACGGGGCGGTCTTGAAAACCGTTTGGGTGAACAGCCCACGTGGGTTCGAATCCCACTCTCTCCGCCAAGGACTTATTGCACTTTTGTGTGATAAGTCTTTTTTATTTTCGAAGTTTATGGAGTTGTATAATCCGGTTTCCGCAATATCACAGACTTGCAGCAGCCTCTCGTCGGGATAGCGGGCCGGCATGTCTAAAAACAGCAGACATTATGGCAGCATCGCCATAATGTCTGCTGCTTTGTTTATTTACTCCTTGCAATAATACTCTTTGAGCAAATCAATAACCGCCTCAACACGGTGATCGGCGATCGAATAAATAATGTTTTGCCCGGATTTCGAGGAATCCAGTATCCCGTGCGCTTTTAATACTGCCAAATGCTGCAAAAAGTTGATGCTGAGAGCATCCGCGTCGGCGACATTATCCTGTTTGGCGGCGGCGATAAGATAACCATCGCCCACCGGGTGATTGAGATTACCGAAGGCGAGACGGGGCGGCAGTTTATCACGAAGGGCGATCGGCGGCGAAGACTACAGGAAGACGCGCTTCTTTGTGGTGGACGAGCCGTGGCAGTACGTCTTTCACGCCGTCTCCCTCTCCGGCGCGCGCCAAACGGCGGAAAAGGGCGTGCGAAAACGGCGCGCCGAAGCCCGGCCGGCTGCAGAATATCATTCGAATAAGTAAAAAACGAGCCCTCCTCCGGTCGGAGTAGGGCTTTTTTTATGGCAGGCACAGCCAGTTTCTGTTTATTATATCAGTTTAAAACGTCAGCGGCCGTCAAATCTTTGGCAAAACTATCAGGAAAATTTTGTCGAAATTTGTCGATTATGTATTTTGCGGCTGTTTCGTTTGCCATTAAATCTTAATCAAAAAGGGGGATGTATCGTTTTGGCAGATTTCGCTCAAAGCTCAGTCGATTTAGAAGCGGATGCGCTTAAGGACAATTACCTCATCTTCTCCATCGGAAGCGAAAGCTACGGCATTGAGGTCAGGCATGTGACAGAAATCGTCGGCATCCAGCATATCACAACGGTGCCCGAACTTCCTATGTACATCAAAGGCCTTATCAACTTAAGGGGCAGCGTCATACCCGTCATGGACGTGCGGCTGCGGTTCGGGAAGGAGCCGAAGGAGTATACCGACAGAACATGCATTATCGTTGTCAACGTAAAGAGCATGTCCTTTGGCCTCATTGTCGACGCGGTTTCGGAAGTGCTCTCCATACCGGAAGAAGATATTGTGGACCCGCCGATGTCTGAGATGAACAACGGGTTTGTGAAAGGAATCGGGAAAGTAAACAACGGCGTGAAGCTGCTCATCGACTGTAAAAAGATGCTCGCCGCAGACGAGATACTGTCCGCTTAAACCCCAAAAAACATACAGAAAACAGAAAGGGAGAAAACATGCGTTGGTTTTACAACATGAAAATCGCGTCTAAGCTGATTCTGGGTTTCCTCATAATGGCAATCATCGCCGGGGTTGTGGGAATTGTCGGACTAACCAACATCCTCAGTATGAATAAAGCCGATACGCTGCTGTACGAGGAAAACACGCTGGGAATCAAGTATTCCAGCAACGCCATGGCTTATTATCAAAGGCTCAAGTACAACTTTGCAGAAATCCTCCTTTTGAAAGACGACAGGCTGATTGACAGCTATGTCAGCAACATAAACACTTTCATATCAACCGTCGACCAGAACCTGGCCGACTATAAGGCCGGGATTACCACCGAAGAAGACCGCCAGCTTTACAATGTGGTCGAACCCGAGTGGGTTGAGTATAAAGGCTACATACAGGAGGCGCTGGGCTACCTCCAAAAAGGACTGTACGACAGGGCAAAGAAAGTCCTACTCGAGGATGCCGACGCGGCGGGCAATGCGATTCGTGATTCCCTTGTCAGGCTGGTCGAGTACAATGAAAAAAGCGCTGATGAAAGGGCGGACGCGAACACGGAAATTACCCGTACGTCCGTAACCTTGATGATTGCCATCATCGCCGCCGGCGTCGTAATCGCGCTTCTGATGGGGCTTTTCATTTCAAGGGCAATCAGCAAGCCCATCAAGAAGATTGTCGCCGCGGTCGAGCGGCTCGTACTGGGCGACACGGAGATTCAGCAGACCATATTTACAAGGGACGAAATCGGCGATCTGGCCAATGCTTTTCAAAAGGTGATTGCCAGCACGCGCGAGCAGGCCGAGATTATCCAGCGCATTGCCGACGGCGACCTCACGGTGGATGTGCATATCCGGTCCGAAAAGGACCTCATGGGCCAGAAGCTTGCCCAGATGGTGAAAAACCTGAACGACCTGGTGCAGGGCATTACCATCGCCGCCGACCAGGTCTCCAGCGGGGCCAAGCAGATCTCCGACTCCGCCGTGCAGCTTTCTCAGGGCGCGACCGAGCAGGCCAGCTCGATTGAAGAGCTGACCGCGTCCATCGAGGAAGTGGCCTCTCAGACAAAGACGAACGCGGAAAACGCCGGCAAAGCCAACTCCGTGGCCGAGCAGACAAAGGACCTCGCCGTCGCCGGCAACGCCCGCATGCAGGAAATGCTCAGTGCAATGGACGAAATCAACCAGTCGTCCAACAACATCAACAAGATTATCAAGGTCATCGACGACATCGCCTTCCAGACCAACATCCTCGCGCTCAACGCCGCCGTCGAGGCCGCAAGGGCCGGCCAGTACGGCAAGGGCTTTGCCGTTGTCGCGGAGGAAGTCAGAAATCTCGCCGCGCAGTCGGCCAACGCGGCCAAGGAGACGACCGCGCTCATCGAAGACTCGATCCGGAAGGCCGGCGACGGCACAAAGATCGCGAAAGAGACCGCCGAGGCCCTGGGCCGCATCGTCGAAGGCGTGGAGGCCGTCTCCAGCCTCGTGAGCGGAATCAACGCCGCTTCAACCGAGCAGGCCGCCGCCATCGCGCAGATTAACGAAGGCATCAGCCTCGTGTCCCAGGTCGTTCAGGCCAACTCCGCGACCTCCGAGGAGAGCGCGGCGGCCAGCGAGGAGCTGTCCAGCCAGGCGGAGGCGCTGAAGAAAATGATCGGCCAATTCAGGGTCAAAAGAGCATAACGGCAAACGAGGATAACGTAAACGCAAAAATAGCGGCCTTAGACAGGCCGCTATTTTTATTTTCAGCCGCCTCCGGCAAACCGGCCGCGCCGGAAAAGCCGCTCCGTGCTGAAGATGGCGCGCCGCGCCGGCTACTATGCGGCACGTGACGAAAGGCGCTGTCAGCAGTTGCCCGGAAAGACGTATTTTAAGTGGCGTCTTGCCACGTCGACCAGGCTGTAAACCCTCTCCACGGGCGTGGGCGGCTTGTCTTTCATCTTCCAAGCGGGGAAAAACCGCGTGATGTGCAGCGTGATGTCCCTGTCCACGCCTGCCAGCCATGACGCGATTTCCTCCATCTCCTCGTCCGCGTCGTTTTCGCCGGGGATAATCAGCGTCGTCACTTCGACGTGGCAGCGCTCCGCGGCAATCTGAATGGTCCGCAGCACGGTGTCAAGGTCGCCGCCCATGCGCCTGTAAAAGTCGCGCCGAAACGACTTGAGGTCAATGTTCATCGCGTCGATGTACGGCAGAATTTCAAGCAGGGGCTCTTCGTTTATGCAGCCGTTTGTCACCGCGACGTTTACAAGCCCGCGCTCGCGGATGAGCCTTGCGCAGTCCATGACAAACTCATAGCCGATAAACGGCTCGTTGTACGTATACGCGAGCCCGACGTTTCCGTAAGGCCTGAGCTCCGCGGCGCGCTTTACAAGCTCCTCGGGGGTCATGTCAACCCAGAGCGCCCTCTTGCCGCCATTATCGGGCCCCGCCATGGAGATCGCGCAGTTCTGGCAAAACAGGCAGCGCATGTTGCAGCCGTAGCTGCCGACGGAGAGAATCCGGCTGCCGGGCCTGAATCTGTAAAGCGGTTTTTTCTCGATGGGGTCAAGCGCGATGGACGTGACGCGCCCATAGTTTTCGCACACAATCCGGCCGCCCCTGTTTCTCCTGGCCCGGCAGGCGCCGAGCTGCCCCTCGTCAAGTTCGCAGCGGTGGTGGCAGATCCCGCACCTTGCCTTCATTTGTGGCGCACCACCTCGAAGCGCTCGATTTTCACGTCGTTATCATCGGGGCGTATCCCGGCTTTCTGCTTGGCGATTTTCAGCTGCGTCTCCACGTCGTCCACCCCGTCGAGGTTCGGCAGCAGCAGCCCGCGCCGAAATCCCTTCGAGACGATCACGCCGTAGCGCTTGGGGTCAAGCTGCGAGACGGATTGCACCGGCTCGGGCTTTGTCAGCACGTCGACGCTGTAGACAAGGTCGTCAAGCTCTATCTCCCGCACCCTGTTAAAGCGCGGGTCCTCCGTCCCGGAGCTGACCGCGTTGCGCAAAATCTCCTCGGCCACGCAGCTTGTCGTGGGCTCAATCGTCCCGATGCAGCCGCGAAGCTGCCCGTGCTTGTAAATCGAGACGAAAACGCCCGCCCTGCTCGACAGCATCTCTTCCGGCAGCCCCTCGGGGAGCTTTGCCCGCTTGCCGGTGCGAATGAAAGTCTCCAGCGACAGCCGCGCAAGGCGCACATACGGGTCCTCCCCCGCCCTGCGCTGCTCCATCTTCTTCCTTTCGCTTTCAAGATAGACGCGCTCAAATTCCCTTCCCGGGTCGGTTCCCGTTATCTCGAACGTGCACACGCCGTACCCCACGCCGAACGGCCCCTCGTAAGAGTGCTTTTCAGGCTTGACAGCAAGCCCGTCCAGCGCCCCCGCCATCACGATGAAGGAGCGCAGCCCGCACTCGCCGGCGGCGTCGCAAAAGGCGGGCGAAAAGTCAAACATTTTGATGAAATCCCCGCTGCCGAGGATGTCCATAATCTGCCTGTCAAACTCGGGCCCTTCCTCGGCAAAGCCGTAAGGCCCGTCCGCTTTGAGCCTGTGGGACAGGTCGCCGCTTGCGACGAAGACCGTCCTCCTGCCCAGCTTGCCGGACACGCGCGCGATCATTTTGCCGAGCCTGTAGTGGTCGAGAAAAGACAGCCCGGAGATGCCGATCCGTACGAGCTTTGCGCGCAGGTTAAACTGCCCGAGGAAATACAGCGGCACAAGCGTGCCGTGGTCAAGTTCGCGCTCCCTTTCGCCCAAAACGCCGGCCGGCAGCCCTTCTTTCTCGGCCATGGCGGAAAGCTCGCGGACAAACTCGGCGTCGTATTCCATCTCCACGGACACCCTTCGCGCGCCGAACCGCCCGAAGTCGCCCCTTGCCGACGTCCCGGGGGAAATGTGGAAATAGTCGCTGTACACCGTGGAATGCGGAGAAAGGACCACAACGGTGTCCGGATTGTATGCCGCCGCCCGGCGCGCCGCTTCCGTGTACCCGTCGATGGTGCTCTGGATTTCGCGCTCTTCCCCGCGCCCGACTTCCGGTATGATGAGGGGCGGATGCGGAACCGCCATTGCGAACACGATGGCCATGACAATACCCCCTGTTTTTTCAAAAAACAGTATTCAGGCATGATATTCTGCCCTTCCTGAGGCCATTTTAGCACTTCTATATAAGCTTTGCCATACAGAGCACGCCCGCGCTTTCGTTCTTTTCACCGTCCTGACGCGAGCTCCAATTCATGAGCTCTCCTCTGCCTGCGCCCTGACGGTTCTCCGGCCCTTGCAAAGCCGCGCCGGGCGGGTTGCCCGCACTCCTGCCGGCCCGGCCGCCGTCCCCCGCCGGCATGGAACAATTGTAGCGAAAATGTGACAGCAAAACAGCTGACAAGATGTCGGATTATGGTATAGTAGATGCATAACGACAAGACACGGGGGATACGGATATGGACAATGCCTTTGCGTGGATTCCCTTTTACGAAGCTCTGGCTGACCGTCTGCTCACCTTCAAGGACCGGCAGGAGGAGCTCTTTGACATCATGGATAGGCTGCGGCAGGAGATCGGCCAGCCTCTTCAGTACCTGCACCTGGAGCGGGAGGACTGGTGGTCCGGCCGCCGGATGGACCCCTTCAACGTGCTGGGCGTGCTGGGCCGAAACATAAAGGAACGGGCCGCCCTGGCTAAAACTTTCGCGGAGGTCTTCGGCGTCAGCGTCCCGCCGCCGGAGGATTTCACGGGCGTCCCCGTGGTGCTCAACATGAACGCCCTCTTTACCGGGGGCGCGGACACGCTCTGGAACCTCTTTAGCGCCGC
>Ga0134100_1001100_pt1 | contig 27004 bp, 27 predicted proteins | sample 11_taG_2_FD_94444 | JGI IMG/M metagenome (GOLD analysis project Ga0134100, IMG submission 94444) | Switchgrass degrading microbial communities from high solid loading bioreactors in New Hampshire, USA - 11_42_5_180_A3 metaG | ecosystem: Engineered > Bioreactor > Semi-continuous > Anaerobic >...
CGCGCAGTTCCTCATTGGTATGCGGGAAGGGCACGCCGAGCAGTTCCGCCGAGTGCCGCATCCGGTCGAGGTGCTGGTCAAGCCGCAGCACACGCCGGCGCGAGTACAGGCGAAAAACGCTGTACGTGCCGTGCCCGGTCTTCATCGTCGCCTCATCGAAGGAGGACGCCTCGACCGGCAGGCGGGTGAGTTCATGGTTGGACGTGCGGAAAACGACGATGTCAGATGGCATAAGGTCTCATCACGTGTGCTGGGTGGGTGTCATCAACGTACAGGTTTATCGTAACGCGGCGGCGGCACGTACGCACGTGCCGAACATCACTCGATGGGGTAGAAGGCCAGCACGATTGGCAGCGTCGTCCACGACTCGACAAGGTACGCCTCATCCCCCGCGACGAGCGTCAGCCCCGTCGAGCCGCCGCCGTCCAGGTTGAGCGCGGCGCCTACCTCGAAGTCAGTCTGCGTGGCGAGCCAGTCGCGCAGCGTGTAGAGCGACACGCCGCCCCGGTCGACGATCACAAACACCAGCCGCCCGGACGTGTCAAGCGCGACGGCAGTGCGCCGGTCGATCTCGTCGGGGAAGTTGAAGTCGGCAGGCTCAGCGCCGGGATAGAGCAGCACCGGGCGGCTCTGCACGGCCTGTTCAAGCGGCTCGCCGGGCACATAGGGCTGCATGGAGAGCGCGCGCAGCGTCACCAGCCCATCGGAGACACTCAGCATCCCACCGAAGCCGTCGAAGGATGTACCAACCGGCACGCTGTCGGCGACGAGCAGGCCGAGCGGCGTGTTCTCCGGCGTAAAGAAGCCGCCGTTCACGACGAGCGCCGCGCCCGTCCGGATCTGCCACGTCGAGATCGTCGCGGGGTTGACCGGGTCATAGTGGACGCGCATGGTGTACAGGCCGGGGTCAACCCGCACGAGCGTCGCCGATACGGCACCGGAGCCCATAGGGATGGACGTGGAGCGCATCTCCAGGCCGGGCTGGAGCGTCACCCAGCCGGGGTTGGGCGTCGGCGAGGGCGGCTCTGTCGCTGTTGGCGGGGGCGTCGGTGTGGGGGCAAGCGCGGCGGCGTTGCAGGCCAGCGACGCGGCCAGCAGCATGGCAAGCAGAAAGACAGCAGGCAGGCGGCGGATCTTCACGGCTCACACCGCTCCGCCGGGGAGATGCGCAAGGCAGACGCACTCGCCGGTGTGCTCCTCGACATGGTACACCCACATAGCGCCGGGCATACCTCCACTCGATATAAAGTGGATGGCAGGCTCGCGCATTTCGCGCCAGGGGAGACTGCCCAGCCTATCAATGGCCTCAGCAGCAGGCACAAACTCCGCGCGGAGAATCAGGCCGTCGGGGTCGTCGATCTGCAGTTCGCCCGCCCACTGCTCGACCTGCACGGCAAACGCCAGCACCTGCTGGCCCGTTTCGGGGTAAAGCACCTGAGCGGCGTAAGCCAGCCCGCCCAGTCTGACGACCTCCAGCCCGGTTTCTTCGCGCAGTTCCCGCGCGACGGCCTCGTGAAGCGGCTCCCCCGGCTTGACCCGACCCGCCGGGAGCGCCCACGTCGGAGCAGGGTCGTCCGGCCCCTGCTGCTGCACGAGCAGGACGTCGTCGCCGCGATACACGAGCGCGGCTGCGATCACTGTGACGGATGGTTGAGGTGACATGGCTTTCTCTATAGCTGGGTCAGGATGAGCGGTTCGCCACGTGTCACGACGACGGTGTGCTCGTACTGCGCGGCAAGGCTGCCGTCAGATGTGGTGAGCGCCCACCCGTCGTCACCCTTGTCTACGCTGCTTGCGCTGATCGAGAGGAACGGCTCGATGGTGAAGACCATGCCTTCTGTGAGCCGCATACTGGCACGCGGGTGGTAAAAGTTCAGCACTGAGGGCGGCTCATGCAGCGTGCGCCCGATGCCGTGACCGGGCAGGTTGCGGATGACCTCAAACCCGCAGGCCGCCGCCGTGCGCTCCACGGCCAGCCCGATGGCGTTGAGTTGCGCTCCGGCGCGCACCACCGCCAGCGCCTGCGCCAGTGCGTTCTGCGCGCAACGAGCCAGACGCTCGGCCTCGTCGGAGACAGGCGGCACGGGGACGGTTGCGGCGGTATCGCCATAATAACCGTCCAGCACGGCGGACACGTCGATATTGACGAGGTCGCCTTCCTTGATCACCCGGTCGTTGGGGATGCCGTGCGCGGCGACGTTGTTCAGGCTGATGCAGGTTGCGCCGGGGAAGTTGTACATCACCTGCGGGGCGGAGCGCGCGCCGTAGCGGGCAAGCGCCGCCGCGCCCACCTCGTCCAGTTCGGCGGTCGTGATGCCGGGGCGGACGTAGGCGCACATCTCACGGAGCGTCAGCGCAACAATCCGCCCGATCTCCTTCAAACCGGCAAGGTCCTGTTCGCTCTCAATCGTCATGGCGTGGTCCTGTTCGCAGATCGATATTCGGGGCAGAGTCTGCCGCAAGTTGGCACAGGCGGCAACCTGCCGCCCTACCGCTCATCCCCTTCGGAGCGGCGGCGCTTGCTCGCCAGCAGGCTGGAGACAGTGCTGCCTTCCGGCTGGCGGCGGGGCGTCTCGCGCCGGGGGGCAGGCTCCTGCGGCTTCGGCTGGCGCGGCGCGGAGGGTGCGGCAGGTTCAGCAGGCGGCGGAACGGCACGCGGCGCTGCATCAAGCTCGCGGCTGGCCCGCTCCTTCACATCCAGCAGGGAGCCGACTCGCGACGTGCCCCGCTCGACCGGCTGCGCCTGCTGCCGCCCGATACCCAGCCATGCGACCAGCCGGGCAAGGTCCGAGCGCGTCAGCACCAGCCGCCGCACAGCAATATCGAACGGGAGCAGGATCACCGCAAAGAGCAGCAGCCACGGCCACACAGGCTGCGAGGCCCGCTCCGCCCGCAGATCATGCACGAAGATGTCCGCCGGGTCTTCGACCACACTGCCGCCCGTCAGCCCGGCGATGTATTCAAGGTAGGCAGGGTCGCCCTCAAAGGAGCGATACTCCGGCGAATAGGCCAGCACCCAGCCGGAAGTCTGCGCAACCGCCGCCTCGCCCGTGTCGTCGTCCGCCCCGGCAACGCGCACGAAGTACGCGCCCTCCTCCTCCGACTCGAACACGCCCTCATAGCGACCGGGCGCGACCTGCCGCAGTTCCAGCGTTGTAGCGGAGAGGTTCGGCGCGACGACGCTGGCGGTCATCTCCACCCCGTCGAGGTACGAGCCATCCTCTGCCAGCGCATCGACCGTGATACGGACCCGCTCGCCCTCCTGCCGCACCTGCACCTCGACGTTCTGGTTCGCGCCCTCGGTGATCGTCCAGCGCACAGCCTGTGACCAGAAGCGGGCGAAGTCCTCCCAGGCGACCCAACTGCTCGCCCAGCGCCCGGTCCCATCCGAGGTCCACGCGACCGCCCGCCCCAGCCCGTATTGCCACGCGGCGAGCAGCGGGTCGTCCATGTCGGTGGCGAGGATCTGTTGTGCGGCGGGCTTCATGCTCGCGCCGATGTAGCCGTAGAGCGGCGGCACCGCGTCGATGCCGGAGAGGATCGGGCTGGTGCTCGTCAGCACCGGTGCGAACTCGTGCTCGATGATGTAGGCGCGGGTGGCGACAATCGTCTCCTCGGTGAAGATCTCCGGGATGGAGTCCACATTGTTCGCGTGGTGGAAGCGCCCCCCGGCAAGTTCCGGCAGGTCCTCAAGGAACGCGCCGTACTGCTCGCCCTCTCCCGTAATGGCGATCACCGAGAGCGTGATGCCGTGCTCCTCATACATCTCCGTGACAAGCTCGCGGATGCCTGCCTCGGACGCGCCGCCGTCTGTCAGCAGGACGATGTGCCGGAGCTGGCTGGGGTCGTTCGGCAGCACGCGGCTGACGGCGAGCAGCCCGGCGTAAATATCCGTGCCGCCACGCGCCCGCAGCCCGGCCACAAGCGCCCCGATGCGGGCGCGGTCGTCAGCCGGCGCGAGCGGCACCACCCAGGCGGCATCGGTGTCGAACGAGGCCACGCCGATGCGGTCCAGCGGGCCGAAAAGCTGGAGCGAGCGCAGGATGGCCTCTTTCGCCAGCTCGATCTTCGGGAAGCCGCCGGGGCTGTAGTCCGCCATCGAGCCGGACGTGTCGATCACGTACACGACCGACATCTGCGGCAGGCGCTCCTGGTCCTTAAGCTGCATCTCGACCGGGAGCGTCTCCTCAATGGGCGTCTGGAAGTAGCCGCCGGGGCCGTAAGCGTTCGGCCCGCCGACCATTACCAGCCCGCCGCCGAGGTCGCGCACATAGGCCTGAATGACCTCCATCTTGCGCGGGCCGAGGCTGCGCGCGGGCACGTTCGTCATGACAATGCTCTGGTAGGCGGAAAGCGTGGCAAGGTCGGCGGGCAGCCCGGCCCCGCTGGTGCGGTCCACGAGCAGCCCCTGTGCCAGCAGCGCATCTTCGATGTTAGCCGACTCCGCCGGGTCATCCGTCACGACGAGCACACGCGGCGGCCCAACCACCTGCGTGAAGGCGGAAAGCTCGTTGTTCTGGTAGAAGATGTCGTCGCCGGTGGGCACCACCTGCACGCGGAAGGTGTTGAGGCCCGGGCCGGGTGCGGTCAGCGTGAAGGCATAGCGGTTCGGGCCTTCCACCAGTTGGATGCCCTGCTGGAGCAGCACTTCGCCCCCGCCGAGGATGCGCAGCTCGGCGGTCGTCTCCTGGCTGCTCTCGATTGTCACGCCGAGGTCGAACTGCTGGTTCTCGCTGAGGCGCGTGGGCGCGTTTACCTCGGTGACGAGCACCTCCGGCCCGAGCGTCGCGGCATACGGCACGGCCATAATCTGCACGCCGGAGGCCGCCGCCAGCCGCGCCGCCTCCTCGGCATCGCCCACGTTCGCCAGCCCGTCGGACAGGATCACCATACGGCGGGCCGCGCCGGGCGGGTACAGCGCCAGCCCCAGCCGGATCGCCTCGGCGAGGTCGGTGTGGAGCGGCAGCACCCGCGACTCAAACGGGCCAACCTCGCGGGCGGCGCTCATCGGGCGCTCGACGAGCGCATCTGAGCCAAAGACGATGATCGCCGCCTGGTCGGTCGGGCGCATGGCGCGGATGGCCTCCTGCACGACCTCGCGGGCCGACTCGATGCTGGCAGGCGGCATCGAGTCGGAGGCGTCGATCAGGAAGACCACGGCAAGCTGGTCGGCAGCCTGCACTATCTGCAAACCGGCCAGCCCCAGCACCAGCGACAGCACGATCAGCGTGCGCAGGACGAGCGCCGCGATCTTCCGCCCCCGGCCCCACGCGCCGCGCGGCCAGCCCAGCCACAGGATCAGCGGCAGGGCCAGCAAACCGATCAGCGCGATGGGGTTCGAGAAGGTCATACGTCTAAATACCCGCGATTCACGTTACAGGGCCGCTCAGCAGCCAGATTCTTTACAATAACGTACTGTTAATGCTCCACCGGCGGCCAGGGCTCGACGACGAAGCGATCAAATAGCACCGGCGACTCCAGCGCCTCGATAAGCTGCCCGGCAATATGCGGTAGCAGCGGGACGCCGGGCAGGTCCGAGAGCGGCACCCAGCGCACGCCCGTCTGATACAGGTCCGGCTGCGGCGGAAGCCGCGGCTCAGAGCCGTCGCGCAGCGCACAGCGAAACACCAGCCCGATCACATGGATGTTCGGCAGGTTGGTGTCAGTCCAATCCGGGCGGAACTCCCACGCGAGCAGCAGCGGCCCGACGTCCACTTCCGCCGCCGTCTCCTCGCGCACCTCCCGCCGTACAGCCGCCAGCACGCTCTCCCCCGGCTTGACGCCGCCGCCCGGCAAGTTGAAGTGATAGCCGTTCAGGTCGTCGTCGTACTCGACGAGCAGGATCTTCCCGTCGCGCACGATGGCGGCACTGGCGCGGATGCGGAAGCGCGAAGGCGGCGCTTTCGTTGGAACTTCAGCGTTCATAGTTTGCCCACAGATGTCACAGCTAGGCGCTGACTTCATCTGTGCTATCTGTGGATATCCCCCTCCTGTTGACGATCAAGCGGCCACGCCTGGCCGGTTACAATTACAGACTAATTCCGGCGGCCAAAATACAGCAGACGGCGGCGCGGCGGACCTGCACGCTCGTCATCGCGCCGGGTCAGCGCCGTACCCCGATGATACACCCACCACTCCACGAGCAACACAACCAGCGCGGCGACCGCCAGCCAGGGCCACAGCTCGCGCTGGCCCAGTTCATCGCCCTGCCCCGCCTCGCCGATAGTCGCCTCCCCGATGGTGATCGACCCGCGCGGCGCGATGTCGCTCTCTGCAGGGGCGAACACGTTGACGGCAAAGCTGCCCGCCGCCGTGACCTCGCCATCCGCCAGCAGCTCTACCGTGTAAACGCCCGGCTGCGAGGTCCGCGCAAAGGTCGGCGCGTCCGACTCGACCGGGAAGGCCTGCCGCGTGCCATCCGGGTAGGTAACGGCATAAGCCGTGGTCGCCGCCTGCGGGCGGATAACGACCGGCTCGCCCGGCTGGAGCACACCCGGCGCTTCAAAGGGCAGTGCGGGCGCATACCACTCCAGCAGGTTCGCCATCAGGATCGGGAAGGCGATCTGAAGCGGCAGGTCGGAGGCGTGCAGGTCGAACGTGAGCACCGCCACGCGCCGCCCGCCGGTTGTCCCCGCGAGCAGCAACGGGCCGCCCTCCGCCTCGGCGAGGGGCTGCGCCCAGCCCGACGTTTCGACCACGCGCGCCTCGCGAATCGCCACGTCGGAGAAGTCTACAAACGACAGGATCGGGTCATCCGCCTGCCGCCGCAGCCGTGTGTCCTCGAACATCCCGCCCACGGTGAACAGGTCCGTGCTCTGCGGCGGGTCGATGATGAGCAGGTTGGTGTCGGGCAGTTCGCCCGGCAGCCAGCCGTCGAAGATCACGAGGTCGAACGGCTCCTGCGGCAGGCTGCCCGGCGCAGCGCGGAACGCCTCGACAGTCGGGATGGCGGTCAGCACCTGCTCAAGAAACAGGTTGCCCTCCGAGACGAGCAGCACCCGCCCGCCGACCGGCGGCGTGTAGACCGCCGTCGCGACATCGTCCAGCGCGAGGTAATCCGCCGCCGTGCTCTCTGCCGGGCGAGTCAGCTCCGCGCGGATGATGCTCGCCTCCTGTGGCAGATCGGGCACACTGTGCGTGGCGACGCCCCCCGCAGGAACAACCAGCCGCTCGGCGGCGACGAGCACGCCGTCCACCTCAATGCTCAGGATGACCTCGGCGTCCTCCGGGCCGTAATTATCCACGCTGGCGAAAAGCTGCGGCTGCTCGTCGAGCGGGCGCACGGCCAGCGCGGAGATCGCCAGGTTATCCGCCGCCTGCCCGACAGGCACGTACTGCACCTCGGCGGGCACCGGCGGCAGGTCGGCGGGCAGCCCGCCGTCGGAGATGATAACGATGGTCGCCTCCTCGCGCCCGGCGATGCTCGCCCCGGCGAGCGTCAGCGCGGCGGACCAGTCGGCGAGGGCGGCGGTGGGCCGTGCCCGGTTGATGGCCTCGCGCAGCGTGGCGCGGTCGGCGGTCGGCGGGGTGAGCACCTGCGGCGTGTCGCCGACGGCAATCACCGTCATGACCTCGCCAGCGCCCAGGTCGCCGACGAGCGCACGGGCGCGCTCCTGCGCCGCCTCGAAGCGGGTCTGCCCGCCGGGCAGGTCGGTGGCGTTCATGCTGGCGGAGGCGTCGAGCAGCAGCGCCACGCTGCCGGACGCGACGCTCGGCACGGGGATGTAGGGCCGCGCCAGTGCAAACACCAGCGCCGCGAGAATGAGAAGCTGGAGGATCAGCAGCAGGTTCCGCCGCAGCTTCTGCCAGGGCGCGTTGGCCTCGCGGTCCTGCATAAGCCGCTGCCAGAGCATGCTGCTGCTCACCCGCACCTCGCGCCGCCGCAGGCGCAGCATATACAGCAGGATGATCGGCACGGCCAGCGCCGCCAGAGCCAGAAACGCCGGTGTCAGAAAGTTCATAGGGAGTCCACAGATGACACAGATTTCTCAGATGTTACCATTTACAGGATGACGCGCTTGTATCGCAGGCGCTGCTCGCCAAAGTTCAGCAGAAGCCCCACGCGCAGGCCACTCGCCTTCAGATACGAGATCACCTGCGACTGGTGTACGGATGCAAGCTCACCCACCGCCTTCAACTCGACAACAACTTTGCCATCAACCACCAGATCAAGGTAATAATCCGCCACGCTTCTGCCCTTATACACAACCCTGACCAGCCTCTGCGACTCGAACGGGATGTGCCGCAGAGTCAATTCGCACTCCAGAGCTTCCTGGTAGACCTGCTCAGGGAAGCCGGGGCCCAATACCCTGTGCACCTCCATCGCCGCTCCAATAACCGCATACGTCAGTTCCTTATGCAGAAAAGCTTGCTCACTCGTTTTCTGTGTCATTTGTGTCATCTGTGGACTCTTTTCTCCTATCTCACGACGCCGGCGCGGCGGAGGGCGTACAGGATCACGCTCTCCCACGGCGTCCCGGTTTCCACAGACACATAATGCACGTCGCGGCTCAGGGTATAGGCGGCGATGTCGTCCCGCCATTGGCGCAGGCGGCGGGCGTACAGCTCACGCATCGGCGCGTCGATGGTCACGTCCTGCCCCGCGCCGGTTTCGCTGTCCACCAGCCGCAGGTCCCCGGCGAGGTCCGGCTCGACCTCGTCCGGCGAGAGCACATGGATGATAGCAACCTCGTACCCGCGCCCCTGTAGCGCGGTGAGCCCGTCCGCATAGCCACCCGGCGAGAACATATCCGTGATCAGCAGCGCCAGGCCGGGGCGGCCACCCCGCAGGGCGTAGTCACGCAGCGCGGCGTTCAGTTCCGTCGTGCCGCCGGGCTGGAGGCGCGCCAGCCAGTCGAGCAGGCTGAGCGTCCGCCCGCGCGTGCGATATGGCCCCCAGCGTTCGGCGAGCCGGTCGTCACGCAGCAGCGACACCGCCACGCGGTCGCCCGTCGAGAGGCCGATGTGCGCCAGCGCCCCGCCGAGCCGCAGCGCGTAGCGGAACTTGTGCGTATCCAGCGGGCCGGGTGCGCCGTTCGGCGGCCAGTCCATCGACGCGCTCGCGTCGAGCAGCACGTGAACGGTGAGGTCTTCTTCCTCCTCCAGCAGCTTGATGAACGGGCGGTCGAGCCGCGCATAGACGTTCCAGTCCAGCCGGCGCAGGTCGTCGCCGCGCGAGTAGTCGCGGTAGTCGGCGAACTCGATGGACGTGCCGTGCTTCGTGCTGCGGCGCTCGCCCTTCATCACGCCCGCGCGGACGCGGTGCGCGATCAGCGTAAGCTGCTCCAGCTTGCGGAGCGTGGCCTCGTCAAACAGACGCTCGGATGCCATGCGCGTCAGTGGGCCTCCTCCAGCCCGTTGTCTTCGACCAGCACGTAGCCGCCGGGCTGCAGCTGGTACACCCGCCGGACCTGCGTACCGTCCTCGCGCTCATATTCCAGGCGCAGGTGATGCACGCCGCCCTGCTCGAAGTATTCTGTTTCGGGGGGTGGTACACACCGTCGAGAGCGAGGCCGCTATGCTGCGCCTCGTAAGTTGTGACCCAGTCGCCGTTCTCGTACTCGATGACCCACAGCCGGACGGTCTGCATGATGCCCTGTGTGTTCTGCCGGATCAGCCACGTTCCATCCACCCACTGCGCACTCAGCGGCGCGGCCAGGTCGGAGCTTGCCACATGCCAGGTGCCGCCGTCTACTTCGCGAACAAACGCATCGACGCCACCGAAATTCCCGCACCAGCCCACGTGTAGGAGGCGCACGCCGGGCGGGCCGGTTATGCTGCCGACGGCCGTTCCAGAAGTGGTTATGCCAACCTCGTTGATTGCAGCGGTCACGACATTATTCAGCGGACCGAATGTACCGGGCTCCACGTCATCTAGCCGCCTCACTAACGCCCGTGCCAACTCATCGTGGCGCTCCGACACAGCGCGGGCGCAAGCCCGGTCGCGTACGCCCGGCGTCGGAATTGGTGGTGGCTGGGACGGCGCACGCCCCAATAGCCGCTGTACCAGGTATTCCGGCGTGCGCCGAGGCGACGAGGTGCAGGCAGACAGGCCAACAGCGACAATCGCCGCGCCCACCAGCAGCACCCTGAGGAGCCGAGCACGCACGACGCTACCGCCTCCGGCGGGGGGCGGCGACGACCACCGCTCCGAGGATCACCAGCGCGGCGATGCTGCCGCAGGCTAGGACGATAATGATCAGCTCGACCAGCCCCAGATTCGCCATCTCGCCCGTCTACTCCTTCCGGCGGTTGCCTGCGATCGCCACCCCCGCCAGCACGGCCAGCCCGGCAGCGCCGATGCAGACAACGAGCAGAAGGAGCGCCACAATGCTCACAGGAAAAATCGACACGGTATCAAATCCTTTCGTTACGTCCTTGCAGCGCAGCCTAACCCCGGCCACGCCGCCACTTCAGCAGGAATGCCGCCGCACCAATGCCGAGCGGCAGCACAACACACAGCCCGACCGCCATCAGCGCAAGAACCGTCTCCTGCCAGTTCATCTGCGAGCCGCCGGTCTGCAACGAAGCCTCCCTACGCCTTCACAGTGACGTTCTCTAACAGGTCGGCAATCACATCGTCGGGGCGCACTCCCTCCGCCTGCGCCTCGAAGTTGAGCAGCAGCCGGTGGCGCAGCGCCGCCGGTGCGACCGCCCGCACGTCCTCAAAGGCGACGTTGTAGCGGCCATCCAGCAGGGCATGGACCTTCGCGCCGAGGATCAGCGCCTGCGCCCCGCGCGGGCTGGAGCCATAGCGCAGATACCGGCGCACCATGTCGGTCGCCTCGGGCCGGTCGGGGTGTGTGGCGACAACCAGTCGGGCGACGTACTCGCCCACGTGGGACGGCACCGGCACCCGCCGCGCGAGGTCGCCCATCCGCAGGATCGCCGCACCATCCGCCGCTACCCCAGCAGATGGCACCTCCGCGCCGGTCGTGCGGCTGAGAATCTCAACCAGGTCGTCGGAGGACGGGAACAGCACGTCGATCTTGAACATGAAGCGGTCAAGCTGCGCCTCCGGCAGCGGGTACGTGCCCTCCATCTCCAGCGGGTTCTGCGTGGCGAGCACGAAGAACGGCAGGTCAAGCTGGTAGGTGCGGTTTGCAACCGTGACGGACTTCTCCTGCATGGCCTCCAGCAGCGCCGACTGCGTCTTGGGCGTGGCGCGGTTGATCTCGTCGGCAAGCACGAGGTTAGCGAAGATCGGCCCGCGCTGGAACATACGCACCTTGCGCCCCGTCCCGTCATCCTCCAGCACGTCCGTGCCGGTGATGTCGGCGGGCATGAGGTCGGGCGTGAACTGGATGCGGGCGAAGTCGAGGTCGAGCACGTCGGCCAGCGTGCGGATCAGCATCGTCTTGCCGAGGCCCGGCACGCCTTCGAGCAGGGCGTGCCCCCCGGCGATGATGCACATCAGCACGAGGCGCACGACCTCGCGCTGCCCAACGATGACAGCCCCGACCTGCTGCTCGATGGCCGCGGCGATCTCGCGGAACTCGGCGGGAGAAAGTTCGGTTTGTACGGTTGCGTCTGCCATGCTGTTACCTTTGTCTATGTACTCTCTGTGCCGGGGGAATGAAATTCCCCGGCAACGTACAATTGTCCGCCTCGCGGACAGCCAGAAGGGGGAGGTTGGGTGGGGAGCCAACATTGGCCGCCACAAGTGTAGCTCTACTCCCCCGGGTCAAGGCGGGAGAAGTACTTCTGAACCAGCCCCCGCATGCCAAGCGGGATGCGCCCGGTATCGAGCGCCTCGTTGACCGACTCGGAGTAATCACCGTAGACCTCGCTGTAGGGCACGGTCGACTCGCCGGTCGGGTTGTCGGCAAACTCGCCCTCCTGCACGGGCACGCTGTCCGGGTCACCGGGAATGTCCATCTGCTCCCCGCCCTCGCCGCCGATGCGCTGCGGCGCGTAGATCTCCGCCTCGCGCTCGCCGCCGTCCGGCGCGCCGCCGCCGCGCGGCGTGTCGCCGGTAAGCTGCCCGGGGTCGAGGCCATCGCCTTCACCCTGGCCCTGGCCTGTACCGCCCTGCCCCTGCTGACCGCCGGGCTGCGCCTGCCCCATTCCGCCCTGGCCCGGCTGCCCGGCCTGCGCCATCTCCTGCTGGCTCTGTCGCAAACGCTCGGCGTACTCGCTCAGCGGCGAGTCGCCCTGTCCCCCGGCCCCGGCAAGCCGCTCACCGGCCTGCTCCAGCGCCTCGCGCGCGGCCCCGCGGTCACCACGACGCAGCGCCTCCGCCGCCTCCCGCAGCGCCTCGGCCAGTTCGGGGTCGATGTCCTCAAGCTCATCAGCCAGCCGGTCGAGTTCATCCGCCGCGCCCGCCATCTGCTCGTCGGAGAGGTTGTCCAGCATCTCGGCAAGCGCCTCGCCCACCGACTGGAAGTCACCCTCCTGCAAGCGCTGCGCGGCCTCCCCCGCACCCGCCCGCTCGAACTGCTCCGCCCTACCCTGCAGCGCCTCGCGCCGCGCCTCGGCGTACTCGCGGGTCAGGTCCTGAAGCTCGCGCTCGGCGGCATTCAGCGCGGCGAACGCTTCCTCACGCGTCAGGTCGCGCTGCGAGAGCGTCTCAATCGCCTCGTCAAGCGTCTCGACCAGTTCCGTGCGCTGGTCCTCCGCAAGCGCCGGGTCCTCGATTGCCTCCTCGCGCAGCGCCTCAAGCATCTCAAGCTGCTCGGCGATGGCCTGCTCGACCTCAACCCGCTCGGCGAGCACGTCATCCTGCGGGTTGGGGTAGATCAGCGCGGCGGCGACGAGCAGCAGCGCCGCGCCCGCCAGCGCCCAGCTTCGCCCATCGGTGCGGAGGGGCATCAGGCGGCGCGGGTCCACACGGTCGGCGGCTTGAGCCGCGTCACGGCGCTGAGCGGCGGCCAGTACGGGCGACTCCGCCGGGATCATGCCCTCGGCAATCTCCAGCGCGGTGGTAAGGCGCTCGCGCAGACCAAACGCGCGGTCGAAGCGGCGGGCCAGTTCAAGCCGGGTGCGGGGCCACACCCACACGGTGAGCAGCGCGCCGAGCGCCCCGGCGAGCGCCAGCAGCCCGGCCAGCAGGATCAGCCGGGGGCGCGGCATGAGCGGCCAGATCCGCGCGGCGACGGCGGCCAGCACCGCCACCGCCAGCCCGATCGCCAGCCCGCGCGGCAGCCACACGGCGCTCTGCTGGAGCCGCAGCCGCGTGCCCCACGTCTCCAGCGCAGCGTGGATGCGGCGCAGGTCTGCCGCGTCGGTCATCATGCCGGGGTTGGGCCGGGCGTCCTGTGCCATGATTGCCCCCTTAATCCGAGGCCTGGGTCCGGCGCACGGCACGGACCGTCAGCAGCACGAGCACCAGCGAGCCAAGCAGGTAGAGGACGGTGTAGACCACCCAGGGTGAGACGAGCGGCAGCATCACACCGCCCGCCAGCGACTGGGTGAAGTAGAAGGCACTGCTCTTCTCCAGAAGGACGACTTCCGTCAGCACGGCGGTTGAGATGGGGTTGGTCGAGGCCAGCAGGCCAAAGACGATCACCGCGACGCCGTGCAGCAGCGCGCTGTTCCACAGGCTGGAGCTCAGCACGAACGGAGCCAGCACCATCACGCCGATGGGCAGCGCCACCGTCATGACCAGCGCGAAGGTGTACGTCAGGATGCTGGCCGTCAGCGTGCGTTTCATCGCCGCCGAGAAGTACAGCCCGGCAGCGCCATAGCCTATGGCAGTCACGAGCAGCAGTTCGACCGAGAGCAGCACCTCACCGATGCTCACGCCGCCCATCAGGAAGGCGAGCGACTGGAGCGGCACCGCCACCATCAGGAGCAGCACGATATAGGCCAGCGCCGAGAGCAGCTTGCCCAGCACGAGACGGTGCGCGGGCAGGAGCGTGGTGCGCAGCAGGTTAAACGTCCGCCGCTCACGCTCCCCGCTGATTGCCCCCGCCGTGAACGCCGGTGCGATGAAGCACACCAGGAACAGTTCGACAGCGACAATACCGCCGAAGATCAGCTTGCCGATCACGCCGCCGGTCGTGCTGAGCATCACCGTGCGCGAGGTCGCGTAGATGAGATACAGCACAACGGTGAAAAGGCTCATCAGCGCAACATAGACCGTGAGCACGATGAACGCACGCGGGCCGCGCATCCGCCCGCGCAGTTCTTTCAGCGCGACCGGGTTGCGGCGGATGAACGCCCCGAGCCGGGAGGGCCGGGGGATAGTTGGCGTTTGCTCAGTCATGCGCCCCCTTCATCGCGTAACCTCTCCTCTAAGTGTAACGCACCGGGCGTAACATCTGTTCCTTCGCCGGGCAGAGGCCCAACCCGCTTGGACATCAGGATATCCGGCTTGCCGGGGCCGTTGGCGTCCGGCACGACGCCGGTGATCGTGTAGCCGAGCTTCTGGTAGAACTCGTACGGGTGGCCGCCCGTGTTGCGGATGTTCTTGATCTTGTCCCACGTCGCCTCGTAGAGATCGACTCCGGAGAGCGACGTCCAACCCGCCTCGTCGTCCGTGCCGAGCATAACGGTCAGCGCGCCGCGCGCCCGCACCTGCTCCTCGAAGTCCTCGACAAGCGCCCGGCCCACGCCCCGGCGCTGCATATCAGGCCGCACCGCGAGCGGGTGCAGTTCCCACACATGCCCGTCGTACTCCGGGATGCCGCCCACCCAGCCGAGCACCTCGCCATCAGGTGTGACGGCGACGCGGCACAGGCGCTCCGGCGCCAGCATTTCGCGGACCTCCTCCAGCGCGGAGTCGAGGTCGCGCCAGTCGCGCGGCGCCATTTCAACAAACGCATCGACGAGGATCTGTGCCGCCTGCCGCACCCGATCCTCGTCCTCCAGCCTGAGATCGGTAATGATAAACTCCGGTCGCTCGTTCGTGCTCATCGTTGATCCCTTGTCGCCGGTGGGCTCCGGCCTTACCCTTCCTCCGGCTCAAGCCGCCTCGCGCTGAGGTGGTTCACCCCGTCCGCCGCCCGCCACACAACGAACAGCAGCAGCCCGACCAGCGCCGCGCGGATGACCTCGCCCGGCCCGTGCAGATATGGCATCAGCGTGAGATAGTGCCACCCGAGCACGACCGCCGCGCCGAGCACAAAGCTCGCCGGGATCGCGACGAGCGGCGCGAGCGCCGGGTCCGGCACGCGCACGCCGATCGCCACACCCAGCGCCGCCATGAGCGGCAGCCCGGCCCAGGGCAACATCGCGCCCGTCAGCGCGCGCAGCACCAGCCGGAAAAACGGGATACCGCCGTCGGGCAGCAGCCACGCCGCGCGGCTGGCCGTCGTCGCCCCGCTGAGCGCTATGGCTGAGTCGTGCCATGCCGTGAACGACACCACATCGAGGCGCAGCAAGCTCACAGCGAGCGCGGGCGAGAACACCAGCCCGATCACAACGAGCCAGCGCAGCCGCCACAGCGCCGTGAGCGCCAGCCCCCACACGAACACATCCGTGCCGGTGTCCGCTACGAGGTCGGGGTCGTGCCAGGCGATGTCCGCCTGCCGCGCGGCCAGCCCTGCCGCCACCGGAGCCGCCGCCGCCACCGGCAGCAGCGCCATGCCGAGACTCAGCCCGACAAGCGCGGCACCCGCCACACGCGCGGCCTCGATGAACTGCTCCGAGAGCAGCCACGCAACGCCTGCGCCCAGCGCCAGCAGCATCCCCAGCCAGGGCACGATCACGCGCAGCAGCCCGATCGGGAGCGGTTTGCTCCGGCGGGCGTGGCGCAGCAGGGGGTTGTTCCACCAGCGGCGGGCAGTCGGCCCGGCTATGCCGTACAGCGCGGCACGTACAAGGCGCACCGGCCCCGTCGCAACGGTCATCACCCCGCGGCTGCGCTCCGTCATGCTGATGGCCGCCCCCTCCTGACCATGCATGTTATTGGCATGTTTTCACCCCTCATCCCGGTCCGAACCGCCTGCAGTCAGTCGCGCCGGGGTGAGGGAGCATGTTCACGGCGCTCATGACACGATCCCCTTCGTCGCGCGCATGAACACCGACTCCAGGTCGCGCGTTTCCTCGGTGAAGTGCATCACCGGGATGCCCTGGCGCACCAGGTCGGCCAGCAGGCCGCTCACCGCCTGGTCGTCACCCTGCAGGCTCACGTGCAGGCGCGAGCGCCCGTTCTCCCCCCGCACTTCCTCGACCAGCTCGACCCCCTCCCTGCCGAACAGGAACTCCTTCGCTGCGTCTGCCGGGCCGAGCAGCGTAATCAAAATCTCGCGGTGCGGCACGAGGCGACGCTGCATCTCCTCGATGTCGCCTTCCATCACCAGCCGCCCCGCCTCGATGATGCCCACCTGCGTGCAGATCTCCTGCACGTCGGCGAGGATGTGCGTCGAGAAGAAGATCGTCTTGCCCATGTTTGCCAATTCGACAAGAAGCTGGCGGATCTCGATGCGGGCGCGCGGGTCAAGCCCTGAGGCGGGCTCGTCCAGAATCAGCACCTGCGGGTCGTGCGCGAGCGTCCGCGCAAGGCACAGGCGCTGCTTCATCCCGCGTGACAGGCTATCCACCATCGCGTCGGCCCGGTGCGACAGGTCGACCAGCTCCAGCAGGTCACGGATCAGCGGCCCGCGCTCCGCCTCGGGGATGTCGTAGCAGGCAGCGAAGAAGTCGAGGTACTCCCACACCTTCATGTCGTCGTACACGCCGAAGAAGTCCGGCATGTAGCCGATGGCGCGGCGCACCTCGCGCGGGTTCTTCGTCACCGAGTAGCCTGCCACATACGCCTCGCCCGCCGTCGGCTGGAGCAGCGTGGTCAGGATCTGCATGGTCGTCGTCTTGCCTGCGCCGTTCGGCCCGACGAAGCCGTAAATCGCGCCCTCCTCAACGTTCAGCGACAGGTCCTGAATGGCGACGACGCTGCCGTAATGCTTGGTGAGGTCTTTCGTCTCAATAATCGCTGCCATCGTTACTCGCTTCGCTCACTTCTCTCGCCGACCGGCGTACCATGAAACGTCACGTCAAAGCGGCTGATCTGCGTGCCGAAGCTCGCCTCCTCGCCGATCAGCCGCAGGTCGATGCCGCCCACCGCGTCCACATACTGCCTGGGGGCGTCGAGCACCGTCGTGCCAAGCTCTGCTTCAAGCGTCTCCCAGCGGCCTGTGTTCACGTTCCGCACCTGCAGGATGGGCGGCAGGTCGCTGGCGATGTTGCTCTCCATATGGATACTCACCGCCTCCACGTCGAGCCGTGGGACGAGCGGGCTGGGCTCAAAGCGGAAGGCGAACTGCTGGCCGGGGTACATATACAAATCGTACGGGCTGGCGAAGCCGTAGCCGTCCTGCGTCAGGATCTGCCACTGCACCAGACCGGGCGGAATCTCCAGCACGCCCTGCTCGCCGGGCTCCAGCACAGCGTCAAGCTGGACGATGTGCAGCGCCAGATCAACCGTCTCCGACCGCCCCTCGACCACGTCGGCGTCAAACGGCACGGCATCCGCCCAGCCGAACAGGTACACACCCCTGCCCTGCACCTGCCCGTTCATGACGCTGCGCATCAGGTTGCAGCGCCGCTGAATATCCATCGCGCCGAAGCACTCCCCGCCGCTCACCTGCGCCACCAGCGAGTCGTACGGCCCGCCCAGGTAATAACCGGCTATCTCCAGCGGGAAGGGGTCGAGCGCGCTGGCCCCGCCGCGCACGGCACGCCCGCCCGTGAGCGCCTCGTCCACGTCGATCGACGCCCCGGCAGGCAGATCGCCAAGCGAGACGAGCGTCCCGCCGACGAGCAGCGACGTTTCGGACAGGTCGAGTGTTCCGGCGTTGTGGATGCGCCCCGCGATGTGGATGCTGTCGCCCTCCGGGGCCAGCGCAAGGTCCGCGCTGATGCCAGTCCCCATCTCGACAAAGCCCTCCACCGTGAACGGCGTTATCGAGCCGATGTCCACCGCGACATCAGACAGGCGGAAGTTCTCGACCTGCTCAACGTGCGCAGTGGTCGCCGTGCCGAGCGCCCCGCCCAGGTCGCTGGGCAGCGGGCGGGAGAACAGGCCCGGCTCAAGCTCCACGTCGTAGCGGGCGCGGCGCGGCGACCAGACGCCGATCATCCCATCGACCGCCGCCACGTCGCTACCCTCCCAGCCCTGCACGACAGCGAGGCGATGGACGACCGCCGTCGAGCCGCGAAGCTGGAAGCCGGTGATGTACGTGATCGCGGAGAACACGAGGATCAGCGCCGGGATGGTCAGCCAGGCCAGCTCGCGCCGCTTGAGGCGCGTCAGCACGATGTAGTTCACCGGGCCGATGAGCACCACATACAGCGCGAGGAAGCCGCAAAGCTGCAAGACAGACGGCAATGTGATGCCGGGCACCGCGGCGACCGCATCCCGCGCGTAGCTCCACTGGTCCGAGAGGCCGTAGCCCCACGATGGGCGGGGTCTGCCGTCCGCGAGGATCGCCCGCCACACGTCCGTGAGGCCATCCCAGCCTGCCAGCGGCGCGAGCGCCGGGTCCGGCCCGAAGAAGTCCACGCGGCCATAGCCGACAGGCCGCCACGCAATCAGCGGAGTGCCGCCTTCGGCGACGAGCACGCGGGCATCGTCCGACAGCGGGCCAACGGCAACCTGTGCCGCGCCATCCGGCACACCGGCTGCGGCAGCCGCGCCGAGCAAATCGGCCAGCGCACCGACGGGCAGGCTTTCCACAGCCTCGGCACGCACCGGCGAGACATCCACCAGCCCGGCCAGCGTGCGCTGGTAGCCCACGCCGCCTACGATGATCAGCCGCCCGCCGCCCGCCAGCCACGCGGCGAGCGCCTCCCGCTGCGCCGCGGAGAGCGCCCCGGTATCGACATCCGAGACGGCCAGCACATCGAGGGCCTCCCAGCCCTTCGCGTCCGGCGGCAGGTCATCCGCCGTGAGTGTTGCCACACGCGTCTCGCCGCTCGACGGCTCGACGAGTGCCAGCCCGGCAAGCCCCTGCGGTGTACTGCTCCACACGCCGATCAGCAGCGTGGTCGGCGAGATGGTCTCGACGCGCACGGCCACAGCCTGCAGCACGCGCCCGCGCTCGTCCAGCAACTCGACCTGCACCTCCGAGCCAAAGCCGGTAACGTCGGCGGCGTACAGCGTCACCTGCTTGCGCGAGCCGCGCGGCAGATCGAGCGGGCGGGTGTAGTGCGTGCGCGAGCCGGTGAAGGGGTCGACCGTGACACGCACCTCGGCGAGCACGTCCGGCCCGTCGTTCGCGGCAGTCACGGTGATGGGCGTCCACGCGCCCGACTGGACGTAGCCGTCAAAGCCGACGCGGGCATCAAGCTGTATCGCGTTGGACTGGTACGGGGGGGCGGCATACGCAGGCGCAGCCGGGCAGAACACGCCCACCAGCAGCGCTAAGAAAATGAGGCTCGTCAGGAAACGGCTCAATCGGCTCACAACCTGTCTCCGGCTGGCTGGGAACGTCCTTTGTTTACGGTACGCTCAGCAGGACGTTCCGGTTGCGAGGATTTTAACACACGAGCAGGGCATGTGCTTGTGCGCCGGGTGCAGACATCACGGCGTTGGGCTGGACGTCGGGCTGCTCGCCGGGCTGGTGGTCGCGCCGGGCGTCAGCGTCTCCGCTGCCGGGGAGGGCGTGGCATCGCCCGCCGGGGTTAGCAGCAGCGGGTCGCCCTCCGCCGGGACGACGACGATATCCTCTACCACGACGCCGGGCGGGCAGTTCACCTCGCCCGCAGGCACCCAGCCGAACGCATCCAGCGCCTCAAGGTCGTTGTAGGCCACCCACAGCCAGTCGCCCTCCTCTGTGCGCCCGGCGATCAGCACTTCAGGCGTATCGCGGGGCGGCGCTGCCGGGGGCGCGGCCTCTTCGGGCTGCGTGCGCACCGGCACATTCGGGTTGAGCATGCGGCAGGTCGTCGTCTCGATGCTCACACCGACCACCTGCTGCGCGAGCTGCGCGCCTTCATCGTCCAGCACGATCAGGCGGAAGTTGTGATCGCCCGGCGGAAGCTGCGCAATGGGGAAGGTGAGCGTCCCCTCGGTGACTTCGTCCAGCGGCAGTTGAACCGGCTGCTGGCCGGGCGCTCCGGTGTCGTCCAGCATGATGTAGCCCGCCGCCGCGTCGCCGCCGACGACGCGCCAGGCGAACGTCAGGTCACCCGCCGTGCGGAAGGGCGCCTCGTTGGTGCTCACCTCGAACGCGCGGATCTGCGCCCCGGACTCAGGCGTCGGCAGCACCTGCGGGACGATCGTCGGGGTTGGGCCGGGCGTGACCGTCGGGGTTGCGGTCGGTTCGGGCGCTTCGGCAACGGGAAGCTGCAGCCCGTCAAAGGGCCATAGTCCGAAGGCCCAGGCCCCAGCGGCCAGCACAGCAGTGAACAGCACACCTGCCAGCAGCACCAGCGCCACAAATGCCGGGAAGGTGATGCCCCGGCGCTCCGGCGTGTACACGACTCGCAGCGGCGCGTAGAAGCCCGCCGCATCCCGCGAGCGCGCCACAATCGCAAATTCCAGTGGTTCGTTCCGGCGCTTGCGACCCACCGGCTCGACGACGAGCGCCGCGTGCCCCGTCTCGCCCGGCCCGAGCACCATCTCGGGAGGGTCGAAGTCAAAGGTGAGCCGCCGCCCGCGCATGTAGCCGCCCAGCTCGATATCAAGCGGGACGTTCCCCTCGTTGCGCGCGGCGATGTAATACGTGCCCGGCTCCTCACCCCGGCGAGCGTCCAGCGCCAGCCCGGAGTAGCCGACCACGTCGATCTCACGCACCGCTTCGAGCGCGACGTTGGGATCCTCCGCCAGCGCCACGCGCACCGTCAGCGCATAGCGACCGGGGCGGGTGTCGCTGCTGCGCGGCGGCAGCACCGTAATCACGACATGGGCCTGCTCGCCCGAGTCCAGGCGCAGCGCGCGCCGGTCGATGCGCAGCCAGGTTTCATCAATCCCGCTGGTGCTGATGTTGAAGTCGAGTGGGCGGTCGGCGAGGTTCTCCACCACGAGGATGAGCTGCAGGCGCGCGCCGGGGGCGACAAGCTGCTGCGGCTCGTCGAGCACCATGACGAAGGGCACGCCCCGCCGCTCGACAGCAGCGGGTGTCGGCGCGAGCGCAATATCCAGCCGGCCCCGCGCCTGCGGCGAGGTATAGATCAGTAGCACGTCGCCGATGCTGATGGTGTCGCCCTGCGAGAGCGGCACGCTGCCGCCCGGCTCCACCTGCACATCATTGACGAACGTCCCGGCGGCGCTTTCGAGATCAACGAGGAATACGCCCCCGTTCGCCACGTCGATCCGGGCGTGGTAGCGCGACGCCGTGCTGGTGTTCAGCACAATATCGTTGCCCGGCTGCCGCCCGATGGTCGTGCTCGGCTTCGTCAGCGTGTACTCGTCTGTCTCGCCGCTTGCCGTGCGGATGAACACTTTGCCAAATGCCATTCAGTTCCTCTTCCCCCATGCACGCCAATATGCGGCCCTGAAACAGTCTAGCACGACGACAGATGGGTCACAAGTGGTTCGGTGGTATGCTTTGAGTGGGCCGGGCACACGCTCGCCCAAACCCGGCCCCGCATCCGTTTTTTTTAGGTTAAGGAGAGCAGTACAGGTGAACCGGGTCAACCTCGTCCGCGTGACGGCGGATAACTTCGACGTGCTGCACCGGCTGATGCAGCTCTATCTGTACGATTTTAGCGTGTACTTTTGCCAGGACGACGAGGACGGCTATGTCGGAGAGGATGGGCTGTTCGACCCTGGCATGGACCTGATGCGCTACGTCGATCAGCCCATGTATACCGGCTGGCTGGCGCGCGTCGATGGGCGCTGGGCGGGCTTTTCGCTTGTCAGCGCGCGGGCGGACAAGGCCCGCACCCCGCGCGAGGGCCGCAACATAGACGAGTTCTTCGTGCTGCGCTGCTTCCGGCGGCAGGGCATCGGTGAGGCGATGGCCCGGCAGACCTTCGACACGTTCCGCGGCTTTTGGCAGGTGATGCAGATCGCGGAGAACCATGCTGCCATCGCCTTCTGGCGCAAGGTGATCGGCGACTACACCGGCGGGAACTACCGCGAGTTCCACGATATCGGCGGGGGCGGCCAGCGTCAGTTGTGGCAGACGTTCGATACCCGGCGCAACCCGCCGCGCAGTTGAGACCTTTCGGCAAGGCCATACGTAGAAAGGAGTAACGAAGCAATACTGGAGCACAACGAAGGAGTCGCAAATGGAGCGAGGAATGGAATCGCCGCGACGCAACGGCAGCCGCCGTCTGCTCGGATTTATCTTGATCGGGCTTGGTGTGCTTTTCCTGCTTATGCAGATGTCCTTTTTAGCAATGACCAGAATACCGCGCTACGCCGCCACACGCGTCGTCCGCGACGTCCGTGTGGCGGTGACCGCCACCCCGGTCCCGGTCAGGCCGGAGGTGGATCGGCAAATGGAATACGCTGCTGCCGAGGCCGAGCGTCAGATGGCGTACGCTGAAGGAGAAGTGGAGCGTCAGATGGCGTACCTCGAGGAAGAATTAGAACGCCAGATGGCGTACGCTGAGCGCCAGATGGAGTACGCCGAGCGCCAGGTCGAACGTGCGATGCGCGAGGTTGATCGCGAGATGGCCCACGCCGAGATCCGCATGGAGCGCGCCGGCCTGCGCAGAGTCCTGTTCGCGCCGCCGTTCGGCAGGCTGACCATGTTCGGCAGGATGCTGAGCGGCGCGGTGACGCTCACGACCTTCGCGCTGCTGGGTCTGGGGGCCTTCCTCCTCGTACGGGAGTTCAGCCGGAACCGGGGCGGCCAGCCGAGCACTCCGCCCGCAACCGGGCCTGAGGCGGACCGGGCGCGCGAGTAGCACACACAGCCGCGCAGGCTTGAAACAGGCAGAGCCGTCTCCAGCAGGAGGCGGCTCTGTTGCTTTTACGGCTGGCGGTTGTTCTGAAGCTCCGGGGGGAAGACAACCTGCTCCTTCCCGGCCAGCTTCTGCTGGATGCGGTCGATGATGATCGAGATGTGCTGCTCGTTCGTCACGAAGTTGAGGTTCTCCGCCGGGATGGTCAGCACCGGGCACCAGTCAAACTCCGCGATCCACTCCTCATAAAACCCGGCCAGCAGGCTCAGGTACTCGGCGGTGATGCCCGTCTCGATGTCCCGCGCGCGCTGCCGGATGCGCTCCAGCAGGACGGGCACGCTGGCGTCGAGGTAGAGCAGCAGGCTGGGGCGCGGCAGCGACTCGACCACGAGGTCGTACACGCGGCGGTAGGCCAGATAGTCGCGGTCGGTCATGTTGCCCATGCTGTGCAGCGCCCGCGCAAAGATGTGTGCGTCCTCATAAATACTGCGGTCGATAATCGCCGAGCGCGGCAGCGCGGCCATGCGGCGGTGCATCTCCGCGCGGTCGCCGAGGAAGTACACCTGTAGATGGAACGACCACTTGCGCATATCGGCGTAAAAGTCGGGCAGGAAGGGGTTGTCCGATACCGTCTCGTAGGCGGCCTCCCACCCCAGCCGCGTGGCGATGCGCTCGGTGATGGTGGTCTTGCCCGCGCCGATGTTCCCGGCGACGAGCAGCAGGTGCTTGGTCATGGGCAGTGCTCCGAGGTGCTCAGTCTTGCAATCCGTCAGCGTGAAATTGGCTCCCGTAGTGTACCCAATGTCACGGAGAGCACCAGTCGACAAAACAAAAACTGCCGCGACGTTTAGTCGCGGCGGGCATCGCATGACCTCGCTCCCGGCGCATCTATGACTCGCCGGGGGCGAGGGCTAATAACTATACGACGCGAGGAACGCCCGCCGGGCGAGGTCGGTGTCGGCGGAGAGCACGAACACCCAGTCCCCGTTGGCCCAGGCCGCGTGGAACTGGCTTGCAAAGGTGAAGAACACGCCGTCGCGCTGGCCCAGGCCGGGGTCGGGGCCGACGTCGGTTGCGGATGGCGGCAGCGTGGCAAGCGCCCGCTCGACCTGCTCGGTGGCCACCTGCCGCACGCGCAGCGTCACCGTACCCTCCGCCGCCTCGTACACGGCGACATCCACGCCCGTTTCCTCGTCGATGCCGGGGCCAGCCGTCCGCGTGAAGTTCCCCACCTCGGCGGGGAACAGCGCGTTCAGATCAAGCTCGGGCGCGGCGCAGCCGGTGAGGAGCACTGGCAAACAGGCCGCGAGCAGAACGAGCACGGTGAGCGGTCGGCGCACGGGTATGTCTCTCATCATGGCACAGGGAGGTCAGACGGCGCGCACATGCCGCGCTAGAAGCCGCTCGCGGCGGCAGGCGTGTAGGTGAACATCAGCCAGACGGGCACGTAGATCACGGTGATGACGATGAACGTTACGAAGGCGACGATGCTCAACGAGCCTTTCCAGCTTATATTCTCCGAGCGCAGCGACCACAGGACCAGCGCCATCGCCACAGCGGTCAGCGCCAGCAGCAGGAGGCCAACCAGCGAGCGAAACAGCCAGGGCCGGAAGCCGGAGTAAAACGACACCGCGCCCAGAGTCAGCACAAAGAGCAAAATGGTTAAATTGGTAGAAGATCTCGACACACTATCGCCCCATAACGACACAGCCTGCCGGGGATGCCCTCATCCCCCTGCAGGCTAGCTACCGGCTCAGCAGCCAGGTGATGCCGAACACGACGCCGAACGCAAGCACGGACACGATCAAGGTGAAGCGCAGCACCTGAACAAACTCGTATTTCTTCTGACGGGTCATGTACATGAACGTCATGATGACGCTGCCCACCGCGCCGACGACGAGTATCCACAGGATCGGAGCCGGGAAATCCGTCGCCCTGGTGATCGTGCGGGCGAGCACATATGCGACCAGCCCAATCGAAGCGACCAGAAAACGGACGATGGGGTTTACGAATTCTTTCGTCAAGGAAGCCTCCGGGTGAGAATCGCAACAGAGCATGCCGTATTATAGCCCGGTCATGGGTTGCAGGAAAACGCATACCCTCTGCGACCCCACCCGGTCCCCTCACCCCGGCACGACTGGCTGTCGCGGTGCAGTTGGCGCAGCCAACTAGCCCCTTCTCCCCCTGGTGGGAGAAGGGGCGCTCCGAACCGCCTGTGGCGGCTCGGAGCGGGGATGAGGGGACCCATCCCACTAGCTCCCCGGCGGCTCGTTGAACAGCCGCTCCACCTGCCCCGGCTCCCAGCCGGGCTGGCCGGTGCCCGGATAGACCCAGTCGTCGCGGCGCATCATCAGCGCGCGCAGGTCCATGCGCAGTTCCTCAACGGTCGGGCGGCCCAGATACCACCAGCCGTTGTAAATCTTGTAGATCGTGCGGTCGTGGTCCAGCACGAACGTGTACGGGATGTAGATGTGCCCGTGCAGGTCGTCGGTCGTATCGACCATCTGCAACTCATACAGCAATGAGCGGTCCTCATCGACGAGGAAGGTCCACATCGCGCCGGACGAGTCACGCAGTTCCATCGCATCGAGCCGGTCGCCCGCCATGACCGTGATCAGGGTGCAGGAGTTAACGAACAACTCCGGCTGGAAGTGCTGGACGAGGTTCAGGGCCATGCGGCGCTCCTTCGGGCAGAACGCCCCCCGGCTGAAGTGCAGCACGCCCGGATAATCGCCAAGCAGGCGCGACAGCCTCCACATGCGCCCGCTGACTTCCGGCAACTCAAAGTCCGGGAACTGGTTACCGACCCGCAGATCCTCCCGCATCGGGAGGCGAATATCGGTGTCGCGCTCGGTTGTCATGGGTAATGCTCCTTTGCGCTGGCCTGCTCTCTGTCCGAGTCTACCGAACCGGAAAACCACAATCCCATGTGCAGCGCCCGGTTTCGAATCTGTATACTGGTTAGGGGAGATTTGTGGAAAAGCAGGCCATCAAGGGGGACGGCATGAGCCAGCAGAACAATACCATCGACGTGTACATCGAGACGGGCGAGAAGAAGGTGTTCGCCGTGGCGGCGGACTGGCCGGGCTGGAGCCGGAGCGGGAGCGACGAGGCGTCAGCGCTGCAGGCGCTCGCCGACTACGGCCCGCGCTACGCGCAGATCATGAAACGGGCCGGGCTGGACTTCTCGCCGCCCGCCGGGGTGGAGGCGTTCAGGGTTGTTGAGCGGCTCGAGGGCGGCTCCGGCACGGACTTCGGCGTGCCGGGCGTGGCGCCCCCCGCCGACACCCAGCCGGTGAGCGAGGACGATCTGCGCCGGTTTGAGTTGATCATGCGGGCCTGCTGGGAGGCATTCGCCGGGGCCATCGCGGCGGCGCAGGGCCGGGAACTGCGGAAGGGTCCGCGCGGCGGCGGGCGCGACCTTGAGAAGATCGCGCGGCACGTGCTCGACGCCGGGCGAGCCTACCTGAAACAACTCGGCTGGACGCCGGGCCCGGGCGACGCGCCGGACGTGCAGGCCGAGATCGACCTGTTGCGGCAGGAGGAGGTCGAAGCGATGGCGGCGAAGATGCGCGGCGAGCTACCGGAGACGGGTCCACGCGGCGGGGCGCGCTGGCCGCTGCGGTACTACGTTCGCCGCGCCGCGTGGCACGTGCTGGACCACCTGTGGGAGATCGAGGATCGGGTGGAGGGGTAGAGGGAGGGATTACTCATACAATTTTTCACGCATTTTTCACAGAATCGACGCTGTTCCTAATAGCGCTTAGTTAGCTTTACGTTTATATTAATTGAGCTCGTAGCAGTTAGAACACGGGCCTATTGCTGCGGTCATCAGTTGCACAACCCACTCCAATCCAAACCGTGTAAATCACAAATAAGCCACGTTTGCTTCTGACCAAATTGCGTAGCGCGAGATAATGTCTTCAACAACGTTCATAGCCTTCCTGAACGCTCATACCGATACCAGTTGCTGTTTGCTATAGAACTGATGGTGGGTTCCAAGCTACAGGCAACACCCCCTGAGCTTAGTTAATTTATCTCCTCCTCTATTACCATAGGAGCAGATCATGATATTACGATTCCGCCTCGACAAAACAGCTAAGGCAGGGACACGAGTCCACGGACGCTTCTGCAACCTTGATTGTGTATAATGTACCCCAGAAATCAGACCACAGGCTAAGCTCGGAAACGAGATAGAATCAGAGACCTGTGGAGGGTAAAAGATGACGACAAAACGACGTCAGTACAGCAAGGCCTTCAAGTTCAA